>Ga0079301_1000425_pt1 | contig 20123 bp, 24 predicted proteins | sample Wag4_2014_7_11_3_FD_74797 | JGI IMG/M metagenome (GOLD analysis project Ga0079301, IMG submission 74797) | Fresh water mixed with fracking chemicals microbial communities from Ohio, USA - Utica-2 Time Series FC 2014_7_11 | ecosystem: Engineered > Industrial production > Chemical products > Input... | reverse complement strand
CGGCAAAGCCGAACATCCCCATGGCCACCACGGCAAACTCGATGCCATCGGACAAATCCGGCAAGCCGAAGGTGAAGCGCGAATTGCCGGAATTCACATCCGGCCCCACCATGCTGAGCGCCAAGCCCACCACCCCCATCGCCAGCGCCTTGATCACCGAGCCGTGGGCCAGCACCACCGCTGCAATCAGGCCCAGCACCATCAGCGCGAAGTATTCCGCCGCGCCGAATTTGAAAGCGATTTCAGCCAAGGGGGGCGCCGCTGCCGCGATCAAAAAAGTCGCCACGGTGCCCGCAAAAAAAGACGCCAGCGCGGCAGTGGCCAACGCCACCCCCGCCCTGCCCCGCCGTGCCATCTGATAGCCATCCAGCGTGGTCACTACCGAGGAGGACTCCCCGGGCAGATTCACCAGAATCGCCGTGGTCGAGCCGCCATACTGCGAGCCGTAGTAAATACCCGCCAGCATGATGAGCGCAGTCGACGGGTCGGCCATCTTGTAAGTGATCGGCAACAACATCGCGATCGTCGCCAGCGGCCCGATGCCCGGCAACACGCCGATCAGGGTGCCGAGCAACACGCCCAGAAAGCAGTACAGGAGATTATTCAGCGTGAAGGCGGTTTCGGCGCCCAGCGCCAGATTGGAAAGCAGATCCATTCAGAGCCCTTTCGTTACGCTCGGTGCTTCAAACACATGGACCAGCGCGGGCGGCCAAGTGGAAAACTGCAGCTCCAGCCCCACCCCGAACACCGCCACCCCCATGGCGGCCAACACCGCTGCCAGCACCAGCGTCTCTTTCAGCCGAGATTCCGGGCTCGCCAGCGACGCCACCCCCACCAACGCAAACACCGACACCACAAACCCGGCAAAAGGCAGCAGCACCGCAAACAACACCACCGCCCCCAACACCAGCACCAAGCCGCGCCAATCGGTGGGCTCGGGCGGCGCCTGCGATTCACGCGGAATGAAAGCCATGGAGAGCACCACCCCGCCCAGCGCGAGCAGAATGGCCGCGAGCCACATCGGAAAATACCCCGGCCCCATGCGATTGGCCGTGCCCATCGGGTAATCCTGGGAATACACCGCGAAAAGCGCGCCAATCGCGATGAACAGCAGACTGGCATTGAGATTGCGTTTGTTGTGGATTTTCATCCCATCCCTCCTATCGGGCTGATTCTTTCACAAGGCCGGGGCGAGGGCAAAAAGATCTTCTTACGTTCTGTGCATGCCATGGGATCACGCCCCCGTGACATGCCCACTTGCGTCAATACGGTTCAGTTAGCGCCTCTGCCATGCCGCAGCGACGCCCCTCTCCCGCCTGCGGGAGAGGGGCGCGAAACGAACCGCGTCAGTCAAAGCGAACGGTATTGCCAGCTGTGTTCTCTTTTTACCGAAAACGCTTCCTCCAGACCCGTGGTGATGCCGCGCATTGCGCGCCCCTTGGGCAAGGAATCGACGCGCCAGACGGCAGGCGCTTGTTTGCCCCAGATCAAAAGCCCGGGGTCAGGCCCGGGACAATGTTGATCTGTAACGCGGCGCCGTCTGGGACACGGGAGTTTCGTCTTGCCATGTTGTTTCAGGCAAGACAAACAAGGGGCCGCTTTGGCGGCTATTCACTCAGCACTCATCAAGGAGTTCAACATGAAATGGGATCAGATTGAAAAAGACTGGAAAACCTTCACACCGCAGGTGCTTGCACAGTGGAGCAAGCTGACTGAAGAACAGCTGAAGGCAGTGGCAGGCAAACGAGATGCACTCGCCTCCAAGATTCAGGAGGTGTACGCCATCAACAAAGAGGAGTCCGAGAAACAACTCAAGGCCTTCGAGGAGCGGGCCAAGCAGCCCGAGGCTGTTAAGGCGCCGATAGCCTAACCAGCCGCCGCATCACCTCGTTCGTGTCCGCTTGATCAGGGCGCGAACGAGGTGGTTTGGGCTGGCGCTGAGCTCGTTTCTGAAACGGTATGAAATGAACCATTTTTGTTTGATGGGGGGCAAGATGAAAAAGACTTTAGCCGTGTTGATTGTGGGGCTTGGGAGCTTAGGGGTATTGAATCTCGCCCAGGCGTCCAGCAGTGAAGCCAAAGAGGCTTATCGCACCGCGAAACGTCACGCCGATGAGACCTACAAGGATGCGCGCGCGAAGTGCAACGAGCTGAGCGGCAATCCAAAAGAAGTTTGCATCGCCGAGGCCAAAGCCGCGGAGACGGGCAGCAAGGCTGACGCGGAAGCCAAATACAAAAACACAACGAAGGCCTATTTGAATGCCCGAATCGTCAGGGCAGATGGAGAGTTCTCCGTCGCCAAGGAAAAGTGCGGCGCCAAGACGGGCAATGAAAAACAGCTCTGCCTGGAGGAAGCCCGCGCCGTGCACACCAAAGCTGTCGTAGACGCGAAGTCCGGCAAGGAGATCCGCGAAGTCAGGAAAGAAGCTGCTGAGGAAAAACGCGAAGCGGATTACAAAGTCGAGATCGAAAAGTGCGAACGACTGGGTGGCAGCGCCAAAGAGGCTTGCATCGCGGCGGCCAAGTCATCTTTCGGCAAATGAGCGAGGCATTGTTCGCGCAGATGTTGTTGTGAGGCTGTTTTCTTTTTCAAAAAGGAGAAATTTCAAATGCGTTATTTCAAATATCTGACCCATGCGCTGATGGCGCTTCTGATGGCCACCGCCATCGGCTGTGCTTCGACCACCACGCAAGAAGGCACCGGCGAATACCTCGATGACACCTGGATCACCACCAAAGTGAAAGCCTCGATGTTCAATGAGCCCACGCTGAGATCCAGCGAGATCAACGTCGAGACGTTCAAGGGCGAGGTTCAACTGAGCGGGTTTGTGAATTCCGATGAAGACATCCGGAAAGCCGTGTCACTTGCGCGAGAAACCAAGGGCGTGAAAGGCGTCAAGAATGACATGCGCGTAAAGGGCCGGTAATCGGCACCTGAGCGTTTGATTGCGAGAAAAAAGGAGATCATGAAATGCTTGAAACGATTGCGATCATTTTTTTAGTGCTCTGGCTGCTGGGCTTGGTGTCGTCCTACACGATGGGTGGCTTGATTCATGTGCTGCTGGTGATCGCAGTCGTGGTTTTGATCTTTCGCCTGCTGCGAGGGCGACGACTTTGACGCAGCCCATCGAGGCTCGCGGTCAATCCGGGACAAATTTCAACACATTCCCGTTGATGCAATAGCGCTTGCCGGTGGGCGGCGGGCCGTCATTGAACACATGCCCCAAATGAATGCCCGAGGATGCGCTGCGAACCTCTATGCGCTGCATGCCGTGGCTTGTATCCGGGTGTTCAGTGATGGCACCCGGCAGCGGGCTGAAGAAACTGGGCCAGCCGGTGCCGCTTTCAAATTTGGTGGTGCTGCGGAAGAGCGCCGCGCCGCTGATCGGGTCAACGAAGGTGCCCGGGCGTTTTTCATCGAGATGCGATCCGGTGCCGGCTCGCTCGGTGCCTTGCTCAAAGGCAATCCGCTTTTGCGCCGGGGTGAGCAGATGAAAGCCCAGCCATTTCCAGAATCGCGGCGCGTCGCCTTGATAGCCGGTGTAGCGCGACACCTCCTTGCCTTTCTCGAACAACACCATGGTCGGCGTGGCGAAGAGCGGCTTTTCAAGCTTCCAACCCTTGGGCGGCTCGGGGCTCAGGGTGCGAACCACCGGCACGGGGGACGCCCAGCGGTCGAGGATTTCGGCTTTGAATTGGCGGCAGTAGCCGCAGTCTACCGCCTCGAACACCACCAGTTGCCGTGCGAAATTGAGCGGGCGTGAATCGAGCGGCTTGGCGGGCTCGGCGTTGGCAGCCGGCGCTGCGCTGCCGGGGTATTTCACGCCGGTGCCGCCCAGGCCGCAATAGCCATCGGGGTTTTTCTTGAGGTAATCCTGGTGGGCTTCTTCGGCTTTGAAATAGCGCTTGAGCGGTGCGATCTCGGTCGCGATCGCGCCGCGGCCGGCGGCTTTCAGCGCGGCTTGATAGGTGTCGCGTGTGGCGCGGGCAGCGGCGAGCTGGGCGGCATTGGCGGTGTAGATCGCACTTCGATAATTGCTCCCCACATCATTGCCCTGACGGTTAAGTTGGGTGGGGTCATGACTCATCCAGAATTGCGCGAGCACTTGCTCGAGGCTCACCCGCTTGGGGTCGAATGTCACCTTCACCACCTCGGCGTGATTACGCGCCGTAGCCTTGCCTTGCTTGATCAATTTCTCATGGTTGAGCACAGCTTGATAGGTGCCGGGGATGTCGCCATTGGCGTAGCCACTTTCGACATCCAACACGCCAGGCAATTCACCCATGCGTTTTTCAGCGCCCCAAAAACAGCCCATGCCCAGCACGATGGTTTCAGCTTGAGCAAGCCCGCAGAACAGGCATATTGCGATTGCGAAAAGGTGTCGGATCATGAAAGTCGCCTCGTGTTTATTGCGGCAGAACCGCGCGTTGCCTCGGATGTCATGGTAGCGCGTCCGATGCTTGATGGGCTGTAATGCGGGTTTTGAAACAGACAAGCGCGGCTGCATCTTGGGCCAGGGCTGGCGCATCGAAATGCGCGCACTCTCAAACACCTGCCAATGGCCTTACCGCCGCCCCCTCCCTCTCTCCCGCTTGCGCTCATCATTACCGACAAGTCTTGCCGGACACCGTTGGCGAGCCTGATCAGCAGCGGTTTTCTCCCCTCTCCCGCTTGCTGGAGAGGGGAGCAAGCCACAGCATTTGCATGTGTCACGCGACACGAGGAATTGACCCGCTCAACCCCCTCAACCCGCTCACCCGCAACACCTCTCGCTGAAGCCCAACTTAAACCGCACCAGGATTGTGCCCACCCGCTCCAAATCCGTGCGCCGATCAACGGCTCTTTTCCTCGCGCCCACCCGCTGCCTTTGATTCGCTGGGAACTCCATCGCGGCACCCAAGCTGGCACGCATATTGCACTGCACAACGCCGCTGCCCAATCCAGTGCAGCCAATAACAACTTCTCTGTGTGGAGCATTTGATGAACCGTCGTGAGTTTATTCTGAGCACGGGTGCTGTTGCGCTTTCCTGCAGCACGATTTCCACCGCTTTCAGCCAGGCTGCAACCCCGATCAAGGTTGGCATTTTGCATTCGCTCTCCGGCACCATGGCGATTTCCGAAACCGCCTTGAAGGACACCGCATTGATGACCTTCGATGCCATCAATGCCAAGGGCGGCGTGATGGGTCGCAAGATCGAGCCGGTGGTCGTCGACCCCGCCTCCAACTGGCCGCTGTTCGCGGAAAAAGCCCGCCAGCTCACCACCCAAGACAAGGTGGCTGCGGTGTTCGGTTGCTGGACGTCGGTGTCGCGCAAGTCCGTGTTGCCGGTGTTCAAGGAAACCAACAACCTCTTGTTCTATCCGGTGCAATACGAAGGCGAAGAGCTCGAAAAGAATGTGTTCTACACCGGTGCTGCGCCCAACCAGCAAGCCATCCCCGCCACTGAATACCTGATGAGCAAAGCCGGCGGCGGCGCCAAGCGTTTCTTCCTGCTGGGCACCGACTATGTCTATCCGCGCACCACCAACAAGATCCTGCGCGCCTTCCTGAAGAGCAAGGGTGTTAAAGATTCCGACATCGAAGAGGTCTACACCCCGTTCGGCCACAGCGATTATCAAACCATCGTGGCCAACATCAAGAAGTTCTCCGCGGGTGGCAAGACCTGCGTGATCTCCACCATCAATGGCGACTCCAACGTGCCCTTCTACAAAGAGCTCGGCAATGCCGGCTTGAAGGCCAAGGATGTGCCGGTGGTGGCCTTCTCGGTGGGCGAGGAAGAATTGCGCGGCGTGGACACCAAGCCGCTGGTGGGCCACCTGGCCGCGTGGAATTATTTCATGTCGCTCAAGAACCCGACCAATGATGCCTTCATCAAGATGTATCGCGATTACGCCAAGGCCAAGAATCTGCCGAACGCCGACAAGGTCGTGACCAACGACCCGATGGAAGCCACCTGGATCGGCATCCATATGTGGAAGCAGGCCGTGGAGCAAGCCAAGACCACCGACACCGACAAGGTGATCGCTGCGCTGGGCGGTCAGAAATTCAAGGCCCCTTGCGGCTTTGAAGTGATGATGGACAAGACCAACCACCACCTGCACAAGCCGGTGATGATTGGCGAAGTGCGCGCCGATGGTCAATTCAACGTGGTGTGGAAGACCCCCGCCCCGGTGCGTGCGCAGCCCTGGAGCCCGTTCCTCGCGGGTAACGAATCCAAGCAGAACATCTAATCGGTCTGCTGGATTGCCGCACACCACCCGCCGGGTCGAAGGGGTTCCCGGCGGGCGGGTGTGTTTTTCGTTTTTGAAGGACGACCCATTGCGTACTGATTTCCCTATGACGAAGCGACCCTGCTGCCGCCTTTGGGCGAGATACCTTTTGATTGGCATCCTGGCCTGGATTGGGCTTTTCGCCCCCACGGTCTCATGGGCCCAGCCTGATTTACGCCCCACGCTGCGCGAGTTGGCCGGCGAAGACCCCGACAAGCGTGTCGAGGCAGTGTTTGCCTTGAGCCTCTCCGGCCACCCTGCGACGGCGGATATCCTCGATGCACTGGCCGAGGATGCGCTCTTTATCAATGCTGACGCCTCGCAAGCGTTCATCACCCTGCGTGGTTCGAGCCGCGATGTGCTTGCCAACCAGGCCGTGGCCAGTGTGCCCACCGGCGTGGGCGCTGTGATGGTGAATAACGCGCTGCGTGCCGCGATTGATCTTGCCAAAGCGCTGGTGTCGCTGGCCGCGCCCGATGCCGCCACGCGCATCAAAGCCGCCCGCGCCTTGCAAACCGCGGAGGAAGCCGCGCTCCTGCCCGCCATTGAAAAAGCGCTCGCCCAAGAAAAGGATGCCGCAGTGGCCGAATCGCTGCGCATGGCCAAAGCCGCGCTCACACTGCAATTCGGCACTGGCCCTTCACGCGTGGCAGCCGCGGAAATGCTCGCTGCGAGCGATGAATCTGCAATCCGCCAGAAGCTCTCCGACCTCGCGCGCAAGAACCCCGACGGCAGTTACACCGAGCCCGACGCCGAGCTTCGCCTCGCTGCGGAGCGTTCGCTCAAAACCATCTCGCTGCGACTTCATAAATTTGAAATCATCGCCAACCTTTTTTCCGGTTTGAGTCTGGGCAGCATTTTATTGCTGGCCGCACTGGGGCTTGCCATCACCTATGGGCTGATGGGGGTGATCAACATGGCGCATGGCGAGTTCCTGATGATCGGCGCCTATGTGGCGTATCTCACCCAAAGCGCCTTTCGCGCCTGGTTCCCGGCGGCGTTCGACTGGTATGTGCTGGCTGCGATTCCGGCCGCGTTTATGGTCACCGCGCTGCTCGGCGTGATTCTGGAGCGCTCGGTGCTGCGCTTTTTGTATGGCCGGCCGCTTGAGACGCTGCTCACCACCTGGGGGGTGAGCCTCGTGTTGATGCAAACCTGCCGCAGCATTTTCGGCGCGCAAAACGTGGAAGTCGAAAACCCTGCGTGGCTGTCCGGCGGTGTGCTGCTGGCCGGGGACATCATCATTCCCTGGAATCGCATCATCATTCTCGGGTTTTCGATGGCGGTGTTGCTGATGGTGGCCTTGCTGATCAACAAAACCCGCGCCGGGCTTTACATTCGCGGCGTCACGCAAAACCGCGCCATGGCCGCCTGCACCGGGGTGGCCACCGATCGTGTCGATATGCTCACCTTCGGCTTTGGCTCGGGCATTGCGGGCCTGGCGGGTGTGGCCTTGTCGCAGATCGGCAATGTGGGCCCGGATCTTGGGCAGCAATACATCGTCGATTCCTTCATGGTGGTGGTGCTGGGCGGCGTGGGCCAACTGGCAGGCACCGTGATCGCGGCCCTGGGCTTGGGCGCAGTGAGCAAGATACTCGAGCCGATGTCTGGCGCGGTGCTGGCCAAGATCATGGTGCTGGTGTTCATCATCCTGTTCATCCAGAAACGCCCGCAGGGCTTGTTTGCCCTCAAGGGCCGGAGCGCCGAGGCATGAAGCTCACCGAACCTCTCCTTTTGAATTTTGCGCGTGCGTTGGGGCTTGGCTGCGCGGCGGCGGTGTTGTGGCTGCCGATCGCGCATCTTGTGCTGCCGCCTGAATCCGCGCTGCATGTGTCCACCTTCTGGCTCACCCTGATCGGCAAGTTCATGTGCTTTGCGATTCTTGCGCTGGCGATGGATTTGATCTGGGGTTTTGGCGGCATTTTGTCCTTGGGGCAAGGGCTTTTCTTTGCGCTGGGCGGCTATGCCTTCGGCATGTATCTCATGCGCGAGATCGGGCTCGATGGCGTGTATAAAAGCCCGCTGCCGGATTTCATGGTGTTTCTCGATTGGAAGGCCTACCCGTGGTATTGGGCGGGCACCGATTCCTTCGGCTTTGCGCTTGCCCTGACCGTGCTGGTGCCCGGGCTGGTGGCGTTTGTGTTCGGGTGGCTGGCTTTTCGCTCGCGCATCAAGGGGGTGTATTTCTCGATCATCACCCAGGCGCTTACCTTTGCGGCGATGCTGGCCTTTTTCCGCAATGACATGGGCTTTGGCGGCAATAACGGCTTCACCGATTTCAAGCGCATCCTGGGGTATTCGATCACCTCGGGCGGTATGCGGGTGGTGTTGTATTGCCTGACTGCCGCGGCCTTGGTGGGGTTTTATCTGCTGTGCCGCAAGCTCATTGCCTCGCGCTTCGGGCAGGTGCTCACCGCGGTGCGCGATGGTGAATCGCGGCTCATGTTTTTGGGCTATCGCACCCTGCACTTCAAGCTCTTTGCCTGGACGCTGGCGGCGGTGATGTCCGGCATTGCGGGCGCGTTGTATGTGCCGCAGGTGGGCATCATCAATCCGAGCGAGATGTCGCCCGCGCAATCCATCGAAGTGGCCATCTGGACAGCGGTGGGCGGGCGCGCGACGCTGATCGGCCCGATCATCGGTGCCTTTGCGGTGAATGGCGCCAAGAGCTGGTTCACGGTGGCGTTCCCGCAACTGTGGTTATTCTTCCTGGGCGCGATTTTCATCGGCGTGACGTTGTTTCTGCCCCGCGGCATTGCGGGAGTGTGGCAAAAACTCATCCAGCGTGCGAGGGCCCAATCATGAATGCCATCAACCCCATTGAAATGGTGCATCTGGGCACGCCCGAGGGGGTGGCCCACTCCGGCGTAATGGGCAGCCATCTCGCCCAGCCGGGCAAGCTTGATACCTCGCACCGGGTGATTTTGTATCTGGAAGACATCACGGTGGAATTCGATGGCTTTCGGGCGCTCAATAATCTTTCGCTCAACATCGACAAGGGCGAGCTGCGCTGCATCATCGGGCCTAATGGCGCAGGCAAAACCACGATGATGGATGTGATCACCGGCAAGACGCGGCCTGATTCCGGCAAGGCGTTTTTTGGCCAGACGATCGATCTGCTGCGCACCTCCGAAACCGAGATCGCCATTTTGGGCATCGGCCGGAAATTTCAAAAACCCACGGTGTTTGAAAACCACACGGTCAAGCAAAATCTCGAGCTTGCCCAAAAGGGCAACCGCGGATTGTTCGAATGCCTGTGGTCAAAAACCACGCCCGAGCAAATCACCCAGCGAGATGAAATCGCCGAGCTGATTCGCCTGCACACCGAGCTTAATCGACCCGCGGGCGATCTTTCCCACGGCCAGAAGCAGTGGCTTGAGATCGGCATGTTGCTGATGCAAGACCCTGAACTCATCCTGCTTGATGAGCCGGTGGCAGGCATGACGGACGCCGAAACCGAGCGCACCGCCGAGCTCATTCTCACGCTCAAACAACGCCACAGCCTGATCGTGGTGGAGCACGACATGGATTTTGTGGCGCAACTCGCCAGCAAGGTGACCGTGCTGCATGAGGGCAGCGTGCTGGCAGAGGGCAGTCTCAAAGATGTGCAGAACAACGAACGTGTCATCGAGGTGTATCTTGGCCGCTGAAGCCACACTTGCCACACTTGCCATTTCCGATCTGAATCAGTTCTACGGCGGCAGCCATATCTTGCGTGGTGTGAGTCTCGAGGTGCGCGCCGGCTCGGTGTGCGTGCTGCTGGGGCGCAATGGCGTGGGTAAATCCACGCTGCTCAAAACCATCATGGGCCTGGTGAGCGCCAAGAGCGGCCATGTGGCCTTGTGCGGGCAGGACATCACCGAGGCCATGAGCTACCGGCGCGTGCGCGGCGGCATTGGCTATGTGCCGCAAGGGCGCGAGATCTTCAATCGGCTCACCGTGGAAGAAAACCTGCTGATGGGGCTGGCCGCCGGCAGCGCCCGTGAAATCCCGGCCATGATTTTCGAGCTGTTTCCGGTGCTCAAGAAAATGTTGAAGCGCCGCGGCGGCGATCTGTCCGGCGGCCAGCAACAACAACTCGCCATCGGTCGCGCGATTGCCGCCGGGCCGAAAGTATTGCTGCTCGATGAGCCCACCGAGGGCATCCAGCCTTCCGTGATCAAGGAAATCGGCGAAGTCATCCGTCACCTCGCCAAGACGCAGAACATGGCGGTGCTGCTGATCGAGCAGTATTACGATTTCGCCAAATCGCTGGCGGATGACTATGCGGTGATGTCACGCGGCGCGATCACTGACCGCGGTCGCGGCGAAGAGATGGACGCCAAAAATGTGCGGGGGCTGGTGGCCATATGAACGCTGTGGTTGGCGCGCCCCGGGCCGACTGCGGCTGGGCGGCGCGGCTGGATCTCGCCTTTGTCGAACGCGGCCCGCGCACCGCGCTGTTTTCCCGCCATGTCGGCCCGCTGCGGGTGCAAAAAACGCTGTATCCCGAGGGCGGGCGGTGTGCCCATGCCATCATCATTCACCCACCGGGCGGCATTGCGGGGGGCGATTCGCTCGAGCTCGAGATGGATGTCGCCGCCCGCACCCAGGCGCTCATCACCACCCCCGGGGCGGCCAAGTGGTATGGCTCCACCGGGCCGGCGGCGCGGCAGGCGGTCAATATCGCGCTTCATGGCGAACTCGAATGGCTGCCGCAGGAAACCATCGTGTTCAATCACGCGCAGGCGAGCACCACCTTGCACATCCGGGCCAGCGCGGCCGGGGCCATGATCGGTTGGGAGACGATCGTGTTCGGTCGCCGGGCCAGCGGCGAGCGCTTCGATTGCGGCGTGTTCAGTCAGCATATCGCGCTCGAAATCGAGGGCGTGCCGGTGTGGGAAGATCGGCTGCTGTTGCGCGGGGATGACCCCTTGTTCTCGTCCCCCATCGGGCTGCGCGGCCAGCACAGCCTCGCCACAGTGTGGGCCTTGCGTCCATCCGGCGCGGCCTGGGGTGAAGATGACATCGCCGCTTTGCGGCAACACAGCCCCGCCATCGCCTGGACGCGGCTTGCGCCCACCTTGCTGGTGGGCCGTATGCTCGGCACGCCTTTACAACTGCAATCTGCGGCTCGCTCGGCCTGGCAGGCCTTGCGCCCAATGACCCTCCAACGCGAGCCCCAGGCCCCGCGCATCTGGGCCACCTGAGCTCAAAAGGACACCCCATGGACCTCACCCCAAGAGAAAAAGACAAGCTCCTCATCTTCACCGCCGCCTTGCTGGCCGAGCGCCGCATGCAGCGCGGGCTGCGGCTCAATGTGCCGGAATCCATCGCGCTCATCACCGCCGCCATCATGGAAGGCGCCCGCGATGGCAAAACAGTCGCCGAGCTGATGCACTTTGGCAAAACGCTGCTCAGCCGCGAACAGGTGATGGAGGGTGTGCCGGAAATGATTCCCGACATCCAGGTGGAAGCCACCTTTCCCGACGGCACCAAACTGGTCACCGTCCATCAACCCATTCAATGACAGGAGAGACACCATGCATCGACTCATGCTCGCAACGCTCACCCTCACCCTGCCGGCGCTGGCCCACGCCCACCCGGGCCATGTGCACACCCTCATGGACCTCTTCACCCATGCGCTCACCGAGCTCGATCACCTGCTGCTTGCCTTGCTGGCCGCCGGCGGCGTCGCCCTGGTTGTGCGTGCCGTGAAAAATCGATTGGTGCGCGTCTGACATGATCCCCGGCGAAGTGATTCCGCTCTCCGGCGACATCGAGCTCAATGTCGGCCGCGCCACGCGCAGCGTGCAGGTGACCAACACCGGCGATCGGCCGATTCAGGTGGGCTCGCATTACCATTTTTACGAAACCAATGCGTTCCTCGACTTCGACCGCGAAGCCACGCGCGGCTATCGGCTCAATATCGCCGCGGGCACCGCGGTGCGCTTTGAGCCCGGGCAATCTCGCGAAGTCGAGCTCGTGGCGCTCGATGGCGATCGCATTGTGTTCGGTTTCAACGGCAAAGTGATGGGGAAGCTCACGCCATGAAGATCTCACGTCAGGCGTATGCCGAAATGTTTGGCCCCACCACGGGCGACCGGGTGCGGCTTGCCGACACCGCGCTGTTTGCGTGTGTGGAGAAGGATTTCACGGTGTATGGCGAGGAAGTGAAATTCGGCGGCGGCAAAGTGATTCGCGATGGCATGGGCCAATCGCAACGCATCAGCGCAGACTGCGCCGACACCGTGATCACCAATGCGCTCATCATCGATTGGTGGGGCATCGTGAAGGCCGATATCGGCATCAAACACGGGCGCATCAGCGGCATTGGCAAAGCGGGCAACCCGGACATCCAGCCGGCCGTCAACATCATCATCGGCCCAGGCACCGAGATCATCGCGGGTGAAGGCATGATCGTCACCGCCGGCGGCATCGACACCCACATCCATTTCATCTGCCCGCAGCAAATCGACGAAGCCCTCTCCAGCGGCATCACCACCATGATCGGTGGCGGCACGGGGCCTGCCACTGGCACCTTTGCCACCACCGTCACCCCCGGGCCCTGGCATCTGGCGCGGATGCTGCAGGCCGCGGATGCGTATCCGATGAATCTGGGTTTTCTGGGCAAGGGCAACGCCTCGCAGCCCGAGCCCTTGCGCGAGCAGATTGAAGCCGGGGCCATCGGGCTCAAGCTGCATGAAGACTGGGGCACCACGCCGGCTGCGATCGACACCTGTTTGTCCGTGGCCGATGAAACCGACACCCAGGTGGCCATTCACACCGACACACTCAATGAATCCGGGTTTGTGGAGGCCACCATCGCCGCCTTCAAGGGCCGCACCATCCACACCTATCACACCGAAGGCGCAGGCGGCGGCCACGCCCCCGACATCATCCGGGTGTGTGGCGAACAAAATGTGCTGCCCTCCTCCACCAACCCCACGCGCCCCTACACCATCAACACCATCGATGAGCATCTGGACATGCTGATGGTGTGCCACCACCTCGATGCCTCAATCGCGGAAGATATCGCCTTTGCCGAGAGCCGCATCCGCAAGGAAACCATCGCCGCGGAGGACATCCTGCATGACATTGGCGCCTTCTCGATGATCAGCTCCGACAGCCAGGCGATGGGGCGCATCGGCGAGGTGATTCTGCGCACCTGGCAGACCGCGCACAAAATGAAAGTGCAACGCGGCGCGCTGCCCGGCGACCCCGCCACCCATGACAATGCGCGCATCAAGCGTTATGTCGCGAAATACACCATCAACCCCGCGATCACCCACGGCATCGCGCATGAAGTCGGCTCGGTGGAGGTGGGCAAGCGGGCTGATCTGGTGATCTGGAAACCGGCGTGGTTCGGCGTGAAGCCCTTTACGATTCTGAAGGGCGGCATGATCGCAATGGCCGCCATGGGCGACCCGAATGCCTCCATCCCCACCCCGCAGCCGGTGCATTTCCGCCCGCAGTTTGGCGCAACGCCCGGGGGCATTCGCGCCACGTCGATCACCTTTTTATCGCAGGCGGCCATCGACAAGGGCCTGCCCGAGACGCTCGGTTTGGCCCGGGTCACGAGTGAAGTCAAAAACATCCGCACGGTGAAAAAGGCCGACATGAAATTGAATGATCTCACCCCGCGGATCACGGTCAGCCCGGAAAACTACAAAGTGCATGCCGATGGCGTCCTGCTCGATTGCGAGCCCGCCACCTCGCTGCCCATGACGCAACGCTATTTTTTGTTTTGAGGGATTGGAATGTTGGTTCGTTTCACCGCCAAGCTCGCCGAGCCTGCACAGGCCACCGAGACGCTTTCGCTCACCTGGCGCGACCGCAATCGCACGCGCTATCGCTTCACGCTGGGCGATGGCCGCGCAGCCGCCATTTTGCTGCCTCGCGGCCAGACGCTTGAAGACGGCGATCACCTGATTGCTGAAGATGGCACCGTGCTGCAGATCCTGGCCGCCCCGGAGTCGCTCATGCGCGTGAGCGCGCCGGACGCGTTCGAGCTCATTCGGCTCACCTATCACCTGGCGAATCGCCATGTCAGCGCCATGATCACGCCCGACGCCCTCTACATCGAACCCGACCCGGTGCTCTCGCAAATGGTGCTGCAGCTCGGTGGCGCGGTGTGCGCGGTGGAGGCGCCCTTCACGCCCGAGCGCGGCGCCTATCACGGCGGGCATCATCACAGCCATGGCGAGCTGGAAGATGAAGACCGCAGCTTCGGCAATATCGGCGAATTCCTCTCGCGGCGCGCCCATGGGCAACGCTGATCTCCGCCCCCTGCTCGCCGCCTTGCATCTGGCAAGCCCCGCGCTGCCCGTGGGCGGCTTCGCGTATTCCCAGGGGCTCGAACAGGCGATTGAAGAAGGCTGGGTGCGCGATGCCGATTCAGCCCGCGTATGGGTGCGCGACCTCATGCTGCTCGGTCTGGCAAGGCAGGAGCTGCCGCTGTGGCTCGCCTGCCACCGGGCGGTGTGTGCGGGGGAGCTTGCGGCACTCAGTGCGCTCAATACGCGGCTGTGCGCCTTGCGCGAGACCGCGGAATTCAGGCTTGAATCCGCGCAGATGGGCCAATCCGCGGCCAAGCTTTTTGCGCAGTGGGGCATTGGCCTTGATGGCTGGCCGATCGAGCGCTGGAGCTATGCGTGTGCGTTTGCAGTCTTGTGCGCCAAAAGCGGAATCGAGGCCCCGGTGGGCTTGGGCGTGTATCTGTGGTCGTGGGCGGAAAATCAGGTGTTGGCCGCGGTCAAGCAGGTGCCGCTGGGGCAGTCGGCGGGCCAGGTCGTGCTGCATGCCCTGAAAGAGGACATTCCGCAGGCGATTGAAGTGGCCATGAACACCCCGCTGGAGATGATCGGCAGCGCCTGCGTGGGGCTCGCGATCACTTCTGCACGACATGAAACGCAGTACAGCCGGCTATTCAGGAGCTGACCATGCTCAGCAGCCGCACAATAAAAAAGGAGAGAAAACCATGACACACATCAAATCTGCATTGCGCGTCGGCGTGGGCGGGCCGGTGGGCTCGGGCAAGACGACCCTGGTTGAAGTGCTCTGCAAAGCCATGCGCGAGCGCTACGAGCTGGCGGTGGTCACCAATGATATTTTCACCAAGGAAGACGAGCGGCTCTTGGTGGCGGCACAAGCCCTGCCGCGTGAGCGCATCATGGGGGTCGAAACCGGCGGTTGCCCGCACACCGCCATCCGCGAAGATGCCTCGATCAACCTTGAAGCCATCGACCAGATGCAGGCCCGCTTTCCCGATCTGGATGTGATCTTCATCGAATCCGGCGGCGACAACCTGGCCGCCACCTTCAGCCCTGAGCTCTCCGATCTCACGATCTATGTGATCGACGTGGCCGGCGGCGAAAAGATCCCCCGAAAAGGCGGCCCGGGCATCACCCGCAGCGATCTTTTCGTGATCAATAAAACCGACCTCGCCCCCCATGTGGGCGCTGATCTTGACATCATGCGCCATGACACAGAGCGCATGCGCCCCACCCGGCCTTGGGTCATGACCAATCTTAAAACCGGTGAAGGACTTGCCGAGATCATCCGCTTCATCGAGGAGAAAGGCTGCCTCACCGCACGCCCCGAAAAAGCCGCCTGAGGCTTGGGCCTCACTTGCAACCCACCCTGCGATGAGCAAGCATCAAGCAAAGCCCATCAACCCAAGGGGCATTGATGCAAGCGGATCATCCAAAACACGGTCTTGCAGCGGGGCTGGACACCGCGCCACCCTCTGCGGATTGGACCATCCCGCAGGGGTGGGAGGCCTACTCCGCCGCTCAGCACGCCATCTGGAAGGTGTTATTCGAGCGACAAACAAAAATCCTCCCCGGCCGTGCGTGCGATGAATTCATCGCCGGGATGCGCGCCCTGCCACTGAGCGCCGATCAGATTCCGGATTTCCGGCGGGTCAATGACACGCTCTGCAAACGCACCGGCTGGACCATCGTAGCCGTGCCCGGGCTGGTGCCGGATGAGGTGTTTTTTGGCACCTTGCCAACCGCCGCTTCCCCGCCGGCAATTTCATTCGCGAGCCGGATCAGCTCGATTACATCCAGGAGCCGGATGTCTTCCATGATCTGTTCGGCCATGTGCCGATGCTGATGAATCCGGTGATCGCGGATTTCATCGAAGCCTACGGCAAGGGCGGCCTGCGCGCCGCCACGCTGGGCACGCTGCCGATGCTGGCCCGGGTGTATTGGTACAGCGTCGAATTCGGGCTGCTACAGCGCCGCGAAGGCTTGCGGTTATACGGGGCGGGGATGGCGTCGTCCTACACCGAATCCCGATATTGCCTGGAAAGCCCGCAGCCGAATCGCTTGCGTTTTAACCTGGAGCGGGTGATGCGCACCCACTACCGCATCGATGATTTTCAGGAAACCTATTTCGTGCTGCACGACCTGGAGGATCTGCTGCAGTTTGCATCGATTGATTTCGCGCCGATCTATGCCGCCGCCGCCCGCTTGGGCGAGCTTGAACCCGGCGCGGTGTTGGCGGAGGATGAGGTCATTACGAGGCCCACGGCTACCTGACGCAATCCGCCTGACTCTCCGGCTGCGCCCGGGAAAAAGCCGCCAAGGCCATGGCGGATTCAAACCGCTGCATGATTTTTGGATAGGCCGCCAACTCCACCCCAAAGCGCCGCGCATTGAACACCTGCGGCACGAGCGTGACATCGGCCAGACTCACCGCATCGCCGGCACAAAACGCGGTGTCTTCATGCAGCATCGATTCAATCGCTTCAAAACCGAGCTGCATCCAATGCTGGCACCAGCGCTTGATGCCAGCGTCATCCTGCCCGCAATCACTCTGCAAAAACTTCAGCACCCGGAGGTTATTGAGCGGGTGAACATCACACGCCACCGCCAAGGCAAGACTGCGAATGCGGGCGCGCTGGCGTGCATCACCCCAAATCAGCGGCGGGGTGTCGGGAAAGGCTTCATCCAGATATTCGATGATGGCCAGCGACTGGGTGAGCACCCTGCCCTCAGCCACCAGTGCCGGCACCAGCTGCTGCGGGTTCAGCGCAGCATAAGCCGGGGCGCGCTGCTCATCGGCCAGCAGGCTCACCGCATGGTGCGTGGCGGCGATGCCTTTATATTCCAGCGCGATCCGCACCCTGAAGGCGGCCGAGGAACGAAAATAGGTGTAGAGCTCAATCGACATGACAACCTCGTTGTGACACCCCTGATTTGGATTCTAAATTGAAATCGTCCCCGCAACCTGAGGCCTGACCATGAGCGACCTCTTTGACAACCCGATGGGGCTGTGCGGTTTCGAATTCGTCGAGTTTGCTTCCCCCACGCCGAATCTGCTTGAGCCGCTTTTCGAGCAGATGGGCTTCACGCTGGTGGCCCGCCACCGCAGCAAAGATGTGCTGCTGTATCGCCAGGGCGAGATCAATTTCATCATCAACCGCGAGGCGCACGGCCTGCCTGCTTATTTCGCCGCGGAGCACGGCCCGGCGGCTTGCGGGCTTGCCTTCCGGGTGCGCGATTCACACAAGGCCTACGCCCGGGCCCTGGGCTTGGGCGCACAGCCGATCGACATCGCCCCGGGGCCCATGGAGCTGCGGCTGCCGGCGATCAAGGGCATCGGCGGCGCGCCGATTTTTCTCATCGACCGCTTTGAAGAGGGCAAGAGCCTCTATGACATCGACTTTGAATTCCTGCCCGACGCCCCGCGCCGGCCCACCGGACACGGGCTGATCCGGGTCGATCACCTCACCCACAATGTCTACAAGGGCCGCATGGCCTTTTGGGCGCAATATTACGAACGCATATTCAATTTCCGCGAGATTCGGTATTTCGACATCAAGGGCGAATACACCGGGCTCACCAGCCGCGCCATGACCGCGCCCGACGGCCTGATCCGCATCCCGCTCAATGAAGAAGCCGGCCACAACGGCGGGCAGATCGAAGAGTTTCTGATGCAATTCAACGGCGAGGGCATCCAGCATATCGCGCTCCTCACCGACGATCTGATCGACACGGTGGATCGGCTGCGCCAAGCCGGCGTCCCGCTCATGAGCGCGCCCAACGCGAGTTATTACGAGATGCTCGATGAGCGCCTGCCCGGCCACGGCGAGCCGGTGGAGGCCCTGCAAAAGCGCGGCATTTTGCTCGATGGCAACACCACCGGCGGCGAGCCGCGTTTGTTGTTGCAGATTTTTTCAAAAACCCTGCTCGGCCCGGTGTTTTTTGAATTCATCCAACGCAAACGCGATGAGGGCTTTGGCGAGGGCAATTTCAAGGCGCTGTTTGAATCCATCGAGCGCGATCAGCTGCGCCGCGGCGCGCTCCAGCCCGGGGCCCAGCCATGACCATCGAGCGCATTCATCATGTGGCCTACCGCTGCAAGGACGCACGTGAAACCGTGGCCTGGTACGAGCGGCATCTGGGCATGAAATTCATCCTCGCGATTGCCGAGGACACCGTGCCCTCCACCGGTGAAGCGCACCCTTACATGCATGTGTTTCTGGATGCCGGCGGCGGCAATGTGCTGGCTTTTTTCGAGCTGCCGAATTCACCCCCCATGGGTCGCGATGAAAACACCCCGGCGTGGGTGCAGCATATCGCCTTCAAACTCGACAGCCTCGACTCGCTCGTCGCCACCCGGGAGAGGCTGCTGGCGGCCGGCGTTGATGTCATCGGCATCACCGACCACACGATTTTCAAAAGCATTTATTTCTTCGACCCCAACGGCCACCGCATCGAGCTCGCGGTGGATGTGGGTACACCGCAGATGTTTGAAAAGCTCGATACGGTGAAGCAAGACATGCTCGATGAGTGGGCCCGCACCAAACACGCCCCGAAACACGCAGACTGGATGCACCAAAAACCATGACCCCGATCGACGACACCCACGACCCCACCCGCACCAGCTGGGTGGACGCCGCCAACACGCCCGACTGCGATTTCCCGATTCAAAACCTGCCCTTCGGCCGCTTCATGCTGCCCGGCGACACGGCCTGGCGCCTCGGCGTGGCGATCGGCGATCAGGTGCTGGATCTGGCGGTGCTCGGGTGCGATGCGCCCACCGACATGCGTGAATTGCTCACCGCCTCGGCCTCCAGCCGGGTCACCTTGCGGCATCAATTGGTCAAGGGCCTCACCCAAGGCGCGGCCCGCACACGCTGGCAGGCAAGCCTTTACCCGATACGCGGCGTGACACTGGGGCTGCCCTGCGAGATCGGCGATTACACCGATTTCTACGCCGGGATTCATCACGCGATGGCCGTGGGAAAACTGTTCCGGCCGGATGCGCCGCTCTTGCCCAATTACCGCTGGGTGCCGATCGCCTATCACGGCCGCGCCTCCACGATCATGCCCAGCGGCCAGAGATTCACCCGCCCGCAGGGGCAGGTGAAACTTCCCGACCCCCACCCGCCGGTGCTCATGCCCACTGCCCGGCTGGATTTCGAGCTGGAAATGGGCATCCTGATCGGCCGGCCCAATCCGCATGGCCAACCGATTGCCCTTGAAAACGCCGAAGACCATGTGTTCGGACTCACCCTCCTCAACGACTGGAGCGCACGCGATATCCAGGCCTGGGAATACCAGCCGCTGGGGCCGTTTCTTGCCAAAAATTTCGCCACCACGCTCTCGCCCTGGGTGGTGACCCTGGAAGCGCTCGCCCCCTTCCGCGCGCCACTCAAGCGCGAAGCCGACAGCCCGCCTTGCCTGCCTTACCTCGACAGCCCTGAAAACCTTGCCGCTGGCAGTTTCAACATCGCCCTGGATGTATGGTTGGAAACCCCCGGGATACGCCGCGAGGGGCGCGGCCCCGAGCGCATCAGCCACGCCCGTTTCGCGCAAGCCGCCTACTGGACCGTGGCCCAGATGGTGGCCCACCACAC
>Ga0079301_1000424_pt1 | contig 20136 bp, 23 predicted proteins | sample Wag4_2014_7_11_3_FD_74797 | JGI IMG/M metagenome (GOLD analysis project Ga0079301, IMG submission 74797) | Fresh water mixed with fracking chemicals microbial communities from Ohio, USA - Utica-2 Time Series FC 2014_7_11 | ecosystem: Engineered > Industrial production > Chemical products > Input... | reverse complement strand
TGCCCCCGGCGCAATCGTGGCACCGGCCATTGCCAGGTAAGGGCCAGCAACGAGATCACGAGAACCCTTAAAAAGTGCCGCTGGTGTTCCGACATCGAGCCAATAAGCCTGCTCTTTATATCCAAATACCGGGCGGTGCTGTGCAATCAGGGCCGGGAAAGTTTCTCGCTCAACACTGACAACAGCGCCAAGTGGAATCTCATTAATTACATCGGGACTAAAAACGTAGCAGCCGGCATTAATAAAACTCGTAACCGGGTTCTCCATCTTCTCTAAGAATGCCGTTACTTGTCCCGCTGAATCTGTTGGAACGCAGCCAAATGCACGTGCATCATCGACTTCGATGAGATGTAAGGTCACATAAGCTTTTTTATCCTGGTGAAACTTGATTTGTTCGGCAATTGAATGCCGGCTCAAAACATCTCCATTGAATATTACGATTGGCTCATCGCCTTGTAACAACTCGGCTGCGTTTCTAATTGCGCCGCCAGTACCGAGTGGTTCTTTTTCTACTGCATAGAGAATTTTTATTCCCCATTTACTTCCATCTCCAAAATATGGGGTAAAGACATCGGCGAGGTATGAGGTAGCAAGAACGAGTGTGTGAATTCCAGCGCGCTTAGCTGCCAATATCTGATGCTCAGTTACAGGCAGACCAGCTACGGGCAACATCGGCTTAGGTGATTCATTGGTAAGTGGCTTCAGTCGGGTACCTAGCCCGCCCACCAATAAAATTCCGACCGCCATTACTGCGCACTCACCTTCGCCACAATGCGCGCCGCAGCTGTTGCAATTTGTTCGTCCGTTGCGGTCATAGCGATGCGGATATGTTGCTTTGCTGCCTCCCCATAAAAAATTCCCGGGGTGGCCAGAATTCCTAGCGCTGCGAGCCAGGCGATTGAATCCCACGAACTTTCATTTCTAGTTGCCCAGATGTAGAGGCCGGCTTCGGAGTGATCGATGGTAAATCCAGCGGAAAATAGTGCTGGTGCCAGGCGTGCACGACGAGTGTTATAGCGTGCGCGTTGTTCTGCAACGTGTGAGCTATCAGAAAGTGCTGCCACCATTGCGTTCTGCACTGGCAAGGAGACCATCATGCCGGCGTGCTTGCGCACTTCAAGAATTCTGGCGATCAATTGAGGGTCCCCCACTACAAAAGCGGCGCGATAGCCCGCCATCGAAGATCGCTTCGACAAGGAAAAGACTGCCAAGATATTGGTGTTATCACCATCGGTGTATCGCAAAATAGAGGTAGGTGTCTTGGTATCACCAAATTCTAAGTAGCACTCATCAGAAACAACGACGCTCTTACTCTGTCGGGCCCAATCAATGGCTGCACGTAATTCGGATTCAGAGTGAACGCGTCCAGTTGGGTTTGACGGAGAATTTACCCACGCTAAATCGGCCGCTGGCCAGGTTGTTGCATCAATCGCAACCGAAGTTGGTTTTGCTTGTGCAAGTAGAGCGCCCACTAAGTATGTTGGATAGGCAACCTGCGGATACAGAACAGTTGCCGATTCGAGAAATGTTGGTAGCCACGCGACGAACTCTTTTGAGCCAATCAGTGGCAGGACTGCGAAATCGCCACTGGCTCCAACTGTGTTAACCGCCCATTGATGAATTGCATTGCGTAGTTCTTGAGTTCCAATTGTGACTGGATAACCCGGCGAATCCGATACATCTCGGAGAGCTTCCTGAATAAATTCAGGTGTTGGGTCTACCGGAGTTCCTACCGATAAATCGATTGCGCCATCGGGATGTTTACGCGCTATCTCTCCATAAGGAGCAAGTGCGTCCCACGGAAAATCAGGTAGTTTTTGGCGCAAGAGCGGTGACATCAGCGTGGTCGGTATTTGTTTCTCCGACCTTTGCTGCTCCCCCAGGTGAACCTAATTCAATAAAAAATTCGGTATTGATCTTTTTGTAACCTTCCCACTGACCGGGAACATCGTCTTCATAATAAATTGCCTCTACCGGACAGACAGGCTCACACGCACCGCAATCGACACATTCGTCGGGCTGGATGTAAAGCATGCGGGTTCCGTCGTAGATGCAATCGACTGGGCATTCTTCCCGGCATGACTTATCTTTAACGTCTACGCAAGGTTCGGCGATTACATATGTCACGAAAGATCCTCCAGAAGGCTTGAAACGGTAGGACGCGATTCTAACCCTGCGAGCGTCGCATTGCACTGCAAGAAGCCCGAGGCACGATTAAGGTTGTGGTGTGAATGCCGAAACTTTGCTCGCCGAAGTGGGCAAGCGGGCCACAATTCGGCTACGAGATTCCGCCGGTGGATTCCGAGACATCGTTGGCGTCATACAGAGTGAAAGAACCCTTATCAATCGCCGAGGCGAAGTTGTTGAATTCGAACCGGAAGAGATTGCTTTTTTCCGCCTCATCCCCGTCTTTAATCGTAGGGACGCTGGAGCTGGCCAGGTGCGCATCTATGACACTCTTAAACGTGAAGTGAGTGCGATTGAAAGCCGCGATGGGTATGTATCAATCTACTGCTGTGGCCCTACGGTCTACCGAGATGCACATGTCGGCAACCTGCGCACATTCTTACTTGCGGATTTAATCGTTCGAACTCTTCTGATGACAGGCATTGAAGTCGAGTTGGTTCAGAACATTACCGACGTGGGACATATGGCTGACGATATTGTGGGCGAAGATAAGTTATTAGCTGAATCACAACGCACCCAGATTGACCCCTTTGCGATTGCACGTGAATTTGAAGCACGGTTTCATAAAGATTTACAGCTACTAAACGTGCGCGTTGCCGATAGATATCCGCGGGCATCAGAGAATATGGATTCAATGATTTCTTCGATTGAGAAATTGATTGCATCAAAAAGCGCCTATATCGGAAGCGATGGATGCGTCTACTTCGACGCATCCGCATTTGAAAGTTATGGCGCAATCAGTGGAAATAAATTAGAAGCGCTAAAACCGGGTCATCGACATGAGCACACTGATGAAGGCGGTAAACGATTCCATGCGGATTGGGCGCTCTGGAAATTAGCCGGTGATCGGACGCAAATGATTTGGGATTCACCCTGGGGACCAGGGTTTCCTGGCTGGCATATCGAGTGCAGCGCGATGTCGATTGACTTTCTGCAGGCCCGCGTTGATATTCATGTCGGCGGAATTGATCTGCGTTTTCCGCATCACGAAAACGAACGAGCGCAATCCAATTCGCTGACTTCTACCGAAGTTGTAGGAACGTGGGTTCATGGCGAACATCTACTTTTTGAAGGTCGAAAGATGTCAAAGAGTTCTGGCAATGTTGTTCTGCTCAGTGATGTGCAAGCACGCGGCTTGGACCCACTCTCGCTACGTTTTTCACTCCTGGAAAACCGCTACCGCTCTCAGATGGATCTTTCTTGGACATCGCTGCAGGCAGCACACCTCACGCTTCGACGCTGGCGTACCCTGATGGCAGAGTGGGGGAATTCGTCCGATCTCAAGTTTGACCAAGAGATTTCTGATGCCCTTACTAACGACCTTGATACGCCACGGGCAATGCAGCGACTCCGCGCTATTGAGAAAGATTCCACAATGGGATCACAAGATAAGCGCGCAATTTACTTATTTGCAGATCAAGTTCTAGGGCTAGATCTCAATCGAATTCCGGAGTTAAAACCGCTGACAGCGCAGTTAGCGAACCTGCTAGCAGAACGTGCGCTGGCCAGAGAATCAAAGGACTGGAGTCGAAGTGATGCACTTCGCAAAGAGCTTGAAGATGCAGGTTTAGAAATTAGCGATGGCGCATCCGGGCAAAGTTGGGCCTGGAAATAAGTTAAGCGCGTTGAACTACAGCGATGATTCCTACAATAAATCCAATAAATAACAGCGCGCTACCTGCGTTATCGCCTTGAATTAGAAGTTCCTGCCCTACTCCAAATGTGCCGGCCCGGATAATGACAATAAACCAGCCAATCAGAGCGATTAATTTGTATCTCTTGCTGCCAAAAAATCTACCTACCCATCGAATCGATAAGTATGTTGCAACAATTGCAAGAATGACACCGAAGGGTGTCATTGTGGGATGAATCAGGGTTGCAGCTATACCAATAAGTGAGCCCAGTAGCAGGGCTGCCAGCGCTCTCATGCGGTGAGCACGATGCCGGCAAAGAGGTCTGTCTCATGACCTGCCGAATCTAGTTGCCCACTTTTCTCGCCATGGACAAGTGTGTAGTACTCATTTCCCCAGATTTCTAAACCTAAATTATTTGAGAGTGAGAAGAACGGGCCATCGATTGCGATCTGGGTTCCGTGTGCTCGCATGGCATCCATTTTTTGATGAACATACTCGGCGCCATCAATACGTGCATGCACGAATGAGTCATCTTTGGCGAAGGGCAAATCATCGGCGCTTTCTGCTCCCATAAAGTCTGAGCCAAGCTCCTTCATCTTTTCGATGCCATCTTGGATTACAGATTTAGGCATCACGTTCCAGTAAATCTTTGGAATTTTCCATTGGGCACTCTCAGCCGCCGCCATCGCAACACGATGCGCTTGAATGTGATCTGGATGTCCATATCCACCAAATTCATCGTAGGTGATAAGCACATGGGGCTTTACTTCATCGATAACGGAAACGAGAGATTGTGTTGCCTGATCAAAATCAGCTTTCCAAAATGTATTCGGGCCATCATTTGCTGGGGTTCCCATCATCCCGCTATCTCGGTAGCGAGTTACACCCTCACCCAAAAAGCGGTGATCTTTAACTCCGAGTGCCACCATCGCTTGAGCTAATTCGGTAACGCGGTGGTCTCCCAAAGTATCTGTCTCGTGCGCAGCTAAGTGGGCCAGTTCTGGAATCAAAACTTCGCCTTCTTCACCGCGCGTGCAGGTAATAAGAGTTACTTGTGCCCCGCGCGCGGCATAGAGCGCCATCGTGCTTCCATTATTAATCGTTTCATCATCAGGATGTGCATGGACAAGGAGCAGGCGATAGCCAGTGTAGTTATCGAGCATTAGTAAACCGGCAGCGAAGTATCAATCTGCTTGGCCCAAGCTACGACACCACCAGAGACGTGAGAGGCATCAGAGAATCCAGCGTTCTTTAGAATCGCTAGACATTCAGCAGAGCGGACGCCGCTCTTGCAATGCAAGATTATTGGTTTATCGTGCGGAAGAGTTGCCAGAACTGTTCCATCAATAAATCCTTGCTTTGGAATCAGGTGCGCAGTCGGGATATTTACAATTTCGTATTCACTTGGTTCGCGAACATCGATGAGGTAATAGTTATCCTGCGCATCAATTTTGGTTTTTAACTCTTGCACAGTAATTGTTGATCCAGCGCTAGCTTCTTGCGCTGCATCTGAAAGTACTCCGCAAAATGCCTCGTAGTCAGGAAGCAGTGCAGTCTGCTTCGGATTTTCACTACACAGCGGGCAGTTCGGATCCTTGCGCACTTTAATCTTTCTAAAGCTCATATCCAGTGCGTCATAGACCATTAATGAACCAATGAGCGGCTCGCCAATTCCAGTGAGGACCTTAATCGCCTCAGTAGTTTGAATCGAACCAATGGTTGCGCACAGGACACCAAGCACTCCGCCTTCGGCGCAACTTGGCACCATTCCTGGGGGTGGTGGTTCCGGATAAAGGCAGCGATAGCAAGGGCCGTACTCTGCCCAGAAAACACTTGCTTGGCCATCGAATCGATAAATGGAACCCCAAACATAAGGTTTCTTCAAAAGCACACATGCATCGTTAACCAAGTAACGCGTTGCAAAATTATCGGTGCCGTCAACAATGATGTCGTATTGGGAGAAAATCTCCATCACATTTGAGTTATCAAGTCTGGTTTCATGTGTGATGACATTGACGTATGGATTAATCTCAGAGATCTTCTCTTTTGCACTCTGCGCCTTGCTCTTACCAATATCTGATTGACCATGAATGATTTGACGCTGAAGATTTGATTCATCAACAGTGTCGTACTCAACAATTCCAAGTGTGCCAATTCCGGCAGCGGCTAAGTACATAAGCGCTGGCGAACCAAGACCTCCTGCACCAACGCAGAGAACTTTGGCATTCATCATGCGTTGCTGACCCGCCATTGCAACATCGGGAATGATCAAGTGACGGCTATATCGACGAACCTCATCAACGGTTAGGGCAGGGCCTGGAGTCACGAGCGGAGGAGTCTTCATGGGTGCAATTCTGCCGTACTGTGCGTTTGGCTGCCAATTCTGTACGATGCGCATAATGACTACCGAAACTGCATCTGCAAACAACTCGCGTTCTGATAAATCACGCCTACCTCGCGATGAGCGAAGAGCTATCTTGCTCTCTGCGGCACTCGAAGTATTTACAGCCGCCGGATATCACTCAGCGGCGATGGATGAGATTGCAGATCGCGCTAATGTCAGCAAGCCAGTTCTCTACCAGCACTTTCCTTCCAAATTGGATCTCTATCTGGCAGTGCTCGATCTCCACATTGATTCATTGGTTTATGAACTTCAAAAAGCTATCTCTTCAACTCCTGACAACAAACAGCGTGTACATGTCACTATCGATGCCTACTTTAATTTTATTGAAAATGAAGGAGAAGCATTCCGCCTGCTCTTTGAAAGCGATATGAATGTTGAACCTCAAGTACGCGAGCGCCTCAATCGCATGACCTACAACTGCGCCGCTGCTGTCAGCGGTGTGATCTCCAATGACACTGGACTTCCTCGAGAAGAGGCGATGATGCTTGGCGTTGGCTTAATTGGCTATGTTCAAGTAACAGCTCGTCATTGGCTGGAAAGAGATGGAAAGCTCACCCGTCAACAAGCGATGGATCTCGTAGAAAACCTCATGTGGCGTGGAATCTCTGGATTTCCCCGGACCGAGCTCTAACTCTAAGATAAGGCTATGAGCTCAAAGAAATCAGATAAGGCATCGCAGGTTCGCATCTCCATCACACATGTCAGTAGTGAACTTTCATTCGAATGCCCTATGGCTCCCGAGGAAATTAAGGCCGCTGTAACTGCAGCGCTCACATCCGCTACTCCCCTTGTGCTCTCAGATGTTCGTGGCCATGAAGTTATCGTGCCCGCAGAGAAAATTGGATATGTGGAAATCGGGCAACCAACCGAACGTCGCGTCGGTTTTGGTGCCAACTAAGTGTCGATAACTTTCGCAGATTTACCACTTCGTAAAGAGACAATCGATGCTCTCACCGAGCATGGCTTTACTTCACCATTTCCAATTCAAGAGATGGTCATGCCCATTGCACTCGCCGATGGCGATGTGATTGGACAGGCCAAGACAGGAACAGGAAAGACGCTGGCATTTGGTATTCCTGTCATTGAACGAGTTATTGCGCCCAATGATTCAGATTGGCCCCAGCTCACCAATCAAGGTCATCCGCAGGTTCTTATCGTTGTTCCGACACGTGAACTATGTGTGCAGGTTACAAAAGATATTGAAGAGCTCTCATTTAACCGCGGAATTCGCACCTTAGCTGTTTACGGCGGACGCGCCTTTGAACCACAGATTGAGGCGTTGCAAAAAGGCGTTGAAATTGTCGTAGGAACTCCCGGACGCCTTTTAGATTTATATCGACAAGGGCAGCTCACCCTTAAAAATGTTTCACGTGTTGTACTTGATGAAGCCGACGAGATGCTCGATCTGGGCTTCTTACCTGATGTTGAGAAGATTTTCACCAGCACACCTGCACGTCAACAGACCATGCTTTTTTCAGCAACCATGCCTGGAGACATCATTGCTCTGGCTCGTCGCTTCATGAATCAACCGGTGCATATTCGCACGCAAGATAATGAAGATGAAGGCGCCGTTGTTTCACGAATTGTTCAGCACGTTATTCGGGCACACGCAATGGATAAAATTGAACTACTTGCACGAATTCTGCAGGCTAATGGCCGTGGACCGACAATTGTTTTCTGCCGTACCAAGCGAACTGCCCAAAAAACTTCTGATGAGTTAGTCGAGCGCGGATTCAACGCTGCCACAATTCATGGTGACTTAGGGCAATCTGCACGCGAAAAAGCGCTTAATGATTTTAAGGCTGGCAAATCAGATGTTCTTATTGCTACAGATGTTGCAGCTCGAGGAATTGATATCGATGGCATTACGCACGTAATTAATTATCAATGTCCGGAAGACGAAAAGACATACGTGCACCGTATCGGTCGTACTGCTCGAGCTGGTGCACACGGTATCGCTGTGACCTTCGTGGACTGGGACGATCTCGCCCGTTGGAAGATGATTGATACCGCACTTAAGTTGGGATTAGCCGAACCGTTGGAAACCTACTCTTCATCAGCGCATCTCTATGAATTGCTCGATATTCCCGTTGGTTCAACTGGAAACCTTAAGAAGGTTCGAGCGCCGAAAACTGAAAAGATTGCACCAGCAACTACTTCAACTGAAAAAAGTGCACCGAAGAGTTCTGCCGAACGAGTAAAGCGTGAGCGCACTCGCACTAAGCGAATAACTAGCTAATTTGCAGCTAACGCTTTAATTGCATTAGCCAGCATCTGCACCGCGATTGCCGCAAGCAGCAAGCCAGCAATGCTTGCTAGCAAGGTAACTCCAGAATCCTTAATCACACCAATAATTTTTGTCGATGCCATAAGCACGGTGCCAATAATTACGTGCACCGCAACAATGGCTACACCTAATCCGATGAACTGTGCTGTGGAATCTGCTTGCTGCACATAAATCATGGTTGCAACGATTGCGCCCGGCCCTGCAAGTAACGGAGTTCCGAGTGGGACCATGCCGATATTTGAACTTTTCTGATCAGTTCCAGTATTGGAAGATCCAGTGAGAAGCTGTAAAGAAACATAGAGAAGTAGTAATCCACCTGCGGCCTGTAAAGCTTCAATAGAGACGTGCATGTAATCGAGTATGAACTGCCCGAAAAAGGCAAAGCTGGCAATGACAAAGAGTGAAACTCCCGCTGCCTGCCAGGCAAGTCGTACTCGCTCGCGTGGAGATTTATCTCCCACTAACCCTAAAAATATTGGGGTTGCACCCGGTGGATCCATAATGACAAAGAGCGTGACGAATACTTGCGTCGCAAAGGTAATTGCTCCCACTGAATTCATACTCGAACCACCCTTCGTGCATTAGCTTGAGATTCTAAGGCTTCCCATTGTTGCGGATCTGTCGTGTTCTCTGCCATGGCATTAAGTTTTCCCGTGCCGTGATAATCACTTGCACCGGTTATTACCAGGTTTAAATCCTGCGCAATGGTAGTCAAAGTCTTTCGTTCTTCGGCATTTTGATCACGATGATGCACCTCAATGCCGTTAAGCCCGGCAGCAAAGAGATCCAGAAAAGTTTCCGATGTAATGATTTGCCCACGACGAGATGCGAAAGGGTGGGCAATAACAGCCACGCCACCAGCTGCTCGAATAGCCAGGATTGCATCCACTGGCGTTGGCGCCGCATGAGTTACGTAGTACTTCGACTCATTACTGAGCAAATTCAAAAAAGCTTCGTCTCTTCCAGCAACTACTCCGTTGCGCACAAGGGCATCGGCGAGGTGAGGACGACCAACCGTGGCGCCTTCAGGCTTTGCAGCATAAACATCTTCGAGTGAGATATTGATTCCATCAGCCCGCAACAACTCGACCATTTTTCGCATTCTAGGAATTCTGGTATCTCGTGAATCACTGAGTATCTGTTGCATGGCAACATTTGCACCATCAAAGAGCAGACCCAACATGTGCACGCTGATACCGTCCGTGGTCAAACAGGAAATCTCAGCGCCTAAAACTAGTTCAATCTGTGGTTGTAGTGCGGTGATTGCTTCGTCCCAACCAGCCGTGGTGTCGTGATCAGTGATTGCTAAAGTTTTTACGCCAGTTGATAAAGCTTTTTTCACCAAAGCAAATGGTGAATCGGTTCCGTCGCTGGCAGTGGTGTGCGTATGAAGATCAATCACAGTTCAACACCACTTTTCTTATTGCCGCGTAGAACGACAAGTGCGCATCCGAGCAGAATTAAGGCTACTCCTGGGATGATGCTCAGATTTGGTTGTTTACCAATATCAAAAATAAAGGCAAGAATTGCGGCAACTGGCACTTCAAAGAACACGATCATGGAAACGACAGCTGGCGAAACTCGCTTGAGCGTTGAATTAAACATAGTGTGACCGAGGAGCTGGGCGCCCACAATTAGTCCCAAGAGAATCCACCACTCTCGTGCAGAAAAATGGATTACTTCAAAGCCAAGCAGTAGGGCCATAGGTAGAGCCGTAATTGAACAAATGAAGTAACAAATTGTCGTGTACGACGTTGTCTCCATCTGCTGTTGCGCCCGTGAACCCACCAACATATATGCGGCGGCTAGCGCACCTGAGATGAGTGCTGCCAGATCTCCTAAAAATGATTTTCTATCAAGCTGTAAATCAATGCCAGTCACCATAAGCACGCCCAGGAAACTGATAAACATACCAACCCAAGATTTTGCGGGAATGTGGCCGCCCGTCAGTTTTACAAAGAAGGCTGCATAAATAGGTTGCGTTGCAGTTAATGCGGTACCCGCTGCAACGCTCGTCATTCGCATTGAGATAAAAAATGCAACAAAGTGAAGCGCCAGCAAAACTCCAGCGAGGGCTGCTAGTTGAACTCCAGCTCGATTAACTTTGTGGCGTAGTGCAAATGGAAGAGTGAATAGCGCCCCGCCAAGATTTCGCCAGAAAATCAGCGTCGGTACTGGCATCGCACTGAGAGCAATCAAGGGCCCCGATGAGCCGATTCCAAAAACTCCAATAGTGAGGCGGATGAGGTCAGGGCGGGCGGGCAATTGCGAATGGTTATCAATGCCCGTGCCTGAGGATGTCACTCCGTTTGATTCCACTGTGCAAACCTAGCTGATAGGTCACCCGTTACTCTTATCCCATGAGCGGAAATAACATCAATCGAATATTTCTCGCCCGCTTAGCCGGAACTGCAGTTTTTGACCCAAATGGTGATCCAGTCGGCAAGGTGCGCGACGCTGTCGCGACCCTTCGTTCAAATAACCAATCACCGCGCGTACTGGGTTTAGTTGTTGAAGTGCCGCTTCGACGCCGCGTATTCGTACCAATCACTCGAGTGACATCAATTGAATCTGGTGCTGTTGTGATTACTGGACTCCTTAATATGCGCCGCTTTGAAACCCGCACCGGAGAGTTACTTGTCGTGGGCGATTTATTGGACCGCACGATTACTGTCATCGAAGATAACGAATCTGTATTAGTCGAAGATATGGCGATGGAGCAGAACCGCACTGGCGACTGGCTCATTACTCGCATTCATATCATGCGTAAAGGCCGCGGGTTCCGCCGCAAAGGAGCAACATCGACCTTGGCATGGGAAGAAGTCACGGGTTTTGCTCAACATGAATCTAATCAAGGCGTTGCAAATTTACTTTCAACACTGAGCAACTTGCGGGCGGCAGATTTAGCTGCAGTCTTGCAAGATTTAGCACCGAAGCGTCGAGTTGAAGTTGCACGAGCACTCAATGACGAGCGACTTGCTGACGTTTTGGAAGAGATGGATGAGGCAGAGCGAGTAGCTCTCCTTGCAGAACTTGAAGGCGAACGCGCTGCCGACGTACTGGAAGAGATGGATCCAGATGATGCCGCTGACTTGTTACGCGAAATCGGTGAAGAACGAGCACAAGAGTTGATTGATTTGATGGATCCTGAAGATGCCGAAGATGTTCTGCGCTTGATGACATATGAGGATTACTCAGCAGGTGGAATGATGACAACAGAACCAATTGTGATGTCAGCCGATTACACAGTGGCAGATGCACTTGCCGCCGTTCGTCAGAGCGAAATTTCACCAGCGTTAGCATCGCAAGTTTTTATCGCACGGCAACCACTAGAGACTCCTACCGGAAGATTTATCGGCATGGTCCATTATCAGCGTTTATTGCGTGAACCGCCAGCGACACTTTTGGGTTCGATTGTCGATACCAATACACAAGGCGTAAATCCCGACGCATCCCTGCATGCTGTTTCGTCATACTTAGCTAGTTATAACTTGCTCTCACTACCGGTTATTGATGCAAATGATCGCTTGCTTGGCGCAGTTACGGTCGATGACGTCCTAGACCACTTACTACCCGAAAACTGGCGCCACGACCACCGCGATTCAGCTACTACAACTGCAGCGCTGGAAAGCATTGATACAAGTTTTACTACTGGTTTTGATGATTCACATGATTCACCGAAGGGGCTCTAAAAAATGGCACGTAACAATGGTTTAGATACCCCTCGTCAGACACGTCGATCACTTCGAGCTAATTACGATCCAGAAGCATTCGGTCGCCTCTCTGAGAAATTTGCGCGATTCCTTGGCACTGCCCGTTTCTTGGTCTACATGACAGTCTTTGTTCTTAGCTGGGTAATTTGGAATGCACTTGCTCCGCGCGATTTGCGATTTGATGATTACCCATTTATTTTTCTGACTCTTATTCTCTCGCTACAAGCGTCATACGCTGCCCCACTCATCCTGTTGGCTCAGAATCGACAAGCAGATCGAGATCGAATCTCACTCAATGAAGATCGTGCCCAGAATGCTCGAAGTGTTGCCGATACTGAATACCTAACTCGCGAGCTTGCGAGTTTGCGAATTGCGCTAGGCGATGTGGCTACCCGTGATTATCTACGTAATGAACTTGGTGATCTTGCTAAGGAAATAGTGGAAGAGCTACGCAAGCCCGAGTCTGACGCCAAGTAAGGATTTCTCGCGCACGATAAGTTTGCTCACGATCTCATTGATAACTTGAGCACTAGGACTTTCGGGTGACGAAATTACAACTGGACTTCCGCCATCTCCACCTTCGCGAAGTTCAGGGCTAAATGGAACCTTGCCCAGTAGTGGAACATCTGAACCAACCAACTGCGAGAGTCGCTTAGAAGTTTCTTCTCCCCCGCCCTCACCGAAAAGTGATGTGAGTTCGCCACACTTTGCACATGGATACGCCGACATATTTTCGATGACGCCAATAACTCGTTGATGAATCTGGTGGGCAATACGACCAGCGCGCTCTGCCACTTCTGCCGCAGCAATTTGTGGCGTGGTAACAACCACAATTTCTGATGTTGGAACTAATTGTCCAAGTGAAATCGCAAGATCGCCAGTTCCTGGTGGAAGGTCGATAAAGAGCAGATCCAGATCGCCCCAATAAGCATCTGATAACAACTGTTCCAGAACTCGATGTAATAACGGCCCACGATATGCGATCGCATCTGAGCGTTCTGGTTTGAACATCTCCATCGAGACGGTCTTAACTCCAAAGGATTCCAGTGGAATAAACATCTGATCGATTGCTGTAGGGCGCTGGCCGATAAGCCCCATCAGGCGAGGAATTGAATGGCCATACACATCAGCGTCGAGAATTCCGACGCGCAGCCCTTTCTGTGCTGATGCAACGGCTAAGTTCGCAGTTAGCGATGACTTTCCTACTCCACCTTTTCCAGATGCGACTCCGATGACGCGGGTGAGTGAATCGGCTTGCGCAAAAGATATAAAACTTTCTCGACCATTACGTAGAAGTTTTTTAATGTTAGCGCGCTGTTCTTCATCCATAACACCGAATGAAATTGAAACCTCAGAGACTCCTTCGACTGCCAAGACAGCTTTTTCTATATCAACTGTGAGGCGATCTTTCATGGGGCAGCCGGAGATGGTGAGGAGAATTTCTAAGTCGGCTTTATTTCCATGATGTGAAACAGATTTGACCATTCCCAGCTCCGGCAGCGCACGGTGCAATTCGGGGTCTTGCACAGTTGCCAGTGCGGCATGAATAAGCTCGAGAGTGCTCATAGCAAATCCGGATCAATCTGTGCCTTAAATCTTGGTTTCTTTGGAGCGCTATCTTCTTCAAGAGCGTTGGCAAGTTGTTTCTTAATAAAAGTTTTTGGGTGAAGATCCGAAGGCTGCAGATCTTCAAATCCTGGACCTAAATTATCTTTGAGTTCAGTGGTGGCAGTTGCCGCAAAAGCTTTAATCCTCTTAACCATTTTTGCGGCATCTACTGCGAGCTGTGGCAACTTATCTGGGCCCAGAAGAACCATGGCAAGAAGTGCGAGTCCGATTAATTCACCGGCACCAAGATCAAAGAACATAATGTGGAGAGCCTATCGCCTTACTCTGATGCAGCCAGAATTATGGTGGCGCTCTTGCTCACAGCTCCACGCTTATAGACAATTTCAACTTTATCCCCGACATTCTGGGCGCGAATGGCAACAATTAATTCATCTGCGGAAGCAATTGCTCGGCCAGCAAATTCAATGATGATATCTCCAGGCTTGAGTCCAGCTTTATCAGCCGGCCCACCTTTTGTAACTCCTTGCGCAGTCTTTGCAATCAGCGCTCCCCCTTGATTGAAGGCCATCTCTACTGAGATGCCAATAACGGGATAGGTTGCTTTTCCATTTTTGATTAACTGCTCTGCGGTTTTGCGTGCTTGGTTAATTGGAATCGCAAATCCAAGTCCGATAGATCCCACTTGCGAGCTAGCAGAGTAGCCAAGGGATGCGATTGCCGAATTTACACCGATAACAGATCCCGTTGCATCAACTAAAGGACCACCAGAATTTCCAGGGTTAATTGCCGCATCGGTTTGAAGCGCGTTGATAAATGAATTCTCTGCTTGCGACTCTCCTGCTGTTACAGCGCGATCTTTAGCGCTGATAATTCCAAGTGTGACGGTTCCGGTCAGCCCCAGTGGTGAACCAATCGCGATAACCGAGTCGCCCACGGCAACTTTATCGCTATCGCCAAATTGAAGTGCTTTCAGAGTTGCGCCAGAAATTTTAAGAACCGCCAGGTCATAAGAACTATCACGACCAACAACTTTGGCCGAATATTGCGAGCCATCATTTAATCTGACCGAAATCTCGCCGCCGCTTTCAACTGATGAAGTTATGACATGGTTATTGGTCAAAATGTATCCAGCACTATCAATAACAAATCCTGAGCCAGTAGAACCGCCACTGCTTGAGGTAGCTTCAATCGAGACAACTGATGGAAGGACGCGTTGCGAAATTTCTGCCACTGAACCCACTGGACGTTCAATCGTTGACGAAGTTTTCACGAGATTAACAGAGCGACCAAAGAGTGAGCCGGTTGATGAGGCGGTGAAAGTTCCTGCCACTAGACCGGCACTCAGTGCAAGGATGACGGCATTTTTTAGCGAGATTGATCGATTCATGCCTTTTGGAGCAGGTGCTTCCCACCAAGGTTTAGTATCAAACTCGCTCATCGCATTACCCTCACAAATGAATTCTGCTACAACTTCGTGGCGAGCAACAATCCATCACCGATGTAGATCAGCGATGACACCCATGACTCAGTGTCGGCCTTCACAGATTTACCAGCCTCGCGCAGTGCAATTGTCTTGGGATCGCGCTGGGCTGGATCCGGAACCTTATTTCCACCATAGAAATTATCGATTACAAAGACTCCGCCGCTTCGCAGGATTCTATGTGCCTCCGCGATGGCGAAACTTAAATCTTCTGGATTACCTCTAAAAATTACAAGGTCATAGGCGCGGTCGGTGAGCTTTGTCATAACATCCATAACCGAGTTGGTGATGAATCTAAATCGTGACTGGGCGATACCAGCATCTGCTAGCGCAATCTTTGCAATCGTTGTGTGTTCCATTTCGTCATCGATTGACGTCAAAGTCCCGCTCGCCATCATGCCTTCTAGTAACCACAGTGAGCCAACACCAGAGCCGGTACCAATTTCAACAACCGACTGCGCCTTCAACTGATGGGCAAGTTGGCGAAGATAAGCACCTGTGCCCTGCGAAACATCACTCACGCCATTTTCGAGTCCACGGGCTCTGGCGGCACTCTTGACTGAATCCTCTGCAATAAATGTCTCTGCAAATGTGTGCGGATCTATATTCATGAGAGGGACACTATCCAATCGATCAATAAACGCACCCCGAAACCGGTGCCGCCCTTCACATTTTCTCCAGAATCATTTTCGCTGCGCCCTGTACCTGCGATGTCGAGGTGTACCCAACGACTGTCTCCGACGAAATGTTCGAGGTAGAGGGCCGCAGTCACCGATCCGGCTGAGTAATCACCTTTATCTGCTGCATGGTTTAAATCTGCAACATCACTTTCAAGAGAATCGGCATAGTCATCGATAAGTGGCATATGCCAGACACGTTCGCCACTTTCTTCGCCAATTTCCACAAATTTCTGAGCAAGTTTCGCATCACGCGAATACAGGGCGGCATACTGACGACCTAGCCCTAATGTGGCAGAGCCAGTCAGCGTTGCGATATCAATCAGGTAATCCGGATCAAGATTGGCAACTGCATAAGCAAGGCCATCGGCAAGAACTAGCCGGCCCTCAGCATCGGTATTAATAATTTCAACAGTCGTGCCGCCATATTGCGTGATGACATCTGATGGTCGTTGAGCACTACCCGAGAGCGCATTTTCAGCACACATCATCAGAACAGTTACTCTCACTTTTGGCTGCAACTCAGGGAGCGCGCTAATGGTTGCAAGTGCAGCTGCAGCACCTGCCATATCGCTCTTCATTGCTGTCATAAATTCATATGGGCGCTTCAATGAAACCCCGCCAGTATCGAAAGTAATTCCTTTACCAACAATAACTATATGAGGCAGAGCTGCTGCGCCATTTCCACGCATCTTTGGAATATAGGAAAGTTCGATAAATCGAGGTCCAGGGGTAGGAGATGAATTTCCCACTGCGCGTAAGCCACCAAATTGTGCCAGTTCTTTACCGGCCAAAACTTTAATGGCTAAGCCTTTCTCTTGCGCCAATTTCTTCGCTTCTTGCGCCATCCACAACGGGTTCTTTATATTTGAAGGAGTAAGCGACAAATCTCTCGCCGTGTAAAGCGCCTTCGCAATCACTGATGCACGTTCCACCGTTTTTTCTTCCACGGTTGCGATGCCGATGGAAGGAATTTCAACCTCCTTGCCAGTCTTAAGGCTCCATGAGTAAGCGCCAAGAAGTGCTGAAACTCCATGTGCTTTTACTTCTTGCGCACTTTGTGGACAGAGTGAAATTACCTCAATTGCTTTTCCACGGATTTTGCGTCCGAATGAGGCTCCTGCCGCTCGAAGTGATGCGAGGGATTGATCGCCAAGTCCTACGAGATAGAGGCGCTCTACCGTTGCATCATCATGCAAAACTGGGATTTCATTAAGCTCGCCGGCTTTACCTGTTGGAGAGAAGAATGAGAGTTCGTCGACAAGATTTATTTCAAAGAAATTTTCTATTTTTTTAAGTAGTTTTTTGCTTCCAGCGAAGGTAAGCGAACCATCTTTTGATTGGGTATAACCAAGAACAAGAACATCTGCTCCGAGAAGTGGCTCTAAGTCAGGAGCAACTGCGTGAAGAATTTCTGGAGTCCGCTCTACTTTTTGATCAGAGCAACTGCAGCTTCAAGAGCTGCGCTCAGGTTATTAGCTTCCTGAGGATTTAATTCAACAACGAGGCGTCCGCCGCCTTCAAGCGGAATACGCATAACAAGTGAACGCGCTTCCTTTGTGACTTCCATGGGTCCATCACCAGTACGGGGTTTCATAGCTGCCATGGTGGGGACTCCTTGTGACGTTGCGGGCGTGAACAGTAGGGAGAAGTATCTCGCAGAATGAGCCCGAGGTGAAATCGAGCGATTTATATGCCCAAAAGGGCGGTAAGTCGCTTCTTTCCGCTTTCAATAACGGTAATTACTGATTTTTCGGGAACAGATAGGAGCTCTGCAATTTCTGCGCTGCTCTTGGATCGAAGGTAGTGCAAGGTGAGAATGAATCGTTCCTCCTCGGGTAAAGAGGCTAGCAATTGCGCCAGCGTTTGAGGATTGCTCACGGTATACAGGTTACTCGGTGTGCAACTGAAAGTTGAGTGCTCAGCGGAAGGTTCGTGCGAATCGTGTGAGAGATATGCGCACGCCTACATAAAGAAAGGGGGCAATCAGCAGATAGAGCGCGCGAGGTGCCACGATTGTTTCAGACCAATCGAAACGTGTGGAATGCGAATCTTCTTCGGTGAGAATAAATGAACCACTTCCCTTGAGAATCTTTCCGTGATGATCGACATCACATCGAGACGGTTCTTCCCAGCGAGTCACAGTCATGAGATCAAGCAGTCCTGGTGACTTAATTCGAGGATAGAACTTGTACAGCGGTCCAGTGAATGCAGCGATAGATGTGCCGACTCCAGTTGTTCGCTCTGATGTCACCCACACTTTTGTCTGCAGCATCCACTGCCCTTGCGAAGGCCAATCTGCAATAGATTTCCAGACATCAGCGCGTGGTGCGGGAATTGATAGTGAAATCGCAAGCGTATTTACCGACATCTACTTTTCTCCATGCGCTACAGCTAAAGCTTGCTCGACAGTTGTTGTCCAATGCAAGAGATCGCGCATTCCGGGCTTTACAAAGTTTTCATTTTCCAGGTGCTCAACCAATGAATGTAGCGGTTGGTAAATTCCATATGGGTCAAGAATGATCACTGGCTTATCGTGAAATTGTAGATAACGACCAACCCAAATCTCAAAGAGTTCCTCTAAGGTCCCGAGCCCGCCAGGTAGCGTGATGAAGGCATCGGATAAATCTTCAATCTTTGCCTTTCGCGTCCGCATCGAGTCGACAACAATGAGCTCATCACTCTCATGATCCGCGAACTCAATATCGACTAACCTCTGAGGAATCACACCGATGGTTCGTCCGGCTTTACTTCGGGCACCTCGAGCGATTGCGCCCATGGCAGATATATGTCCACCACCTGAAACTAATTCCGCGCCGCTCTGGGCTATTCCGGCACCGAGTTCGAAGGCGAGGTCAATGTATTTGGAATCAATCGATGGTGACGAAGAACAAAATACTGCAATGCGCATGTGGCACAGGATAGGGGTTAGGCTTAGAACATGTCTTCACTAGCTCATGGCCATGGAATTGCAACGCTTGCCGGTACAACTGTGCTTGATGTCTGGTACCCAGCACCGGCACTCGGCGCGTTAAGTGGCCAACCGGATTCAACATTGCAAGCAATGGTTGGACGAGATGATGTGCGCGGGGTATCTCGCGAGATCGTCTCAATTGAAATAGATCTCACCGAAGCTCCAAAAGATGCGCGCGATGCATACCTTCGTCTTCACCTACTTTCACATCGCCTAGTTAAGCCTCATGGTGCATCACTAGATGGAATCTTTGGATTACTCGCAAATGTTGTCTGGACTTCGGCCGGACCTTGCGCAGTCGAAGGTTTTGAAATTACCCGTGCACGTTTGAAAGCTCATTATGGTCACGTAACGGTTTTCTCCGTTGATAAGTTCCCTCGCATGGTTGATTACGTAATACCTAGTGGTTTGCGTATTGCTGATGCTGATCGCGTTCGATTGGGAGCCCATCTTGCTTCCGGAACGACTGTCATGCACGAAGGTTTCGTAAATTTCAATGCCGGAACCCTTGGGACATCAATGGTCGAAGGCCGAATCTCTGCTGGAGTTGTTGTTGCAGATGGCACCGATGTGGGCGGCGGAGCTTCCATTATGGGAACTCTCAGTGGTGGCGGCAAGGAAGTAATTTCGATCGGCGAAAAGTGCTTATTAGGCGCTAACTCAGGATTGGGTATCTCACTCGGAGATAACTGTGTGATTGAGGCGGGCACTTACATCACGGCAGCGGCCAAAGTGAAGTTACCTGATGGAGAAGTTGTTAAGGCAGGCACTCTTTCAGGTGCGAACAATCTCCTATTCCGTCGTAACTCACTCGATGGTGGACTTGAAGTTGTTATGCGCACCGGTACTTGGGGCGGCCTCAACTCTGTCTTGCACGCTAACTAAAAAATAAGTAGTTAAACAGCAAGGCTAAAGTAGGGCGAAGGAATTTTAACTCTACTCCTAAAGGTATCTCCACGAAGTAATTTTGTAGAACCATCACTTGCGGTGCCTTTGATATAGGTAACAGCGCCAGCGCTATTGCGCGACATAATTTCTAAGGTAAGAATGTCTGCAAGTAAAAAGGCTTTAGCGACAAGGGCCTGATCAGCCGATGCGTTCCAGGTGGCAAAACGAGGATTGTTCTTTGGATCTAGACCTGCCGGGTCTAACACTGATTGCGTGTAGCTGGTGGCCGCACCCCATGCATCAAGAGTTGTTTGCGTTGCACC
>Ga0079301_1000423_pt1 | contig 20157 bp, 18 predicted proteins | sample Wag4_2014_7_11_3_FD_74797 | JGI IMG/M metagenome (GOLD analysis project Ga0079301, IMG submission 74797) | Fresh water mixed with fracking chemicals microbial communities from Ohio, USA - Utica-2 Time Series FC 2014_7_11 | ecosystem: Engineered > Industrial production > Chemical products > Input... | reverse complement strand
AACCAGCTAGCCCCGTCCACTTGATGGCCGCTCCCCCCGTGGAGAACAGGGCAGCTGCAGCCAACAGCATCCAACGCGCGGAGTTCATGGACGCGCAGAGTGAAGCACGCGGTACGCTCTCTATGCCAGACCACAGTCATGTACACCTGCACGCCTGCACAAGCCCAAGCCGCGTGGAGCGCGGCACGCAGCCCGGCAGAGCTGTGCGCACTTGCAGCCGAGTTCTTGCAAGGACGCATGCCCTACTTCCCAGGTTGGGGGGCGAGCACAACGGACGCCGAGACAGATGCCGTAGTTGGGCCTTTAGTCGCGGCGACGCAGCGGGGCTTCCTGCCGTTAGCCTCGCAAGAGGGTGGCCCGCAGCGCTGCGCGTTTGTGTTGGGATTCGCGCCCCCTGCACTCGCAACGGAGTTGTGCCATGCAGCTACAGCCTGCGGCTTGCGCGCTTGGAACTACACACGCCACGCGCCTGAACAGGAGACGCTGACTGTGGGCTGGGAGGCCGGCGCGGAGGTGCTCGTCGTAGGAGCGAATGCCTTTGAGGACGAATTGGCTCTCTTCGCAGAGGTCAGCCCAAGCTGCGCGCAGCTCTTGCTGCCGCTGCACTATGTGGTGCTAGCCGATCCGCTGCGCGCCCCTTCCGAGCGCCTGTGGCGCTTGCTGTGCACACCTGCAGAGCAAGGCTCTGCCGATGCCTCATGAGTGCTGCGCGCGTTGCCATTCTTGGAGCAAGCAACATCGCACTCGCCATGCCGCAGCTATGTGCTGCGCTTACACAGCACGGTGTGCAGCGCGTGGACTTGGTGTGTGGGCATGGACGCAGTTATGGTCTGCGCTCTAGCATCCCGCTGCGCTCGCTGCCGGCGATCTTGCAAGCACCTCTGTGGAGCGAACTGCCGGCTCAGACTGGCCTGCAAGCTGCACTCCTGACCGATGTAGGCAATGATCTTGTCTACGGGGTGCCCAACACGACCATTCTCGCGTGGGTGAACGAGGCGGCCACGCGGCTGGAAGCCTGTGGCGCGCGCATTGTGCTCGGCGGTGTGCCCCTCGCTTCGTTGCGCCGACTCACGCGCCGCCGCTTCGAGCTGGTGCGACGTGTCCTGTTTCCTTTCCATCCGCTGCGCTTCGAGCAGGCGCAAGCGCAGATCGAAGACTTGCAGCACGCGTTGCTAGCGCTGGCGCAGCGAAGGTCTTGGCAGGTGTTGGAGCCGCGTGCACAGTGGTACGGGCTTGACCCCATTCATGTGCGGCGCCGGTGCAGGCCGGAGTTCGCGGCGATAGTGGCGCAACAGCTGCTGCCCACGCGGGAGGCTGGCACGCAGCCGGTCGAGGTCACGCCCGTAGACCTTGTGCGCTTACGCCTACTGCGGCCACGCGAGGAGCGGCTCGCGGGCTGCACGCGGCATGGTTCCGGCCGGATCCGCCTGTCTGGTGGCCTAGAGGTGGTGTGCCACTAACGGCGTGTCGCTAAGCTGCGTACTCCACGCCATGAACGCCCAAAGCTCCGCGACCCCGTCCAGCTCCCTCCCCGCTCTTGCTGTGCGCCTTGGGGCTGCATGGCTTGCAACAGGAGCTTTGTTCAAGCTGTTTGCGGGCTCGCCGAAGCTGCTGCCGCCTTTGGTGGTCGATCTGTCGCCCTTCGACCTCGACTTGACTTTCCGGCTCGTGATCGCCGTGGAACTCGCCTTGGTTGTCGTGGCAATCCTGCGGCCTCGTGCAGCCTGGTTGCCTCTCGCACTGCTCTTCGCCTTCTTTGAAGTCGTACTCGTGTCTCAAGCGCTAGCTGGTGCCGAGTCGTGCGGCTGCTTGGGTGACACGGTCAAGATGCCGCCGGCGATGATGATGGCGATTGATGGCGTGTTGCTGTTCGGGATTCTAGGTACGCGGCCGTGGCGCGCGTGGGCCGGCACTCCGCTGTTCACCACTGGCACTTTGGGTGCGTGCGCGGCCATGGGTGCCCTCGCGTTTGCTGCACCGTGGTTGGTGATTGCCGGAGCCACCTCCGCCACCACGCCCACCCCGAACGGCGCGGCGGCTCCGCAAGCGCGCTACCAAGTGTGGGAGCCCGCGACCTGGGTCGGAAAGCTGGTCTACGACATCCCGGAACTCTCCAACCACATCGCAGCAGAGTCCTTGCCGACCGATGGCCTCATCGTCCTTTGGCGCGCTAGCTGCGACCACTGCAAAGATCATTTGGCCAAGCTGCGCAGCGAGGACAAGGGGGCTCAGCCGATCCTGTTGTTGCAATTGCAGGATGACTTGAAGTCGACGGCGGTGGTGGAGACATTCCCGGAGGGGGCGCATGTGACGCGCTTCCAGACGCCGGCGGGGGTGGACATTGTGGTGCAGACGCCGTGGGATGTGATGGTGGCGGGAGGCGTTGTGACGGGAGCGGTCGAACAGCGCTAATCCGATACTGGTCCAGCTCAGTGTGCACGGGGTAACTGCAACCTCGTGCAGCTCCCCTTCCGCACAACGACTTAGGCACGCGTCAGTGCGACATAACGAATCAAGCCTCAGGCTGGGTGCGCTACTGCTCTGGATTGGAACGCTCTACGAGACTAGGTGCAGGGCTGCCCTACGAAAGCTGAATCTGCGCCGTGCACACTGAGCTGGGCCAGTATCACTTCAACGCAACCGCATACGCCAACCACCCCGCACAATCCCGCCCCAACTTGCCCTTGTCATCCCGATAGTAGATCCCACTCCCCGACAGGTCCTTGCTGCTGTGGTCCGTCCCCTCGAACCACGACTGCACATCGCGGAACCCCGCCTCCCGCAGCACGTCCTTCACCTCGGGCAAGGTCCACAAGCGCCACTCATAGGTGAACGCGCGCTTGAGCTGCGTTCCGTCCTTGAATTTGAAGCTGATGTGGCAGCGGTAGTCCGCACTCCCGGGCAGGTAGAGCGCCTGTTCCCACAAGTAGGTGAAGCCCGCGTCGATGGGGCGCTTCTCCACCATTTCCTCGGGGGCCTCCAAGCCGCCGTAGATGTCCATCAGGAACATCCCGTCGGCCGCGAGGTCCTTGCGCACGCGCTTGCAGTAGTCGAGGAGGGTCGGGCGGTCCTTGAACACCCACCACGAAAAGTTCTGTGCGAGGCGCAGGTCGTGTTTGCGCTTCGAGGCCTCACGCACATCACCTTGATGCAAGCTGACGCGCTGCGCTGCCTCGCCGAGCGGCGCGAGGTTGTGCTCGCGTCCCCAAGCCAGCGGCTCGGGGTCTAGGTCATAGCCATCGGCTGTGTGCCCTGCGCCCAACTTGACCCACTCAGCCGAAAGCTGTGCGGTGCCGCAGAAATCCTCGCGCATGCTGAGCGCCTCGCGCCCACGCAACTTCTTGAAGATGCGCGCCGCCAGCTTCACATCATGCTCCGCCGACTGCACCGCAAGCTGGTACAGCTCGTACTTGTCGGCCGTGCGGGCTGTGAAACGCTTACGAACTGCGGAACGCTTGGAGGTGGTCATAGGGCGCGCGAGTCTACCGCCGCGCACCCGGCCGTGTCGGCACTCGTCCCGGAAGCCAGAGCGGCTCGACGCTGCCATCCGCCACCATGCGCACCGCGCGCAGAGCCTCGCGCGTGGCTAGCTCGAGGTGCTCGAAATCGATCAGCGCGACCTCATCCGAGACATGGTGATAGTCCTGGTGCAAGTTGTAGGAGGACAAGGTCTGGCCCACGACGCCACGCTTGACGAAGGCGTAGTTATCCGAGCGCTCAAAGAAGCTCTGCTCGGGATAGGGATCAGGCACGATCGCAAGGCCAGCAGCACTGTAGGCCGACTGCAGGTTGGTGCGATCGTGTCCGGTGAACCATAACTTGCCCACACCACCCGCCTTGGGATCGGGACGCCCCACCATTTCGAAGTTGATGTTGGCAACCGTTTTGTCGAGCGGAGCCATGGGATGATCGAGGTAGTACTCGGTACCCAGCAGGCCGACCTCTTCCGCGGTTGCAAAGAACACCAGCACATCGCGCGCTGGGGCTTCGCCACCAGCCAATGCGCCCGCGATTTCGAGCATCATGGCGCAGCCGGACGCGTCGTCGTCGGCGCCGTTGTGGACATGGTCCGCGCCCTCGGCTGCGCTTGCGTCGAGTCCGATGTGATCGAGGTGCGCAGAGAGCACGAGCGCCGTCTCGGCCAGTTCGGGCCGATCCTTGGTGCCCACACCGTCGATGCGCCCGATCACATTGCGACAGTCCATGCGCTCGACCACGACCTTGGTGTCGAGCGACAAGGTCGCGTCCTTCGCCTGCTGCAGGGCTTCCAAGAGCGGGCCGTTCGCGCGCACGATGAACGGTTGATCCTGGCGCGCGATCGGTTTGTCGATACGTTCCAAGCGCGAGCGTAGTTCACTGCGCGGGCGGCCCGTGCCCTTTTGGCCGCGCGTGATGATCAGGCCGAAGCCTTGGCCTTCCCCGAGTTTTTTGGCGGCCAGCCATTCGCGTCGCTGGCTGGCAGAACCATCCAACACCAAAGCCACCTTGGGATCCGCCGCCTCCGGCAGGTGTTCGGGCGCACTCACGTACACCACCCGCAAGTCCTTCGCCACGAGCGGCTGGGCTTGGATCTCATAGTCCACACCCAAGGCAAAGGCGCGCGTAGTGCCCGCGATCGTCAGGCTCAACTCCGGTGCGGCAGTCGCCCGCCCCTGCGCCATGGGGACAGTTTGAAACCAACTGCCCTCAGGCCCGCCAGGCTTGAGCCCTGCTAGCTGCATGCGCTGGACTAGATGCTCGGCAGCTTTGCGAATGCCTTCGCTGGCGGTCGCGCGCCCTTCGAGTTCATCCGAGGCAAGGTAGCTGACCGTGTGACTCAACTCGGCACGCGTGATCGCGGGAACGACCGCGGGAGTCTCGGCGCCCGAGAGCGAGAGAGCGAGGACGAAGAGCGGAGCGAGTGTCATGACATCCAAGGTAGTGGTTGGCACCGACGAATGGGCACAAGCGGCAGTGCCAAGTAAAAAAAAACTGGCCGAACGGGGACACCCCGCTCGGCCAGTTCGTCTACTCCTCAGTTCAAACTGAGTCGCGCAGTGCCTTCAGCACGGTTTCATTGCTCTTCGGATCGGCCACCTGCACACGCACGGCACCATCGATGCCACGCGGGACGCTCAGGATGCCCGGCGCTAGGCGACGATTCACCCGGCGCGCGACCTCTTGAGGATGGTCCACCTGAAGCAGAATCCAGTGTCCAACCGAAGGCATCGGACGCACGCCCGGGATCATGGCGAGCCGGGACGTAAAACGGTCCTTCTCTTCGAACATCCGCCCCTCCTACCCCTTGTGACATCAAGGGGGGTGTCATCCGATGCCCGGATTGAGGAAACCCTGCGGAAGGCCTTCCCCGACGGGACTGGAGTTGGGAAGCGAGTCGGCCACCCCATCGAGACCCCTCCCGATGACAGTACGGCCGGCGGAGCATCGTCCCCTAACCCCTCGGACGTTGGGCACTCTATCTTGTGTCTATAGCGGATACAAGCACCAGATTTCGTCCGCCGGTGAGATCTAGAGTTCTCGCCTCAAAAATGGGACGCACTTCGCGGGTGAAGCGCGCACCCTTGCCAACCTGCGCGCTTTTGCAACTTCCCTATCCGTTAGGAGCGATCGGTGGCGCCATCGGCCCCCATGCCGCTGCGCAAGGCGCCCACGATCGTGCGCGTTTCGGCCGCACTCGAGGCACGCAATGCGGACTGCGCCACGCGCCGCGCATCGCGCATATCCACGCGCCGCGCTGCATCGACAAAGGCATCCATGGCGACTGTCTCCAACACGAAACGACGCACACCTACTCCCAACACACACGCCAAGTTTTCGCGCGCGAGTGCGAGTGCACCACTCACACTCACTGTGCGTCCCGCTGTTTCACACGCGCGCACGACGGCATCCAAGGCACGCAACACAAAGGGATGCAAGCTCTCATGCATGTACGCGAGCTCTGCATTGTGGCGATCGGCAGCTAGCACACGCTCTTGCAAGCTATCGAGTGCAACGATAACGAAGTCACACTCACGCACTAGATCGACAATGCCGAGCACCGCAGCAGGTGTCGACACGATGATGCCGAACTCCACTTCTCCTTCCGAAGCTACACCCAAGCGACGCAACTCACGCCGCTCATCGTGTACAGCTTCCTTGACACGCCGCAACTCGTCGCAATCAACAACCATCGGGATCGCGAGCGACAAGCGCTGTGTAGGTTGCGAGGCGGAACGCAACAACGCTGCGAGTTGACGACGCATGATGGGCTCATGCGCCAACAGCGCGCGCACACCTGCAAGTCCCAACGCAGGATTATCTTCGCGGCCTGCATGCAACCACGTTGCACCCAAGGTCGAGTCTGCATCCAACAGGCGGAAGACCGTCTGCGGTGCAAGCTCGAGCACTGCGCTGTAGTGAGCGACGAGCGCATCTAAGCTCGGCGGATCACGATCGACGAAATACAGAAGTTCCGTGCGATAGAGGCCCACGCGATCAAAGCCAGATTCGCGCGCTTCTTCGAGTTCTGGCAATGATCCGCACATTGCTGACCAATCTAAAGTAACCGCATCACGCGTACGCGGAGCGGTGCGACTTCTGCGCGCACGCGTCACATCAGATCGCGTTGCTGTTCCATACTGCTCGACCAGGCGCGCCTCAGGCCGCACTCGCAGTAGGCCTTCGCTTGCATCGAGCACGACGAGGTCCCCTTCCTCGACCGCCGCTAGCAAGCCATCCACGCCCACCAGAGTCGGGATGCGCATCGATCGTGCGATCTGCGCAGCATGACCCGAGAGGCCACCAAGCTCGACGACAATGCCGGCGACTTGCTCGTGCTGTGCGTTGAACATATCGACGATCGACAACTCGCGAGCACACAACACCACAGGCGCACGCGTACCATCGCCTTCGTTCACTTCTTGGGGCTCGCCTTCTAAGCAACGCAACACACGCAAGCCCACATCACGCAAATCGATCGCGCGCTCACGCAGCGCATCATTCGCCACCAACTTGAAGATGCGATCAAAGTCCGCAACGACTTTGGCGATGGCACCTTCGAGTGCCAACTGCTCATTCATCACCAAGTTCTCTACATCCGCAAGGAACGCGCTGTCCTTGAGCAGTGCTTGGTGCACATCCAAGATGCGCGCCGTCTCGGCAGGCACTTCGCCGCGAATATGCTCCTTCAACGCAGACAACTCAGCGCGCGAGCGCTGCAAGGCTTGATGGAAGCGATTCAGTTCCTGCTCGACCGCATCCAACGGTACGCGTGCAGGCATACCTGACAAGGCTTCGTGAGTCCGCCGACGCACGCGCCCCACCGCCAACCCGCCGGCCACCGACACACCCTTCAGAACCGGTCCGATCTCGCTGTCCATTCGGGGCATGGTACGATGCGCTGCGTGATGGTCGAAGTCGTTACCCACCCCGCTTCTCCTCGTCGTCTCCTCGCCACCCTCGCCAGCGCGCTGCTGCTCGCCTGCGTCAGCACGGTTCATGCCGAGGAGAAGGTTGCGCCCAAAGAGACCTTCGAAGTCGTCAAGGTGATCGACGGCGACACGATCCACATCCAGCGCGCGGGCGTGGTAGAGAAGCTGCGCCTGCTGCATGTGGACACCGAAGAGACACTGGCGAACGGCAAAGGCAGCGAGACCAAGCCTGGCACGGTTTTCGGGACCGAATGCGCGCTGTGGGCCCAGGACTACTTCAAGCAGTTGGGCAAGGATGGCGCTGCACCGCGCGTCGGACTCTTGTTCCCCACCGGCAAGGAAGAGCGCGATGTCTATGGTCGACTGCTCTGTCATGTCCTCTTGCCGGATGGCACCGACTACAACCTCCTGCTCGTAGAGCAAGGTAAGAGCCCCTACTTCCAGAAGTACGGCTGGTCCAAGGTGCTCCACAGCGAGTTCGTTGCCGCCCAGACCGCGGCCCGCAAAGCGCAGAAGGGCATTTGGAATCCCAAGGTCAACGAGCCCGCGTCGAAGGACGCCCCGAGCGCCAAACGCCCCTACGATCAGCTCCTGCCTTGGTGGGAAGCCCGTGCCATCGCCTACAAGGCCATCGAAACCGAGGCGGAGAAGGATGGCAGCGTGTGCTCGGCTGCCGAGCCCGAGCAACTCGCCCGCGCGGCGAAAAGCCCCGAGAAAGACCGCGTGTGGGGCGAGATTGATCGCTGCTTCGAAGAGACCAACGGCGACTTGACCGTCTTGATGAGAAGCGGCAAGGGCAAGCAAGCGTTGCGCATCGTGGTCAAAGCCGAAGACCGTGCCGCCCACGAGTCTCTACAGTTGCCGAAGCGCTCGGATGACTTCCGCCAGAACTTGTTGTGGTTCGAGGGCTTCGTGACGGAGACCGATCGAGGCTGGCGCGCAGTGTCCCACGCTCCTTCCCATTGGAAGGCTGCGGGACCGGAACCGTCTGAGCTGAAGTAACCGACAGCCGTCACGCGAAGTTTGTTCGTGCGCACTATGACCCAGTCTTGGGACTGGGTCCGAATTCCACATCAAGACGCAGCGCCTACGGTTCCGACGAGAAGGGCACCACCACCTGCCTCACTCGTCTCCGGAACCCACGCATGAGCCCTAGCACCACCAGCGCCTCTCACGACTCCGTGTTGTCCACTTTGGACATCGATGCTCGGCTGCTCAACGCCGTCATCAGCGGCACAGTAGAAGGCCTAGCCATGACGGGGATCGTCCCGCCCCCCGTCGGGGCCAGCCGCTTGGTCAGCACCACGCGGCCCATCGCCGTGGTGGTCGGCATGGTCGGCCGCAGCAATGGGTCACTGACGCTGTCCTTTGACGAACGCACCATGCTGCACATCGCGGGCGCCTTGATGGGCGAGCCACAAGCCGAGGTCAATGAGGAGAATCTCGATGCCATCGGCGAAATCGGCAACATGGTGGCAGGTCGCGTGAAGGACGCGCTCGTCGGGAGTGATCTAGAGATCACCAACATTTCGGTGCCCTCGATCATCATGGGTGCGAACTATGCCTTTTACTTCACGCGCGGCTTCAACACCTGCAGTGTCGAGTTTGAAGTGCCCGGCATTGCGCAGGCCTACATGCGCGACCGCTTCTTCAACGCGACCATTTCGCTGCTGAAGAGTCGTTGACCCAAGAGCGAAACCCGCTGTCAAGTAGCCTTGACGCGTGTTTGCGACACGAGGTGTCCGCATTCGGGAGCAAGAATCTTCTCCCAAGCTAGAGCGAGCGCCTTGGGAGACCCCGGCAACAGCACCACAACCTTGCCCTGTACGACGCCAGCACACGCGCGCGACAAGATGGTCGCAGGACCAATCTCTAGATAGCTGAGGTACCGGAACAGCTCACCAAAACCCGGGATCTCACGCTCGAAACGCGGGCAAACAGCATCCGGTGTGGTGTCGCGCGGCGCGATGCCTGTACCACCGGTGTAGAGAATCAAATCGACATCCGCGCGAGCCACCAGCTCATCCAAGGCGGCAAGGATCTGCTCGGGTTCATCGCGCACAAGGCGTGTGTCGCTGACTAGGTGACCGGCGGCCGTACAACGCTCGACCAAGAAGCGCCCACCGAGGTCTGTGTACGCAGTCCGCGTATCGCTGACCGTGACGACGGCGAAGCGCAAGGCACTCGGGCTGGACTGCTTGTGGGCCTCCACACTCATGGCAGCGGGCCCATGAGCTCCAAGGCACGACGCAACGCGTGTACGCGAGCTGGATCCACAGGCGCATGCAACACACCGTTGTGCTTCAACGACGAGCCCACGATGGCACCATGGGCATGCACCAAGAGCCCACCTGCATTGTCCACCGAGACTCCAGAGCCCAAGTACACCGGAGCACCGCGCGTCCCTTGGGCGGCTTCGCGCACAGATGACGCATCGGGAGCTTTGCCTGTGGCCACGCCACTCACCACGACTGCATCGGCAAGCGACCGTCCTACGAGCTCTTCGGCTGCCTCGGCGATCGTTTCGCGCGACAAGGAGGTCGCGTGCTTGACATGCACATCGGCCCAGATTGCGGTACCCGGCGCCAACTGCGCGCGCGCGCGCAGCAGCTCGTAGGCTTCGCCCTCGATGATGCCTTGGTCGGTCACCGCGGCCCCGGCGAGCACATTCACGCGCAGGAATTCCGCGCCCGTTGCGGCACAAATGCCCAGCGCCGAACGCGCATCGTTGCGCAGCACATTGACCCCCACCGGCAGCCGTACCTGGGCCTGCACAGCGTGGACGGCGAGCGCCATGGCCGCCACGGTCTCGCTCGCCACTCGGCCGCGCGCGAAGGGCGCATCGCCGAAGTTCTCCACGATCAGGGCATCGGCACCGCCCTGAGCGTAGGCCTGGGCATCGGCCACCGCTTGCGCCAGAATGGCGGACAGCGACAGGGTGTGACGGGGGCTGCCAGGGAGGGCCGGCAAATGCACCACACCGATGAGGGCTCGCCGTTCCTTGGGGAGATAACTCAGCATCCGCGGAGCCTAGCGTATGGCCCGCAACAGAAGAAGGCCCGCACGCTCGTCTAGCGAGCGCACAGGCCTCCGTGGATGGAGCCAAAGGCGGGATTCGAACCCGCAACCCCCGCTTTACGAAAGCGGTGCACTACCGTTGTGCTACTTTGGCCTACAGGGTCAGGTTGTCGTCCACATCGCCCTAAACCTTGAGCAGGATTCGGCGCGGGTGGTGGGTGGAAAAGTCTAGCGCCCGCTGACGAAAAGTGAAGCCCCAAGCGGACTTGAACCATTTTCGTGGTGTGCGGCTCCCGCTCCTGCCAAAGGACCGGAGGCAGCCCTAGGGACTGCCTCCGGAGTCATGTCTTCTACCCAGACCTAGCTAGAGTCAAGACCTAGCTAGAGGTCTCTCAGCCACCGATGGTGCTGAGGAGCTTGGCGCGTGCGCCCGCGTCGATGGCAAGGTTGCCAAACGCGCGTGCGGCGGCGGCCTTGATCATCGGCGTAGCATCGCCGTTGACCACGCCTTGCAGGGCCGTCATGTCCTCGGCGCTGAGCTGGCCGCCCGTGCGGCTGAGGACGTCCGACAGAGCGCTGCCGGCAGTCACGCGAGCGTCTTCGCTGCGGGCCGAGTCGGCCAGCACCGCCATCAGCACGCTGGTGCACTGAGCGCAGCCACCGGCACCGAGCGCGTGCATCGCGGGGATCGCGATGGAGTCAGCGCGCTTGGTAGCGGCATGCAAGCCAACGTAGGCACCCGAGATGTCGGACTTGCCCGCGACATGAGCCAAGGCCGCAGCTGCGCGAGCAGCCAGGGTCTCGGCCAGAGCGCGGTCGCCCGTCAACTCGCCAGCCAGAGCCTGCATCACAGAGTTCATATCTTCGGCCGAACCCAAGGTGCCTTGGATGCGATCGCCATAGGTGGCTGCCGTGCCATCAGCGTCGGCCGTAGCCACGATGATCGGCGTGTTGGCGAAACGCTCGTTGGCGCGGATTTCGTCGATAACTTGCGCGGTCGTCAAATCCGACAGCGAGTCCGCAACGACGACCACATCCAACGCCGGTGCGCGATGAACCATGCCCAGCGCCTTGGCACCGGAGGTCCAACGGTTGGCGTGCACATTGTTCTTGGTCAACGCGCCAGCCACCGCTGCGCCGCGGCCTTCGTCACCGTCGATGACGAGAGCGATGCGCAACGATTCGCGACTGGTAGCCGCACCGAGCATCGCCACAACTTCGGCGTTGATCGTGCCACCCGAACGCGAGGCAATCTGCGCCATCGCCACAGCTGCTTCGGAAGAGATGGCGCCGTCCGAGCACTTGAGTGCCGCGTTCAGGCCAGCCGTCGGCGCCTTGGCGACCCCGGCGAGCACGCGGCACAGGGCCGCTCCGCTCGTCGAGTCCATGGTGCTGACCGCATCAGCGAGAGCCGCATCGAGTGCGTCCACGCCAGCGGCGTTCACCGCGAGAATGCCGGCATCCGCCTTGGTCTTCCACTCGCCGCAGTCCACGCCCGCCGCCGTCATGGCGTCGCACTTGACTTGCAGACCGACGAAGCCGCGCGCCACGCGCGCCAAAGCCGCCGTCGAGTTGGGATTGACCGAGAGAGCTTGCAAAGCCGCACGACGCGACACTTCCACACCGTAGAGCGCGGTCGGAATCGGAGTCGCCACGAGACGACCATCCCAACCCCAGACCGAGTCACCGGCTTCGCGCATCCACATGTTCACGCCGGCGAAGTAGCCGTCGGAAGCCTTGAGGAAGTTCGACTCCGCGTCACCGCTGGCCGACATCTTGGCCAACGACTCGCTCGCAGCGGCCTTGACCGTCTCGTCGGTGTCCAGCGCGCTGACCTTCTGCAACGCACCGACCGAGCGGGCGTCACCGAGGTTGCCGAGCACGAAGCACAGATTGCGGCGCAACACCGCATCGTCCGAGGCGAGCGCAGCGCACAGCGGCGCGCCCACTTCGGCGCCCATCTGCGACAACGCATGCATCGCCAACACGCGGGCCTCGTCGTCGCCGTCAGCTCCCAACGACGCGATCAGCGCGGGCACAGCGTATTCGCCGTGATCGGCCGACAACGCGCGCAGTGCTTTGCGGCGCTCGAGCGCGTCCGTTTCACTTGACACAACTTTGGCGACCAACGCGCCAATGGCGGCGTCGTCCTTCTTGCGCTCGGCGCGGCCTTGGCGCGCGAGCTCAATCAGGCGCTTGGCGCCGAGTTCAAAGTCGCCGCCCATGACGAGCATGTCGCGATACACCACGTAATCGGTGCTACGCCACAGGTCATAGGCAGTCGCTTGGTCGGGGCTTTGGGCCAGAACCTTTTGGAGGGCCTTGAGAGCCTCGTCCTTCTTGCCGCGCTGCAACATCTCCACGGCCATCGCGAAGTCTTCCTTCACGTCGAAAGCAGCGTGGGCGGGGGCCGTCATCAGGGCCAGGGCGGCGAGGACGATCGTCCGGCGCAGTCCGGTCATCTGGGGATCCTCTTGAGGTGATGCGTCGTCGGGGTTGCCGACGGGTATGCGCCGAGGTGGGTGGCACCTAGGTGCGATTTAGGGGGGCGTGCTGGGCACCGGTAGACGACGCGCGTCGACCAGAACCAGCTTGGGTAGGTCGGGGGATGATATCGGCGGGCGCACCGAGTTCAAGGTGTGGCCTGCCGGGATCCTCCACCGCGGCCCCTAATATCCATCCCAAGGGCCTTCGGCTACAGCCCAAAATGAGGAGCCGGGGCATAGACCCCCAAGACCCCTCCGCGGCGTGCCCCAGTGGCTCCTGGGTGCGTGGAGGGCAGCCCGGCCACATGGCGCGCGGCCAACAGCGCAAACAGCAACCCTTCGCGAGCACGGCCGGCAGTGCCCACCTGTTCGGCAGCGCACACAGGCCCACAGTGTCGCTCTAAAGCCCGCATCAAGGCGGGATTGAGAGCGCCGCCCCCTGCGACCACCAAGGGCCCCGAACGCATGCCGCCCGGTTGCACGCCGCCGTACCGGGCAAGGGCCTCCCCCACCGTCAGAGCCACCAACTCGACCGCTGTGGCCAGCAGATCCGCCGGCGACAGGCTGTGACGCACAGGCTCGAGCAGCGATAGCACCCACGCACGCGAGAAGGTGTCGCGGCCCGTGCTTTTCGGAGGCAGAACGGAGAAGTACGGGTGCGAAGCCCAGCTGCGCAACAAATCTGCCTGCACGCAGCCGCTGAGCGCGCACGCACCATCCTCGTCGCACGCCTGTCCCAACAGCTCGCGCGCCAAGGTATCGAGAATGCAGTTGGCGGGCCCCACATCGAAGGCCAACAACTCATCCGAGCGCGCGCCCAAAAGCGTGAGATTCGCAATGCCGCCTAGATTGAGGATGGCGGCGGGACGCGGCAGCTGCGGGAACAAGAGGTGATCCACCAAAGCGACTAGCGGTGCCCCTTCACCACCTGCGGCTAAGTCCGCCCAGCGAAAATCGCCCACCACCGCGCGTTGTGTGCAAGCCGCCAAAGTGGATAGGTCCCCCAACTGCAGCGTGGCGCGCTGCCCATGCTCGCCGCGCCACACCGCCTGACCATCGTGGTGCCAGACCGTTTGACCGTGACTGCCCACCAGATCGGCGCGCACCGCGTGCTGTGCTTCCACGCGTTGCAAGGCGTGGGCAAACACATGAGCGATGTCGCGGTGCGCGCACGCGATCGCGCTCAACCAAGCGGCGCTGTGCTGTTCCGTCGAGCGCCCTTCGATCCATGACAAGAGCACTTGGCGCAACGCTCCACCACCGGGCAGCGTTTCGTACGGCACCGTCTGGCTCGCCACGAGCTCGGGCGGCAGCAGATCCGCACCATCCGGCGCCAAGCGCACGCGGCACAGGACCACATCCACACCATCACACGAGGTGCCAGATAAGAGACCTGCAACCAGTACCCCCGAGGGTGTGGCGAGTTGCGTGGCCCAAGTAGTCCATGCCGGTGTCGTCGTGGCAAGCATGCCGCGAGGATAGGATGCCAGCATGAGCAAGTCCTCGGCTCGCGAGCGGATTCTGGTGGTGGATGACGATGCGGACATCCGTCTGGCCATGGAAATGAGCCTGACCTACCACGGGTATGAGGTGCTCGTCGCCAAGGATGGTGAGGAGGCGCTGGCGCGCTTGGCTAAGGAGCGCGATGCAGGCGCGTCCCCCGCTCTGGTGATCACCGATCTCAAGATGCCGCGCCTCGATGGCATGGGCCTCTTGGAGCGCCTGCAAGGTTCGGGCTTGCCGGTGATCGTCGTGTCCGGTCATGGCGATGTGGCCACGGCGGTAGAAGCCGTAAAAAAAGGTGCCTCAAATTTCTTAGAAAAACCACTCGATGAACAGCGCGTCATGGTCACCGTGCGCGCGGCTTTGCGTGAGCGGCGCCTCGCGGAAGAGAACACACGCTTGCGTGCCAAGCTGGCGGGTGCGGTCGAACTCGGCGGCAGTTCGCCGCTGATGAAGCGCCTCGCCGCGCAAGTCAATCAAGCCGCGCGCAGCGATTCGTCGGTGTTGATCACAGGCGAAAACGGCGCGGGAAAAGAAGTCGTTGCGCGCGCGCTGCATGCAGCGTCACCGCGCGCGGACGGTCCCTTCGTGGTCGTCAACTGCGCCGCGATTCCCGAAGACCTCGTGGAAAGTGAACTGTACGGGCACGAGAAAGGTGCCTACACCGGCGCGCATGAGCGGCGCATGGGACACTTCGAAGCGGCGGATGGTGGCACGCTGTTCTTGGATGAAATCGGTGACATGCCGCTCGCTGCGCAGGCCAAGTTGCTGCGCTCGTTGGAGCGGCGCGAAATCGTGCGCGTCGGCGGAGTGCAGCCCATCAGCGTCGACATTCGCGTGCTCGCGGCGACGAATGCTGATCTGGAAGCAGCAGTGCAGTCGGGTGCCTTCCGCATGGACTTGTACTATCGCTTGGCCGTGGTGCCGCTGCGTGTGCCGCCGTTGCGTGAGCGCCCCGAAGATGTGCCGCAACTGGCGCAGCGTTTCTTGGCACAAGTGGCCGCGCGCGACGGACGCAGACCACAAGCTCTCGATGAGAGTGCGTTGGCTTTCTTGTCGGAACAAGCGTGGCCGGGCAATGTGCGCCAACTCAAGAACCTGCTCGAAGCCGCCACGGTGTTGTGCGATGCGCCGGTGTTGTCGCGCAGTGATCTGGAGGACATCACGGCTACACAAGCCACGCGCAAGACAACTGGACAACACGCCAGCACTCCGGGTGCAGAGGCCGCGTATGCAGCCGCCACCTTTGAAGAGTTCAAAGATCTGTCAGAAAAGGAATACCTGCGCCGCAAGTTGGCCGAGAACGAAGGCAATGTGAAGCGCACAGCAGAACGCCTCGCGATGCAGCGCAGTCACTTGTACAAGAAGATCGAGCGCCACGGCTTGCGCTGATACCCACGCACCAAAAGCCAACGCGGCGCGCAGTCCGTCATGGACCACGCGCCGCGTTGCGCTTCACTCGTCGAGTGCGATCAGGGCAGCTTGAGCTTCATGCCGACCTTGATGGCCTCAGGCTTCGCCAAGCCGTTGAGTTGCTGGATCTCTTTCCAGCGCGAACCATCGCCAAGCTCCTTCTTGGCGATGGTCCACAACGACTCACCGCTCTTGACCACGTGCACCTTGCCACCGGTCGTCTTCGCCGCGGCAGACTTCGTGTTCGCAGCAGCCTTCGTTTCCTTCTTCACCGGCTTGGCAACCGGCTGCTCCACCACGGGTGCAGCTTGCGGTTCCACATCCGCGATCGTGCCATTGCCTTCAGCGGCGGGCGGCACAGAAGCATCGGCGTACACCGGCACCATGATGCGATCACCAGGCTGCAAGTCTTCACGACCAGCATTGGCATCACGCAAGAGCGTCAACAGCTTCCAGTCGCCGTAGTACGTGTTCGACACGAGACGATACGAATCGCCTTCGCGCCAGGTGTACAGCTTGAAGTTCGGCAACACCGAATCTTCGAGGCCGTCCATCGTCTTCAAGATCGAACCGGCAGGCATTTGCTCCTGCGGTGCAACCTTCGACGTGTCAACTGCATTTGACAACGTGCCGACATTGACCGGCGGCGTCGGCAGCATGTCGCCCTTGGCGACGGCGGAGTGCTGATCCATCGGAGCCTGCGCGGTCATCGGCTGAGGATTGCCCCCAGCATCAACAACTGCGGGATCATCCATCGTGACGGACACGACCAGGATGAGGGCCACGAGGAAGAGGACCGAGAGGACGACGAGTTTTTCGACCTTTCCCATTTGGGTGTCCCCGAGGCGGCGCGGACCGTCGGGGCGTGAGCGTAAGCGCTTCTTGGAGAGGAGTGTGTCTTGCCCTCAACGACATGCTGAGGACGCTTGCCTTATCTGAACTGTTACAAGGCAAGTCAATAGGGCAATCTTCCTAAGCCCCTACCAGCGCTCGTGGTTGGAGGTGCTCCTCACGCGCTCGGCTGTGCCGACTCGACGACCTCTCAGGTGGTCTCACTCCTACGGTCGAGGTACAACACAGCACCCCTCCTCCATGGCGTCTTCCTCCCCCTCGACTGCGACTTCGACCAGCCTGCGATGGCTGGTCCTCGCCACGCTCGTGCTCCAGCTGTGGGCCGTGTCGCGCATCGAGGGTTACCAGATCGCGGACTCGGTCGAGTTCATGGAGCGCGCGCGCGCCTTCGTGGGCGGCGAAGAAGTGGTCGATGCCTCAGTCATTCGACCGTTTGGCTTCGCGTTCTTGTTGGTGCCCTTCTTCGCAGTGGCCGACTGGCTAGGACTCGACGACCAACGCATGGCCATGCCGGCAATTGTGGGCCTGCAGATGTTGCTGGGCGTGCTCTTGGTGGCAGTGACTACGCGCGTCGGTACGCGCCTTGGAACGCGTACCAGCGGTTTGGTGGCCGGCGCACTCGTGGCTGCCAACCCGGTCTTCTTGCAGTACTCCACGCAGCCGGTCTCGGGGCTCGCTGCGGGTGTTTGCGTGGGCCTGGCCTTGGACCACCTGCTGCGTGCACAAGAGCGCGACCCGCTGTGGGCCGGGCTGTGGCTCTCGGCTGCCTTCGTGATGGCCTACCAGACCTTGCTGGTGGTCTTCGCGGTCGTCTTTGTCTTGCTGCTTCTGGGTGGTTGGCGACGGCGCAGCGAGATGCTGTGGGTGTTGGTGGGCTTGACCGTCGGTCTGCTGGCTCAGTCCCTCATGGACTGGATCATGTACGGCAGCTTCGGCGGCAGCTTGATCAACTACCTCGCGGCGAATGTCGGCAGCACGATCGTTAGCAACCTCTATCGCCTGTACTTGCTCGTCGGTTGGGAGCCGCTCAAGGCGCTGGCCGCGTATGTGTACGACATCGAGCAAGGGCTGCTCGGTCGCGGCGAATGGGTGCCCTCCGGCACACCGGAGGCGCGCGCGCTGATGAGCCCGTGGTTCTATGTCCACGAGCTGCCACGCATGTTGGTCTGGCCTGCCATCGGGGCGCTGGCACTGGCGCTGCCGCGCTTGCTGTGGAGCAAGAACCGCGCAGCTTGGCTCTTGGCCTTGGTGTTCATCATCAATGTGTATGTGATGAGCCACAAGGGCTCGAAGGACTTCCGCCTGTGGTTGCCGCTGCTGCCGCTCATGGCACCGCTGGCGGCTTGGGGTGCGGAATGGTTGTGGCAAGCGTTGCCCAGCCCGCGTGGCGTGCGCGTGTTGCGTGCGGGGTTCTTGTCGGCCGTGCTGGTCTTGTCGCTGCAAGAGCTGCACGCGCTGAACACCCGCAAGTACTCAGGCTACTTGCGCGCGATGGAGTGGCTCGACGCCTACGCGGCCACGCGCCCCGAGGACGCGCTCTCGCCGCATGACCCCAGCGGACGACCGGGGACCTTGGCGGTCGCCAGCGCCTACAACTGGGCGGTGTTCTTGCGCCACTCCCCGCGCGTCCACCTCGTCAAGTTGCCCGCACAGATGAACATGTGGAAGCAATACCCCCAGCGTGAGAACGGCCGCGTGCGCGAGCACGAGGAGATCCTCGCCACGCTGGAGGATTGCGATGCCCTAATCCTGCACATGGGCGTACTGGCGCAAGATCCGCGCTTGGGGGCGCACCTGGCACGCGAGTTCGATGCCGCCGCGGCCTTCTGGGACCAAAGTGTGTACGAAGAGCTGGGCGCGGTCTTGGTGTTCGTGCGCAGGGATCTGTGGCGCGGTGGTCGCCTGGTAGAGCGCACGGAAGCGAGTCGCGCAGCCGAGCGCTTGGCGCAGCTGAGCCTGCGCGGCAACGCGCTGGACTTCGTCTCGAATGACGGCCGCGAACGCGTGCGCTTCCACGGCTTTGAGGTGCAGCAACTGGCGGCGCAAGGCCTGTGGTGGATCACCTACCACTGGACGCCGCTGACGCCCCTGTCGCGCGATTGGACCATTGTCGACCGCTTGAGCGATCCGGAAGAGCGCGAAGGCTGGCAGAATGACCATCACCTGACGGCCGGAAGAGTGCCGCGCGCGGAGCTTGTGCCGGGCGAACTCCTGTCCGAAGGGTTCCTCCTAGCGCCCGCGCATGCGCCGTTCGAGCGCGGTGTGGAGCCGCGCTTCCTGGGTGGGCCGTGGCGCGGTGGCGACCTCTTGCCCTTGACCTTGTGGCTGGGTGTGCGCGAGCTAGCCCCCGGTCCAGAGGGCAGTGCCGCTGTCGTGCTGGACACCCTTAGTCCTGCGCCCATCGATGGCCAGGCCTGGGCGGCGCCCGCGGAGGGCGAGCGAGCAGGCGGCTCGGGTACGCGCTGGACCCTAGATGGCCTGATCCAAGTGGGGTCAATCTTGTTGCCGACGCGCCCCGACGCTCGGATCGGAGCGGACGAGCAGTGGCGGATGCAACGCTAGCCAAGGTCTGTGCGTAAGAAGCTCTTCACTGCTGTCCCTTGAGCCTGCCGAGGTGCTCCCCTATGCTCCTGTTCCATGCACGCACGCATGGCAGGCCGCTCGCTCTCGCGCCAAACCGTCACACGCTGGCTTATGCCGCTGACGCTGGCCCTTACCGCGGTCGCCGCCCCCGCCAGCTTGTTGGGTTGCGCTGGCCCGAGCCAAAGCGGGTCGTCCTCGGCCACCGAGGCTCAACCGCGTGCGTTGCGCGTGCGCTGGCGCATCTACTCGTCGAACCAGAATCTCTGCCTAGCTAGCCAAGGCGCGCAAGATCGTGCCGAGACCTACTCCAAGGCGGTGCCTCTCGATGCAGCGGGCACCAAGATTGCGCCTGATGATGTGGTTGCCGCCATGATCGAGTTCCTCGATGACAATGGCCCCAAGTTCATCACCGGTGCAGCGCCGACGACCGGTGGCGCGTACACCCAATCCATCGAAGTGGAAGCGGCCGGCGCGACGCGCTACATCGCGGTAGGCAAAGGCTCGCCCATCGACGATCAGAAGCGCTTCCAGGAATGCTGGAAAGCCTTCGCCAGCGTCTACAACCAGACCTACCAACTGCAAACCGTCGAAGAAGCTCCCGATTGGCAGAGCCAGAACGATGTGTTGCGCGCGCAAAAGGCTCGCAGGACGCAGTGATGAGTGTCCAGCCGTTTGGACAAAGCGCGCCGGTGCGTGCAGTAGCCCCTATGCGCGCTGTCGCCATCGTGCCTGCACGGTTGGCGAGTACGCGCTTACCCGAGAAGCTGCTGCTGGCAGAGACGGGAACGGCTCTGTTGGTCCACACCTTGCGCAACGCACAAGCGAGTGGGGCGTTTGCAGCTGTGGTGGCGGCCTGTGATGACGAGCGCATGGTGCGCGTGGTCCAAGAGGCA
>Ga0079301_1000422_pt1 | contig 20161 bp, 21 predicted proteins | sample Wag4_2014_7_11_3_FD_74797 | JGI IMG/M metagenome (GOLD analysis project Ga0079301, IMG submission 74797) | Fresh water mixed with fracking chemicals microbial communities from Ohio, USA - Utica-2 Time Series FC 2014_7_11 | ecosystem: Engineered > Industrial production > Chemical products > Input... | reverse complement strand
ACATCACTGCCTTCGCGGCCGCCGACCATCACGTTCTCGAGTGGGGTCTGCAGCTCCATCGCCAGCCGTTCGGGCAGTTCGGCGATCACTTCGCTGCCCTCGAGGTTGCGGCCCTCCCAGCGAAACAGGCGCCTGGCCGTGGGATTGGCCAGCACGATGCTGCCGTCGGGGTCCAGCAGCACGGCGCCGTCGGCCATGGTGGCGATCAGGGACTGCTGCTTGCCCTGCTCGGCCTGCAGTTCTTCGATGTTGGCCGCCTTGTAGGCCTGCAGTTCGGTCGCCATCGTGTTGAAGCCTTCGAGCAGTTCACCCAGCTCGCCACCGACCGGCAGCTCGAGGCGGGTCTCGAAGTTGCCCAGGGCCACCTGGCGCACCCCGCGCAGCAGCTCCTTGACCGGGCGGGTGACGGTCAGGGCGTTGAACACGGCCCCCAGGATGACCAGCACCCAGATCGAGATGAACACCGCCACGGTGACCTCGCGGGTCAGGGCCGAACTGGCCAGCAGCGTCTCGTTGGGATTGATTCCCAGCGCCAGGACCCCCAGGAAGCGGCCGCCGCTGACCAGGGGGACGAACACGTCGGTGACCTGGCCATCGGGGGTCAGGTGCTGGCGGATCAGGGGGTTGCCCTCGCGCCGCTGCATGTCGGCCGGCAGTTCCAGCCGGCGGGTCAGCAGCAGCTCGCTGCTGCCGTTGTTGGCCCCGATCGGGATCCCCAGGTAGATGACCCCTTCAGGATCGGCAAAGAAGATGTAGCGAAGGCTGCGGCTGGTTTCCCAGAAGCGCTCCGCCACATCGGCCAGCTGGCGGTCGTTGCCTTCGGCCACCAGCGGCGTCACGTTGGCGCCCAGCAGCACCCCCAGATCGCGGGCATAGCGGGTGTCGCTGTTGCGGGCGCCCTGTTGGATGCCGTTGAGGGCAAAGAAGGTGATGCCAGTCATCAGCAGGCTCACCACCAGGGTGGCGGCCACCAGCAGCTTGGTCTGCAGGCTGAACTCGGCCCACCAGCGGGCCAGGCGGGTGCTCCAGGAGATGGTGGCTGGGGCCTGGGTCTGGGTCATCGGCTGCGCACCTGGTGGCCGATGTCCCGCCGGTAGGTGATGCCCTCGTAGTGCACCTGGGCCAGTCCGTTGTAAGCCCGCTCGAACGCCTGGTCGAAATCGGCGGCCTGGGCCACCATCGCCAGCACCCGGCCACCGGCGGTGAGACAGCGGCCATCCGCCTCCAGCCGCGTGCCGGCATGGAACAGCTGCACCGCGCCCTGGCCAGCCCTGTCGGATTCAGCCAGACCGATCCGGATCGGATCCCCCTGGCGCACCGTTCCTGGATAACCCTCGGCGGCAGCGATCACGCAGGCGCTGCAGCCGGCCTCGATCGTCAGCGCTGGTGCCTGGTCGAGCCTGCCGGTGGCGCAGGCCAGCAGCACGGCGGCGAGTTCTGGCCCCATCAGCGGCATCAGGGTCTCGCATTCGGGATCGCCGAAGCGGCAGTTGAATTCGATCACCTTGGGCCCGGCTGCGGTCAGCATCAGGCCGGCGTAGATCACGCCGCGGTAGTCGATGTTGCGTTGCCGCAGGGCCGCAACCGTCGGCTCGAGCACCAGCTGCCGCACCTGCTCCAGGCCGGCGGCATCCAGAAGCGGCGCCGGGGCATAGGCGCCCATGCCGCCGGTGTTGGGCCCGGTGTCCCCTTCGCCGATGCGCTTGTGGTCCTGGGCGGGGGGCAGCAGCACCAGCCGCTGGCCGTCGCACAGGGCGAACACCGACACCTCGGGACCTTCCAGGATTTCTTCGAGCACCACGCGTGCACCGGCGGCGCCGAAGCGACCCGAGAACACCTCGTCGATGGCCGAGCGGGTTTCATCAAGCGTGGTGGCCACGGTCACACCCTTGCCCGCTGCCAGCCCATCGGCCTTGACCACCAGGGGCTGGCCCAAGCCTTCAACGACGGCCAGGGCTTCGGCCAGGCTGCCGGCCGGCCAATGGCGGGCGGTGGGGATGCCCGCGTCGACCATCAGGGCCTTGGCCCATTCCTTGCTGGCCTCAAGCTGGGCCCCCTGGGCGCCGGGCCCGAACACCGCAAGCCCCGCCGCGCGCAGTCGGTCGGCCAGTCCCGCGGCCAGGGGGGCCTCGGGCCCCACCACCACCAGCTCGATCCCGTGCTCGTGGGCGGCTTGGAGCAGGCCGTGCTGGTCGCTCTCGGCAATCGCCAGCTGCTGACAGCCCGGCAGCTCGCGGCTGCCGCCGTTGCCGGGAGCGATCCAGACCGCCTCGACGCCGGGGCAGCGGGCCAGGGCCCAGGCCAGGGCGTTTTCACGGCCGCCGGCGCCCACCACCAGGATCCGTTGCGGGGTCATGCCAGACACGCGCACACCATTGCGAAGCGGAGATGCCATCCTCTCTAATGGCCGTGCTGCGAGCCGGGAGTGTCAGAGCCTGATCCGCGATCTCTGCTGAACCGCATGCCCGTGTTGATCGGGGCTCTGCTGCTGATCCCCCTGGTTCTGCCGGCCGTTGCGGCCGTTCGCAGCGCCGGCGACACCAGCAAGGGTCCGGCGACGCTTGACCGGCTTGATGCGGCCTGTCAGCAGGCCCGTCAACGGGGCGAGCTGCAGCTGGTTCGCACTCTGCAGCGGCGGTTGTTGCTGGTCAGCCCGGCGCCCCAGCCTCTGCCTGTCGTGTTGGCCAACGCCGATGCGCTGCTGCGCTGCGGTGCTCCTGATTCGGCCCTGGTGGTGCTGGACCGTTATCGGCCGGCACCCGGACCCGAGCAGGTGCAATGGTCGTTGTTGCAGTGGCGCGCAGCCAATGCAGCGCTGGATCACGGCCTGGCGGTTGCGGCTCTGCGCAGCCTGGCTGCAGCTGCAGGACGTCCACTCGAGCAGCTGGAGGTGCCGGTGGCCGATGCCGGCAATGGGCGTTGGCAGAACCAGCCTGCGCTCGACCTGCTGGCCGGCCACCTCGAGGCTCTGGGTCAGCGCGACCAGGCTGCCCAGCTGCTGTTCGCCAGTCCCGGGACCGGGGTGATCGGCGCCCAACGCCTGGCCCAGGCCGTGGCCTGGTCGCCGGCGCTGCCGCTCGAGCAGCGTCTGCGCTGGCTCGAGCGGGCCCTGGACCTGGCGGCGGCTGCAGGGGCGTGGGGGCTGGCGGCCTCGTTGCTCGATCAGGAGCTGTTGCTCCTCGAGGGGCAACCGGCTGCCCTGCGTCGGCCTGTCGAGCAGCGCCGGCTGCGGCTGGGTCGCCGCCTCGACGACAACGTCGTCACCAGCCCCGGGCGGGTGCGCTCGCCCCGGGACCCCGGTGGCCATGCCGCGACACCGACACCGAGACCTGCACCGATCCCTGCTCCTGCCCTGCGACAGCCATGACTGCCTACCGCGTTGCTCAGTTGCTCCATGAAGGCAAGGCCAAGCGGGTCTACGAGACGGATCAGGACGACCTGGTGGCGGTCGAATTCAAGGACGACGCCACCGCGTTCAACGCCCAGAAAAAGGCCCAGCTGGCGGGCAAGGGTGCCCTCAACTGCCGCATTTCAGCCCTGATCTTCGAGCACCTGGAGCGTTGTGGCGTCCCCACCCACTACCGCGGCGTCGATGGCAGCAACTGGATGCTGGTGCGGCCGGTGCAGGTGGTGCCGGTGGAGGTGGTGATCCGCAATGTGGCGGCGGGATCCCTGTGCCGCCAGCTGCCTCTCGCCGCCGGCACCGCGCTGGAGCCGCCTCTGCTTGACCTCTATTACAAGGACGATGCCCTGGGTGACCCCCTGCTGACCGAGGCGCGCCTGGCGATGCTGGGATTGCTCAGCGCGGACCAGCGACAGCAGCTGGAGCGGCTGGCCCGCCGGATCAACCAGGAGCTGCTGGTGCTGTTCGCGCGCTGTGACCTGCAGCTGGTGGACTTCAAGATCGAACTCGGCTTCACCCGAGACGGCGAGCTGGTGCTCGCCGATGAGATCAGTCCGGATACCTGCCGCCTCTGGGACCGCTCCGTTCAGGACAGCCAGGACCGCATTCTCGACAAGGACCGCTTCCGCCAGGATCTCGGCGGGGTGATCGACGCCTACGGGGAGGTTCTCAAACGGGTCCAACAGCACTGTCCTGAACCCCGGGTCTACGGGTAAGGTCAGTCGCATTTGCGGCATCGCCGCGCCTGTTGCTTGACCTGATGGCTGGCCTAACTCGTCTTTCGGCCGCCCTGCCCCTGGTGGGACTCGCTCTGCTGGCAGGCGGGCCCTCCCTGGCCCAGTCCACCAGGCCCGCTCAACCGGCAGCTCAGGCCAAACCGACTGCGCCGAATCAGCAGCAGCAGCAGGCAGCCCCCACCCAGGGCGGAACCCCGTCGCCCGCTCCCATCAATCCTTTCACCACCGCGCCGCTGACAGGTACCCCTGCGGCCAAGCCGGCGCCGGAGCCGCGCGTGCTGATCGCCGAGGTGGTGGTGGCCGGCCTTGAGGGCCATCCCGAACAGGAGCGGCTCGAGCTGGCCACCTATGCGGCGATGGCCGTCACCCCGGGGACCAGGGTGACCCGCAGTGAGTTGCAGACCGACCTGTCGGCCATCTACGCCACGGGTTGGTTCTCGGATGTGCGCATCCAGCCGGTCGACAGCCCCCTGGGGGTGCGCCTGGTGGTGACGGTGGTGGCCAACCCGGTGCTGCAGAAGATCACCCTCGATCCAGCCGACGCCAAGGTGCCGGCCCAGGCGGTTGCTGACATCTTTGCCCCGGATTACGGCAAGACCCTCAACCTCAACACCCTGCAGGCCCGCATGCAGGAACTGCAGAAGTGGTACGCCGATCAGGGCTATTCCCTGGCGAGGGTCACCGGACCCACACGGGTCAATCCCGATGGCACCGTCGAACTGCTGGTGCGGCAGGGCACCGTGGCCGGTGTGGAGGTCAAATTCGTCAACAAGGAGGGCTCGGACACCAACGACAAGGGCCAGCCGATCAAGGGCAAGACCAAGACCTGGGTGATCACCCGCGAGATCTCGCTCAAACCCGGTGATGTGTTCAACCGCCGCAACCTCGAGGAGGACATCAAACGGCTTTACGGCACCGGCCTGTTCAGCGACGTCAAGGTCACCCTGCAGCCCCTGCCCACCGAGCCGGGCAAGGTGACGATCGTCCTGGGCATCGTCGAGCAGTCCACCGGTTCGCTCTCAGGCGGTCTGGGTTACAGCGTCGCCCAGGGCGTGTTCGGTCAGATCCAGCTCAATGACAGCAACCTGCGGGGCCGGGCCTGGGATCTCAGCACCAACATCACCTACGGCCAGTACGGCGGTCTGATCGACCTGACCTTCACCGATCCCTGGATCAAGGGCGATCCGTTCCGCACGGCTTTCCGCGGTCGTGGCTTTGTCAGCCGTGATGTGCCCCAGGTCTTCCAGAACACCCAGTCGGGTCAGGCGATCCTCACCGCCAACAACGCCAACATCATTGCCGTGCAACGGGCAGGCGCGAACCTGCAGTTCGTGCGCCCGATGAATGGCCGCGACCCGTTCCGCAAGGAACCCTGGACGCTGGTCCTGGGCATTTCGGGCCAGCAGGCGGTGCCGATGAACTTTGCCGGCCAGGGCTCCACCTATGGCGCCATCAACGGCTCGACCATCTGTCTCGCGTTCAACTGCGCCAGCACCAACAACCTGTTCGGACTGCGGCTGGCCACCAACATGAACCGGCTCAACGATCCCCGCAATCCCACCTCGGGCGATTTCCTCAGCCTCAGCACCGAGCAGTTTCTGCCGATCGGCAACAATTCCCCGGCCTTCAACCGGCTGCGGGCGGGTTATTCGTACTTCATCCCGGTCGAGTGGCTGAAGATCTACAAGGGTTGCCGCCCCAAGCCCGGCGACAGCAAGGACTGCAAGCAGGCGATGGCCTTCCAGGTCAGTGCCGGCACCAATGTCGGTGAGATCCCTCCCTATGAGGCGTTCTGCCTCGGTGGCGGCAACTCGGTGCGCGGCTATTACGACTGCGCCCTCGGTTCGGGGCGCAGCTTCGTCGAGGCCACGATCGAGTACCGCTTCCCGTTGTTCAGCATCATCAGCGGCGAGTTGTTCGTCGACGGTGGTTCGGCCCTCGGCAGCCAGAACCTCGGCGGCCTTTACGGCAACCCGGCTGCGCTGCTGGGCAAGCCGGGCAGCGGTTATTCGGTCGGTACGGGCCTGATCGTCACCACCCCGGTGGGCCCGCTGCGGCTTGAGGTCGCCAGTCAGGGGGCCACCGGTCAGTGGCGCTTCAACCTGGGCGTCGGCTGGAAGTTCTGATGACCGCCTGGCCTGCCGATTACAGCGGCGCCTGGACCGTCGCTGCCCCTGTTGAACGGGCCGGCGTCGGTCTGCACAGCGGTGGGCATTGCCGGGTGCGGCTGTCGCCGGGCTCACGCCAGGGCTACTGGGTCGGACGGTTGGATCGCCCGGGTGAACCACTGCAGCGGTTGCAGCCGGGGCTGGTCGCCGAAACCCGCCTGTGCACCGCCCTGCAACTGGACTCAGGTCCGCTGGCCACCGTCGAGCACCTGCTGGCGGCTTTGGCGGGCACCGCTGTCACCCATGCCGAACTGTGGGTGGAAGGTGACGAGATCCCCCTGTTGGACGGTTCGGCTCAGGGATGGGTCGAGGCGATCGGCGAAGCCGGCCTGGTCAGCCTGGGCTGCCGGCCCGACCCCGGGGTCCTGAGCGGTCCGATCACCGTGCAGCAGGGTCAGAGCTTTGCCACGGCCCTGCCGGCCCCGGCCCTGCAGATCGGTGCCGCCGTCGAGTTTTCGCAGCCCGCGATCGGGCGTCAGCTGTTTTCACTGGCGCTCACTCCCCAGGCGTTCGTGGACGAAATCGCGCCCGCCCGCACCTTCGGGTTCAAAGAGCAGGTCGAGCAGCTGCGGGCGGCAGGGCTGATCCAGGGCGGAGCTCTGGACAATGCCCTGGTCTGCGATGGCGAGCGCTGGCTCAATCCGCCGTTGCGGTTCGCCGATGAACCGGTGCGCCACAAGCTCCTGGACCTTCTGGGGGACCTGGCTCTGGCAGGCTTACCCCGGGCCCAGGTGTTTGCCTACCGCGGCTCCCACGGTCTGCACACCGCTCTGGCGGCAGCCCTGGCCGAGGCCTTCGCTTCTGAAGCCGTCCCCGCCACCTGAGGAGAGTGTTCCTTGCCTGATTCAGTCCCTGCATCCACTCCTGCATCCACCGGCACTGTCGTTCTCAGCAGCGAGCAGATCCAGGGGTTGCTGCCCCATCGTTATCCGTTTGCGCTGGTGGACCGGGTGATCGAGCACGTGCCCGGTGAGCGGGCTGTGGCGATCAAGAACGTCACGCTCAACGAACCCCAGTTCATGGGCCATTTCCCTGGTCGGCCCTTGATGCCCGGGGTGTTGATCGTCGAGGCCATGGCCCAGGTCGGGGGCCTGATCGTCACCCAGATGCCGGATCTGCCCAAGGGGTTGTTCGTCTTTGCCGGCATCGATGGGGTGCGTTTCCGCCGTCCTGTCGTCCCGGGTGATCAGCTGCGCATCACCTGCACCCTGCTGAGCCTCAAGCGCAAGCGCTTTGGCAAGGTCCACGCTGACGCCACGGTCGAAGGGGAGCTGGTCTGTTCGGGCGACCTGTTGTTTTCGCTGGTGGACTGAGGTGATGATGTCGCAAGCCATGGGCACCGCCGTTCATCCCACTGCCGTCGTCGACCCCCGCGCCCAACTGGCCGAGGGCGTCACGGTCGGGCCCTATGCGGTGATCGGTCCTGAGGTACAGATCGGCGCCGGCAGCCGCATCGGTCCCCATGTGGTCATCGATGGTCGGGTGCGCATGGGCAGCGGCAACCGCATCTTCCCCGGGGCCTGCATCGGCCTGGAACCCCAGGACCTCAAATACAGCGGCGCCCCCACCGAGGTGGTGCTGGGCAACGACAACACGATCCGCGAGTGCGTCACCATCAATCGCGCCACCGCTGACGGCGAGCAGACCCGACTCGGCAACGGCAACCTGTTGATGGCCTACAGCCATCTGGGCCACAACTGTGAGCTCGGCGACCGCATTGTCATCGCCAACGGCGTGGCCGTGGCCGGCCATGTGGTGGTGGGGGATCGGGCGGTGATCGGCGGCATGCTCGGCATTCACCAGTTCGTGCACATCGGCACCCTGGCGATGGTCGGTGGCATGAGCCGCATCGACCGTGACGTTCCCCCGTTCATGACCGTTGAAGGTCACCCGGGACGGGTGCGGGGGCTCAACCGGATCGGCCTGCGGCGCAGCGGCCTGGCCGATCTCGATGGTGGTGAGCAGCTCAGGCAGCTGCAAGAGGTCTGGACCCTGCTGTACCGCAGCGGCCATGTGCTGGCCGATGCGCTGGCGCAGGCTCGTCAGCAGTCCCTGCGACCGGCTGCCGAAACCCTGGTGGGCTTTCTCGAAGCCTCCACAGGGCCGGGCCGACGGGGCCCGCTGCCGGGCAGTCGTTGATGGTGCGTCTGCTCGTCAGCACCGGCGAGGTGTCCGGCGATCTGCAGGGGTCCCTGCTGATCAGGGCCCTCCATCAGGAGGCTGCAGCCCGTGGCATCGAGCTTGAGATCGAAGCCCTCGGCGGCGAGCGCATGCGCCGGGCCGGGGCCACCCTGATCGCCGACACCACGGCCATGGGCGCGATCGGCCTGTGGGAGGCCCTGCCCCTGGTGCTGCCGACCCTGGGCCTGCAACGGCGCCTGCGGCGACAACTGCAGGACACGCCCCCCGATGGGGTCGTGCTGATTGATTACATGGGTGCCAATGTGAACCTGGGATTGCGGATCAAACGGCGCGGCCCCAGGATCCCGATCGTGTACTACATCGCCCCCCAGGAATGGGCGTTCAGGCTCGGCGAGGGCGGCAGCACCCGTCTGATCGGCTTCAGTGACCGGATTCTGGCGATCTTTCCCGAAGAAGCCCGGTTCTATGGCGAACGTGGTGCCCAGGTGACCTGGGTGGGCCACCCCCTGCTCGACACCCTGACCGAGCTACCCAGTCGCGAACAGGCCCGGGCTGAGCTGGCTCTGCCCACCACCGCGCCGGTGCTGCTGCTGTTGCCGGCCTCGCGCCCGCAGGAGTTGCGTTATCTGCTGCCCGAGATGGTGGCCGCCGCTGCCGAGCTGCAGCGCCGGCATCCCAGCCTCGAGGTGCTGCTGCCGGCCGGACTGCCGGGCTTTGAGCCAGAGCTGTCAGCCCGTTTGGCCGCCGCCGGTGTGCGCGGGCGGGTGATCCCGGCGGATCAGTCCGACCGGCTCAAGCCCGCCCTGTGCGCTGCCGCCGATGTGGCCCTGACCAAATCGGGAACCGCCAATCTGGAGCTGGCCCTGCGGCAGGTGCCCCAGGTGGTGGGGTATCGGGTCAGCCGGGTGACGGCCTTTGTGGCCCGGCATCTGTTGCGCTTTCAGGTTGAGCACATCTCGCCGGTGAACCTGGTCATGGAGCAGCGTCTGGTGCCTGAGCTGCTGCAGGACCAGTACACGGCCGCGGCTCTGGTCGAGGCGGCGGAGCCTCTGTTGCAGCGCGACTCCCCCGAACGCCAGCGGCTTCTTGATGGCTATGCCGCGTTACGCCACAGGCTCGGCGAACCGGGCGTCACCCGCCGTGCCGCCGCCGCCGTCCTCGATCAGGTCCTACCCACGACACCAACGCCATGCACCCCGTGATCGCCAGGTTTCTGCCAAGGGCGCTGGCCCTGTTTTTGCCGGTGCTGCTGGTCGCAGCCCCGCTGCAGGCGGCGCCGGCCCAGGAGGCCGTGTTTGCCGGAGGCTGTTTCTGGTGCCTTGAGCATGACCTCGAGCACCTGGACGGTGTGCTGGATGCCGTCAGTGGCTACAGCGGCGGAGCTCTGGCCAGACCGACCTACCGCCAGGTCTCGGCCGGGGGGACTGGACACCAGGAGGTGGTGCGGGTGCGCTTTGATCCCGACCGCATCAGCTACAGCACCCTGCTGCGGGCCTACTGGCGCAACATCGACCCTTTCGATGGCGGGGGCCAGTTCTGTGATCGCGGTGATTCCTACCGCCCCGTGATCTTCACCGATGGTCCGCTTCAAGCCCGCGAGGCCGCCCAGAGCGCCCGTCAGGCCGCGCGCGAACTGGGTCGACCCCTGTCGGCCCTGGCGGTTGTGGTCAAACCGTTCAACCGGTTCTGGCCGGCCGAGGGGTACCACCAGGACTACGCCGAACGCAACAGCGTCAAATACAACTACTACCGCTGGGCCTGTGGCCGCGACCGTCGTCTCGACGCGGTCTGGGGACGACGGGCCCGACAGCCGTTGCCGTGGTCAGCGAAGCGCGATGGCGCAAAGCTGAGAAAAAGCTGAAGCGTCGTTGCTGTTCTTCTGCCTGAATCCCAGCCCTGGAGCGGGTTCCCGTCCTTGGCTTCCGCATCGGGCGTGGCTAGCGTGATCCCAACATTGCGAGTCGGTCTGTATGTATCTGCTGACCATCCGAGACGGTCTGCAGACCCGCCATATCGGGCCTTACGACAGTCCCAAACAGGCAGCAGACGATCTCGACCGTCTGCTGGCCGTCTGCGGTGAGCGTGCCCGCTGGCAGATTCATGCCCTCGAGTCCCCGAAGGTGGTGCTCGGCTCGCTGGGAGCGGTCAGCGCGGCTTAAGGGTGAGGGGGATCAGGCCTCGGGCGGCCGGCGGGGATAGCCGCGCAACAGCCCACTTTCGATCATCAGACCGACACCGGCATTGATCAGGATCAGGCCAAAGGTGCCGTACCAGAACCAGGGTCCGGCGCTGGCGATCGGATCGACGGCCTTGGCCGATGCCGCCAGCGTCTGAATGCCTTTGCGGATCACCGCTTCGCCGAACAGGCACAGTCCCGCCGGCAGCAGCAGGACTCCGAGCTGAGCCTTGACATACCAGCGAATCTTCTGAACGGCCATCGGTCGGTCACGCGCTGGTTGCAACCCTAGGCGGCAGGACCCGCCGGGGCACCAGCCAGGATCCAGCTGACAAGGGTGCGCACGCCATACCCCGTGGCTCCGGGAGGATCGCAGCTGCGTCCTTTGTCGCTCCAGACGGTTCCAGCGATGTCCAGATGGGCCCAGGGCACGCCCTGGCTGACGAAGTCCTGCAGAAACAGGGCGGCGGTGATGGAGCCCCCGGGCCTGGGGCCGGTGTTCTTGAGATCGGCAACGCCGCTTTTGAGCCCCTCCTTGTAGGACTGGCGCAGGGGCATGCGCCAGAGACTTTCGCCGCTCGATTCCCCTGCCCGCAGCAGGGCCTCGGCCAGCCCATCGCTGTTGGCCCAGAGACCGGCGATCTCTTCGCCCAGGGCGATCAGACAGGCGCCGGTGAGGGTCGCCAGATCCACCACGGCATCGGGTTGGAGTCTGCAGGCGTAGACCAGGGCGTCCGCCAGGGTGAGCCGCCCCTCGGCATCGGTGTTGTTGATCTCGATCGTCTTGCCATTCGAGGCGGTGACGATGTCACCGGGGTGCACCGCGCCACCGCTGATCATGTTTTCACAGGCGGCCACGATCATGTGGACTTCGACGCCGGCCGGCCTGAGCTCGGCGATGGTCCGCATCGCGCCCAGGACCGCCGCGCTGCCTCCCATGTCGTACTTCATCATTTCGATCTGGGAGCCGGCCACCTTGAGGTTGTAGCCCCCCGAGTCGAAGGTGAGGCCCTTGCCGACCAGGGCGATGCGGCGGTTGATTTCGCCCGCCGGGCTGTACGTGAGATGGATGAAGCGCGGCGGCAGCACCGAACCCTGGGCCACCCCCAGATAGGCCCCCATGCCGAGGGCTTCGCAGTCGTTGCGATCGAGCACCTTGAGCGTCAGACCGAACTCGCGGGCGATCGCCGCTGCGGTGTCGGCCAGGTGTTGGGGCGTGGCCACATTGGGTGGGGCCGCCACCAGTTGCCGGGCCAGTTCCACACCGCTGCAGTGGGCTGCCGCACGGCCCAGCTGGGCGTCCAGGTCAGCGGGGAGTCCCAGCAGCACCAGCTGGTCCAGGCCCCGGGCCGGTTCGGCTTCGGTCTTGAAGCGCTGGTCCTGATACAGCGACAGGCGGGCGGCTTCGGCCATCGCCTGGGCAGCGGCCTGGTGGGGCAACGCCTCAAGGGGCAGCGCCAGGGCCAGGCTGCCGGCTGGCGCTGCGGCCTTGCAGGCATTGGCCGTGGCCTGACGCACCCGATCCAGGTCAAAGCCAGCCGGCTCGCCGAGCCCCAGCACGATCAGCGTGGCCGGCGTGGTCCCCAGCCGTTCAAAACAGACACACTCGCCGGGTTTGGCCTTGAAGCGGCGCTGCGCCAACCGTGACTGCAGGGCGGCGTGCTCGCCTGGGCTCAGCAGCCGCTCAAGGGTCTGCTGCAGGGCCTGCTGGTCCTGATCGCTGAACAGACCGATCGCAACCGCATCGACCTTGAGTTGCTGCAGGACTGCTGCATCGCCCAGATCAATCGACTGACAGCGCACATCCATGGCTTACCCCGGCAGAGGGGGCGATGGTAGCCAGCACAGGCCTCTCAGCTTTCCTCGGCCTGGAACGGGGTCGCCCAGCGCCCCCTGGTTTCCTTGTTGAACGCGGGCAACCAGCGGCGGATCAGGGTCTGTTCCAGTTGACGACGGGCCCGGGTCTGGCTGGGGACGTCGCTCCAGAAGCTGATGCTGAGCCGTGGCACGAGCCCCAGTCGTCGCAGGGTTTCCCCGTAGGCCGCCAGGTATTGCTTGCAGTCGTGCTCCCCCTTCCAGCGTTGCTCGGCCCTGGCGGTTTCGCCGATGTAGAGCAGCAGGGGGTGGTTCAGCTCGGCAGGGCGATCCAGCACCACGTACAGAGCTGCTCCGCTGACCTGGGGCTGGGGCCAGCGCCAGAAGCTCAGGGGCTGGGGTTGCAACGCCAATGGCGCAAACCGGTCTGCGGTCAGGGTCGCCGGGCTGGGCTGTCCGAACAGCAGTCCCTGCTGGGCGGTGTCAGCGCTGCCTCCGGCATCCGCGTCCGCGAACAGGGGCCCCTGGTGCAGCGCCAGACGGTTCTGCCAGTCCAGCAGTTGCTGGCGCAGCAGCGGCAGCTGGCCGATCGGATCAGCGCTGGGACCCAGACCAGCCTGGGCCGCGGCAAACAGGTTTCCCTGGCGGGCAGACGGCATCGACCTTCAGGCCTGCTGGCCCGGCCGGGGGAGCTTCGGCCCCGCCTGCGCCGGACGGAAACAGACACGGCCGATCCAGGATTCGATCAGCGCAGGTGGCAGCTGAACCCGAAGTTGCAGGTCCGCCAGATCCTGAAAAGGCCGCCGTGCCCGCTCCCTCAGCAGCCGGGCCCGCCGCTCGGTTGACAGGCCCAAGGTCTGCAACTGGCGGTCATGGGCCTGGTTGAGATCCAGCTGGGGAGCAGCAGGCGCAGCAGGGGGTTCGCCGTACCAGCGGTAGTCGAGCAACGGTTGCCAGCTGGCGATCACTGATGCCGGCAGCTCCAGCAGCCTTGCCAGGTCATCCGAGCCGCTGAGCTGCACGCCGCCAGCCTGCAGGCGGATCAGCAGATCCACCTGATCGGCGGTGATCCCCGGCAGGCGCAACCAGTCGGTGGCCGTTGCCCGGTTGACGTCGAGGCGCCAGCCCAGTTCGGCAGCCAGCTGCACCTCCTGGGGGTTCTGCAGGCGCCGCCCTGGTTGCTGCCTGAGCTTCAGCGCGAGCAGCTCCCGTTCGACCGCCGCAGTCCCTGTGTCACGGCCGGTGTCAGCGCCCGCGTCGGCGACCCTGCGGGCAGGTGGGCCCTGCGGCAGCTGACCCGTGGCGATCAGTAGCCGCCTGGCCAGCGGATCCAACCAGTGTTTCTGGCCCATCGGCCGAAATTAGCGGCGCCCATCGTGGCTGGGCCATTCCACCAGGCCCAGTTCCAGGGCCATCACAGCGGCATGGGTGCGCCCCCGTGCCCCCAGCTTGAGCAGCAGATTCTTGATGTGGCTCTTGACGGTGTCGGGGGCGATCACCAGCTGCTCGGCGATCTCGACGTTGCTGCCGCCGCGGCACAGCAGGGTCAGCACCTCCAGTTCCCGCGCGCTGAGGGTCTGCAGATGGTCGTGGCTCGGGTCGCCCTGGCCGCTCTGCCGCAACAGCGCCAGCAGGGCCCTGTCCACGACGATGCCTCCACGGCAGATCGTCTCGAGCGTGCTGGTCGCCGTGCCCATGCCCATGCTGCTCTCCAGCAGCAACCCGTCACAGCCTGCATCGACCGCCGCGCGCAGCAGGGCGGCCCGCGGTCTGCCGCTGATCAGCAGCAGCGTCCGCATCGCCGGCCAGCGTTGCTTGACCGCGATCATCAGCTCAAGGCCGCAGCCGTCCTCCAGCTGATCGCTGCAGAACAGAAATCCCGGCTGCTCGCTGGCGATGCAGCGCAGGGTTTCGGCGGCGGTGGTGAAGGCCCCAGCCAGCTGGTGCTCCTCCAGATGGCCCGCCAGAAAGAAACAGAGCTTGGCGCGGGATCCGAAGCACACCACCACCTTTGCGTCGTGCAACAGCTGCCTGACGCGGCCTGCGCTGGCCCGGATCGGTCCCAGCCGCGCGCTGAAATCCATCGGTCCCGGTCGGCTAACCGCATGCTGGCTGCGATTACGTGGATCCGCACTCGCCTGGTGCTGCCGCTGTACCCAGAATCAGGTCGCTGTCTGAGCCTTTGAGCAGGCTGCTGCCGCTGATGGCCTTTTTTGACTCCGAGATTGTCCAGGACGAGGCCCGGCGCCTGTTCACGGACTACCAGCAGTTGATGCAGCTGGGCAGTGATTACGGCAAGTTCGATCGTGAGGGCAAAAAGCTCTACATCGAACGCATGGAAGAGATGATGGAGCGCTACAGGGTCTTCATGAAGCGCTTCGAACTGTCCGAAGACTTCCAGGCGAAGCTCACCGTCGAGCAGTTGCGCACCCAGCTCGGCCAGTTCGGACTGACCCCGGAGACCATGTTTCAGCAGATGGAGCAGACCCTGCTGCGCATGAAATCGCAGCTCGACCAGCAGAGCTGAGTTCTGGTCGCTTCCTACGATCTGCCGTCAGTGATGGCAATGGGTGCGGTGGCTGAACAGCTGGGGCTTCCGGGTTGGTTGGCACGCGGCATGGCCGACCTGTTCCCGGCCGGAGAGGGCCCTGCGAGCAACGATGCCGATCAGGCCCTTGGCGCCCGTCTGGCTGAAGCCGCTGCTGAGGGCATCCCCCTGCGGGTCAAGCTCGGCATCGATCCCACCGGCTCTGATATCCATCTGGGTCACTCGATCCTGTTCCGCAAACTGCGGGCCTTTCAGGATGCGGGTCACACCGCCGTGTTGATCATCGGCGACTTCACGGCCCGCATCGGTGACCCCACCGGCAAGAGCAGCACCCGCGTGCAGCTCACAGCCGAGCAGGTCGAGGCCAACGCCACCACCTACCTGCAGCAGCTGGGTCAGGGCCAGGATCCGGCCCAGGCGTTGCTCGATTTCGACACCCCTGGGCGGCTCGAGGTCCGTCGCAACAGCGAGTGGCTGGCCGCCCTGGATCTGCCCCAGGTGATCGCGTTGCTGGCCACCAGCACCGTCGGTCAGATGCTGGCGAAAGAGGACTTCGCCAAGCGCTACGGCGCGGGCACCCCGATCGTGCTGCACGAGTTTCTGTACCCGTTGCTGCAGGGCTATGACTCGGTGGCCGTCCGCGCTGACATCGAGTTGGGCGGAACCGATCAGAAGTTCAATGTGGCCATGGGTCGCGACCTGCAGCGCCACTGGCGACAGCGGCCCCAGTTCGGCCTGTTGCTGCCGATCCTGCCGGGCCTCGACGGTGTCCAGAAGATGAGCAAGAGCCTGGGCAACACCGTGGGCCTCAGCGAGGACCCCCTGTCCATGTACTCCAAGCTCGAAAAAGTCCCTGATGCGGTGGTCGATGACTACCTGACCCTGCTCACCGACCTGGACCTGGCAGCGTTGCCGGCCAATCCCCGCCAGCGCCAGAAGGCGATGGCCCTTGAGGTCACACGCCAGCGCCATGGACTGGGTCCTGCTCAGCAGGCCCAGCTGGATGCCGCCACCCTGGTCGGCGGTGCAGCCGGGGCCGGTGCCGCCGACGCTGAGGTCCCCGAGGCATCCCTGGCGGCGGTCAATTTCCCGGCCAAAGCGTTTTATCTGCTCAGCGCTGTCGGGGTCTGCGCCAGCAGCAGTGATGCCCGCCGCCAGATTCAAGGGGGTGGGGTCAGACTCGACGGCCAGAAGCTGGGTGATGCCAACCAGGAATTCGCCAGCGCCGCCGAGCTTGACGGCAAGGTGCTGCAACTGGGCAAAAGGACCTTCAGGCGCCTGGTGATGCCCTGAGCCTCAGCGCTTGCCGATCAACGCTTGCCGATCAACTCGTCCCAGCTCAGCAGGCCGTGCTCCCCGTCAGCGGCGAGCGCCATCGGAATGGTGAACACTTCATCATGGTTGCCGCCGATGCTGCCAGGGGGTTCAGGCGTTGGGGCATCGAGGCTCAGAACCACCGGCAGGGGCCGGGACGGGAACGACGTCATGCTGCTCAACACACGGATTCAATTTCGGAGCAACGCGGCCGCCGCGGCTGTCATCCAGGCGACAGTGCTGTGTGCTGTGTCTGCCGCTTCCGAACGTCTGCTTAGCCTTGAGGCCTGCTCGGTTGCCAGGGATCCGACGCCGTGACCCAGCCCAGTGATGCCGATCGTCTGATCCTGGCTCTCGATGGCCTGGAAGCCAGGCAGGCCCTGGAGCTTGTTGAGGCTCTGCCTGGACTGCGTTGGGTCAAGGTCGGGCTTGAGCTCTTTGTCGCGGCGGGGCCCCAGGTGGTCGACCAGCTCAGGCAACGGGATCTGCAGATTTTTCTGGATCTCAAATTTCACGACATCCCGGCCACCATGGCCGGAGCGTGCAGCCGGGCTGCGCGCTTAGGCGCCCGATTGATCACGGTTCATGCCGCCGCCGGCCTGGAGGCGCTGCGGGCGGCCCAGCAGGCTGCCGTTGCGGCGGCTCGGGCCTCAGGATTCGAGCCGCCGACCCTGCTGGCGGTGACCGTGCTCACCAGCTGGGATCAGGAGCGCCTGACCCATGAGCTGGCGATCGATGAGCCCATCGCCAGCTACGTGCCGCGTCTGGCCCGTCTGGCCGAGGCGGCGGGACTGGGGGGCTGCGTCTGCTCACCGCTCGAGGTGGCGGCCCTGCGGGCCGCCCATCCCCACCCCTTTGCCCTGGTGACCCCGGGCATTCGTCCCAGCGGCAGCGCCCGGGGCGACCAGGCCAGGGTGATGACCCCGGCCCAGGCTCTGGCGGCCGGGGCCAGCCAGCTGGTGATCGGTCGGCCGATCACGGCGGCTGCCGATCCGGCCGCAGCCTGGGCGGCCTGTTGCAGCGCCCTGCACCATGGCCGCTGAGGTTGTCGTCCAGCATCCGGGGCCACCGGCCCCCCACACCGCCCGGCGCCACTACCCCCGGGTGCTGGGGCAGCTGTTGCTGCGCATGCGTTTTGATCTGCTGGTTCTGGTGAGCGTCTGCCTGGCCTCGCTCTGGATCAAACCGTTCGGTCTGGTCGGCATGACCCAGGGGACAGCCTTCCCGGTGCTGGGGATCGCCGTCTCCATTTTTCTGGGCTTTCGCAACACCCAGGCGATCAACCGCTGGTGGGAGGCCCGAGGCCTGTGGGGGTCGCTGGTCAACCAGAGCCGTCAGTGGCGTGAGGCCCTGCTGGCGGTGCTGGGTCCGGATGGCCCCCCGGATGGCGAGCATCGTCGCCTGCTGCAGGTGCAGGTGCTGCTGGTGTGGCTGGCCAATCTGGAGCTGCGCAACTTCGGCCTGCGCAGTCATCGTCAGCGCGTGCTGGCCCTGGCTGCCCAGCTGGGCCTGGGCGAGGACGTGACCCTGCTGCAGGTGATCTGGATGCGGGCCGCCGCCTTGCACCATTTGCACGCGCGGGGCTTGATCAGCGACCTGGGGCGCGATGCCCTGCTGCGCAGCGCCGAGGCGTTCACCACGGCTCTGGGCGGACTGCAGAAAATCCGCAACACGCCGATTCCGCCGGCTTACGACGTGTTCGTGCGGCTGATCGCCTGGGTGTTCGGCTATGACCTGTTCATCGTCTTTCTCGGCAACGGCAGGCCCTGGTTGGGGTCCCTGTTGTTTCTGGGCTTTCTGGTGGCCGAACGGATCGGCGCCTATGTGGAAGGCCCGTTCGACCGTGATGGCAGCAGCTTTTCGCTGCCGCTCAACCAGATCTGCCTGGGCATCAGCGCCGACCTGCTGGGGGAGGACTCGCCGTTTGCCGACCTGCCCGAGTGCCGGGATCCCTCGGTGTGGACCTGAGGTTGCGGGTTCAGGCGGCCACCAGGTTGGGTCGGCCGCTGAGCAGCTCCTGATAGAGCCGCTCAAGGGCGTCGATGTTGCCCCGCAGGGTGTAGCGCTCGAGTGCCCGGGCCCTGGCCCGGCGTCCCAGTTCGGCAGTCAGCACCGGTTGATCGCGCAGCACCGGCAACAGGGTGCGCAGCTGGGTGGTGACCCCCTGGGTGCTGATCACGATGCCGGCGCCACCGTCGAGCGCTTCACCATCGGCGCCGGCATCGGTGGCCACGCAGGCGCTGCCGGCCGCCATCGCCTCGAGCAGGGCCAGGGACAATCCCTCGACCAGGGAGGGCAACAAAAACACCTCGGCCAGCTGTTGAAAGGCCACCCGCCGCTCCAGGCTGGGTTCGTAACCCCACCAGATCACCCCGGCGTCGTCGGCGGTGTTCTGCTGCAGGGCTGCGCGGGCCGGCCCATCGCCGACGATCACCAGCAGGCAGCCGGCCGGACGCACCAGGCGCCAGGCCTTGAGCAGGGCTTCGACGTTCTTTTCGGTGGCCACCCGGCCCATGTACAGAAACACCCGCTGCCCGGCAAAGCGCCGCCGCAGCTCGGCCAGTTCAGGACTGTCGCTGCTCGGGTGGCCGGGTCGCCACAGGGTCGTGTCGACCCCATTGGGAATCACGGCCAGGCGGTCGCTGGGCACGCCCAGGCGCTGCAGCACCTCGGCCTGGATCTCGGAAAACACGATCACCCGGTCAAAGCGGGCCAGCGACGGTGCATACAACTGATAGGTCAGCTGCTGGGTGCCGGCGGTCAGGTTGCGCAGGCTGGCATCAAACGGTGGGTGAAACGTGGCCACCAGGGGAAGGCCCAGCTGCTGGCACAGATCCGGCAGCAGAAAGTCCAGCGGCGACAGGGTCAGGCTGGCGTGCACCAGATCGGGCCGAAGCCGTGCCAGCGATTCGCGCAGTTCCCGCTGGGCCCCCAGCGACGGAATCGTGTACACCTGCCCTTTCACCAGATAGGGCAGGGCCACTTCGGGGTTGTCGCCGCTGCTGTCGTCCCGCTCGCTGTCGCTGATCCGTTCGGCCGCTGCCTGTCGCCCCAGACTGGTGGCGGGGGTGTCGAAGTGAATGAAGCTGATCCCGTGGCCGCGGTTGCGCAGCGCATGGGTGGTGGTCAACCCGTAGGTGACATTGCCGCAGAACGGCGACTTCTTGCCCAGCCAGGCAATGTGCGCCACTGAACCATCTGCAGGCCCAATGAAGTTAACAGCGCTCGTTGCGGGAGCCGGCCTGCCAGGGCCGCTCCAGCAGCGCCGCGGCCAGGCTCAGGCCCGCCAGGATCCACAGCACGGGCAGCAGCCCGTAGCGGCTGACCACCGTTCCCGCCAGCACCAGCGGCAGGCTCAGGGCGACGTTGATCAGGTTGTTCTGCAGGCCGAACACCTTGCCGCGCATGGCTTCGGGGGTGTCCTCCTGGATGGTGGTCTGGGCCGGAATCGCCAGCAGGGCGGCGCCGACGCCCAGCAGCCCGCACAGCAGCAGAGTCATCACCAGGTTGCCCCGCACCTGGCCCAGCAGCACCAGGGTCCAGGCCATGGTCCCCAGCCCGGCGGCAGCCAGGCGGCGCCGGTTGAGGCCCGCACCCAGCTGGGCGACCAGCAGCGCTCCCAGGGCCAGACCGACACCGCTCATCGCCAGCAGGGTGCCGAACTGGGTCGGGCCCAACCCCGGAATCAACGAGGCCATGCTGATCGCCAGCACGTACAGGGCCGCCAGCAGGCTGTACAGCAGCACCAGCTGGGCCATGGCGCTGCGCACGCTCGGGCGGCTGCGCAACACGGCCACGCCCTCGCCGATCTCCTGCCAGACGCTGGCCTGACGTGGAGGTCTGGGGGCTTCCTGCAGA
>Ga0079301_1000420_pt1 | contig 20215 bp, 21 predicted proteins | sample Wag4_2014_7_11_3_FD_74797 | JGI IMG/M metagenome (GOLD analysis project Ga0079301, IMG submission 74797) | Fresh water mixed with fracking chemicals microbial communities from Ohio, USA - Utica-2 Time Series FC 2014_7_11 | ecosystem: Engineered > Industrial production > Chemical products > Input... | reverse complement strand
TTATTCGGTGTCGCGGGATCAAAGGCGCATTTCACGGCGTAATTGGAATAGGCGCGCGTGAAATTGAGCGGCGCATTCACAGGCCGCGCAATCTGCCCATCTGTGCCGGTGAAATCGAGCGTGAGGTCACTGCCCTTGATGGTCAGTTTGAGGCGAATGGTGACCGGGTGTTCAAAGCCATCAGCGGTAACCTCATCTTCCACCACGCCATCCGGGGCGGCGGCAATCGCATCACGCATGGCGCGTTCGGAACGGGTGAAGATTTCGGCGGCCAGCGCATCCAGATCATCAATGCCTTCTTCGGCCATGATGCGCGCCAGGCGCTTTTCCGCCTGTTCGTAAGCCGCGAATTGCGCGCGGATATCGCCGAGCGTTTCATCCGGCTGGCGCAGATTGGCTTCCATGAATGCAATCACATCCTCATTTTCCACGCCGCCTTTCAGGATGCGGGTGATGGGGATAGTCAGGCCTTCTTCCCAGGAATCGCGCGCATCAACGGAAGGTGCGCCGCCGATATCGGTGGAATGAAAAGTGCTGCCCAGCCAGGAAATCACGCCACCTTTCGCGAAGATGGGCTTGATCATGGTGATGTCATTCAAGTGGCCGGTGCCGTAATAGCCATCATTGGAAATCAGCACATCACCGGGCGAAAGCCGTGCCACGGGGTAGCGTTGCAGCATGATCGCGAGTGTGCGCGGCATGGTGCCAACGAAAGATGGGACAGAGCGTGAGGATTGCGCGAATTGCCGCCCCGCACTGTCCATCAGCCCAATCGCCATATCCCAATTGTCTCGCACGACGGAGGAGAAGGAGGTACGGACAAAACTCTGCGCCGTTTCATCCATCAGCCCAGCAATGCGCTGCCAGGCGGTGCCAAGCCGAAGGGCGGAAAAGCTGGACATCGCGTATTCTCCTTCAGCCGCGCATGGCTTGGAGCTGCGCGGTGTAGCCGGCGGGGTTCACCGTCACGTCAATCAGGCTTGGGCCTTGATGGGCGAAAGCGGCATCGAGTGCTGCGATATAGTCAGCCTCGGTCGCGGCGCGAAAGCCCGTTGCGCCGAAGCCTTCCGCGATGGCAGCAAAATCCGGCCGCGCCCAGCGCACGCCTTCGGGCGGCAATTGCCGCTGCTGCTGCTTGATATCAATCAGCGAAAGCGCACCATCATTGAAGACAATGGTGATGCAAGGCGCGCCCGCTTCGGCGGCGGTGGCGAGTTCCGCGACGCACATCATCAACCCGCCATCGCCGGTAAAAGCAATGGCGCCATCGCTGGGGTTTTCCAGCGCGGCGGCAAGCGCGGCGGGAAGGGCAAAACCCATGGAAGCAAGCCCGTTTGAGATCAACACATCGCGCGGTGCCGCGCATTCCCAGAAGGCGGTGGCGGAGAACATATGCGCCCCCGCATCCACGCTGATGCGCGGGCTACGCCCGGCACGGCGTGCGGCTTCCTGCGCCAGTGTGACGATACGCGGCGGCGCGACACCGCCTGAACCTTGCCAAGCAAGTGCATCGCACATCGCATCGCGGTGCTGCGCAATCTCCGCTGCATTCCAGCTACTGCGCGTGGCGGTTTGCGCCAGCGCCGCGAAAGCGGGCGCCAGCGCGCCATGCAGGGCGGCGTTTGGTGTCACGTAATGCACCGGATGCGCGCGGAGCCCGATATCCAAAACCGGCGCCTTGTAGCGCCAGGGTTGGAGAATAAGCTCCACCGGATCGAGCCCCGCGAGGATGATCAAATCCGCATCCTGCACGCAGGGCGCTTCCAGGGAACCGCCCGTGAAAATGCCAACAAAATGCAGATCTGTATCCGCGACCACGCCCTTGGCCTTGTAAGTAACCAAGGCGGGGCAACCCAGTGCGGCCACCAAAGCGCGCAGTGGTTCGGCTGCCGTTATGGCTTCCACGCCCACCAGGATCACGGGTTTGCGCGCCGCCGCCAGCATGGCGCGCGCTTGCGCCAAAGCGCTGACATCCAGCGGGGTTGCAGAGTTTGCCGGCACAGGCAGCAATTCCCCCGCCGGGCGGCGCGCGGCCTCACTGGTCAAATCCAGATGCACCGGGCCGACGGGCGCTTGCACGGTAAGATCAAGCAAGGCTTCGATCTCAGTGGCCGGGTTGTCGCTACGCGCTTGCGTATAGCCCTTGACCAATTCCGCAGTCGCAGCGCGCTGATCGAACACCTGATGAGTGATGTAGCTGAGTTGCTTATCCGTAAAACCATCGGTCAGCAGCAGCACCGGCGCGCGTTCCAGGGCGGCGCAGGCAATGCCATTCAGCGCATTCATCAGCCCTGGCCCCTTGGTGGTCAGCACCACGCCGGGCGCGCCGGTCACTTCCGCATCCGCCACCGCCATCATCGCCGCATTGCCTTCATGCCGCGCCAGGATGAAGCGCATGCCGAAACGCTCAGCCGCCGCGATGATATCCAGCGACGAACCGCCGCCCGGCACGCCATAGATGCGCTTCGTGCCGCGCCGCGCCAGCGCGGCCAGCAGATATTCTGCGGTATTCATGCGCGCGCCCGATCCTGAGCCATGGTTATTCCTTCACTGACGAACGCGCATCATGCAAAGCGCCACGACTGCCGCCACGCCCAACAATGCCGTGAGCCAAAGCGCCGCCGCGCCGTAATCATCCAACAAAAGCCCAAACAAAACCGGTGCAAAGGCCTGAGAAGCGCGTGCGGGCGCGGTGATAAAGCCCTGCCGTTGGCCGTAACCGAGAGGACCGAACATCGCCAGCGGTAGCGTCCCGCGCGTGATGGTCAGCAAGCCATTTCCTGCGCCATGGATAATGACAAAAAGTGCTGCGATGGGCGCGCCAAGTAACATCAGCAGGACTACCGCTACCGGATGCGCCGCGGCGGCAACGCGGGCGGAGAAAAGTGGATTCATGTTGCGCATCAGGGTGAACTCGACCACGCGCGCGGCCACTTGCGCTGGCCCCATCAGCGCGCCAGCTGCAATGGCTGCCGCGATGGTTGTACCCACGGATTGCAACAGCCCGGGCAAATGCGCCCCAAGCGCGGTGGAACTGAAACTCGCACTCGCCAACACAAAGGCCAGCAGGATCATGTCGCGCTTGCGTTCCCGCGTTTCTTCGGCGGTAAGCGGCGGCACGGTTTCCTTGGGTGGCGGTGGCGGTGCCTGCGGTATGAGAAGACGATTGAGCGGAAAACACAGAAACAGATGCAAAGCCGCCCAGCCAAGACAGGCGCCGCGCCAACCCCATTCCGCTTCCATCAATGCGGAAAGCGGCCAGCCCACCGTGCTGGCAAACCCGGCAAATAAGGTGATGCCTGTGATGCTGTTGCGCGCATCCTTGCCATAAAGCCCGGCCAATGCGGCGAAGGCCGCATCATAAAGCCCCATTGCCATGGCAATGCCCAGAATGAACCAGCTTAAAATCAAAAGCGGCAAGCCATTGGCAAAGGCCATCAGCAGCAGCCCGACCGCGAAAATCAGGTTGGAAAGCGCCAGCACATCGCGCCCGCCGCGTTGGTCTATGGCGCGACCAGCAGGGGCGCCAAGCAGCGCGGTCAACAACAGCGCGCCCGAAAAAACGCCAAAGACCAGGGCGCGCGACAGGCCCAGATCATCGGCAATCGGTGCGGCCAGAATCGCTGGCAGATAATAGGAAGACCCCCAGGCCAGGGTCTGGGTAGTGCCCAGTACCGTTACCACCCTGGCCTTGGAAGCGGTTTTACTCACGGGAAAAAGCCTGAACGCGCGATCAATCCGCAACCGCGCGGCCACGCGCCGCAGCATAGCGTTCCGCGAAACGGCCCTTCACTTCCGGGTTGATGATGCGTGGTGGCATTTTGGCGGCGGCACAGACAGAAAAGGCTTCCGCCGCAATGCGCGTGATCATGGACCGGCTTTCATGCGTGACCCCCGCGGTGTGCTGCGTGCAAATCACCGCCGGGTGCCACAACAGCGGGTGATCCTTGGGCGGCGGTTCCTGTTCCCAAACATCCAAACCGGCCGAGGCCAATTGCCCGGATTCCAGCGCCGCCAGCACAGCGTTTTCATCATGGATGGAACCGCGCGCGGTGGTGACCAGAATGGCGCCCTTCTTCATCATGCCAAGCGCCTTGGCATCAATAATGGCGCGGCTTTGTGGCGTGAGCGGGCAATGCACGCTGACAATATCCGATTGCGCCAGCAATTCGGCCAATTCCACCTTTTCCGCGCCACGCTTGGCCACGGTTTCGGCATCCACATAGGGGTCATAAGCCAGCACGCGGCAATTGAAGGCGGCCTTCACAATGGCGGTGGTACGCGAGCCCACATTACCAATGCCAATCACGCCAACCGTCTTGCCGAGCAGATTATTGCCCATAAACACTTCGCGCTTCTTGGCTTCGCCCGCGCGCATGGCGGCGTGGGTCTGCGGCATTTTCTTGATGAGTGCCAGCATCATGCCAACGGCGTGTTCCGCCACGGCTTCGGCATTCCCGCCAGCCTGGTTCACCAGCAAAACGCCCGCCTTGGTGCAGGAATCTGGGTTGATCGTGTCATATCCCGCGCCCTGGGATGCCACCATCAGCAGATTGGGCAGGCGCTGCAGCAGCGCATCATTCACGTGAAACGCCTTGGGCAATTCATCGCGCGATGCGCGCACATAATAGCCATCACAGGTCGCCAGTTCCGCAAGTGCGGCTTCTTCCCCATTTTCCAGGGAAAGGCGCACCACTTCCAAAGCCGGATCGGCGGTGGCGGTTTCCAGAAAGCTTGGATGCGGCACGCGTTCCAGATAGGCGACGCGGAATGGCTTATTGACTGCGGACAAGTTAGCTCCCCCTTGCTCAAGGCGGGGGATGCTAGACTTGGTTTTGCGGGGGCGCCAGAGCCGGGGCTTAACGCCTAACTGTCAGTAGATAAGCCACAATATCATCCAGCTCCTCCCGGCTTAGGCGGTAATCCGGCATATTGGCGTGCGGGGTGCGCAAAAAGGCGCGCAGCGACATGGAAGTTGTGGAAGGCAGCGCTGCAATGGCGGCGAAACTTGGCGCCATATCCGTGGCCGGGCCGGGGCCGGCGGGTGCGATGCGGTGGCAATTGGCGCACCAAGTCGCGGCCAGGCGCTGGCCGGCTGCGGGGTCGCCCGGTTCCATCTGCGCCAGGGCCATGCCCGGCAACGCAGCAAGGCTTAAGGCAAGCAACCAAGGGCGCATGGTGATCCTCCGGCGGGTTCATAACATGGCGGCCCCTCAGGCGAGGTAATTGCCCCCATTGATGTGATAAACCTGACCTGTGATCCAGGCGGCTTGATCAGACGCAAGATAGGCCAGCAAGCCGGCGATTTCTTCGGGCCGTCCCATCCGCCCCAGCGGGATTTGCTGGGCCATGACCGCAAGCTCGGCTTCACTATTGCCGTAGCGCGGCTGCGCCGTATCGGTCAGGCCCGGCGCGATGGCGTTCACGCGGATGCCCTTGGGGGCAAGGGACAGGGCCATGGACCGTGTCATGCCGATAATGCCGGCCTTGGTCGCGGTATAATGCACCCCAAGCGGCGCCCCCCGGACGGAGGAGGAGGAGAGATTGATGATCACCCCCTTGATCCCCGCCGCTACCATGGCGCGCGCCGCCGCCTGGGCGCAAAAGGCGCTGCCCTTCAGATTCACGGCAATCACCCGGTCCCATTCGGCTTCGGTCATTTCCAGGAATTCAACGCGCGGGAAAATGCCGGCATTGTTGACCAGCACATCAATGCGCCCAAGCGCGGCGATGGTCTGTTCCACCAGCGCGGCAGCGCCGGCGGCGGTGCCGACATCGCCCCGGATCAGCGCGGCTTTGCGGCCTGAAGTGCGGATTTCGGCCGCCACGGCCTCGGCCTCCGCCTGATTATCCAGCCAATTGATCGCGACATCATGGCCGGCAGCGGCCAGGGCGCGCGCGGCGGCGGCCCCAATGCCCTGCTGCGCGCCAGTTACCAGCGCCACCCGAGTTTCGCCTGCCATGGTCCAGCCCTCCCGCTGCGCGGGGCAGGCTAGGCACAAAAAAGCACTTTGTCTTGAGGGCTTGCCCCGGCGCCCGCCCAGTGGCACCCCTTGTCAGAGAGGGAGGCGGCGCAGTGGATATTGCTGGAATGTTCTCGTTGCAGGGGCGCGTGGCGCTGGTGACTGGTGCGTCTGGCGTTTTGGGCGCGCATTTCGCGCGCGTGCTGCATGGCGCGGGTGCCTCAGTGGCCTTGGCTGCGCGGCGGGAAGCCGCAACCGCGGCGCTGGCGGCGGAAATGGGCTCACGCGCGGTTTCTGTCCCGCTGGATGTGACCGCGCCCGAGACCATCACCCTTGCCTTTGCCGCTGCGGAAGCCGCCTTCGGCGCGCCTTGCGATATTCTGGTCAACAACGCCGGCATTGCCGTGACCAAGCCCGCCTTGCAGCAAAGCGTGGAAGACTGGGATGCCGTGTTGGATGTGAATTTGCGCGGCTGCTTTTTGGTGGCGCAGGAAGCCGCCAAGCGCCTGGTGGCCGCGCAGCGCCCGGGTGTGGTGGTGAATATCGCCTCGGCGCTTGGTGTCAGGATCATCCCTGGTGTGGTCGGCTATACCGCCGCGAAGGCCGGGCTATTGCACATGACGCGCCATTTGGCGGTGGAATGGGCACGGCATGGCATTCGGGTGAATGCGATTGCGCCTGGCTATATCGCAACCGATATCAACCGCGACTATTTCGCCTCCGAATCCGGGCAGGCGATGATCAAACGCATCCCGCAACGCCGCCTTGGCGCTGCCGAGGACCTTACCGGGCCGCTTCTGCTGCTCGCTTCCGATGCCGGGGCGCATATGACCGGCGCGGTGGTGACGGTGGATGGCGGCCATTCGATCAACCCGCTTTAGGTATTGGTGTCATGGAATTCACGCTGCCCCCCGAAATTGATGATATGCGTCGGCGCATCCGGCGCTTCGTGGATGAAAAGCTGATCCCGCTGGAAGCGGATCGTGCTAATTTCGATGAGCATGAAAATATCGCGCCCCATGTGCTGGCGGAAATGCGCAAGGCCGCGAAGGCGGAAGGGCTTTGGGCTTTGCAAATGCCAAAGCGCTTGGGTGGCCAGGAATTACCGCGCATTGGCATGGCCGCCTGTTATGAGGAAATGAACAGGTCCATCTTCGGACCCGTGGTGTTCAATAGCGCCGCGCCGGATGACGGCAATATGATGATCCTGGATCGCGTTTTGCCGGAAGCAATGAAGCCGCGCTGGTTGCAGCCGATTGTGGATGGCGATGTGCAATCCGCCTTCGCGATGACGGAGCCCGATGGCTGCGGTTCCGATCCCAACCTGACCTATACCAAGGCGGAACGAGTTGGCAATGATCGCTGGCGCATCACCGGACGCAAATGGTTTATCACCGGCGCCGGCAATGCCAAGATATTCATCATCATCGCGCGCACATCGGATGACCCGCGCAAGGGGCTTTCCGCCTTTCTGTTCAGCGCCGATCAACCAGGTTGGAAGATCGTGCGCCGCATTCCGATCATGGGGCCGGAAGAACATGGTGGCCATTGCGAATTGGAATTTGACGGGCTGGAAGTCCCGAATGAGCACCTGCTGATGAATGAAGGCGACGGGCTGAAGCTGACGCAAATGCGCCTGGGCGTGGCGCGGTTGACGCATTGCATGCGCTGGCTGGGCTTGTCTCGGCGTGCCTTGGAAATCGCCATGGAGCGCATCGGCCAGCGTGATTCCTTCGGCATGAAGCTGATTGATCGCGAAAGTGTGCAGGGGCTGGTGGGCCAGGCGGCGATGGAAATTGAGATCGGCCGGCTGCTGACCATGAAGGCGGCCTGGATTCTGGACCAAGGCGGCTTCGCGCGGAAAGAAGTTTCCATGGCGAAGATCGTGGTCGCAGATGCCTTGCAAAAATCCGTGGATACGGCGCTGCAATTACTGGGTGCGCGCGGCTATTCCAAGGATACGGTGATTGAATGGATGTATCGCTATGCCCGCCAGGCACGGCTGGTAGATGGCGCATCCGAAGTGCATCGCATGGTGCTGGCCAATACATTGCGGGCGGAGGGCTCTGGCTTTTTCGCCTGGGGTCCGCCCAAGCATGGATGAGGCGCGGCGCGCAAAACTGACCGATTGGCTGCGCGGGGCCACCGGCGCGGCCGATGTGACTCTGGGCGCAATGGCGCTACTTTCCGGCGGTGCCATTCAGCAGAATTGGGCCTTGGATGTGACGCTGGCGGGGCGTGAAGAAGCCTGGGTGCTGCGCACCGATAATGCGGCGACATTGGCGGTTTCCCTGCCACGCACAGCGGAGTTTGCGCTGTTGAAGGCAGCGTTTGCGGCGGGCGTGACGGTGCCCGAACCACTTTATCTGTGTGAGGATACCGGCATTCTGGGCGCGCCGTTTTTTATCATGCGCCGCGTGCAGGGCATTGCTGCCGGGCATCGCGTGGTGAAAAGCGAAACGCTCTGTGGTGGGCGGGATACTGCGGTGCGGGCGCTTGGCCGCGAATTGGCGCGCATTCATCGCATTACGCCGCCGCGGGCGGATTTGGCGTTTTTGGGCGCCCCGCCCGATGATGCATGTTTCGCGTTCGTGGCAGAGCAACGCGGCGCCCTGGATCGGCAGGCGCTGCCGCGCCCAGTTTTGGAATGGGGCTTGCGGTATTTGGAACGCACGGCACCGCCGCCCTTGCCGCCCGTGCTGAACCATAATGATTTTCGCACCGGCAATCTGATGCTGGCTGAAGCGGGTGTGACCGCCGTACTGGATTGGGAATTCGCCGCTTGGGGTGATCCACATGCGGATCTCGGCTGGTTCTGCGCCAAGTGCTGGCGCTTCGGCAGCGCTTATGAGGCCGGCGGCATTGGCGCGCGTGATGCCTTCTATGCCGGCTATGCCGCAGAAGCGGGCCGCGCAGTGGATGCGGCGCGCGTCACTTGGTGGGAATTGGCCGCACATATACGCTGGGCGGTGATTGCGATTGACCAGGCAGAGCGGCACCTTTCTGGCAAGGAAACCAGCCTGGAATTGGCACTCACGGGCCATATCGTGCCAGAGCTTGAATGGGAAATCCTGAATATGACGGGGGTGCCCCATGCAGCGTGAAGCCCCGGAAGGCCCAAGCCTACTGGCCACGGCGCGTGATGCGCTGTTGCAGGAGATTTTGCCCAAACTTTCCGGCACGGATGCCTTCACCGCGCGCATGATCGCCAATGCCATGGCGATCGCGGCGCGAGAGGCTGCGCAGGATGAAACTTGGGTCACTGCAACGCGCGCTGCCATGCAGCGCCTGACGGGCGCGACTGAGGCGCCGGATAGTGCCTTTGCCGACGCTATTCGCGCGGGTGCTTATGATCCAGGTTGCGCGCATCACGCAGAAGTGGCGGCCATGTTGCGGGCGGCTGCGCGGATGCGCTGTGCCATCAGCGCGCCGCGGGTTTTGGGAAAGGGCTGACGCATGCGGGATGATCTGCCGAAAACCGCCGCCAATCATGTGCCGCTTTCGCCCGTTTCCTTCTTGCCGCGGGCGGCGCATGTCTGGGGCAAGCGTGTTGCCATTATTCACGGCGCGCGGCGCATCACCTATGCGCAGTTTCTGGAACGTAGCCGCCGCCTGGCTTCGGCCTTGCGTGGCGCGGGCATTCAGCCAGGTGATGTTGTGGCAGCGCTTTTGCCGAATATCCCGGAAATGCTGGAAGCGCATAATGGCGTACCCATGGCGCACGCGGTGCTCTGCCCCATCAATACGCGGCTGGATGCGCCAACAGTGCGCTTCATCCTGGGCCATTCCGGCGCGAAGATTTTGCTGCTGGACCGTGAATTTGCCGCGCTGGTGACTACCGCGTTGGAAGGCCTGACAAACCCACCGCGCATCATCATCATTGATGATCCCGAAGGCCCTGGTGGTGCGGCAATTGAATCAACGCCTTATGAGGACTTCATCGCGGGCGGTGACTCTGCCTTTCCCGTGGCGCCACCACCGGATGAATGGGCGGCGATTTCGCTTTCCTATACCTCTGGCACTACGGGTGATCCCAAGGGCGTTGTGGTGCATCATCGCGGTGCTTATTTGAATGCCTGCGGCAATGCGCTTTCCTTTGGGCTGAATGCGCAAAGCGTCTATCTTTGGACGCTGCCGATGTTTCATTGCAATGGCTGGACCTATACCTGGGCGGTCACGCTGCAGGGTGGTGCGCATATCTGCCTGCGGCGCGTGGAACCCGCGCGGATTTTCGCGCTGATTGCCGAACATGGCGTGACACATCTCTGCGCCGCGCCGGTGGTGCTGACCATGCTGATCCATGCGCCGGAAGATCAGCGGCGCAGCTTTGCGCATCGTGTGGGGATCGCGACTGGTGGTGCAGCGCCGCCCTCACCAGTGATCGCGACGATGGAGAATCTGGGCTTCGATGTCACGCATCTTTATGGTCTGACGGAATGCTATGGACCGTCATTGCTCTGTGCTTGGCAGCCAGGCTTGCATGATCTGCCTTTGGCGGAAAAAGCCGCCTTCATGGCGCGGCAGGGTGTCGCTTTGCCCACACTTGAAGAAGCCACCGTTATTGAGCCCGAAAGCGGTGTGCGTGTGCCCGCCGATGGCGCAACAATTGGTGAGATTGCCATTCGCGGCAATACGGTGATGAAGGGCTATTTGCGCAACCCCGAGGCCAATGCAGCGGTTTTTGTGGATGGCTGGTTCCGCACCGGTGATTTGGGCGTGCTGCACCCTGATGGCTATATCGAGGTCAAGGACCGCGCCAAGGATATTGTGATCTCGGGCGGGGAGAATATCAGCAGCCTGGAAGTGGAAGAAGCGCTCTATCGCCACCCGGATGTGATGGAAGCAGCCGTGGTGGCACACCCAGATGAAAAATGGGGCGAAGTGCCGCATGCCTTCATTACGTTGAAGCCCGGGGCTGCAGAGAACCGTGACGACATCATCGCCTTCTGCCGCGGCAGTCTGGCGGGCTTCAAGGTGCCGCGGCACATCAGTTTCGGTCCTCTGCCGAAAACTGCAACCGGCAAGATCCAGAAATTCGAGTTACGCGCCCGAGTGCGCGGTGGTTGAGGCATGATGACAGAACTCCCCAAGCCCAGTGCCCTTACTGGCCTTCGCGTGATTGATCTGACCCGCGTGGTCGCCGGCCCGCTTTGCGCGCAGATGCTGGGCGATTTGGGGGCGGATATCGCCAAGGTGGAACGCCAAGGCATCGGCGATGATTTGCGCGCGCTTGGGCCACCCTTTGTCGCCGGCAGTGAGGACAGTACTTATTTCGTCACGCTCAATCGCAACAAGCGGTCTGTCACCTTGGATTTCACACAACCCAAGGGCGCTGCGATCCTGAAACGAATGATCGGCAAGGCCGATGTGCTGATCGAAAATTTCCGCACCGGTACGCTGGCACGTTATGGGCTTGGCTATGAGGATTTGCGCGCCATCAATCCGCGTCTTGTCTATTGTTCCATCACCGGCTTCGGTCAGGATGGGCCATATGCGCATCGGTCTGGTTACGATTTCGTGGCGCAAGCCATGGCTGGCCTGATGGAAGTGACTGGTGAGGCGGATGGCATGCCAGGTGGTGGCCCGCAGCGTGTTGGCGTGCCGGTGGCGGATATGTTCACTGGTTTCGCCGCCACGGTTTCCATTCTGGCGGCCCTCAGGCATCGAGAGAATACAGGTCAGGGGCAGTATTGCGAGGTTTCGCTATTTGAAACCATGACTTCGCTGATGCAGGCACCTATGTCTTCCTGGTTGAATGCAGGAAAGATCGTGAAGCGCTCCGGCAATGATTCACCCGTCGCGGTACCTTATGGTGTCTTTGAAGCATCGGACGCGAAGTTCGTGATCGGCGTTTTGAATGATCGTGAGTTCATCCGCCTTTCGGCCGCCATGGATCATCCGGAGTGGGCCGAAGATAAGCTTTTCCGCAGAGCGCGTGACAGGGCGGAAAACCGCGAAGCGCTGTTGGCGCTGATGCGGGATGTACTGCGCCAAAGGCCGCGCGCCGAATGGTTGGCACGCCTGGAAGATGCCAAGATCACCTCTGGCCCTCTGAACAATTCCGCCGATGTGGAAGCCGATCCCCATACTCAGGCACGCAAGATGATTGTAGAAGTACCACATCACGCGGCAGGGTCCGTGCGTGTGCCGGCTTCACCCTTGCGCCTTGCCGAATCGCCCGTGCGCTATCGCTTGGGTATTCCGGCACCCGGCGAACACACTCATGCAGTTCTCGCTGAGTTCGCCGATATGTCCGAAGATGAAATCGCTGCTGCCCGCGCTGCGGGCCTGTTGTAAGGGGGGCAATATGGCTGGGCTTCGTTTTGATTTGCGCGATGCGCCGGATGGTGCAGCGGCGCTGCGTACGGAGGTACGGGAATTCCTTGCGGAACACGCACAAAGCTTCACACCGGAAATCCGCGCGCGATCCTGGATGGGGTTTGACCGGGATTTCACCCGCGCTGTCGGCGCCAAGGGCTGGATTGGCATGTGTTGGCCGCGCGAATTTGGCGGTGGCGAAAAAAGCTTTCTGGAACGCAATATCGTGCTGGAAGAAATGCTCGCCGCCGGCGCACCGGTTGGCGCGCATTGGATCGGGGATCGGCAATCCGGCCCGCTGATTTTGCGCCTTGGGACGGAAGACCAGAAGCACCATTTTCTGCCACGTATCGCAAGTGGCGAATACGCCTTTTGCATCGGCTTATCGGAACCTGATTCGGGCAGCGATTTGGCATCGCTCCGCACCAAGGCAGAAAAGGTGGATGGCGGCTGGAAGCTAAATGGGCGCAAGATTTGGACCACCTTCGGGCATCTTTGCGATTGGATGATTGCGCTGGTGCGTACGTCGCCCGCACCGGAAGGGGGCGCGCGGCATATCGGGCTTTCACAAGTGCTGGTGAACCTACGCGTACCTGGGGTGCATATTCGCCCGATACACGACCTGGTGGGTGAGAAGGGTTTTAATGAAATCACCTTCGATGATGTGATGCTGCCAGAAGATGCGCTGGTGGGGCAGGAAGGCGCAGGCTGGGCGCAGGCCACCAGTGAATTGGCCTTTGAGCGCAGCGGGCCGGATCGGTATTTGTCGTCGCATCCGTTGTTGGAAGCGGCGATGACAACGCTGAAGCAGGATGGCGCCGCGGCACCGGCGCTTGGCCGGCAGGTGGCGCGCCTTTGGGCGCTGCGCAATATGTCAGTTGCAGTTGCTGGCATGTTGGAAGATGGGCAGGACCCGGTGCGGCAAGCGGCGCTGGTCAAGGATTTGGGCAATGATTTCGAACAGGCCTTGCCCAATGTGGTTCGTGACCTGATCGCGACCGAAGACATGCCAGATGATATGCGCCGCATGCATGCTTATCTGACGCAGATTGTGCCGACTTTCTCCCTACGCGGCGGCACGCGGGAAATCATGCGCGGCATTATCGCGCGCGAATTGGGGCTGCGCTGACATGGCAAGCGAAATCGCAACAGAACTGGCCGAACAGGCGGATCGCGCGCTGACGGATGCGGCGGGTGTCGCAGTGCTGCGCGCGGTTGAAGCGGGCGCCTGGCCCGCTGCTACCTGGGATTCCATGGCGGTACTAGGGCTCAATGCTGCACTTGTGCCGGAAGATGCGGGCGGTGTCGGGCTTGGCTTTGCTGATATTGCGCCATTGCTGGAAGTCCTGGGGCGTCACGCCGCGCCCATACCGCTTGCCGAGAGCATTTTCGGTAATGCCTTACTGGCGGCGGCCGGCATAACGCCGCCTGAAGGCGCGTTGAGTTTCGGTGCGCGCAACGGCCCCATTCCCTGGGGCCGCCATGCCGGCCATGTCGTGCTGTTGGATGGCGCGCGCATTGCGCTTTACCCGGCGGCGGCGCTTGCTTGGGATGAGGCTGGCAATATAGGCCATGAGGCGCGGGATCGCGCGCGCGTCATCAGCGCACCAATCGCGGAAGCGATTTTGCCCAATGGCTGGGGCGCGGAAGCGGGCTTGCTCTGCACTGCGCTGATGCGCTCAGCGCAGATTGCGGGCGCCATGCAGGCGGCGCTTACGCTGGCGGTGGATCACGCCAATACGCGCAAGCAATTCGGTCGCCCGATCGGGCGCTTTCAGGCCATTCAACAGCAGCTCGCGGTTTTTGCAGCAGAGACTTCAGCCGCTTCCGTGGCTGCCGCCGCAGCCGCACGCGCGGTGGATCGGCGCAGTCTGGCGGCTGCCGCGTTTGAAATCGGTTGCGCCAAGATTACGGTGGGTGAGGCCGCAACGCGTGGTGCCGCCATTGCGCATCAGGTTTTCGCCGCCATGGGCATTACGGAAGAACATCAGCTGCATCATTTCACGCGTCGGCTTTGGGCTTGGCGTGAAGAAGGTGGCAGCGAGGCTTTTTGGGCCAAGCGGATCGGGCAGGAAGCACAAGCGCTGCCTGGTGCGCTTTGGCCCTTCATCACCGCACGCGAGGAGGAAATCACCCCATGACTCCATTTCTGAATATCGAACGTGAAGACGGCATCGTCATTCTCACGCTTAACCGGCCTGAGAAGCGCAACGCGATTTCAACGCGTGCGGAATGTGAGGAGGTTGAAGCCGCCTGCCGCACCCTTTCGCGTGATGACAGCGTGCGCTGCGTGATCGTAACCGGTGCGGGTTCCGCCTTTTGCGCCGGCGGTGATCTGAAGGGCATGCGCGACAAGACTGGTATCACCGGGGGTGGCACGGGGGCGGAGATCCGCGAATCCTATCGTCGCGGGATTCAATTGATCCCGCTCGCGCTTTACGAATTGGATATTCCGACCATTGCGGCGGTTAATGGGCCGGCAATTGGTGCGGGGCTCGATCTTTCCCTGATGTGCGATATTCGTGTTGCCAGCGAAAAGGCGCTTTTTGCCGAAAGCTTCGTGAAGGTCGGTATCGTTCCAGGCGATGGCGGCGCCTATCTGTTGCCGAAAGTGGTTGGCATGTCGAAGGCACTGGAATTGTCCTTGACCGGGGAGACGATTGGCCCGGCTGAGGCGTTGGCTTGCGGCATGGTTTCCAAAGTGGTCGCGCCGGAGGCGCTATTGGATGCGGCGCGCGCCATAGCTGCAAAAATCGCGGCCAATCCGCCACAAGCCGTACGGCTGACGAAGCGGCTTTTGCGTGAAAGCCAGCATACGCGGCTTTCAACCTTGCTTGAAATGTCGGCAGCGTATCAGGCACTGGCGCATGGCACGCGGGATCATCGCGAAGCGGTGGACGCCATGTTGGAGAAACGCGCGCCGAGTTTCGAAGGCCGGTGAAAACGTGATGTAGGTCAAGGAAGCGTTATGACCGAAGGCGCAAAAACCAGCCAAGGAAAGAAGGGACGCGGTCATGACCTTAGCGAGCCAGAATTTCAGTGCCCAATCCATTTGGGATTATGTGGACGGCAAGAAACGCAGCGCGGAAGCCGCCGAGCAGGCCGAAGCGGCGACGCGGCGCGCGGAACAGGAAAGGCTGCGCGAAGCATTTGAGGCGCGAGACATCTCCCCCGATGCGCTGGATCGGATAGCGGCACTCGTACGCCGTGCAGTAGATGCAGGCGAAAGGGAAGCGATGGTGATGCGCTTCCCCTCCGAATGGCTGCCGGATCAGGGGCGTTCCATCACCAGCCATGACCCCGCCTGGCGCGAGAGGCTGAGCGGCTTTCCAAAGCGCGCCTATGAATTCTTTGAACGCGAATTGGCGCCGCGCGGCTTTCAGATCAAGGTGCAAATTCTTGATTGGCCAGACGGCATCCCAGGGGATGTTGGTTGGTTCATCACCTGGAAGCGCCCAGAAGAAGAATAGCCAAGCGCTGAAATTGATATTGATCAACACGGCCAACCGTGGTCTCGGTTAGGCAGATCTCATCCCTCGAGAGGAGGCTGAGATGAAGCTCTGTGAAATTCTTGTCCATCTGGATCAATCGCCGCGTGCGCAGGTGCGCCTTGATATCGCGGCGTCGCTCGCACGCCAGCATGCTGCGCATCTGACGGCGCTGCAGGTGATTGACGTGGCAGTGCCCATCATGGCCATGGGTGACGGCGGCGGCGGTGGCGCCGTGATCGCAGAATTGATGGAACAAATGCGCCAATCGGCTTTGGCCGCCGGTGTGAAGTTAAGAGCGGCGTTTGAGGCAGCCCTGGCGCGTGAGGGTATCAAGGGCGAATGGCGGCAGGTGGAAGGCACCACGCCGGAAATCCTGGCATTGCATGGCCGCTATGCCGATCTTTTGGTGCTAGGCCAGGATGATCCGGAAAGCGATACCGCCGGCCTGCTCGAGGCCGTGTTATTTGATTCAGGGCGCCCGGTGCTGGCCATTCCCTTTGCTGGTCATTTCGGAACCATCGGTAAGCGTGTGCTTGTTGGCTGGAATGCCAGCCGCGAAGCGACACGGGCGCTGCATGATGCGCTGCCGCTGATCGCCAAGGCGGAGAACATCACAGTTTTCCTGGCGAATCCCAAGCGTGGACTTGGCGCGCATGGGGAAGAACCGGGTGCTGATATCGGGCAGCACTTGGCGCGCCATGGGCTGAAAGTGGAAGTCGCCAAGGCAGTGGCTGACGATGTGGCGGATTCAGCACTGCTGCTCAATCACGCGAGTGACATGGGCGCGGATTTGCTGGTGATGGGCGCCTATGGCCATTCGCGTTTGCGCGAATTCATTCTGGGCGGCGTCACGCGCAGTCTGTTGCGGGAAATGACCATACCGGTGTTGCTGTCGCATTGAAGCATTTTCAAGCCAAGCGGAATCGCTTGGCGACTCGGAAAATGCGACCAAACAAAACAATTGGGCGGGGCCGAGGAGAACATGTGATTGGAACACGCACAAAAGCATTTTCAAGCCAAGCGGAATCGCTTGGCGACTCGGAAAATGCGACCAAACAAAGCAATTGGGCGTGGCCGAGGAGAACATGTGATTGGAACACGCACAAAAGCATTTTCAAGCCAAGCGGAATCGCTTGGTGACTCGGAAAATGCGACCAAACAAAACAATTGGGCGGGGCCGGGGAAAGAACTTGAGCAGAGCCCAGTCTAATCATCCAGTGTATAGGGACGGATGCGGTTGATCAGGTCACTTGCGGTATTCACGCCGGCAAGTGCTGCGCCCAGCCCCATGGCCGTGAGCGCCTGCGCGGTCCAGCTATTGCACGTATTGAAGATATGGAAGCGCCCTGTCGCTGGGTAGAAAAAGCTGAAGGGGTAGATGCCGCGCGCCGTCACCACCGCGCGCCCGGCCCCGGCACGGTCAAAACTATTGCGCAGAAAGCCGAGCAAACCGCGAAGACCTTCCGCATCAACAGCAAAGGGCAGGATGGTGACTTCGGGCCACAGGCGCGCTGGGTGGTCCGGCAGGCCCGCCAGATGCAGCACGGCCGGCCCGGGAAAAGCCGCGCGCAGTGCAAGCCAGGCACCGGCTTCCCGCGCTGGATAGAATTCCGCATCACCCCAGCCAAATTCGAAAAACTGTGCATGGGGTAGATCCGCGATTTCGGGAATCACCTCGGCCGGTACATCGGTCCGCGCCAGCAGAATGCCGCTATGCCAACCATTGCTGACAACCCAAATCCGATGCTGGGCACTGCGCGCAAAGGCCGGCGCGGCGGCAAGAAACAGTGCGCCAAAGGCGGCGCGCCGCGAAAAGGCGAAGGCTTTCTCAGCCCCGCGCTGCATCATGCTGGAAGCAGCACGCCTTCCACCACATGCACCACGCCATTGCTGGCGAGCAGATTGGGCCGAATGATACTGGCCGATGCACCCGATGGCGCCTGGCCAGGGCGCGCTGCCTGAATGCGCGGATTGTCAGCCGTACCGCCCACAACGCGCACGTCAATCCCGCTCAACATACGGATGCGCCCGCCGCGCGCCTGGATATCCGGCAACCGGAGCCGCCCGCCCGCAATCAGGCTGAGCAAGGCATCGTGTTCGCCGCGGCGGATACGCTCAGGCGCGCCGGACCACGCAAGATTGGTCGGCGCGAGCACGGTATAAATTCCGGGGCGGTCAAACAATTCTGCTGCCAAACCGGAGCTGCGCAGTGCCGCGCGGAAATTGGAAAGATTGGGCTCAGCGCCCATCACATCCATGAGTGGAAAGCTGCCATCGGGCAGAACGCGGGCGCAGCCATTGACCAGCAGGGCAGCACCGCCGACGGCGAATAGGGAACGACGCGAAAGCACCGGTGCTTCTCCTTGGCTTTGGGCGCGAATCGGCCCTTTTGTGCGCTGCTCTCTTGTGGCGCCGCATGATGGAAGGGGCAAGCCCCTTTCACCCATCACGGTAGCGGCATCAGGATGATGGTGACGGTACGCGATGGTGGTTCTGCGGCACGAACGGTCGGGCTGAATTGGGCGCTGCGTGCCTCAGCCCTCAGCCGCTCGGCTGCAATGCCGCGGTCCATAAAGGCATTGCTCACGGCACGCGCCCGCTGCGCGGCAAGTTGGATGGAGGTTGTGGCGCCACCTTCCTGGCCGGCATGCCCCAGGATGCAGATCTGGCGATCCGGTTCCGCCAGCGCGGCTTCAATGGCGGCGGCAAGGGGCGAACGCGCCGCTTCGGGGATTTGAGCCCTGCCGCGTGGAAAAGCGATGGAAAACACATCATCTTCCAGCTTCTCCGCGCCCACGCATGAAAAGCCGCGCGGCTGCGCGAAGGCGGGCAGCCCAGCAAGCATGACGCCAAGTGTAAGCCATGCAAAGCGCTTCATGCCGGCAGCAAAATCTCCGCCACGCGGAGCTTTTCGATCAGCCCCGCCGTATTGGCGCCGGGGCAGGCAAGCGCAAGAGAGGCTTCAGTGATGCTCGGCTGGGTAATGATCCAGGCAGCGGCTTCAACCTCCTGCGCGGTGATCGCCAAGATGCCCAGTTCGGTACGTAACCCATATTCCGCGCCGCGACGGACGGTTTTCACATTGGGTCGCACGCGAAAGGCCGGGCCGCTGCCGGCGTCCGCCGCTGGGGCAGCGCCACGTGCGGCCAGCAGATCATAGCCGCCGCGTTCATAACGATAATTGACCAGGAAATTTTCTGCTGCCTGCAGGAATTTTGGGTCCCGCGACCATTCGGCAATGCGCTGGCCAAGCAAGGAAGCGCGTTGCGTCAGCGCATATTTCGCAGCCGTAGTCCCATCCTGCCGCGGCAAGGGCTTGCGAAACTCCGCGTCATGAAAGGCGCGCTCGGTCAGCAGGCCCATGAAATCCACACCCATCGGCGCGTGCACACCGTAAGCGATATGGACGGAATCGGGCGCTTCGGCCAAGGCATCATGATACCAGCCGCGCGGCAGATAGAGCAGATCGCCTTTCTTCAGATGCGCCTTGAAGCGCAAGGCGCCCTTGGATTTTTCGTGAAATTCCTGTGGCTGGCCGCGAAACAGCGCATGCGCCACCGGCCATTCCGCACGGCCTTCCCAGACGTTCCAGATCTTCTCCCCTTCGACCTGCACAGCCCAGACATCATGCGTGTCGTAATGCGCGTGAAAGGCCTTGTGGCTCTGCCAGGAGATATAGACATTGGCCTGCGCCTTACCGAGGCCAGCACCTTCGAGCGCGGCTGATACATCAGCCAAGCCTGGCGTCAGGCTGTCCACATCATTCATCACAATGGAAGCGCCGCGCGCCACCCATTCCTGTACCTTGGCGGCAATGGGTTGCAGCGTGGTCGCGCCATCACGCGACATGGCGCCTTGGCTATATTGCGCGGCAGGAATTGTGGTGCTGTCCAGCACCAGCTTCAGGCTGCGTTCGGACCAGATATGCGTCATGCCGAGCAGGCGATTGATGCCCGCCCAGTCCAGGACATGGGCGAATTTCCCCACTGCGCCGGGCAGGTGCAGCGGCTGCTGGTCGTAATACTCAGCGAAGAAGCGTTCCGGCGACATTGGCGCCAGAATATCGGCCAGGGTCATGCTCATGCCCCCTTATATCAGAGGAAGCTCGGCGCGCGCGAGGGGCGGGATCGTGGGCCCGAGGGTCTCAGAATAAAAGCCAGTGCGCGCCGAGCGCCCTTCAGGAAGGGATTGGTCTGCATGGCAAGAAGCTCAGCGTGTTTCTTTCCAATCAGACCCGGCCCAGACAAAAGAACCCTCATGCGTTTTGCCAGGCCGGTCTTGGCGCGGTAAACGTCGTAGTTGGTTTCCATGCCTTATTGTACTCTTGCCAAAACGAGCCGTCATTCTAAAAAAGCTGGCCTTGGCATTTTTTCCTCAGCATTCACCATTCCTGCGCAGAAACTCCAAAGGCCCAACCACCCCCACCCTTAATGTCCAGCAATG
>Ga0079301_1000419_pt1 | contig 20240 bp, 11 predicted proteins | sample Wag4_2014_7_11_3_FD_74797 | JGI IMG/M metagenome (GOLD analysis project Ga0079301, IMG submission 74797) | Fresh water mixed with fracking chemicals microbial communities from Ohio, USA - Utica-2 Time Series FC 2014_7_11 | ecosystem: Engineered > Industrial production > Chemical products > Input... | reverse complement strand
GTATTGATAATGGACTTTGCCGTTTTGGTCGGTGGATTGGTAATTGTAGCCGGGATATTGGGCGTTGCCGGCGCCGAAAAAGCCGACGGCGTCTGATGCGAGGTTTCGAATGGTGTTGAGCGATTGGATTTCTGGCAGGGTGGGTGCGGCGCCTGCTTTGCCTGCCAAGATGGTGCCTTGGCTGACGATGACGCGATCGACCCCTAGTGCCGCAGCCAATTCCGCTACCGTGACTTTGCCGTCTTTTTGGGTATCCACGAGATCCATCGCGGTCACTTTGAGATCATCACTCACCACACCATCACGATTTTTATCGTAGCCCCGTGCGACCAAACCCGCATCCAGACGCAGTTGTGACATCGAATAAATCCTTCCTCAATACACGTGGATGTCACATCCGTACCGGACATCCGCTCACGCAACCAGGTTTTTTATCGCCATGCATGTGCCAGATTCGGTTAATATTGGGATATTTATCGTTTAGGATCGCGTTAAGTTGCTAGCCTGAGCATGGCGCAGCAAGCCTAAGCGGATGCTGCTTTACACAAAACGACCGTATACTTGCTTGCGCGGAGACGTCCTGGGATTAATTTATAAAGATGTCGATCCGGTGTCCATGCGGTTGCCGCCATTCGCTTGCCACCGACGTGTCACCGTATTGATCACCAAGCATCAGTGGCAGCTTTTAATCATTTGGCGCATTTTCATGCCGATGCCGAGTTTTCGGCTCTGTTCCTGAGCAAACCGTGCAGCGCAACGCTTCCTCATTGTCAGGGACGTTTGGGTGTTTGACCTGCGTGAGGTGACAGCATGGTTTCAATAAATTTGCCCCATGTGCCATCTTGTGCAAAGCGTGTTGTTTGGTAACGGGTGCGGATGAACTTGAGCATGACCGCGCGTTTTTCTTCTGCCAGATTGCGTGGCGGCATGAGGATGGAGAGGCCGTTGGCTGCTGGTCCATAGGCGTCTTTGGCGTGCAGCATGACGGCTCGTTGGGTTCGTCGTACGGCATCGATGCTGCGCAGCAGATCCGGGTTTTTGATGCGTTGTTGCAGGGCAGCGCTAAAGGCCCACAAGTCGCGCTGATCCGTTTCATCGGTACCGAAACTTGGAACGGCATCATAGGCTTCGCGGATTAGCGTGGCTTCGTCTGGCTCGGCCCGCAACATGGCGTTGGCGAGTTGATTAAGGGCTGCCTTGAGCTCTGTGAGGCGTTCGATCTCAATGGCTGCGATGGTCGCGTAGCCGCTTGGATCCTTGTCGGTTGTCATGCCGTGTTTGCCACGTCCGGCGATCGCCATTTGTCGCACGAGTTCCGCCGGTTCGGTTTTTTGATTGGCCAAGTCGTCGAACAGGCGGGTCATGTTCAGATTGGAATTGTCGACCGAGTAACTGACATCTTCGCTGGTGATCGCATACCGCACCAACCCACGCAATTCATACAAAGCCTCGACGTTACCCATCAAACAAGCCCGAAAATACACCGCATCCAATGCCCGCCCCTTCAGCCCTTGGCGCAAGGCCTCCGCAAACTCCGGTATGCGCATAATGGAACGCTGTTCTTCTTTGGGCAGCGCTTTGCCTGTGGGATCCGTCTGATTGCTGTCGGTGCCAATACCAAAGACGCCGCCGCCATGGGTGTAGATTTGCAGATATTTGCGGCGACCGGGATAGCGATCGAGGGTGTAAGCCAACACCTGAGCAAAAACCTGTGGGTTGTTGGATGCCACTTCCGTCACGCCAGGCGCCAAGGGAACACCCGGATTCGCAATGGTCTGGGCGTTGCCATCCCCCTGAACCAGATAATAAAGCCTGGCATCACCTTGGTCGCGACCATCGCGAAACACTACGTTATGAACGTCTTTCTGCGGCAAGTCATCCAACATTCGCAGCATCCCAAGTGACTGTGGGCTCTGGTGCTTGGTGTCATCCGTCATGAGATAGGTCAATTTCACCGCGGCCCGTTCCTCCTTGGTGGCAGGCAATTCGGCCGCGATGCGAAACTGGGCCCACGCCCTGTCACCGAGTACCGGCCGCGCATTGGCGTTGAGGGCATCGCCTGCACTGAAGAAACCCTGTGGCATCGCTTTGACACCACAACCAGCCACAAGCATCATCAAAGTGACATTCAGAACAATGGCGCGCATCGTTACCCCTTCTATCGCAGGTGAAAGTCCTCACCCAAGCGGTGTGACCCCATAAAGGCAAATATTGCGTTAAGCCGCGTCTAAGGTTTATCGCCGTTACCGTGTCAAACTTGCGTGCCTTCATGGTGAGGTGGTTTGGCGATGGGGCTGAACGCTTGTTTCAAGAAGTCGTTTCAATAAAATCGGTCGGTCGGCTGGTTGTATACCAGTTCTCAAATTCGCTGATTGTTCGTTCAATCGGCTGGTCGAAACCTCCTCAAATCAGAAAGCGATTGAAGCACCCTTTGGGTGCCTGTTTCAGGGCACCTTGCCCGCAAACTGGTTCAGATCGTGTTGTGGATGAACGTTTTTTAATGATCAAGCGATGACCTGGTTTCCAGAATTTTTGCCGCGAGCTGTCGAATGTCTGTTAATGCATGGTTGCAGAACGCCACTCAACCTGGCGTGATTGGGTCTTTGACGGTAAACGCCAGTCATTCCGCCGGCCTGAACCGTGAAATTGATGTCGGTTTCATTGTCCGTGTTGCAATCAAGGGTCGCGTTGGGTATATGGAGTGTGGACGGTTTCGTTTGAGGAGACGCTGTTGTGATGTATGGCCGGTTGACGCGTTTGAGCGGCTTGTTGGGGGTGACGACGCTGGTGTCTGTGGGATGCCCGGCTACGCCCTCTTCAACGGTTGTGATTGACAATACCCGAAGCATCAAATCGAGCAAGCTGCCGACTGCATCACGTGCTCCCGGAACGAGTCCCAGTGCCAGTGCCACGAGTTTCGTGCTGCCATCGGATGCGCCCAGGCCTTCTGTCTCGCCCTCGCCGGATGCGGTCTCACCGTCGCCTGATGCGGGGCAGTCACCTTCCACGGAGCCGAGCCCGGCGCCGACCCCTCGACCCACTTATTCGCCCGGTGGACCGGAAGTGGTGGATGTGGCGCCTACCGCGGATGGCAAAACGCGTATCACCGGAAAAATTTACGATATCGATGGCAACCAGATGATGGATTCAAATGAATTCTTCGCCACCTTGACGTATAAAGACAAAAAGACTGAAGTCAAGCTGAAAGATGGTGCATTCAATTTTGATGATGTGCCGACAGAAAATGGTATCGCATTGATTGAGGTTACCAAGTATGGTTACACAGCGCGCAAACGGACGTTTTTTTTGGAGGGGGGCAATCTGCACACCGTGAATTTCGGGGAGCCTGGCAAGTTTGATCACCCCTACTTCCTTTCCAATTATCCCGAAATCATTGATGTGGAGCCACTTGACGGCGCAACAGAATTGGATAACACCCCAGTCAAACTGAAGATCACGCTATCGGAGGCATTGACCGAACAGAATCGCAACAACTTCATCCACAGTTTGCGCATCGTGCCGTTGAATGAGGTGGCAGCCCAAGGCGCGACACCCCCACCCGACTTGAATGCCGGGTCTGGAACGCCTGTTAACGTCAATGCTTTCCCTTACTTTATCTCGTGGCCGACGCCGCGTCCTAGTAGTGAAAGTGGCGTCGAATTGCTGGATATCCCCACGTGGGATCAGGCGATCATTGTGAGTTGCTCAAAGATTACGAATGCCTTGACTGGGCGAACCAAGGGCGGTGCGTACCAGATTGGCCTGGTGAATGATCCCGCTTTTGTTGTCAGGGATATTGACGGTAACCGGATGGGAACCGGGGGCAATGGCAAGCTGGATACGACGGTTGCTGCGGGCGAGTTTTTGTTTAACACCGTGCGATCGCCGAAGCTTGGCATTTCCGGTTTTGATCCCAAGGATCGCGACACGCGTTGGGACAGTACGCACACCAATGCGGCGACTTTTACTCTCAAGACGGACAATGAACCACCTAAGCCAACCAGTTTGACGTGTACAGTGGTTCGCAATGATGAGGACTTATCGAAGAGTTACACAGAGTTTGAAGTGACGTTTGACACCGATTTGGTGGTCTTTGGGATCAGGCCAAGTGTGACGCCGCGGCGTGATACGCTCACATGGGATGACAGCGTTGAGAAATTGGAGAATTTCACGTTTTGTGTGGGGCAATCGCAATTGGCGCTTAAGTCAACGTTTTTGAATGGAACGACCAACGTGCTGAATGTGCCGAGTGATCGACAAGGCTTCGGTAATAATCCGGCGGAGCTGGGTAAGGAGTTTCGCATTGTACCCACCGCCCAATGCCCCGTGACAGTTGGTTTCAAACCACTCGCGTCATCTGGCATTCGGGTGATTCGCATCTGGAACAATCACAAGTTTTTCGATAACAAGGCGGATGTGGTGTCTGTGAAAGTGCGTGCCGGCGAAATTGTGGACCCCGCAGGCAACCGACTCACGGCCGAACTGTCGAATCTGTCGGAGAATCAGAAGATAGCGGATATCACCTATCCCGCCCCAGAGCCGTCGGCTGAGCCCGCTGCGTACCGGCTTCAATACAAGCGCAATGGTGGCAAGCGGCGCAAGCGATAAACTGATCGGATGCATGTGTCACCGTTACGGGTTGCTGGACAAAGAGGCGGGCAATTTTCGGCAAACTGCGCTAAAATGCCTTGGCTGGTTTTGGAACGGGCCCGTTTGAGGAGAAAGTGCCATGTCGCCGGTTGAGGCTTCAGTGATCCAGGTTGTTTTGCCTGATGCGTCGCAGCGTGAATTGCCTGCTGGTACCACGGCGTGGGGTTTGGCTGAGTCCATCAGCAAGGGCTTGGCCAAAAAGGCGGTGGCGGCGCGGATTAACGACGCGCTTTGCGATCTTTCACGGGTGTTGGCGACAGGCGATCGCGTCGCCATCGTGACGGCGGATGACCCAGCGGCTCTAGAGGTCTTGCGTCACAGCGCCGCCCATTTGATGGCCATGGCAGTGCAGTCCTTGTTTCCAGGTGCGATGGTGACGATTGGTCCCGTGACGGAAGACGGTTTCTTTTACGATTTTGATTACGAACGGGGTTTCACACCCGATGATCTCGTGCGCATCGAGGCGGAGATGCAACGCTTGGCTGAGGCGAAATTGCCGGTATCGCGTACCGAGATTCCAGCCGACGCCCTTGACGCCACAATGGCGCGATTCCGAGCCGAAGGAGAGCCCTACAAGGCTGAGATTTTGGGTGATATCCTGGTCCAAGACCCCACAGCCACGGTAACGCTGTATGGCCATGGTGGCTGGAGCGACCTTTGTCGCGGGCCGCATGTGCCGCACACAGGGTGGATCCGGCACATCCGGTTGTTGAGCGCGGCCGGTGCTTACTGGCGTGGCTCCGAAAAAAACAAGATGTTGCAACGCATCTATGGTACGGCTTATTTTAGTGAGGCTGACCTCAAGACCCACTTGACCCGTCTCGAAGAAGCGGCCAAGCGTGATCACCGCAAGCTGGGCAAAGAACTGGATCTGTTCTCCATTCCGGAAGTTACGGGACCAGGCTTGATTTTTTGGCATCCCAAAGGTGCCTTGATTCGCTCACTCATTGAGGATTGGCTGCGTGCGGAACTCAAGGCGCGGGGCTATGAGCCGGTGTTCACGCCTCACGTGGTCAAAGAAACCTTGTTTGAGGTGTCGGGACATTTGGGCAATTATGCGGAAAACATGTTTCCGGCGATGGATATTGAAGGGGCCAATTATCGTGTGAAGCCGATGAATTGTCCGGGGCATGCGATGATTTATAAGTCGCAGTTGCGTTCGTATCGGGATTTGCCCATCCGTCTGCAAGAAATCGCCAATGTTTATCGGTATGAGCGCTCGGGCACCTTGCATGGCTTGGCGCGGGTGCGCGGTTTGACGATGGATGATGCGCACATTTTCTGTACGGTGGAACAGTTGCCGGATGAGTTGACAGGCTGTGTCGCGTTTATTCAGACGGCCATGCAGGTATTTGGCCTTGAAGCCAAGGTGTACCTCTCCACGCGTCCGGAAAAGGCCATTGGCGATGATGCCATTTGGGAACGGGCGATCGCCGCCCTTCGGATGGCCCTTGAACGCTCTGGTTTGCCTTATGAGGTTGACGAGGGCGGTGGCGCATTTTATGGTCCCAAAATTGACTTCAAGTTTTATGATGCGATTGGACGGGAGTGGCAAGGCCCCACGGTGCAGTGCGACTTCAATTTGCCTGAGCGCTTCGAGTTGACTTATCGGGGATCGGATGGCCAGGAGCACACGCCGGTGATGGTGCATCGGGCCATTTTGGGAACCATGGAACGCTTTATGGCTTTGATTATTGAGCATTATGCGGGGCACTTTCCGTTGTGGTTAGCACCGACGCAGGCGGTGGTCATTCCCATCAGTGATGATGTCCACGACTACGCCCAAACCGTGCGTGACGCGTTGGCTGAGGTCGGTTTGCGGGTGAGTTTGGATGATCGCAACGAGTCCTTGAACTATCGCATCCGGGAGGCACAGGTTCATAAGACGCCTTACATGCTGATTATCGGCAAGCAGGAGATGGCTGCGCGCAGTGTCGCGGTCCGCGCCCGCACAGGTGGGCGCAACCAGGTTGTGGAACTTGAGCGGGTCATTGACCTGCTGGCAAGGGAGCGAGATACCAAGTCCTTGACCTCGCTTGTCATGCCGGACTGAGGGATTGCGCCACCAGCCGCCGCCACTTGGTGCGGTCGTTTGCGTTTAGCGATTTTAAAACGTTCAGGCTGGCACAGTTGTTGTCATCAAGCGCTCGCTGAGGCCCAAGCGGCTAACGACCGGCACTCCGCGGCGTCGTTAAGAAATGTCAAATGTAGTGCCTCAGTGATGAGGCACTACGGCGTGTTCTCTTGATTTCAGCGGTTACATTGCGTCAGGCGGAACGGATCCCTACGTCTCGCCATCGTCCCAGTTCACCGTGAGCGCATCCATGGATGCAAGCCTTCCGCCTTTCGTTTCTGACTGGGGAGTTCCGAGAAATTGGTAAGTGGTACCACGGTCCCGTCTCTTCTGGTAACAGTAGCGCCCGAAATCTCTGCGTTACGCAGGTCGGGGAGTAGCGCGTACGACAGATCGGCTTTTCCAAAATCCGCTCCGGTAACATCGGCTTTTCTCATATCAGCGTATCTCAGATTTGCACCGTTAAAGTTGGCATGCGCGAATGACGTATTCTCGCGGATGCCGTAGGATCCAGCCGTGTTACCTCCCCTCATATCGGCAAACGCCAAATTGGCCCCTCCAAAGTCGGCACCCCAAAAATTCCCGTCCCTGAGGTCCGCTCCCACCATGTCAGCGCCGGGAAATTGAGTATTCTCCGCCTGAGCGTGACCGAGATTGGCTTTGTAGAGGTTGGCTTGCGGAAAATTTGCCTGGTGCAACTCCGCTTTACTTAAATCAATGCCGGACGCCTGCGCTCCGGTGAAATCACCGCTACTGAAACCGGCGATCCGTGCAGACGCGTTTGTGAGGTCAGCACCTCTAAAATTTGCAACGTCGTCTCCAAAATTCGTGCGCACCAAATCCAGATTAGCCCCTTTTAACTTGGCCTTCTCGAAACTGGTGCCATAGAGAATCGATTCGCTTAGGTCGACACCCGACAAGTCGAACCCCGCCAAGTTTTCATTCATTCTGGTGCGAGCCATATTTGCCTCTTTCAGGCTGCTTGGTTGATAACCCGGAAATGTCTGTTTGACAAAACGCTCACGCGCCAAACCGCCTGGTGTAATGTCCCGCCCAAACACCCCAGCAGGCGTGATCGTCACTTGGCGAGGCCTTTGACCAAATACTGGGGATGGTGTCGCTGCAACCCGCACTGCTTCGTTTGGCGAGCTTGCTCGCTGCTTCTGAAGAAGTGGATAGAGACGCTTGATCGCTTGGTCTGTCATCGAGTTAATGGACATGCTATTACTCCTTGGGGTCACTTGCGTTAACTTGCAAAGCTGTTATCGTGCGGCCGGAATCAATCATTCTTATCTGACCGTTAAACTTGAAAAACATTTTGTTAACGATCTTGGGTTTGGTATAAGTCGGTCTATTGGGTGTTTTGATAGGCATTGTTGTATTCGCTGCGCCATTTTTTCGAATGGGCACGCTCGCACTTGTATACAAAGTATTAATCGAGATTTAACAGCATCATGCACAAGTCGAGAGGCGTGTTTTCGATATATGAAAGTGTTAAGCAGGCGTGTCGGTGAAAGGGGTATCCGATGTTGGTGCTGGCGCTTGGATTGTGGGGGACTTTGTTTATGACGACGCGTGTTTTGGCGAGTGTGCCGGTGGTGGTTCGGGGACGTCAGCATTTTTATCGGCGGCGCGTTCGCGGCCAGGCGCTTTGAGCAGCAGGAGTGTTTCGACACTGAGTCCGGCAATGGTTGCGAGTGCCGCTGCGTGCGTTCCGGGTGTGCCGGTGTAAATGAGTGTCGCGCCCACGGTGAGCAAGGTGGTGGTGGAGACCCAGGTGGCCAAGCCGACGCGGCTGGTTGTGCCGTGGGCGATCATGAAGCCTTGCGCGGCATTTTGCAGTGCAAAGAGCAGGGGGATGGTGGCACACAGAGAGACAGTCGGGATGACTCGGCCAAGCAGGTCGGGATCGTTAGCGACGAAACTGGCCAGGATCGCTTGGCCGAGCGGGTGATGGGCAATCAGGCCGAGGAGGGACGCAAAGACCCCGCCGACGCTGAGTGCGAAGAGCCAGAGCGTGGCGCTTGGTGTGTCATGGATGTGACGGATGATGACTTGTTGAACGGTGCGGGTGGCGTTGCCGATCAGAATCACGAAGCCCCATGCCGTGGGCCAGGCCGCGAGGGCGAGTGGGGCGTCGATGGCGCGTGCGAGCAGTCCAACGAGCAAGGCCCTTCCGCTCCAGACCACCAGCATGGCGGTGGCGAGTGGCCAATAAAAACGCCATAGTTCGGCGTGTGTGGTTGGGGTGCTGGCTTGGTGTGGGATCGCGTCGAGTTGCTCATAGACCGATGCTTGGGTTGCGCGGGTGACAAGGGCCGCTTCGATGCATACCCCGACCACCATCGCGATGGGCGCGAGGGTGTAGCCGGGCAGACCGATGTTGTAGCCGATTAGAAGGGTTCCGATAAGGCAGATGAGTCGGGCAATGCCTGCCAAAGCGACGGGGCGCGCGTGTCCTGCCCGGATGAGCAAGCCTTGGTAGTAACGGCGCCAGCCGATGACAAAGGGCCAGACCATGAGCCCTGCGATGATGATGCGGGTGTGATCGGCGAGTTCGCCTGAAACACCGAGCAAGGGTTGAATGAGGTGTGTGAAGAGCCAGGGTGTGGCAAAGAGGCCGAGTAACAGGCTGAGGATGCCGCCGGTCAGAAGGGTGAAGCGCCAGAGGATCCTGCGTGCGATCGCTGACGGGGCCACGGCATTCGCGGCGTGCAAAATCATGATAATCGGGCTTTCGAGCAGAATCGCCAACGCCTTGCCCGCGCCGAGGGCTGCCAGATTGAGTTGGGCATTTGGCGAATGGGCCACAGCCGTGGTTGTGAGCGGTTCCGTCGCGGCCATCGTGATATCGCTGATCGATAAAGGCAGGAATTCTTGCCACAGTCGTTTGAAGGCGGACAGCGTATCTGAGAGGCTCATGGTTCATTTTAGCATTTGGCGTGCACCTGCGATGGCAGACGCTCGGTATGTTTGTGAATCGGGGTGGGTTATAATGGGTTCGCATCATGTTTGGTGTCAAATCCGGGCTGCCGTGAGCTGCGTGGTACTGTCGGATGATTGGGTATTTTGGCATCTCGCGACGGCAGGCCTTGAAGCTTGTCTGGCATGGCGGGGGCAACGGGGTGTTTCGTGGCGCGATGGTTGTTTTTAGTTGGGTTGCAGTAGATCTTTGCGGGGACTGTTCGTGACGAATATGGCGCATTTACCACGTGTGGTGTTTATGGGAACGCCTGAATTCGCAGTCCCGACCTTGGCTGGTTTGATACAGGGTGGGTGGCCGGTTGTGGGGGTTGTGACCCAGCCGGATCGGCCTGTGGGGCGTGGGCAAAAGGTGACGATGCCCCCCGTCAAGGAGTTGGCCCTTGCGCACGGTCTTGTGGTTGCGCAACCGGAGCGGATTCGAAACAATGCTGATTTTTTGACGTGGCTTGCTGATTTGAGGCCCGAGTTGCTGGTTGTTGTGGCTTACGGGAAGATTTTACCAGCGATCGTTTTGGATTTACCGCGTTTGGGGTGTGTCAATGTGCATGCATCGTTGTTGCCGAAGTACCGGGGTGCGGCGCCGATTCAGTGGGCGGTGATGAGTGGTGAGACGGTGACGGGTGTGACGTTGATGAAGATGGATCAAGGGATGGATACCGGTCCATTGTTGGGGCGTGCGTCCTTGGCGATCGCACCCGAGGACACCGCGGCGACGCTTTCGCCGCGACTCGCGCAACTGGGTGCGGAGTTGGCGCTTGCGCAGTTACCGCAATATGTCGCGGGCAAGCTTGAGCCTGTGGCACAACAGGATGCCGATGCGACGATGGCGCCGTTGTTAACCAAACGCACGGGGTGGGTGGATTGGACGCGAGCCGCTCAGGTGATCCGGGATCAGATACGCGGGGTGCAGCCGTGGCCGGGTGCCAGGGCCCAATTGGATGGCATCGAGCTCAAAATTGGTTCAGCCGCGGTTGTGGCGCGCGTGGGGGATGTGCAACCGGGGACGGTGCTGAATGTGGATCAACAAGGCTGGCATGTGGCGTGTGGATGTGACACGCTCGTGCTTCAAACCTTGCAAATGCCAGGCAAGCCGATGCGTCAGGCTGTGGATGTGGCCCGTGGCTTAAGCGGACACAGTCCCATTGGGCGTCGTTTGACAGTCGGGGAGCCAACCGCGTGACAAAGGGTCAAACGATAAAAACCAAGGTGCCACGCGTCAGTGCGCGTGAGGTGGCCTTGACGCGTCTGGTTGACATCCAATCAAAGGGGAGTTACGCCAACCTGGGGCTGGATGAGGCTTTCAAGGGGCTTGAGACGGCTGAACGGGCGCTTGCAACCCAATTGATCAATGGTGTCTTGCGTCACCGTGGTCAATTGGATTGGGTATTGAATGAGGTCCTGAATCGCGCGGCACGTGGCAAGCGACGGAGTGTTTGCGACTTGCCGCTGCGCATTGCGGCCATTTTGCGTCTTGGGGCTTTTCAGGTGTTGTTTTTGGATCGGATTCCCGCCTCAGCGGCGGTGAATGAAGCGGTGCGTCAAGCTGGGCAAAAGGCGTCGCAAGCGGGTCTTAAGCCATTGGTCAATGCGGTTTTGCGGCAGGTGGCTGCACGTGAAACGCCGTGGCAGTGGCCAGTTTTTGCGGATGCGCCGCTGGATGCCTTGATGTGGCGTCATTCTTTGCCGGAATGGCTGTCGCGGCTGTGGTTGGAGCGTTTCGGCCCGGAAGCGGAAGCGTTGGCAACCTGGAGCGTCGCGCCGCCTCGGCTGTGCTTGCGGGTCAATACCTTGCGTTGTGATCGGCAGCAGGTGTGTGAGGCTTTGACGCGTGCAATGGTGCCGCATCGTGTCAGTACGGTTTCAGGCGATGGCGTGGTACTGGACGGGCCCGTGGTGGTAACCGAACTGCCTGGTTATGATGCGGGTTGGTTTTATGTGCAGGATGAAGCGGCCATGTTGGTGGTTGACGTGCTGGGGGCGGCACCGGGTGAGTTGGTGATTGATGTCGGGGCGGCACCGGGCGGTAAGACCACCCATTTGGCGCAGTGTATGCGGAATGAGGGTCAAATTTTGGCCGTTGATGTTTCTGCGGCCCGCTTGAAATTGGTGGAACGAAATTGCGAGCGCCTTGGGGTTGGGTGTGTGCGGGTGTTATGTGGGGATGGTCAGGTGGTTGAGCAGTGGCCTGTGGCGGATCGCATCCTTTTGGATGTTCCTTGTTCCGGTTTGGGGGTTCTGCCACGCAAGCCTGATTTGCGGTTTCGACAGACGCCTGTGCAAATCGAGGCATTGTTGAGCGTGCAACAGGGGTTGCTTGTTTCCGCTGCCAAACGATTGAAGGTGGGTGGTACGATGGTTTACAGCACGTGCACCATCAACCTGGCAGAAAATCAGGCGCAGGTGCGTGCGTTTTTACGTTCACACCCGGGCTTTGAACTGGGTGATTTGACCCGAGATTTGCCTGAAGCATGGCGTGTGGATTGTGAAGACCGGGGTATGATTCAGTTGTTGCCGCATCGCCACGGTGTGGATGGTTTTTTTGTGGCGAAGTTGATCAAAAAAGGGGACCGATGAAAGCACTGGTCGGAATGAGCAAGGCGGAATTGCAGGCGATCGCCGAGGAGTTTGGTGAGCCCGCCTATCGCGGTGGGCAAATCGCGCGCTGGATCTATGAAAAGGGCGCACGGAATCTGGATGACATGACAGACTTGCCCAAGGCGTTTCGTGAGAAGCTGGCTGGGGGTTATACGGTCGCTGCGTTGAGCGCGGTGACGTTTTCGCAGGCACCGGATGGTACCACCAAGTTTTTGTATCGGGCGGCGGATGGGCGTGAAATCGAGAGCGTGTGGATTCCGTATCCGGATCGCGTGACGGCGTGCATCAGTTCGCAGGTGGGTTGCGCCATGGCGTGCCGTTTTTGTGCGACGGGGCAATTGGGGTTTGAGCGCAATCTGACGCCGGGTGAGATTGTGGATCAGATTTTGGCGATGCAGGCCCAGATGGGCCGGCGCATCAGCAACGTGGTGTATATGGGGATGGGGGAACCGTTGTTGAATCTGGACGCGGTGCTGACCAGCGTGCATTTGCTTAACAAGAGCGTGGGCATTGCGATGCGGCAAATCACCATTTCGACGGTGGGGATCGTGCCCAAGATCAAGGAATTGGCGTCCCACAAGCTGCAACTGACCTTGGCCTTGTCGTTGCACGCGCCCAACGACGCGTTGCGTGATGACCTGGTACCCATCAACAGCAAGTTTACCTTGCGCGAGTTGTATGAAGCGGTGAAGGAATACGACGAGGTGACCGGGCGGCGCGTGACGCTTGAGTATATTATGTTAAACGGCGTGAATGATCGGTTAAATCACGCTCAACAACTGATTGCGTGGAGTCGGGGTTTGCATGTGCACATCAATTTGATTCCTTATCATCCGACGGGCAGCGCTTATGCTGCGACACCGGTGAATGAGATGCAGGCGTTTCGCAAGGCGCTTGAAAAAGCGGGGTTCCCGACGGCGATTCGGGCAGAGCGGGGCCTTGAAATTGAGGCGGCGTGCGGTCAACTGAAACGGCAACTTGCCGCGCGCCAAAGCGCTGCGGGTTGAAGTCGTACGGTTATGCAAGACCTGGACTTGATGGAAGCCGATGATGGTTGCCTGGTGGGCATCATCATTTCTCAGCAGGCGAATTTTTATTTTGTGCAAGTGGATATCACGGTCTATGCGTGCAGTTTGCGGGGGCGTTTGAAAAAGGAGGGCGAAACGCCGTTGGTGGGTGATCGGGTGGCGATCGCTTTAGAGCCGGGTTTGGATGAGGTCCGTGAGCTTGCTGGTTTGTTTGCGTCGCGCAGGGGGGCGATCGTGCGGGTGTTGCCCCGCGCTCGGGTGTTGAGTCGGCCGGCGATCGCGAATGTGGATCAATTGCTGGTGGTGATGGCTGCTGATCAACCCGCTTTCAGTCCGCAAATGCTTGATCGTGTCTTGATTCAGGCGTCCAGCGTCGATTTGCCTTGCGTGATTGTCATTAACAAGCGCGACTTGGTCGAAGCGGCTGCTTTAGAGGCGTGGTTGACCATGTACCGGGGATTGGGGTATCGCATCGAGGCGACTCAATCGACGCCGGATGGCGTGCAGCCCTTGCGATCGCACCTCGCCCAACGCGTGTCTGTTTTGGCAGGCCCGTCGGGTGTCGGAAAGAGTTCATTGGCCAATGCCATTCAACCGGGCTTGCGCTTGCGCGCCGCGGAAGTGTCAACCAAATTGCAACGCGGTCGCCATACCACCCGCCATGCGTCACTTTATCGGATTGAAGGCTTGAGCGATGCGTGGATCGCAGACACCCCCGGGTTTAGCTTCCTGGAGATTGAGGCATTGAGTCCCGCTGAGCTTTGCTGGCATTTTCCGGAGATGGTCCCCTTGATTGCGGCCTGCAAGTACCCAAGCTGCCTGCATGTGTCTGAACCTGCCTGCGCCGTCCGTGCGGCGCTCGATGCGACAAGCAGTCGCTATGACAGCTATTTGCGTTTGCTTTCAGAATTGCAACAACGCAAGAAACTGCTCGCGCAACGGACCACGCGCCTCGAAAGTCAGACCAAGCGTCGGATGGTCGCGCATGGTGAAGAAGCCAAAATGGTCAAATTGAGCGGGGCGCAACGCGAACGCAACCGCCGTACGCACAACCAGAATCTGGAAGTGAGTTGGCATGAGGAAACGGACCTTGAGCGCCCGATGGATGACCACGTTTAATGGGCTGTGATACGCCAAAACACGGTTAGGTGTGATGATGAAGCGGGAAGGATGCGTGTGATGAACACGATTCCGATCATTCGGCGAAAATTACGCCCTCCGTTGGTGTCAATACCCCAAGTGCGGCGTGAGCGTTTGCACGCGCTCTTGCAAGGGGGACTTGAGCCGTCGCGTCGTTTGAGTCTGGTTTGTGCAGGTCCGGGTTACGGCAAGACGAGCCTCGTTGCTGAGTACGGGGTTGATAGCGGTTTGCCGGTGGCGTGGTATGCCCTGGATGGGGGCGACCGTGATTTGTTGGTTTTCTTGACCTACTTGCATGCGGCGTGTCATCAAGTGGCACCCCAGTTGAGTCTGCGGCCGCTGGAACTGGCGCGTTCCGCGCCAGACGTGGAACAGGTTTTGCAAACCGTGGTGGGTTTACTCGCGGAGGAAGTCGCAGAAGTCCTGAGCGATGGCGGCATTCTCGTATTGGATGATTTTCAGGCGGTTGGCAAAGTTGAAGCGATTGTAGCGGTCGTGCAGCACCTCATCCAGTATTTTCCGGATTCGTGGCAGATTATTGTGATCTCGCGTGAAACGCCTGAGTTGTTCTTGCCACAGTTGCGTGTGCGGCAGCAGTTGGTGGAACTGACGGCGCGTGAATTGCGTTTCAATGCCAACGAGTTGCGTGAATTGTTGCATTCATTGAAGGGTTTTTCGCCAAGCGATGAGCAGACCACCGTTTTGCTGAATCGAACGGATGGTTGGATTGCCAGCGTGGTCTTGGCGTGTCAGGCTTTGCAAGGAAGAAGCGGTGCATCGGTTGGCTGGATGGCGTCGTTGGTGAAAGAACTGGAGCATCCGGCCCAGTGGTATGCCTACCTTGCGCAAGAGGTGTTTGACCAACTACCGGTCACGACGCAACAGTTTGCCTTGTTGACCGCGCAGTTGGAGGTACTGGAGCCTGATATTCTTCGAGCGGGGCTGCCGGATGCGGATGTGATGTCGGATTTGAGGTGTTTGCTGGATCGCCAGCTATTGATGCCTGTGATGCCGGATGTTACTGATGAAGTCACAGCGTACCGCTATCATCCCAGTTACAGACGATTTTTGCTGAGTGTCTTGCTAGAGCGTTCAAGGGGCATTGATGTTCAAGCAGTTGCCGGGCGTTGGGGGCGTTTGCTGCGGGCTTCCGAGCCCATGCACGCCTTGCAGTTGCTTGTGCGCGCGCAGGCCCTGGAAGAGGCGGCTGAACTGGTTTGTGAGCTGGCGCCTGGCATGATTGCCAATAATCAGTTGGAGTCACTGAAAGATATCCTGTCGCGCTTTGGGGTTGCCTTTTGTACGGGTCACGCGCGGTTGTGTTTTTATCAGGCGGAGCTTCATCGTTTATGGGGTGACTTTGATGCGGCGGTGCATGGGTTTGATCGGGCGCTTGAGAACGCCCAAACCGATGCCTTGCGTGGCACCATTTTGGTGCATCAAGCAGCGATTGCGGTGGGGCGACAGGATCCGGAATCGCCCGTTCTGTTTGATACGGCCACGCGCCATTTGGGGTCCGGTGTGTCGCTTGAGCGTGCGTTTCTGGACAATTTAAGGGGTGCGTGGGCCCTTGCGCAAGAGCAGACCACGGCGGCCATTCAGTATTATGAGTCGGCCATGGCCCATTACCGCGCGATTCAAGATGGTGTTGGTCTTGCCAAGGTGTTGAACAATTTGGGGTTGTGCTATACGCGTCTGGGTTTGTTTGATGCGGCACTTGCGACTTATCGGGAGTCGGTGACCCATTCAGAAAGCACCGGACGTTATCCTCATCCGATGACGATTCATAATATGGCGGCGATCCATATTTACAGTGGCGCATTCGAGGCTGCGTGGCTGGCTGGTGAGCGGGCTTATGACGTGGCCCAGCTTCTGAAATTGCGGCGTGAGCAGTTGTTTGCTCGCTTGGGCCTGGCCTCCGCGGCGATGGGGTTGCATGATTGGCGCAGGGCGGCGTTGCATTTTGAGGCGACGCGTGATGAGGCGTTGGTGATGCATGACAAGGTGATCGCGGCAAAAGCGTGTGCGGGGCTTGCGGAACTTGCGCTCGAACAGGGGCAGCTTGCGCGGGCCAAAGGCTTGATGGATGAGGCGCTCCAACTGTCGGGGCTCCCGCTTGAAGACGTGCGACAGTTTGATTTGGCCATGGTCGCATCCCATGTGATGCTGCGGTCGGGGGAATTGGAGCAGGCACGGGAGCTTCTGGAGCAGTTGCTCGTTTGGTTTGCGAGTTGGCAATACCATTACCGGCATGCGGTGGTTTTGTATTACCGGGCGCAGCTTGCCTTGTTGAAAGGTGACATACCGGGGCTCTCTGTGTGGCGGCGGCAGGCTGATGCACTGGCTGAACGTTACGATTACCGATTTTTGCAGGAGCGGGAGGGGGCCCGTTTGGCGCAACTCGCGGGTTCTGTGTCGCCGCTTGCAGGCGGGTACACAGAACATCATCCCGCGCTTGAGCGTCAGCCAACGGTGGTGGTTCCCGTGATTCGCATCCAGTGTTTGGGCGAGTTTAGAGTTTATGTGGGTGAGCGCGTGGTTGCTAACCGCGATTGGCGCGGTCACAAGACCAAGCTGATTTTGGCGTATTTGTTGGCGCATCCTCAAGGGGTTAATAAAGAAGCGTTGACCGATTTGCTTTACGGTGAAATGGATACCACCCGCACGGCGATTTTGGTGCTGATCTCGCGCTTGCGACACGCGTTGGAACCGGATTTAGACAAGCAGACGCCGTCTCGCTTTGTTCAGTTTGTGGATGGGCGTTACGGATTTAACTGGGCATTGCCGTATGAATTGGATACGCAGGATCTCGCGTGGCATTTCAAGGAGGGCATGGCACAGGATCAAGATGTTTCCCGTCGGCGCGTGCACCTTGCGCGTGTGATTGCGTTGCATCAGGGAGATTTTTTAAGCGGGCTTGATACCGACGGGCCGTGGCTGACCATTGAGCGCCAGCGGTGGCACCGCATGGCGCAAGAGGCTCACGCGGCATTGATTCGCAGTTACCTGAACGAGGAGGATTACAACCGTGCACTGGCTGCGGCGGATGGCAATCTAGCGTTTGATGCAGCTTGTGAATATGCGCATCAGGTGAAGTTGTTAACCCTTGCAGAGCTTGGCAACCGAGAGGCGGCGATTCGGCATTATGCGGTGATGCGGCAGGTTTTTGCGCGGGAACTCGGCACAGAGCCCTCGTCTGCGACGGAGATGATTGTTCGGTCGATTCAGCGAAACGAGCGTGTGCGATCGTTTGGGGTGATTTCCTGAAAAACGGGTACAGTGATTTTTAGGTGTGTCATCATCTGTGTTATCCCGCAACTGTAACATCCAATTGTTCAAGCTTGCTGGTTTTGAGGTACGTCGATGCGCCGGATCGCCCACGCCCTTTCTTGTTCGTTGTTGATCCGTTCCGCGTTGCCTTGGGCTTTGCTGCTCGCGGCGTGTTCACAGCCGGTTTTAACGCCGCAGGAATCGTCGGTGTCGGGTCGCGTCGTTAAACCAACGGGTTCCGGAACGCCTGCATCGGGTGAGGGCGACGAGCCTTCGCCGCTGGCATCGGGATCGCCTGCGATCGCTGTTTCGCCCACAGCGGCGCTGCCTGTGCCAAGTCTTGTGCCGTTGGCTGCTGCCAGTTTGGATTCCGATCTGGACACTGCGGACAATGACGCGATACAGGCGTTGCTTGATTCGACTGAGTTGCAGGCTTTGCTGCCGTCAGATCTCATTCACGATGGCGGTGTGATTTTGTACCGTGTGCTAGGAGAAGCAGCCACGTCTGTTGGTGTGCGTGCCCAGCAAAGCGAACCGCAAATCGCGATAGCGACGCCACGCCCACCTGTGTTGGACCAAGACGCGCTCACGCGGGCGGGGGGAAGTGCCCCATCTCCGGGCGCTCCCGGGACCTTGCCGGTGATGGAAGCCGTTGTTCCGACTGAACCTGACGCGTTCAATCGAAAGCGGGAGGCACGGAGTGGTGCGCAGATCCGAATCAGGCGCGTGGCTTGTCCCCCGGATGAGCTGACGTGTCGTGCCGGCGATCGCGCGGAAGTCGTCGTGCGCTATATCAGTCGCGGTGTCATCACGTGGCGTCCCCAAGCGGGTGCCAGTATGCAAAAACGACGCTATGAAGAGGTTTTCCAGCGGGTCTTGTTGGTTGCGCGTGCAGCGGATCGCAAGCGCTGGCAACTGGTCAGTGTTGGAGCCATTGAACTGCAGTCAGATACAGAGGCGTTGCCGTGGCAGTTGCGGGCGGTGCGTATGTATGAGGGAGACGCCCAGGAGCCCTTGCTGGTACAAGAGGCGCCATTCTTGCCCTTGCGCGCAGATGCTTTGCCTGTATCGCGCGCGGGTCAACCGTTGCGGATTGAGGCGCAGTTGATGCCTCCGGTGAACCTGCCGAAGCGTCTGGTTGTGTTTGCGCATTTGGTGGGAATGGGCGATCGGGCAAAAGTTGCGTTGCGTGATGATGGCCGAATGCCGGATCGCAGCGCCAATGATGGCATTTTTACGACCCGCTTTGTTATGCCGCGAGGATCCGGCATTCGGACGTTGGGGCTCGAATTGGTTGATGGCGCCATTTTACAGGAACCATCGGGGCCCATGCGTGGCTCGCGTACGGTGGGCATTTCATTGCGTGTGCAAGATGTCAGGCCTGTACCGTCGAAACGGCCCAGTTTGCGCTCATTTGAGCGTTCACCGGAGGATATACGCGAAATCAAGTAGGCGCTGTATTGCCGAACTAGGTATGATTCACGGGACAGCCCGTTTCGGTTTCGGGGTCGGGTATGCTGAAACAGGTAGCATACCCTCTTTTGCTGCATTTTTTTGTTTCACGACCTGTTGAACGGGCAATCGGCAGGTCACGGCAGGAAAGTTCGGCAATTCAGTCACAGCCTTGTTACCTGAATCGATTCGATCCATAAAACGCCCTAAAGCCGGTTTGCAGGCGCGGAACACTCAAACAAGCATGACAACGTTGTTTCAAATCGTGATTGATTTGATGGCGTCTCGAACAATGGTGTCGCGCTGGTGGGTGAGTGTGGCATCAGGACGCGGGTTCGCCTGGATGTCGCGTATGGTAGCATAGCGTGCCCGCTTGTATAGAGGAGGGAGAGTCATCAGCGATGGAACAACATGCTTGGCATGCCTTGGCTGCCGATGATGTGACGCGCATTTGGAAGACCCCTATTGAAGGCCTGGGTGCTGAAGAAGTCGCGTCGCGGTTGCAGCGCTACGGCTTGAACCGGATGGTTGGACGGCAAGGTGTCGGTTGGTTGACGCGTTTTGTGAGGCAGTTTCAGAACCCTTTGATTTATGCCTTGTTTGCATCGAGTGCCGTCTCGGGTTTTTTGTCGCATTGGGTGGATACGGGTGTCATTTTGGCGGTGGTTTTTTTGAATGCCGTGATTGGCGTGATTCAGGAAGGACGAGCGGAGAATTCGCTAGAAGCGATTCGACGGATGATTGATCCCCAAGCGACCGTGTGGCGAGACAATCATCGGCTGGGTGTTGCTGCTTGGCAACTGGTGCCAGGGGATCGGGTGTTGCTTGCCGCGGGTGATCGTGTTCCTGCGGATTTGCGCTTGGTCGAAACGCATCAACTGCGTATTGATGAAGCAATCCTGACGGGTGAATCGTTGGTAGCCAGCAAGAATCCGGCGCTGGTTTCCGCAGAGGCGCCTTTGGGCGATCGCACCGGGATGGCCTATTCCGGCACGTTGGTCGTTGCAGGCACGGCTGTGGGGATTGTGGTAGCAACTGCCAATGAT
>Ga0079301_1000418_pt1 | contig 20264 bp, 25 predicted proteins | sample Wag4_2014_7_11_3_FD_74797 | JGI IMG/M metagenome (GOLD analysis project Ga0079301, IMG submission 74797) | Fresh water mixed with fracking chemicals microbial communities from Ohio, USA - Utica-2 Time Series FC 2014_7_11 | ecosystem: Engineered > Industrial production > Chemical products > Input... | reverse complement strand
ACCACGCGCGGCTGCACCGCCTGCCGGCTGGCAAAGGCCAGAAGCTGGCGCACCAGGCGCGCGCCGCGCCCGGCGCTGTCCAGGATCTGGCGCAAATCCTCAGCGGTTGGGGCATCCTGCCCACGCGCCAGCGCGGTTTCTGCGGCCGCACCCACGGCCGCCAGCAGGTTGTTGAAATCATGCGCGACACCACCGGCCAGTCGCCCCACCGCTTCCAGGCGCGCCGCTTCTTCCAATTGCGCCTGGCGCCGCCGCCGCGCCGTGATGTCGAGCACACGGAGCAAGGCGCCTTGTTCCCCACGCAGCGGGCGGCAATGCACCTCAACCGCTGCATCGGGGGCCTGATCGGGCGCCGCCAGCCGCGCTTCAACCGCGGGCGGCGCGGGCGGGCCGGCAAGGGCGACGGTGATGATCTGGCGCACCGCTTCCTGGCTCGCTTCCGCAAAAAGCAATGCCGGATCGCGCCCCGGCCCTGGCGCCGGGCCATTGGCGCAAAGCCGCTCAAGCACGGCACTTGCGGCGCGGATTCGTCCTTCCGCATCCAGTACGGCAAGTCCCGCCTCTTCCTCGGATTCGAAAAGCCGACGGAAGGAATCTGCCGCAGTTTCTACCCTGCCACTCACGCGGCGGCTCCGGCTCGGCCGCGCAGGCGCCAGACATAAGCAATGATTTCCGCCACCGCCTGATAATGTTCGGCCGGGATTTCGGTTTCCAGTTCCAGCTTGAAAAGCGCTCGCGCCAAGGGTGGGTTGGCAACCAGCGGCACACCTGAATCTTCCGCCAGCGCACGGATGCGCGCCGCCACCGCCTCGGTGCCCTTGGCCACTACTTTCGGTGCCGCCTGAGCGTTTTCATCATAGGCAAGGGCCACGGCATAATGGGTCGGGTTGGTGATCACCACGGCTGCCTTGGGCACTGCCGCCATCATGCGCCGGCGCGCCCGCGCCATCCGGAGACTGCGAATACGCCCCTTGATCATGGGATCGCCTTCGCTTTCCTTCACCTCGTCGCGCAATTCCTGGCGCGTCATGCGCAGCTTGTGCAGATGACGAAAGCGCACCACCAAGTAATCCAGCACCGCAATGCCGGCAAAAGCGATCAAGGCCGCGATGAAAAGATCCATGGAGGAGCGCACCATCATCCGCAGCAGATCGTGCGGCCCGAGCGACAATGCGGCGCGCAGTTCACGCGGATCCCCGAGCGCCCACCAAAGCGCGGCGCATACCACCCCAAGCTTGATCAGCGTGCGTAGGAATTCGATGGCGCCATCAGGACCCAGCAGGCGCTTGATCCCCGAGCCGGGGTTGAGGCGTGAGAATTGCGGCTTCAGCCCCTTGGCGGAAACCAACCCACGGCTTTGCAGCATGGTCCCAGCGATGGCGCCTATCATGCCCATAGCCGTGATCGGCAGCACGGCAAGCAGGCCAAGGCGCATCATTTCGGTCGCCACCAGCCCGACCTGCAATTGATGCCCGTTTTCCAGGACGCCGCGCATGCCGCGCATCAATTCAGTCCCAAGCGGCGGCAGGCCGAACATGATCCCGATCAGCCCGAAGCCAAGCGCTACAAAGCCGACCACTTCGCGGGAGATGGCGATCTGGCCTTCCTCGCGCGCCTTCTCAAGGCGCCTTGGCGTCGCCTCTTCTGTTTTGTCCTGGCCACTTTCCTCGCCGCTGCCCGACATGGCTCAACGAACCCCAGGCAGGGCAAGGAAAGTCTCACGCGCGATATTGGCGTAAACCCCGAGCATGGCCGGCAATAACAGGGCAAGCAACAAAAGGCCAAGCACGATCTGCCCTGGCACCACCAGGAAGTAGATCTGCACCTGCGGCGCAATGCGGGCGAGCAGGCCGAAGGCCACATTCAGCACCACGGAAAGCAGCAGAAAGGGCGCCATGAGCTGCAGGGCCAGCAGGAAGCACTGCCCCACGGCGGCCGCCATGGCCTCAGCCCCCTGCCCGGCCAGGAAGCCCTCACCCACCGGCAGCACCGCATAGCTTTCCGCGAGCGCGCGGAGCGGCAAGGCATAAAGCCCGGTACTGAGCAGCAGCACCACCGACATTAGTCCAAAAAACCGTCCGGTTATGGCATTCTGCCCACCCATGGCGGGGTCCGGCACCAGCAATTGGGAAAGCCCGAGCAGCAGCGCGAAAAGCTGCCCTGCTATTGTCATGGCAAGGGTCACCAGACGCGCCAGTGCGCCATACCAGACGCCGATCACGATTTCGATGAGGATAAGGCGTAGTATTTCGCCAACCGCATCAGGCGCCGCCGGCAGGGCAGGCGACAGGACGGGATAGAGAACCATCACCAGCGCGAAACCCAGCCCCAGGCGGTAATTGCTGGGTACTTCCTGTTCGCCCAATCCCGGCATGATCATGACCACAGCGCCGATTCGCGCCAGCAACAAGATGGCGCGAAACACCATATCGGGAAGCGCCGCGAGCCATTCCGCTTCGGTCATCGTGGAGCATTTCCAAGCCAAGTGATATCACTTGGCGACTCGGGAAATGCGACTGGGCAAAAATTCAACGCATTTCCAAGCCAAGTGATATCACTTGGCGACTCGGGAAATGCGGCCAGACAAAAATTCAACGCATTTCCAAGCCAAGTGATATCACTTGGTCGCTCGGGAAATGCGGCCGGACACAGGTTTAAAGCTGGTGCCATGAGGCAAGGTGAACGAGACACGCTCTAAGGCCTCGATCCGACTTGAATGATCATATCGAACAAGGTTTGGGCGTAGCCCCGCAGCACACCGGTGAAGAAGGGTGTCAGCAGGATCAGGGCGATGGCAAGCGCAGCCATTTTCGGCAAGAAGGAGAGGCTTGCCTCATTCACCTGAGTGAGAGCCTGGAACACGGCGACGGCAAGCCCCACCACCAGCAGCAACACCAGCAGCGGCCCACCAATTTGCAGACTGACCCAGAGCGCTTCCCGGCTTGCTTCAGCGATGCCGCCCATCGCCCTGCCTTTCCTTGCACATGCAATAAGCCCGGCTAACGCATTTCAAGCCGCGTGAGATTAACTTTGGCTGGAAGAATGCGACCCGACGCGCGTTTAGTGCATGCCCGCAATGCAGACATGCCCCATGCCTCAGATCGGCATGCGCATCACTTCCTGATAGGCCGCCACAACACGATCACGCACCGCGACGGCCGTCTGCAAGGTGAGTTCCGCACGCCCCACGGCCATTACCAGATCGGTGACACTACCCTCACCCATCAATCCACGCGCGGAAGCGGCCTCTGCCTCTCGGCTTGTGGTGACAGCATTCTGCACGGCGCGGGACAGGGCGTCGCCAAAGCTCGCGGTCTCTCCCCCGCCTGCTGCGGCGGATGAGGCCGAAGGCGCCGCCATATTGGCGCGATAGGCAGCGGCGGCACCGCCGGGGGTCAAGGGCAGCGGCATCAGCGCATCGCCTCAATGGTGCGGGTCAACATGCCGCGGCTGACCTCCAGCACTGAAAGATTGGCGCTGTAGCTGCGTTGGGCTTCGCGCATATCCATCACTTCAATGGTGGAATTAACATTCGGCATCTTCACATAGCCATCCGCATTGGCGGCGGGATGGGTCGGGTCATGGCGGCTGGGAAATTCCCCCTTGGTCGTGCCCATACGCGAAACGCGGATGGTATTGGCACCCAAGGCGCGGTCGAAACGATTGGCGAAGGTCACGGTCTTGCGCCGGAAGGGATCACCCCCCGCGATTTCGGATGTGGTATCGCGATTGGCCAGATTTTCCGCAACCACCCGAAGCCGAGAGGTCTGCACCTCCATCCCGGCCGCCGCGATGCGCAATGCGCGATCAAGTTCCATCGCTCAGTGTCCTTCTTAAGCCTGATTCCGCCCAAGGGCGGTCATGAACATGCTCATGTAACGTCGGCGCACCGCAAGCGCCGTTGCATGGGCCGAATCGGTATCAGCGACACGCAGCGCTTCACGCTCCAGCGAAACCGCATTGCCGCTCGGGTCACGGGTGGCGGAAATGCGCTCCTTCAGGGTGCGGCCATCCTGGTGGCGCGTGCCCTGCAAATGATTGGCATTGGTCGCCACCATCTGCTTTTCCGTGAGCTTGGCCGACAGCACCTTGCGGAACGGCTGCATATCGGAAGGCCGATAATTCGGCGTATCCGCATTGGCAATATTCTGCGCCAACACACGTTGGCGTGCTTCCAGCCAGCGCAGCCGCTGTTCAGAAAGGGCAATCGGTCCGGTCTTGGTCGGGTCCATGGAACCATCCTTGCACGTTACGGACCAAAATGCGTTAAAACGCATCGCGACACAATAATTTCTAATGGTTTTTTTTTACAAAATCTGTTGGATAGTCCGGTGAACACATATCTCGATGATCCCTCAGGCGCCGCAGCAAGCAAACATGGCATGGCGGTTCTTGCCGCCATCAAGGCCATGGGGGAAAGCCTGAGCCAGGCAGAGGCAAGTCTTGCCGATGGTTATGCGCTTGATCTTGCCGGGCTTGATGCGGAAATCGGCCGGCTTTGCACCGCGGCGCAGGCGGCGCCCGCCGCCATGGCCCCGGCAATCCGCCGCGGGCTGGAAGGCTTGCTCGTGCAGGTGGGCAGCCTGCATGCCGCCCTGCCACGACCAAACAGGGCAGGGGAGCGCCCATGAACCTTAGCCTTGCCAATTGGCTTACCGCCGGCATTGCGCTGCTTTTTGTGCTGGGGCTGATCCTGCTGCTGGCGCGGCTGCTGCGCGCCACGGGCCTCGCCCCGCAAACCGGCGGCCAGCGCCTGAAATTGCAGGAGGCGCTGACGCTGGATGGGCGCCGGCGCGTGATCATCCTGCGCTGTGATGGGCGCGACGTGCTGTTATTGACCGGTGGGCCGCAGGATCTGTGCCTGGGCTGGCTCCCGCCCAGAAATGAGGAACCGCCGAAATCATGATGCGCAAAGCTGGTTTTAGGGTGCTTGCCGCCCTGGCGTTGCTGGCGCTGCCGGCGGGGGTCGCTGTGGCGCAGAGCGTTGCGATTGACCTTGGCCAGACCGGCCAGCCCGGGGCCACCGCGCGGCTGGTGCAGTTGACCGCATTGATCGGGCTGCTGTCACTCGCACCTTCCCTGCTTGTGATGGCGACCGCTTTTGCACGTATTGTGATTGTGTTGTCCTTGCTGCGTAGCGCCATTGGCGCGCCCGGCATTCCGCCCAATCCGGTGCTGATCGGGCTGGCGCTATTCCTCACCTTCTTCGTCATGCAGCCAGTGTTTGAGGCTTCCTGGACCCAGGGCATTGTGCCGATGACCGAGGGGCAGATTTCCGAATTGGCCGGGTTGGAGGCTGCGGCGCAGCCCTTTCGGCTGTTCATGGTGGCGAATATTCGTGAAGATGATTTGATTCTTTTCATGGATCTTGGCGGCATTCAGGCCGTGACAGACCCGGCGCAAACGCCCTGGCGCGCCTTGGTTCCGGCCTTCATCGTGGGCGAATTGAAGCGCGCCTTCGAAATCGGCTTCCTGCTTTTCCTGCCCTTCCTGATCATTGATATGGTGATCGCGAGCCTTTTGATGTCGCTTGGCATGATGATGCTGCCGCCATCCGTGGTGGCGCTGCCCTTCAAGCTGATCTTTTTCGTGCTGGTGGATGGCTGGCGCCTGGTCTCGGGCAGCCTGGTGCAGGGCTTCAACCTGGGTTGAACCGTTTTCTTTTGAGGAGGCGTATCGTTACGAACCCGCCCCCAGACGCCGGCGCGCGCATCCGCGCGTTTGGCTTTGCCCATTCGGATTATCGCCCACCTTTGGAGGGCGCAGGGCAGAGACATTCCTGATCAGTGAGGCGCCGTTTCAGGCGCCGGGCAGGTTTTCCGCAATGTAGGGCGGCAGGTTGAACGCACCGGTATGGATTTCCGGCGTCCAATAGCGCGTCGCGCCAAAAATCCCCGAAGCCTTTGCGCGGCTGCGGATTTCGTCGGTCGGCACCGCACGGCAGGACGCATCCTTCGCCGCCCAGCCAAGCGTCATGAAGCCGCCCACATAGGTCGGCACCGCCGCGACATAGGCCCAATTATCGGGGAAGGATTTCGCGCGCCGGCGCGATGTTTCGTGCAGTTCATCCGCCTGCATGAAAGGCACCCCGCATTGATTGACGATCAAGCCGCGCGGGGAGAGGATGCGCGCCGCGTTGGCGTAGAATTCATCGGTGAACAGTGCTTCACCAACGCCGATCGGGTCCGTGCTGTCCACGATAATCACATCAAAGCTTTCAGCAGGCGCGACACGCACATAATCAATGCCATCACCGATGATCACCTCGGCGCGCGGGTCGCCCCAGGCATTGCCGCCAATACCGGGCAGGAATTCCTTGGCAAGTCGCACCACTTCGCCGTCAATTTCGACCATCACGGCCGCTTCCACACCGCGATGCTGCAAAACGCGCTTCAGCACGCCGCCATCGCCCGCGCCGATGATCAGCACGCGCTTGGCCGCGCCATGGGCCAGGATCGGCACATGGGCGATCATTTCCTGATAGACGAATTCATCGCCTTCGGTGATCTGCACCACGCCATCCAGCAGCATCACCCGGCCATGGGTTTCGCTTTCAAAGACGACAATATCCTGAAAATCCGACTGCACGCGGGCCAATTCGCGCCTCACGCGAAATCGCTGCCCCCAGGCGGCGTAAAGGGTTTCATTGATCCAGCTATCGGTCACCATGGTGGTACCTCATTCAAGAAGAAGGGCCGGGCGCTGCCGCCCGGCCCAGTTCACGCAACAAGGAATTCGTTTCAGCCGATCAGGCCGCGTTTGTGTTCGGCCAACTGCACCCGTTCCGGCAGGAAACCGCGCTTGAGTGCCGGGATCGCCTTATAGGGATCGCATTCGCCGCAGACGAAGATATCCAGCGCGGCGTAATCGCGTTCCGGCCAAGTGTGGATGGACACATGGCTTTCCGCCAGCACCAACACACCCGAAACCCCGCCATTCGGCGAGAAATGATGGAAATGCCCATGCAGGATCGTCGCGCCGGTCGCGAGCGCCCCTTCACGCAGCACCGCATCAATATGGGATGGGTCATCCAGATTGGTCGCCCCCCATAGATCAATGATCAGATGCGTCCCAGCGTAGCGCACACCGTTGCGCTGAACGAAATAATCCTTCTCGGCATGGGCCGAGACGTCTTCGTCAATGTTCCGGGTGTCGCTCGGCAAATCCGAGACCATCCCCGGTTGGACGAGAGCTTCCATAGCAGGGCTCCTTCCAGCCAGCAGATGACCAGGGTGATCAGGAAATTCTGATCGGGGTCAACAATTGCGGCATATGGGGCAAGAAGGGCGCAGACGCAAGGGAAATCTGCGGGGACAGCATGAGAAATTTCCTGCCACTTTAGGCAAGGGCCAAAATCTTTATCGCCTTGGCGGCGCCGCAGCGTTCAATCCGCCCAACCGATCTGGAAGCAGGCGCAATTGGCTGATTTCGCGTTGCAACCGCGGCAGATCCTGCACGCCCCGCAGTGATTCACTCGTGAGCAAGGTGAAAGCTTCCGCAAGCGGCCCGCCCTGCATCCGCGCGCCATAGGTTTCGCGGAGTTGGGCCAGCGCCGCGGTGTCATTGGCCATGGCCGCAAAGGCGGCCGCGCGCGCCACATCGCGCCGCATCGTGGGGGTCAGGGCCTCCGGTGCGGGCGGTATCTTGGCTTGCATATGCCGCATCATGGCTGAGGCAGCGCCCTGCCAATCCTGTGCGGCAGCGCGAATCTCGGCCAGCGCTTCTGCGCCATCAGCGCCAAGTTCGGAAAGCAGGCCCTCAGCGACGCGTGTATTTCCGGCGCGTGCCAGGGCTCGCCCACGCAAAATGGCGCGATCAATGTCCTGTCCATCGCCTTCCGCCGCCGCATCCAGGGCGGCCAGCGCCCCAGACGCATCCCCCTCCGCCAGACGAATGGCAGCAAGCTTGGCACTGACCGGCCGCCGTGCCGCCGGATCGCTCAACCGCGCCAAGGCGTCGCGCAGCACAGCAGAAGCGCGGTCCACCAGGTCAAGCGCAACAAGCCGATCCGCCAGGATAAGAACGGAACGGATACCCGCCTCATCCTCTGGCAGGAATTCCGGATGCGCATCATAAAAGCTGGCCGCGTTCAAGGGTGGGGCGCTTTGTAGTGCTGCGGCAAAAGCGGCGCGCTGATGGGGGCGCAGATCATTTTCGCGTTCGGGGAAGAAGCGCTGGGTTTCCTGAAGCAATTCAAAGGCAGCGCGGCCATTGCCGGCTTCGCGCTGCAATTCCGCCAGGCGGATGCGGGCGTTCAGCTCATCCGCATCGCCGCGCCAAGCAAAAAGCGCAGCCTCAAGCTCGGCGATCGCGCCGGCGGAATCAAGCTGGCCCACGGCAAGCCGCAATTCCACGCTCCGCCTGATGGCGCGCGCGCGCCGCAGCCGATCCCGGCCCTGGATCGCCTGACGATAGGCCGCCAGCGCATCCTCGATCCGCCCATCGGCCTCAGCGATCATGCCGCGGGCTAGGTTCAGCCTGGCATTGTCCGGATCAGCTTCCCCAAGACGGTTCGCGGCCGTCAGCTCCCCAGCGGCGGCCAAGCTTTCCATGGCGATCGGGATCAGGCGTTGGGCCAAGGGCTGAGGGTAGGACATCAATAGAGGCAGTCCGGCGGCAATCGCAGGGCCGGCCACAGCATGATCACCGCGCACCGCCGCCAGAAAGCCGCGCCAAAGCGTGGTTTCATCGGTCGGGGGCATTTGCGGGTTTTCAAGCTGGCGTGCCGCGGCCTCTCGGCCCGCGACCAGCGCAGCGGCGGCTTGCACCATGACCAGCCGTGCATCGACCCCGGCGCGTGGGTCTTCTTGCAGAGCAAGGGTCGCCATCGCTTGCGCTTCCTGCGGCATACCCAGCGCAAGCAAGGTTTCTGCCGCGTCGCGCCGTGCCTCTGAACGGCCAAGCGGCCCGGCAGCGGCGATATTGGCCGAAGCCGTGCGCAACCTTTCCATCAGTATCGTGGCGCTGGCTGAAGGCAAATCCATGATACGGCTGAGGGTGGCGGCTTCGGCCAGCGGTTCCCTTCCCGCGTCCAAGCCAAGCCGGAGGGAATCCATGCCGGAGGCTTGCAGAATAAAGCGGTCATTCAGGGCGCGGAGCTGGATATTGTCGCCCTTCGGCAGCACGGCCACGCCCAACATGGCAGGCAGTAGTTGAAATTCAGGCTGGCGCCGGCCAATAGCCACCGCCTGCCCGGCCTCACGCAAAGTGCCCACCAGAAGCAGACTGCCGGTTTCAGGGTCAAGCACGGTCACGCTGCGTCCGGGGCGCGCGGCGCGCAGCACCAGCCGGGTTGGCGGGCCCTGGTCGAGCTCAGGCGTAATCGCGGTCAGGGCGCGATTGGCTTCGACCGCGTCGCGGAAGGCTTCCACCACCCAGGCATTCCCCTCACGCCGCGGGCGGAGTGTGCCGGGTTGGGCCAGACGCATCTGCAGGATGGTGGTGTCGCCGGTCTGGCGTGTTTCCATACTGCGGAAAATCGCACTGCCCTGCAATTGGGAAAGATCCAGCGTTTCGGGCCGATCAAAGACGGCGATCACCCAATCGCCATTGCGAAAAACAGCAGCCGAGGTTTCAGCCCCAAGATCGAGGGAAATGGCCCGCCCTTCCGCCAATAGGCCAACTGGGGTGGTGCGGCGGGGCGGCACAACGACCAATGGACGGGCCGCCTGGGCCGGCTGCGTCTGGCCAGCCTGCGTCTGGGCAGGTGCAGCCGTTGGCGCCGCAGCCGGGTCTGATGCAATAACCGGAGGCAGCGCTGCGGTTCCAGCTTGGGCAGGCTGGGCCGAAGGGGCCGCATTCGGCCCTGGCACAGAACGCGAAACACCCGCCGCAGCGGGGGCTGGGGCGGATGGGCTGGCAGCCTGATTTGGAGGGGGAGAAGCCTCTCGTACAGGCGGCGCAGTTGGCGGTGGCCTCACGGCCGACGGAGCCGGCGGCACAGCGGCGGGCCGAGGCGCAGTGGCCGCGGTTGGCGCCGTGCCGGGTTGCGCGGCACGTGGCGCGGTGGCCGGCACCGCAGGTGCGCCGGCTGATGCCGCTGCGGCCACCGGCGGAGAAGCCGTGCCGGCAGCAGGCGTGGCGGCAGCAGCCTCGGCCCCATCCAGCACATCAATCACCACGCGATTATTCAGGCGATAATGGCGAAACCGGGATCCCGGTGGCGCTTGCAAGGCGATCCCGCCTTCAATCACGGACAGGCTTTCGACATTTTTTGGCAGGCGCAGCGCGCCGGAAAGATCATATTGGGCCGGGCTATCAAAGCGAAGGATCAGCCGAGTATCCTTTTCCTCCGCCCGATAGGTCACCGGGTCGGGCCAATCCATCACCACCCGGCCGTAGGTGGGGTGGCTCCCGACCCGAAACCCAACTGCGGGTGCCTCCTGAGCAACAGCAGGAACGCCAAAGACGATCCCGATCAGCAATAGGGCACCCGCAAGCTTCATCAATCAAAGCTCGCCAAAAGCCGGTCAATTTCACTTTGAGAGACGCCGGAACCGGGAAGCTGCGGGCCATTGGCCAGCTTTTCGCCCTCCGTACGCTTGTCGTTGCGCGGCGCGTCAGCAGCCGCGACAGCAGGTGCGGCTTCCGGCCCAGGCATGCCGCTGGCAGCGGAAACAATCGAGGAAATCCTGCCTTCAATCGCTTTCAGTGCTGTCACAACCTTGCCGATTCGCTGACCTGTGATGTCCTGGAAAGAACACGCTTCGTATATCCTAGTGACAGCGCCTTGCAACCTCTCGGCAGCGTCGCCCAACAATTCGGACTGCAATTGCTCGAGCGTTTCGCAGCAATCCAGGATTTCATTGGTCGCATGGGCCGTATGATCAACGATGGCGTCCAGTTCATCGGTCGCGGAGGGGATATGCGCGTCGCGGATATCCTCTACTTTGAGAGCGGCGATCTCAGCCTTGGCGCGCGCAATCGTGCGCCCCAGCCCTTCCAGTTCGGCGAGCAGGGCAGATTCCTTGGCGGTAAGATCGCCCGCCATGGTTGTCAGCACGGCGCGTACCGTCGCTTCGATCCGGTCGCCTTCCGGCCCTTGGGGGGTTCCGTCAGGCATGGACCAGCACCTTTTCGATCTTCTCGCGCAGCGTCTCCGCATTGAAGGGCTTCACGATGTAATTGGAAACGCCTGCCTGCTTGGCGGCCACCACGTTTTCGGTCTTGCTTTCGGCGGTAATCATGATGAACGGCATGTTCTTGAGACGCTGATCCGCCCGCACTTCCTTGAGCAGGTCAAGCCCGGTCATCGGCGCCATGTTCCAATCGCTGATCACGAGCCCAAAATTGCCCGCACGCAGCTTGGCCAAAGCTTCCTGCCCATCCACAGCTTCATCAACATTGTTGAATTCAAGCTGCTTCAGAAGGTTGCGGATGATGCGCAGCATCGTCCGATAATCGTCCACAATCAGGACATTGATGTTCTTATCCATGGTTCTCCACCGTTTGCCGACCGGATCATTCGGCCTACTCGCTTCCCGGCCGATTGGCCCGGTGTCTCGCCAATTCGGCGGTGAGAACCCGGGCCTTTTCGGGCCGCATCGCACCGATCACCGGTGCCATTTTCCGTTCACCCATGCGATCCATGATCTGGATCACTACGGTCAATTCCAAATCCTCGAAAATAGCCGCCGCTTCGCGCGGCCGCATGTTTTCGTAGGTACGCACCAGCCCACGCCAGCCCGCTTCCTCGCGTTCGCCACGGGTACGTTCCATGGATTCAAGACGCTTTTGAAGCTGCGTGAGTTCTTCAATACGCTCACCCAGACGGCGCTCTGCCGCCGCCAAAACCAACTCGCGGGAGGCGATGGTCTGTTCCCGCGCCTCCAATTCAGTCCTCCGCGCGCGGAGCTGTTCCAGGAGCGCACGTTCGGCCTGAGAGATCGGGTCCGGCGCGTCGGCAAGCGCGCCTTCGGGCCTTTCACCAAGCCGCTGAAAGCCACCCGCCGGCCGCTGCGCGTCAGGGGCAACGGCAAGTGGGGGGGCAATATCTGCCGCCCGCGCCGGCGCGACCGAAGGCACCGGGGCTGGTTCGCCACGCAGCAGCGGGCGAATGATGTTTTCCGATTTTACAAGGAATAAGCTACTCATGGCGATGATCGCCAAGGTTAAAAGGCGCGGTTTGACCATCAGCGAGCCCCCTTTCCGGTACCGACGGAAAGAGCGCGAAGCAAATCGCGTTCCGCTTGGCTGCGGAGCGGGCCGCCATCGTTCTGCGCCTCTCGGGTTGGGCGTGCCGCAGCAGGGGCTGGCGGCGCATCATAGCCGACCATGGGGCGGCCTGTGCGCACCAGGGATTCCAGCCGATCCGCCAGCGTCTCAGCGCGCTCGATCAGGAAGCGCAAATCATCGCGCAGCGGCTCCGCCGTCGTCACGCGTTCCTGTACCTGGCGCCCGGCCAGTTCGGCGGTGGCGCGCAGGCGCATGATGGCCGATTCCGCTGCCATCGCGGCCTCTGAAAGGCCTTGGGCGCTGGTCTCCATCGCGGCGCGGTCCTTGCGGATCTCCCGCAAGGATCGTTCCAGTCGAACAGCAAAGGGAATGGCCGCGCCAAGAAGCACCAGCACGGTCAATTGCAGAACCCATTCGAGCCAGGAGAAGGACGTCATGACGACGCCCCCTTCCGCCGCTCAATCTCGCGATCGATCCGAACGGCAAGGCGCTGGCCCTTGCGCCCCATTTCCCCATCAAAAAGCGGCACATCGCCACAGCGTAGCCTGACCGGCGCCCCCGGGGGCACACCCAGCGCAATCTGGTCCCCCACCTTCAGGTCAAGCACCGTGGAAAGCGGCATCATCTGTTCGTCCAGCACAACGTCCAGACCGATATCGGTATGGCGCAATTCCTCAGCCAGATGGGTTTCCCAGATGCTGTCTCGGCCGAATTTCTCCCCCATGAATTGCTGCAGCAGCAATTCGCGCACGGGTTCAAGCGTGGCATAGGGCAACAGGATTTCCAGTTTCCCGCCGCGATCTTCCATATCAACGCGCAGCCGCACGAGCACGCAGGCATTGGATGGCCGACTGATCACCGCGAAACGGGGGTTCACCTCAAGCCGTTCGAACCGGAAATGCACCGGGCAAAGGGGCTCAAAAGCCGCGGTCAGATCGTCCAGCACGACACTGACCAGCCGCTCGACCAGGGTGCGTTCGATGGTGGTATAGGGCCGGCCTTCAATACGCATGGCCGCCGTGCCGCGCCGCCCCCCCAAAAGCACATCCACTACCGAATAGATCAGCGCGGAATCCACGACAGCCAGGCCGTAATTGTCCCATTCATCGGCCCGCGTGACGCCAAGCATGGCCGGCAACGGGACCGAATTCAGGTAATCCCCAAAGCGGAGAGAAACGATGCCGTCAATCGAGACATCCACATTGTCCGAAGTGAAATTGCGTAATGTGGTGGACATCAGCCTGACCAGCCGGTCAAACACGATCTCCAGCATCGGCAGGCGCTCATAGGAAATCAGGCCAGAGGAGATGATCCGCTGGATGCCGCTTTCCTCAGCGTCACGCGTGGGGCCGACGCCGAAACCCAAAAGACTGTCAATTTCCGCCTGGTTCAGGACGCGCGCCGCATCCGCCGCGGCCGCCGGTTCAGCTTGCGCATCGGCGGATGCTTCCCCCTCAAGCGCGGCCCCCCAAGCGGCAGCAAGGTCCTCTTCTTCGCCCGTACCGCTCATTGGACCAGAATCTCCACGAAAAGTACGTCATTCACGTGGATCTGCTGCGTGTCCCTACGGCCGGACTGGGCCATCGCGATATTGGCGCGGGCAACCAGTTCTTCCCGTAGGCGTTGGGTACCGGCAGAACCGCGCAGCTCCTCAGGCCGGACTTCCCTGAGGTAGGTCTGGAACAGGTCCAAAAGACGCGGCATGGAAGCTTGCACCAGCACACCATCCTCGGGCCGGGCCAGTTCAAGCTTGCTCCGCAGCTTCACATAGACCGCCCGACGGCCCGGGGCGTTGAGATTGGTAACAATCTCCGGCATGTCCAAGAAGGTGACTACACGGGGGCCGGGTTCCCGGCTCTCCGCTGTAGCGGGCGTTCCGCCCATGCCGAACATTGGCGGCAAGATGCCACCGAACCACAGCCCAGCCCCGATCGCGACCAGCAGCACAGGCACACCCAAAAGGATCAGGAGCTTTTTGCGGCCCCCACCCTTTTTCTCCGCCTGCGCTTCCTCACTGGCCTCAATTTGCCCTGACATCCCTATCTCCTTCGATGAGCATTCTGCCAGCTTCCGATTAAGGAAGCCTTGCGGCAGTGGTTGCCGGGCCAAAAAGGTCTGATCCGGCAAGTTCTGCCTGCATTCATGATTATAAGCGATGGCACGCGGGTTGCACCACCAATTTCGTTAGCCGCCCAAAGCAGGCTGCTTTCTACCTGCTCATGAAGGGGGTTTTGTCTTCACCCCCAAAAGACGGAGTTTTCATGGATTCGCCCGGTTACATCCTGATCTCGCGCCTGTCGCTCCAGGAACGGTCCACCCAGGCTTTGGCGCATAACATTGCCAATGTGGACACGCCGGGCTTTCGCGCCATGCGGCCGGTCTTTGGTCAGGTGATGGTGAATGTCCGTGGTGCCGGTGCCCTGCCGGGGGATGGCACGATGTCCTTCCCCCAGGACCGCGCGACCTGGCGTGATATGGCCCCAGGCAGCCTTCAGACCACCGGCAACCCGCTGGATGTCGCGATCGACGGGGAGGGTTTCTTCACGCTCGAAACCCCCAAGGGCGAACGCTATACGCGGGCCGGGCGTTTTTCGATCGGCGCCAATGGGCGCCTGGTGGACCAGGAAGGCAATGCGGTGCTGGATTCCCGCGGCCGGCCGATCTCCTTCTCCGCCCAGGATACCCGGATCGAGATAACCAAATCAGGTGTGATCCACAGCGAGAACGGCGAAATTGCCAGGCTTCGGCTGGTGCGCTTTGAAAAGCCGCAGAATCTTGAAGCCGAGGGCAACCGGCTGTTTGACGCGAAGAATGAGGCGCCAGTGCCGGTTGATGCCCCCAAGGTGCTGCAAGGCGCGCTTGAAGGCAGCAATGTCTCACCTGTTCTGGAAATCACCCGCCTGACCGCAGAAATGCGGGAATTCCAATACGCCAGCATGTTCACCGAACGTGAAGGTGAACGCATCACCAATGCGGTGGAGCGCATCATGCGCCGTCGGTCATAAGATAGAATAGGACAAAACCACCATGCGTTCCTTGCAAATCGCCGCCACGGGCATGCAGGCCCAGCAGACCAATATCGAAGTCATTTCCAACAATATCGCAAATATCTCGACAACCGGGTTCAAGCGGCGCCGGGCAGAGTTCCAGGATCTGATCTATCAGAATCTGCGTCGCACCGGATCGCAAAGCGGCGATACCGGCACGCTGCTGCCTTCCGGCGCGCAGCTGGGCCTTGGTGTTCGCACCGCGGCGATTTATCGCATCAGCGAACAGGGCAATCTGCAGCAGACCGAAAACCGCTTCGATGTTGCCATCCGCGGCAATGGCTATTTTCAGGTGCTGCTGCCTTCCGGCGAAACAGCCTATACGCGTGATGGTACATTTGGCCTTTCAGCGGAAGGCACCATCGTGACCGCTGAAGGCTTCACGGTGCAGCCGGCGATCACCATTCCGCCGGCAGCGCGGGATGTCACCATCAATGCAACCGGTGAGGTGCTCGCCAAAATTGATGGCCAGGTCCAGCCGCAGAATGTTGGCCAGATCCAGCTTGCGATCTTTGCCAATGAAGGCGGGCTTGAAGCCATCGGTGAAAACCTGTTCCTGGCCACACCGGGTTCGGGCGACGCGCAGCAGGCCGCCCCAGGCCAGGCCGGCTACGGGCAGGTGCTGCAAGGGTTCATCGAAACCTCCAACGTCAATGTCGTGCAGGAAATCACCTCCCTGATCACGGCCCAGCGCGCCTATGAGATGAATTCCCGCGTCATTTCCGCGAGCGATGAAATGCTCTCGACCCTGACGAGGCTACGCTGATGATTAGGCGTTCGTTTCTGATCCTGCCCGCCGGGCTGCTTGCACTGCCGGGCACGTCGCGCGCCGAAACGGTGATCTTCCGTGCCCATAGCCTGGTCGAAGATCAGGTGATCCGCATTTCCGATATCTTCGAAGGATCATCACGCGGCGATGTTGTGGTGGGCGCGTCTCCGGCGCCAGGCCAGCGTTTTGTGATTGAATCGTCGCAGCTTGCAGGCATTGCGCGCCGCTTCAACGTTGACTGGCGCCCAACCTCGGGCGCGGAACGCTGCGTGATTGAACGCCCAGGTCAGGCCTTGTCGCGCGAAGCAGCGACTGAGGTTGTGCGCGCGGAACTCCTGGGGCTTGGCCTGCCTGCCGATGCCGAGCTTGAGCTTGCCGCGTTTTCGCCCCCCATGCTGCCGCTGAACGCGGTGCCACGGCTTTCCGCAGAGGGCGGGAATTACGAAGGCGCATCCAAACGCTTCGGCGCCACGTTGATTGTGATGGCCGATGGCATGCCAAGCATTCGCATGCGTGTGACAGGCCGCGCCATTGCCACAGCGCCCGCCGTTGTGGCCACACGTCGGCTCGCGGTGGGTGCCGTTGTGCGGCCAGAGGATGCCAAGCTGGTGCAATTGCGTGCTGAACGGGTACGCCCCGGCACGGCGCAGCGCCTGGAAGATGTCGTTGGCCTGCAATTGCGCCGCCCGCTCGGGACAGAATTGCCCTTTATGGAAGCGGATCTGGTGCCACCGCATATCATTGCCAAGAATGAAGTCGTGCTGATGGTGGTGGAAGGCCCAGGGCTTTCGCTGACCACGCAAGGGCGCGCCATGGAAGCCGCTTCGCGCGGTGAACGGCTGAGCGTGATGAACCTCTCCTCCCGCACCGTTGTGGAGGCCGAGGCGATTGGCCCAGGTCGTGTGATGGTGCGCCTTGGTGCCGCCCCGATCCGCTCAGCAGGAAGGAATCGATGATGCGTCTGCCCATTCTTTTGCTGGCGGCGGCAAGCCTTTCGGCTTGCAGCACCGCCGAGCGGCTTTCGCGCCTTGGCCAAGGACCGGAATTGGCGGGTATTGAAAACCCGACATCCGATCCGCGCTGGCGCCCGGTGACGATGCCGATGCCGAACCCGAACGATCCACCGCTGCAAAACAACAGCCTGTGGCGCCAAGGCAGCCGAACCTTCCTGCGCGATCAGCGCGCCGCTTCGGTTGGGGATCTGGTGACCATCCTGGTATCCATCCAGGATGAGGCGGATATGGAAAATTCCACCAAGCGCAATCGCGACAATAGCGAAAGCATGGGGATACCCAATCTTCTTGGGCTTGAATCATCCTATGGCAGACTTTTCCCGAATGGCTTTGATCCTTCCAAGATGGTTTCAGCCGGTTCAACCAGCGATGTGAATGGGACCGGTACGATGAAGCGCTCAGAGCAGATCAATATGCGCGTGGCAGCCACCGTTTCCCAGGTTCTGCCGAATGGCAATCTGGTGGTGGTTGGGCGCCAGCAGGTCCGCGTCAATCAGGAATTGCGTGATTTGCAGGTGGGTGGGATCATTCGCCCGCAGGATATCGGGTCTGACAATACCGTTCGGCACGACCGACTGGCGGAAGCGCGCATCGCCTATGGCGGGCGGGGCACCATCAGCGATGTGCAGCGCCCGCGCTACGGGCAGGAATTGTTGGATATTATCCTGCCATTCTGATCCTGTGATGGCGTAACCCGAATTGCCGGGTTGCGCCACATGAAATTGCGGCGCGCGTACCGTTCATGGACTTTCCCCGGACATGCGCTGAATGCGCGGATTGATCGCAATTTCCGAGCCACCAAGTGAAAACACTTGGCTTGAAAATGAGCGGGTTATCTGATCGCATTTTCCGAGCCGCCAAGTGAAAACACTTGGCTTGAAAATGCTCAGTCCACAATGAACAACTTGGCGCCAATGGCGGTACGCGACATATGCGGCTCGGCGCCATCCGCCACCTGGTAAGACATGCCGGGCTTCAGCAAGAATACCCGCCCATCCGCCAGTGTCGTTTCCAATTCGCCTTCCAGCACCAGCAGCACATGGCCCTTCTGGCACCAATGATCGGCGACATAGCCTGGTGAATATTCCACCATGCGCACGCGGATCGGGTTTTCCGTCGGGCCCACATGGCGGGTGCGCCACAGCGCTTCCCCGGAAATGCCCGCATGGCGCGTGGGTTCAACGCCTGTCCAATCAGTCGTCTCGAAGGGAATGGCAGACATGTGCATGTTTCACCAATCCTTACGCATGGCCGGCGGCGGAAGAAAGCCAGGCCGGATGCACCTTCAATTTCGCGAGTGCCGCATGCCAGGCAGTGTTGGCATCCTCATGAAAGAGCAACGCCTCATCCGCAGGGACGCTTAGCCAGGCATTGCGCTGGATTTCTTCTTCCAATTGCCCCGGCGCCCAACCGGCATAGCCAAGCGCCAGCAGGCCCTGGCGCGGGCCACCGCCGCTCGCAATCGCACTCAAGATATCAACGCTCGCGGTCAGGGCGAGGCCAGTGCTGAAGCCAAGACTGCCATCTGCCGACCAATCATCCGTATGCAGCACAAAGCCGCGCCCGGCTTCCACGGGCCCGCCGGAAACCAGCCGGATCTGCCGCTGGGACGGCACGGGTTTCAGGCCGAGCTGCTTCAGCAGTTTATCAAAGCCCAAGCCTTCGATTGGGCGGTTCACCATCAGCCCCATCGCGCCTTCGACAGAATGATTGCAAAGGCAGACCACGCTTTGCGCAAAGCGCGGGTCGTCCATGCCGGGCATCGCAATCAGCAAATGCCCGGTCAGATAATCGCCAACCTCACGGGCGGCGGCTTTACGCCTTCTGGCCATCCCGGAAATGTGGCGCCGACGGCGCCCCCCTGCAAGCCTTGCGTTGCGGGGCTTGACCGGTGGAAGATTACGGCGCATCGCGGCAGCCTACACGGGATACCCGTGTCCGAATGCTCCACAACCAGAAGATTTGTTGAGGAACCTTGCTCGCTCTTCGTGTCATTCCCTGCCTGGATGTTAAGGATGGTCGCGTCGTCAAGGGCGTGAACTTCGTCGAATTGCGTGATGCCGGGGACCCGGTGGAACAGGCGCGCAATTATGACCGCGAGGGGGCTGATGAGATCACCTTCCTTGATATCACCGCCTCTGCTGAGAACCGCGATACCATCCTGGACGTGGTTTCCCGCACGGCGGCTGAGGTCTTTATCCCGCTGACCGTGGGCGGCGGTGTGCGCAGCGTGGATGATGCGCGCCGGCTTTTGCTGGCGGGCGCTGACAAGGTTTCCATCAATTCGGCAGCGGTCGCAGACCCTGATCTGGTGCGCCGCGCGGCCGAGGCCTTTGGCAGCCAGGCGATTGTGGTGGCGATTGATGCCCGCCGCCGGGATGTGGGCGGTGGCTTTGAGGTTTTTACCCATGGCGGTCGGCGCGGCACGGGCATGGATGCCATTGCCTGGGCCCGCCAGGTTGAAGCGCTTGGTGCGGGGGAGATCCTGCTGACATCAATGGATCGTGATGGCACCAAGCAGGGTTTTGACCTGGAATTGACGGCTGCCGTGCGCGCGGCCACGCGGCTGCCGATTGTGGCCTCAGGCGGTGTCGGGGAATTGCGCCATTTCGTCGAAGGCGCGCGCGCCGGCGCCACCGGCCTGCTGGCGGCCAGTGTTTTCCATTACGGGGTCTTCCGGATTGCCGAGGCCAAGGCCGCGCTCGCGGCTGCGGGCCTGCCAATCCGCCCCGTTCCCCCTGCGCAGGAGGCCGCGTAAATGGCCAAGACCACAAAGTCCGCCGACAAGGCAAAGAAAAAGCCCGGCGCCAAGCAGAAAGCCACAAAGAAGAATGAGGCTTTGCCGCTGCCCGGCAACCTCAAGCTGAAAGGTGCCAGACTGCCCAAGCGCATTCGCAAGGTAGAAGCGCGGGTTCTGCAGCCGCTGAATATTTCGCCCGGCAGCAGCAATGCCATGATCCTCGACCGGCTATGGGAAACCGTGGAACAGCGCCGCCTGGCGGGGGATATCGCCACATCCCATTCCGCGCGGCTGATGGCGCGCGGCACTGCCAAGGTTACGCAGAAATTCGGCGAAGAAGCGGTGGAATGCGTGATTGAAGCCACCTTGGGCAATCGCGCTGCAACGGTGCTGGAATCAGCCGATGTGCTCTATCACCTGATGGTGATCTGGGTGGATGCCGGCATCAGGCCTGAGGAAGTCTGGACCGAATTGGCGCGCCGCCAGGGTATCAGTGGCATTGCCGAGAAGGCTTCCCGGCC
>Ga0079301_1000417_pt1 | contig 20267 bp, 18 predicted proteins | sample Wag4_2014_7_11_3_FD_74797 | JGI IMG/M metagenome (GOLD analysis project Ga0079301, IMG submission 74797) | Fresh water mixed with fracking chemicals microbial communities from Ohio, USA - Utica-2 Time Series FC 2014_7_11 | ecosystem: Engineered > Industrial production > Chemical products > Input... | reverse complement strand
CGTGGAGGGCGCCAAGCGAATCCACGGCGTCAGCGAGAAGATCACTGTGCCGCTGTGGGAGACCATTGAGGCCTTCTCGGTGTACGGCTTCAACAAGTCGCACTCCGTCTCCTACGCCATTGACTCCTACTACGCTGCCTGGCTGCACACCCACTTTGAGACGGACTGGCTGGCAACCATCCTGGAGTCCGCCACTGGCAACCCGGATGAGCTCGCCAAGACGATCTCGGAGATCAAGGAGATCGGCTACAAGTTCTCGCCCGCCGACATCAACTACTCAGGCCTCCAGTGGGAGTACTCCGAGCAGGCCGGCGCCTTCGTTCCTCCCCTGACCTCGCTGAAGGGCGTGGGCGACACAGCCGTGGAGGAGGTGATGGCCAACCGTCCCTACCTCTGCCTGGACGACCTGCTCTTTGACGACCAGGGCGAGTGGAAGCACAGCAAGCTCAACAAGACAGGGCTCGTGTCCCTCACCAAGACGAGCTCCCTGACGTCCCTCCGCGAGTTCAGAAACGGCGACCTGACCCACCACAAGGCGGTCCACGACCTCATCCTCGAGAACTACGACGTCCTCAGGAAGGGTCGCATGGGCATGACCGAGGCAGCGATCAAGCGCGCGAACAAGAAGGGCGAGCCTGTCGTCCCCATCCTCAGCAAGCTGGTCCCGGAATACGCACAGCGCGAGGACTGGTCCCGCATCGACAAGGTCAGGCACGCGATTGAGCTCACGTCCATGTACGACCTGGACCTCATCATCCCACCCCACCTGCGGCGAAAGTTCGAGGCGGCCTCTGTTCCGACTCTCTCGCGTCTCGCTGAGCGGACAGCACCGAGCGATGAGACTGAGTACCTGTCCTGGTTCTGCGTCCTTGCGGTGAACAAGAAGACGACCAAGAAGGGCAAGCCATACCTGCAGATCACCGGGCTTGACACGGACGGCAAGCACAATGTCAAGGTGTGGAGCCCACGCCAGGACGAGGAGATCGACCTCTACTCGATCTGGTTGTCCACTGTAAAGAACAACGGCGACTGGGGATTCTCCACCTCTGGTGGTAAGATGAAGAGGATAACTGTCGCTGATGGAGGTGCGCTGTGAGGATCCCGGTCAACTACGTCATCCTGGAGGGCACAGATCTCTCCGGCAAGACGACGCTCTACAACAACATTCATCGCGCGACAGGATTTGAGTGGAACATTCAGGACCGCTCTGCCCTGAGCATGCTCTGCTACGCCCGTCAGTACGGTCGAGATCCTCGCAGGTGGAGAGAGCAGCTTCGCGAGGAGATCAACAACCTGAACAATCGGCACATCGTGCTCATGCCCGACATGGACATCATCCAGCAGCGGCTGATTGAGAGGGGCGACGAGTTCCAGGACTCTCAGACTATCCTCCGCCTTCGCGACATTTTTGAGGACGAGGTCTCCCGCATTGACAAGTTCCCGAATGTCCTCGTCATTCGTGCGAACCTAAAGCACCAGGAGCTGGCCGATCTCGCAGTGCAGTGGGTCAGGTCAACCATCAGGAGAACGCCCAAGAGTCTCGCAGACGACATCGCAGATCACGCAGAGGCCTCTGGTGGCGAAACCCACAGGCTCTGTGTGGACGCCGAGATCGATTCCGGCTTTGCACACACTGACACGTCCTGCCTGTCGAACCCAGAGGAGCGTGACTACTACTCGAGGGTGCGCGCTGCGCTGTCCGTAAAGATCAGGCAGGAGATCGCGGGCCTCAACGACTACAATGTGCCGCAGAGCTCCACCTCCCGTCGCTTCATTCACACTGAGGACACCTGCATATCGCTGATCCACGTGATGCTGCGAGGCGGCAAGGTCCACATCACTGCGACGCTTCGCTCATCCAACGTGTCCAAGACGCTGCCGCTCGACCTGGACTTCCTGTACATCCTCGCCGCTGATGTGTGTCGGGAGATAAGGGAGGCATCTGGTCTTGAAATTGTCCTGCACCTCGGCATACAATCTGCGCATCTGGTTCCATAGGAGAGAGAAATGCGGTGTCTAGTCACAGGCGGAGCAGGCTTCATCGGATCGCACCTCGTCGAGAAGCTTAGCGGCCTCGGCCACTTCGTCGATGTGGTGGACGACATGAGCGCGGGATCGCTCGAGAACCTCGAGACCGTTCGCATGCGCGTTGTTCCGGTCTCGCTTCTTCCCGAGTTCGAGCGGGTCGAGGCTGCAGCTCGGGACTCCGGGGTTACGCTGGTTATCGAGGGAGACTTCGCTCACGGCTTCGTCCTCGACAGGATCAAGCGGGGCTTCTACACTCACATCTTTCACGTCGCTGCGATTCCGCGCGTGTCCTTCTCGGTGGAGCAGCCTGTCATCACCACGGACGTGAACGTCCTGCGGACGATCGAGCTGATCAACGCCTGCGTCGGCACCTCCGTCAAGCGATTCATCTTCTCCTCCTCCTCGTCGGTCTACGGTGGTGACACCCCCATGCCGACGCCCTCCAGCACACTCAAGCGACCCAAGTCGCCCTACGCCCTCCAGAAGTCCGTGATCGAGGACTTCCTCGAGATGGCGGTGGGCCTGTATGGCCTCGACTCTGTCAGCCTCCGGTACTTCAATGTCTTCGGCCCTAAGCAGCTGGGCAGCAGCCCCTACTCCACGGCCATGGCTGCCTGGTGCGACGCGATCAAGAACGGGAGGCCCCTGCGCTCTGACGGCACGGGCGAGCAGAGCCGCGACCTGTGCTACGTGGACAACGTTGTCCAGGCGAACATCCTCGCGGCTGAGGCAGCTGATCCCCTCAAGGGAGCCAAGCTCAACATCGCCTGCGGGGACAGGACGAGCAACAACGAGATCCTCGCTGAGATGCGTCGCCGCTTCCCGGACATCCAGGTGAACAGCGCACCCTGGCGTCCGGGCGACATCATGCACACGCAGGCTGACCTCGAGGAGACAGAGCGCCTCATCGGCTACAAGCCCACCATCAGGTTCTGGGATGGTTTTGAGATCACCCTCAAGTGGTGGGGTCTCGCATGACGCTGAAGCCCGACGAGGTGGATCTTGTCATCTACCACGACAACTGCACAGACGGCTTCGGCGCAGCGTTTGCCGCGTGGCACGCGAGAAGGGACAAGGCGACGTACTTCCCCGCCAAGTACAGGGAGCCGCCTCCCGATGTGACGGGCAAGAACGTTCTCATCGTGGACTTCTCCTACCCACGCTCGACGCTGCTCAAGATGCGCGAGCAGGCAAGGACCATCCTCGTTCTCGACCACCACAAGTCCGCGATGGAGGACCTCCAGGACCTGGACTTCGTGCAGTTCGACATGACCAGCTCAGGCGCCATGCTGTCGTGGGCGTTCTTTCACCCGGACGAGCACCCACCCCTGATGATTCGGTACATCCAGGACAGGGACCTCTGGCAGTGGAAGATGCCGAGCTCACGCGAGTTCTCGGCTGGCTTCATGAACGTGCCGTTCCTCTTCACTGAGTACAGCAGGCACATGCAGGACAGCGCTGTCCAGCACGTGATCAATCAGGGAACGACAATTGTGAGGTACATCGACTCTGAGGTCGCCAAGATCTGCAAGCACGCAGCTAAGCGCCGGCTGAGGGTTGCGCCTGACCTCACGTGCCGCGTCGTGAACACACACGTCTGGGTGTCAGAGGTGGGCTCTAAGATCTGCGAGAGCGCCGACGTAGCTGTGATGTGGTACATGGACCACGACTCAGGCGCCTGGCGTGTGAGCCTCCGCTCGCGCCCTGGCGTGGACGTCACTCCAATCGCACGTCACTACGGGGGCGGCGGTCACGAGCAGGCCGCGGGATTCACGCTCAGCGGCGCGAATCACATCGAGGGCATCTTTCACGATGATGCCTGACAGGCCCACATGGGACCAGACCTGGATGGCCGTCTGTCAGCGGATAGCTCAGAGATCCGCAGACCCAGGCCACAAGGTTGGCGCGATCATCATCACAGACGACAACACGCAGATGCTCGCGCTCGGTTACAACGGTGACCACGCAGGTGGCCCAAACGAGAGGGAGTCCAGTGAGCCCGGGTGCTCAGGATTCCTCCACGCAGAGATAAACGCCCTCATCAAGTGCGACTTCAACACGACGAAGCGCAAGGTCATGTACGTCACCCTCTCTCCCTGCAGGATGTGCGCCAAGGCGATCATCAACGCAAGGATCTCTGAGGTGGTGTACGGCGACCTCTATCGCGATGAGAGCGGCATTGGCCTGCTGCGTGCTGCCAACATAGTCGTGCGGGCTCTCCCGTGATATGTAGACGAGAGGAAGCCCATGGCAGGAGCACGCTACACACGCTCGTCCCTTGTTGCCGAGAACAACCGTCTCGTCGACAGCATCCTTAGACGGCTTCACCGCATAGCTGAGGCCTCGGGCTATCCGCAGGGAGAGGATCAGGAGCCTGCCAAGTCTCGCGTTGCTCCGCAGCAAAAGAAGACGCCAGCTCCGTCAGGACCCAAGGGCACAGGTGGTCCCTACGATAGAGAGCCTGCGAAGTCAGCCAATCCCACTGACAAGGACTTCCTGGGGCAGGTCAAGAGGTCCATCTTTGCTGCCCAAGAATCAGACAAGACGATCGGGCCAGGCCTCTCCATCACAGACAAGGACAAGCGCGACGCTGTCATTGTTCGCCTTGGGAAGCCTGGTGAGACTGCGAGAGTGGACGCTGACGGCAATCCCGTTGATGATCCTTCGAAGCCCGGGAGGAAGGAGCAGATCGGCGTCTATGTCAAAGAGCCCGACGGAGATGTGACACCCATCACCGTCAAGGGCTTGGAGAAAGGAAAGTATCATCCCACCTAGGACACCCATGATCAGCGACGAAGAGATCAAGCGCATACTCTCGAGCACACTCTCGACCGACAAGGACACTGACAAGCGCGTCGATGAGGCCTACAAGGTCGACGCGAAGGTGAGTGAGCTTGCGACTGAGCGACTGAGCGACGGCAACAAGCGCGCCCACAAGGAGCTGCACGAGAACTACGTCTCTGCGCTCAACGAGATAAGCGCGAAGCTCGACACTGCCAAGCGGTCTGAGTCCGGGGCGAACAACTCTGAGTTCAGGTCGCTTAAGATCGACGAGGTGTACAACCACAACGGCGCGTACCTCCACGATCTCTACTTTGAGAACATCTCAGACCTCAGCTCCTCGCTCTCAGTAGACATGCTCTCGTACATGAGACTGCAGCGGGACTTTGGCAACTTTGATGACTGGCAGCGCGACTTCATCGCGTGCAACATGGCGTCAAGGTGCGGCTGGGCGGTCACAGGGTATAGCCTCTATCTCGGCAGGTACATCAACGTGTCCGTGGACCTTCACGCGACCAACGTCCCCTTCGGGTTCATTCCCGTCATCGTGATGGACTCGTGGCAGCACGCCTACTACCGTGACTACCTGAACGACGTCAAGTCCTACACTATCGCCATGATGAAGGAGCTAAACTGGAAGGTCATCACCGCGCGATTCAAGCGCGTTGACGCGATGCTCCAGGGCGCCAAGGGCACTGAGGTGAAGAATGGGTGAGGTAGCCAAGCGCGAGATCGACAAGATCAAGGAGCGCGGATCCCTAGACAGGATCATCGACAATGCCCTCATCCACTACGAGGAGCAGAGCCTGCAGAAGAAGTCGAGCGACGAGGAAATGCTCGAGGAGGCCCTCTTCGGTGCCAGTGTCCTCTTCCTTCTCGAGGCAGAAGAGCCCGGCAAGGGCGAGGAGATCGGCGAGAGCACGCTCAACCCCGAGGAGTTCGCAGCAAACATCGCGATGCTGTGCACGAACCACGAGCGCCTTCTCAACATTCCCCTCGCGATATCAAACCGCGCCTATCTCTACGTCCTCAAGAACTACGACAAGCAGATGGCGGACAGGTTCAGGGCCATCCTGAGCTCGAAGTTTAGGATACACCTTGATCCCAAGGACAAGCCAGAGGCGCCCGAGTTCCTGGGCCTCATTGGCAAGGCCGGCGGCGGAGCATGATCGTGTCAAAGAAGGCGGCGGACCCTGGGAAGCGCCACCTTCCAGACATGGACATCCGTAAGGATATCCACCTCAGCGTCCTAAAGCCGTCGCACCTTGAGCTCAAGATCATATGCATGCGTCGAAACCTCACCATTCAGGAGGTCTTCGAGGAGTTCGTTAATCGAGTGATAACCGGATCACCCGATATGATCGATTTGATGAACGACTTGGAGATCAAGAAGCGTGCCAAAGAAGCCCACCGTGTCACGAGCATCGACGCAGAGGCGCTCTATGAGATCATCCAGGGAGGGTGAGCGCGAGGACGAGCTTGTTGGTCTGATAACACAGATCAATGATGCTCTCGCCCAGATAGAGACGGATCCTGAGGCGCGCATCGCTCGGCTGGAGACTCTCCTCCGCCTGACCTCAGAGGTCCTCGCCTCCTACGGCGCAAACATCTACACCCTTGCCATGCACCAGGTGCAGATCATAAAGCAAGTCTCCTCTCTTGAGGACACGATTGTCAGCATGGCGAGATCAAAAAACCCACCGCTGCCAGCAGTGCGCCCCAAGGTCAAGAAAGATGATTTCAACTGACTCCATCAAATGGATCGTGGGCGCTGTCGCTCTTGCTGTCTACACAGCGCTTGTTGTGTTTGCGACGTTGAAGCTCGCGATGCCTGACTTTGCAGGCCTCATAAGCGGCAGCGATCGTCTCGCTGAGGAGCTGCAGGAAGCTCACGATGAGGAGCTTGCTAGGATTCAGGACCTCCACGACAAGGAGCTGTCTGAGAGAGACCGCATCCTCGATGAGTACCAGAAGGAAATTGAGACCGCCAGGAACGACTACTGGGCGACCATCACGCAGATAGAGACGCAGATCAGGGCGCAGAGGGCGGGAATAATAGACAAGATCTACGAGAATCCCGACGCTGCCGCCAAGATCCTGGAGGATCAATATGGCATCATCTACGTTCCGTAGGCTTTTTGCGGCAGCAGTGCTCCTTGCTGTGCCTGAGGTTGCGCACTGCCAGGACGCCGAGGAGAAGCCTCCTGTCTTTACGCATCTCAATCCCGGCGAGACTGCCGACTTCTCAGGATACCTCCTGTCGCCCGAGGCGGTCGGCACTGTCATCTCAGTGGATGAGGAGAGGCGAAGAAAAGAGGCAGCTGCCGCCACCCTCAAGTGCGCAGAGGAGCGCGCTGACCTGACGCGCCAGATCAAGGAGTCGGGCGCACGCATCACTCGTCTCGAGGGCGAGCTCTCGATAGAGCGAGATGGAAGAAAGAGCGACGCTGAGATCTACAAGCGCGAGATCACTCGGCTCAAGGGACGCGCTCTCGTCTACGGTGCGGCAGGATTTGCTGCCGGAGCGATCGCTGCAGGTATTGTTGCCCTGGCGACACCCTAGCCCTCGCGTCTGACGCTGTCCTAGTTAGGATATGTCCATGAACAAGGGCCTATCCGAGAGCAAGCGCAGCATCCACAGCACCCGCATCGACGTGATCGCGGGCGATCCTCTGCCCATCAAGGCAGTGGAGGCGCTGCCAATAAACGCAGTTGCGCGTCCAAACGTCGAGGACGTCGAGTACATGCCCGACACGGTTCCTGAGCTAGCGGCTGCCCTGTCTGCGCTTGCTCGTCTCGTGCCGCCAGGTGAGGTTAGCAGCCTCTACATTGCAGTTCGCGACTTGATCAGCAGGATCGCGAGCATAGACACCTCAAGCCTCGATCTCCTGCAGGAGGGAGACGCTCGCTACATGACGCCCGACATGGAGCGTGATGTCGAGACTGTCCTCACCAGCCTTCGGCGGCAGATGATCTTCTTGAGCCAGCAGGATCCCGAGAAGTTTGAGAGGCGGCGCGCAGTCCTCGCCAACTTTTCAGCAACTCTGAACAGGGCGCTGGCGCGAATCGGCAGCGCGTCTACGTCCAAGAAGGAGCGTGAAAAGATCATCAGGCAGGTGGGTGATCTTGTCCTCAAGTACAACCAGATCCTGCGCGCTCAGGAGCGCCAGGAAGAGCGGACAGAGGGAGGCACTGCTCTCACGCAGGATGTGCGGCGCAAGCTTGAGTTTGCAGACAAGACCTCGTACATCGACGATGTGAACCTGAAGCAGGTTGAGAAGGCCTACGACTCACGAGTCGTTGAGCTGACTGCGACGGGCGACTCGTTCGACATGAGCGTCGCAAAAAGCACATCGCATCGCCGCGCGGACGTCCTGACATACATGCGGGCTTCGCCTGGCCAGACAATCGCGCTGGGCACGATGCGACCCAACGCTGACTTCACTCTCAAGATGAAGGCTCGTCCCACCTTCGCACAGCTTGCTGAGTTCATCACAAATCCGCTGAATTTTGCCGGATTCGAGATGGACATCCTGCCTCGAGCGACAAACGAAAGCGGTGAGATCCAGGCGGGAGGCGGCTTTGACATAGAGATGCGACCCCTCTACGCGCCAGGGTCGCTCAGGACCGTCATGGCGACCTCGCCCGTCAGATACAACATAGAGGGCCGAGAGATCGACTCTGTTGGGCACGTCCACGTGTTCAGAAGGTTTGTCCAGAAGTTTGACGGAAGAGAGGTCGAGATAAGGCCTGACGTCTTCATAGACGTCGCCGAGATCGGGCGTGACTTTGTGCTCGCTGCGTCGCACGACCTGCAGGAGCAGGGCGTCAGAAACGCCACGCAGATGGCTCAGTCCTTTTTCGACGCGAACAGGGAGCACATTGTCAGGGAGGCCCTGACTGACGAGGGCGTCTCTGTGACGTCAGAGCTCCCAAAGTCACGCGCGCAAAGGAAGATCATGGGAGAGAAGTCTCCCATCAGCAAGGCACAGAAGTTTGCGCTGCAGATCGCAAGGGAAAAGATTGATGACGTGCTGCGCGACGACAGGAGGCAGATCGGCCTCGACAGCCTGGGGCAGGACTCACCCGCGGACGCGCTCAGCACACGAGATCGTGTGGTCGCTCAGCAGCTCACTCAGCACCAGGAGGCTCTGGTGTTCGAGTTTAGGGACAGCATTCGCAGAGTAATTGAGCTCTCAATGGCGGGCCTGACCGAGTCAGGACTCGCGACGAGCATGCCCAATCTGAGCGATCCGTCCGCCGCAGGGACATCCGACTCTCGTCGTGAGGAGCGTCTCCGGATGAGCGCCCTGCACGGCACAATAGCAAGGTCTTTTGCGAACTTCTCTGAGGCTGTTGACGAATCATTCGATGTGATCTCTCGATATGAGCTTGAGAAGCTTCGCAGCAGGAAAATCAAAGTAACAGATCGGCCGATCATCAACCCGCGCGTCATCGAGGAAGCGCGATCATCAATTGACTCGCTTGCGGATCGCGCTCGCAGGATCACGCTTGACAACTCGCAGATCCTTGAGATTGCAGATCAGCTGATTGAGGTCGCCGACAAGGGCATTGAGTCAAGCGCTGGATTCAGGGATGACATAGGCGAACTTGCGCAGCGTGACCAAAACGCTGCCAACGCGATTCGAGCCAACATTGAGAGGCTCGGATCTCTGGCCAGAAAATTGTCACTGCGAGTGAAGAAAAAGGAGGTCACGAGCGTCGATCTCGTTGACTTTGCTGCCTCCATCGCGCAGATCGTGCCCAACAGCGTAGACATCGCCACATTGACCGCAGAGCTGAGAGCATCCGCAGGCCTGGGCGATGCGGCTCAGTCTGTTGCGAGCGCGATCGAGGAGTCAAACAAGAACATCTCCTACGCGCGGGTGCGTCCGATGTTGAGACGGACGGAGGAGATAGCGACAGACAGCGTCGAAGCGGTCACGCCCTACGTCCTGTCAGTCAGAAAGATCATCAAGGAGATGGGAGGCACGCAGCAGAGCCTCATCGGCGCGAGGGGAGACGGCGTCGCGTTTAAGCGCTTTGGTGTCTCTACGACGTCACAGGTCGCGCCCGTCTTCATAGACAGCAGCTCGATCAGCGTGCTGAGCGACGCTGATGATCTTCGCTCTGTGGGTGCAGATGTTGTCGCAAATGAGACTGCTGATGCGCTGTACAACATGCGTCCCGGCACGGCGAAGAAGCTGACCCGCCACGCAGAGATGAACCCACTGCAGTCCATCGACGACATCTACAATGTGGCCCAGTCAATTGCAGGATCAGTGAAGGACGCAGTCGAAGGCTGCTTTGTTGAGGGTGCGACATCGCTCCAAGTTCTTCGCGGCATCACTCTTCTTGCGTGCCTCATGGACGAGAGGAAGGGTGCGGGCCCATCAGGCGAGTTTGCTGATCTGCTTGCTGAGATGCTCTCAGCGGGTGTGCGTGGCACAAGCGTTGATCTCGCCTCGCTCAGACTCGGATCGCACGTGCGCTACTCAATAGGCGTGGACCCTACCGAGCCAGGCGTGGGGTTCTTCGCTGACTCCTCACAGCGTCCCGCGTCAAGAGTGCTCGGTCGGCTTGTTAGCAGCGAAACGACTGAGACTGACGAGGCAATTGCGGGCTACAGCTTCCTAGACAAGACGCTCGCGACCGCGTTTGTTGACGCACGTGATGTCATTCGCACAGCTCTCGCCGAGATCTTTTCCAAGCAGTACAAGAGCCACCGCGAGATGCAGGAGGCGGTTGACAGCGAGATCAATCGCCAGCTCATCATCCAGATGCAGCGCGCTGCTTCCTCTGTGAACAACTCCATCATCTCACCGACAGCCGCAAACCACGACGTGCTCGACGCGATCAAGCGCGGAGACGTCAACGCCTTCAAGCAGGAGCAGGAGAAGATACTGACCGATCCCGATAGCACTCCTATGATGTGCGCAACGGCCAAGGCAGCCATCAACTTCGTGGAGTTCAACAATCGGGTACCGCAGTCTCGAGTTCCCTATTACACTCCGGTCAAGATTGATGCTGATGTCGACGAGGAGACAGGACAGCCTCTGCTCAAGAGCAGCCAGGACTTTGTTCGTAGGACGCTGCTGCTGAGTGACTCGATGCCCGCGCTTCCAATGTACAAGGGACAGATGAGCTCATCTGAGCGTGACAAGTTCCTGCGGGACGTGCGAAACATGGTCGATCAGCACATCCTCACCGATGTCATCGACACGCAGGGCAAGTCTATCAGGAAGTTCACGTTCACTGGGAGCGAGAAGTCGCAGCAGTTTCTGAGCAACTTGGCAGTGTCCCAAATGACCAACGCGCTGTCGTACACAGGCACGCAGCGCATGCCGTCCCTCATTGCGGGCCAGCAGGTCCTGACGATGGTCCCAATTTTTCGCATGGGCGTGAGCGCTCAGGCTGCTGAGGCAGCGCTGGTTGACAGCACTGACTTTTTGGTCAGGATGATGATCAAGGCAGGTGAGGAGGGCGGCTACATCACGTCAGACTTTGCTGACAAGATAAAGGGCAAGAAAGTCGACGCGAGCATCGTCACGCAGGCTCTGCGCGATCCTAGCAGCTCACTCAAGGCACCTGCGCAAGCCATCATCGATGACATCACAGAGTACATCGCTGAGCAGTCAGAGCGCTATGGGGTGATTGCAACTGAGTTCGACGAGGACGGAAAGCTCAAGTACTCCACGCTTGGCGACGTTCGCGACGCAGAGACCCGCAGGGCGGCTGAGGCTGTCGTTGCTAGAATCGCACGGGAGCACTACGAGTCAATCGGCCTAAAGTCTCCCATAAGGCTCGCCTACTCGCCAGAGACCGGGCACCCAATGTTTCCGCCCACACCCACTGATTTTTTTAGGAAGCAGGGACTGAGCACCAGGCTGATGGTGTCCGATCCCTACACGTTCATTGTGCGATCTGTTCGCGTGGGCCAGGAGTACAGGGACATGCTGCGATCTGAGTACGGCCTCGACACTCAGGACGCGGGCCACAAGAACCAGTTGATTCGCGAGTTTGAGGAGCTCTTTCCGGGCTCCCTAGAGGGCGCTCAAAATGCGGCGGCCGAGAAGGGAACGGTCAAGAAGGAGGCGTCGCTTAGGGAGGTGGAGACGCTCCTCTCAGAGATGCCGAACAAGGTCGAGCTGGATGCTCTGACCAACAGGTTCATAGGCGTTCAAGGCGGCAGCGTCAAGCAGCAGGCGGAGAACCTCCTAGGGGCAGCATACAACCTGCAGACCGACATCATTCGCGTCTTTGGAGCGCCATTTTTCGAGAGGCGCCTGAACGAGGAGCGAGACGAGCTCGCACGCGTCTCAAGCTCGATCACTACAATGCGAAACATTCTAGGGAAGATGACTGACAAGACAGCAGACTTTCCCACCTCATATCTGGGCGACTTCAATCGGTGCATTGAGATCCTGCGAGGTGTGCTTACGAGGGCATTGATTGACTCTGCAAGCGCGCAGCTCCTGATGGCGCAGGAGGACATCGACATCTTCTTGGCGCAGAGAGTGAGCGAGGAGATTGACAAGATCACGACAATGGAGACCAAGAAGGACTTCAGCGTCTACACACCCACCAGAATGTCTGCTGTCAAAGCAAAGATGCAGTCACTGCTTGCAGCTCTGCTTCCTGAGAAGGACAGGGAAAAGCTCGAGCGCTACCGCAACTTTATGAAAACGGGCAAGGTCACAGCCAGAGCCTCCATGGCAGACACATCAGGCACGGGGCACGTGCTGATCCAGCTTAGCGATGAATGGCGAACCATAAAGCAGAACATGATAGACGCCAGAGCGGCGGCCCAGAAGATGACTTCAAGTCTGACCGCTCGAATCGACAAGCAGATCCAGGTCATGGCGAGGAGGGGCGCAAAGGTCGCTGAGTCCATCACGGGATCAAAGTTCGCTGTTGAGCCCGTGATCCTCGACAGCGTCGATCAGCTTGAGAACTACAGGGATGAGATCCTCAAAAAGCGGATGATACAGCTTCGAGAGGCAGGCGTCAGCGAGAAGAACGTTGAAGCGGCTGCCCAAAGCTACTTAAACAGCGCGCTTCGTGGCGTCATATTCGGCGTGCGCATGAGCAGGAGTTGATCTGTGACAGATCCTGAGAACACCCAGCCCGAGCTCCTCTCCGAGGGATTCAAGATCACAGACGACGCCCACGCCGAGATCATGCGCATTGCGTCGCGTGACGGCCGCGACCCGAGCGATGTTGAATTTGATCTGGTCAAATTTCTCGAGAGAGAGTTTGATCGCAAGGCGAGGGGTGCGCGTCCCGTCAAGATAGGCGCCCATCACGTCATTCAGTACGACGTCGGGTCTAAAGTCTTCAGTCCACAGATCTTCTACTACGACGACGCAGAAGGGTTTGTGCGGCTTGATGTCCCAGAGGACGGCGCGGGTCTCACGAAGGCAGGCGATGAGATCAAATTCGACCTGGATGCGGGAGGAAACCGCGACCAGGAGGAGGAGGATCGCGAAGAGAACGAGGAGCTGGAGGATGACGAGGAGGAGATAGGATCGCTCAAGACGGACGCCCTGCGTCAGCGTGGACGCTCTCTGATCTACAAGCGTGTCAAGCGATCTTTGAAGGATGACACAGGCAAGGAAGTCGATGTCATTGAGAACATCCCGTTCAGCCCAATTGCTCGCTATTACCAGCTCCTCCCGCGCGACGCGCTCATCTCACACGTCTACGACATCTACAAGCGGGATGTGAGAGGACTTGTCCGCGAGGTCATCGCGCGATCCGGAGACCCGTCAGCTGCGCAGAGCGCCCTAGCAGGCGTGAGAAATCGAGCAGTGAGCATTATCAAGAGCTACGCGGTGTATCTGAACACCACGACTTTTCTCGCAGACTGGGAGACAGATGAGATCATCACGGGCCTGATCAATCACCTCGAAGCAGCAAGCACTAAAGCGCACGGACAAGCTCAGAGTCAGGGGCGACAGCTCCCAAAGAGGGAGATCGACACGCTCGTAGAGGATGTAGACGCGAAGATGTTGGGAGAACCGGAGAAACCCGGCGTCATCCGGATAGCCCTTCGCCGCAGGAGTGAGAGCAGCAAGCTTCTCTCCTATCTCGAGGGTGACCAGGTCACACGCAATCAGAGGATCGAGATTCACTCTCTCGGCAGAGAATTCATTGATCGCGACGAGAGCGGAAAGCCGACAAGATCGCGAGGCATCACTTCCAGCTACATCGGAAGATTTTCGCGGAAGCTAGAGTCCCTAATGGACTTCAGCAACGTGAACTACGATCCCAGCGCAATCAGAGCAGCGCGAGATGAGACGCGCGAGGCAACTGCCGTGGCTGGCGAGTCCGGCGTGATGCAGGTCTCCAACGCTGACATTGAGACCACAAAGCACGGCACCGTGACAAGCAAGTCTGGGTTTAAGCAGGTTGTGACGCAGGCAAACCAGGAGTACACGGCGCTCGCTGCGGTGTTCTCTGGCCGCGGAGACAATCGTGTGCCGGGTGTGTCGCTTGTGGGCAGCTCAAAGATGTTGGGCGGCCTCGATTACGAGAGGGTGACCGTCAAGGTCCGATCGGGCGAGACGCGTGAGACCCTGTACAACTCCATGCAGGACAGGCGTGATCTCAGAGTTCGCCTGCGTTCAAACACGCGCGGTCAGGACAAGCTGAATGAGTCGCCGACAGCGCCAAGCGTCATCATGCGCGAGATCAGAGCGACAATTGAGAACTTCAACGCGGCAGTCGAGGGAGTAGACCCAGCAGAAGATAGCGCTGACAAGACGCCCACGGACGCGCTCCTTCGCGCTGAGAAAGCGGCAAGCACAGCATCAAAGCTGTCGGGCCTCGTGGAGTACATGGCCATGTCTGGGCATGATGTCCTAGACGAGGGATCGCAGCAGCTTGCTGACAGGAAGCGACTCGTAGCGGTATCGCAAAAGATTCAGGATGTAGCTCTTGCGTTGATCAGCAAGGTTGCTCGGACGCACATCCAGATCGAGATCGGATCCCACAGGGAGAGCCTGCTTCTTGCCGCAAAGCGCAATGAGCTCAGGGACGCGGATGAGGAGGACCAGAAGCGCCTCGAGAGACAGATCGCTGACCTTGTCGCTCAGGTCAACCAGAAGTCAGGCGTTAGAGCGCGGCAGGACCTTTGGCGCGATGTCTCAGATGCGCGACACCAGATCGAGTCCCTTGACGCGGACAGCGCCTGCTACAGTTACTTCACATCCTACCTGACGAATCCGTCAGCCGAGGATGACGTTACATCGACTGCAAGCACGGTCACCCTCGACCTTGCAGGCACTCGTGGCATGCGGACTGTCCTGCTGGGCAGGCAGCTTCGTGCCGCTGTCTCACGTGAGTCCAATGTCGCCAAGAGGGAGAAGAGCCTTGACGACCTGGAGACGGCGCAGAACGTCTACGATGAGCGGGTCTCGCACTCTGTCTTCAAGCTGCTGTCCAGAAACAAGGTCAGGTATCACCTCCTTAGACCGACTGACACGATCGACTCCATCTGCCGAGAGTATGGGATTGGCGAGCAGACTCGAGCTGAGGACATTGAGCTGGGCAAGGTCCTCGTCATGCCCCTCCCTAGGCAGCTCAAGATGGGAGACAGCCCACGCAGGCTGCTGGTCGTCAAGATCGGAGAGGGGCGAGATCCCGAGGTCGATCTTGAGATAGACGAGAACAGGACCGTAACGCTGCGTCGCTCTGCTGTCCTGTCTGAGCTTGCGACCCACGAGAAGGGCATTGATCCTGATGCTGCACGCGCTGAGTTCTCTCGGGTCTTTATAAACGCGGCAGGCCAGACCTTTGGGAACATCCCAAGAAATCGCGTCTCGCCAGCGGAGCCACTTCTGGATCAGTTGGTCCAGGGCGCTATAAGCGACATGATGGACGACGCTAAGGAGATGCTCAATGCGTCCCTGAGTGATCTTGCGGAGAGCGCATCGTTCAAGCTGGGCAATGACAAGGCCTTTTCATCCTTCGATCCGAGATCGCCTGACAGTCGCAACGACCGCCTTGTGCACACACTGCGCGTCCTCTGCCTTCTCGCGAAGAGGTCGCAGGGGATCGCGCCAGACATGGACGAGGCTGTCGCGGGCGCCTTTCCAGGAATGGGTAGTGAAGCAGTGAGATTCGCGTCTCTCGCGCAGCGGTCGCCTGACAACGCGAGGTCTGTCCTGAGCGACGTCGACACGCTAGTCAAAAGTGTTGCAACCAGCGCTGACAGGGGTGAGGGCCTGCTGGACAGGCTGTGGGAGATCATAGCGCTGCTGGGCGGCATTGCTCGTGACCGACGAGCGTATGACAGCGTCGTCAAGAGGTCGCAGGATGGCAGCCTGGCGCGTGATCTCAAGCTGCAGTTCAGCGAGATGCCAATCCCTGTTCCGGCGACGCAGAGCATTCTGACGCCTGGGTCCGTCATAACGATCGCAGAGCCCAACAGGACGCTGTCGGAGCGCAGCCTCGACCTGATCCAGGGTCTGGGCATCCATCCGAGCGCGCTGATCAGCCCAGCAGTCAACGGGTTCATGTCAGCGATCAAGTCTGTGACTTATGATGAGGTCTTCGAGCACATCGTGCAGGACATCTCCGCCACAATAGGCGCCCAGATGGCACAGGATTTTGTGCGAGAGGCGGGAGACGACACAGTCGACAAGCAGCGTGTGAAGTCATTGTTCTCGGCTCAGATTGAGCTTATCCTGAGCAGCAACGCGCCTCGCTCGGGATTTTTGACGCCTACTGCGCCCACGCAGGGATTTGAAGAGGCAGCCGACTCAATAGCAAAGCTCTACAGCAGCGCGTCAGCCCAGGTCGTACGCAGCGACAGAGTTGCGATCCTGTCTGACGAAGACAAGATTGCCATCACGCGCGCGATAGAGGGGGCTAACGACGATCTTCGCATGCTGTTCAAGCAGTGTGTTGACGTGGTGTCGCGTCGTCTGTCAAGCCCAGAGAGCGTGCAGCTGATATCCACGATAGCGCCCTGCCTCGCAGCAATGCTTTCTCGCGCCAACGCCAGTCCCTTTGCCGCCCTCTGTCTGCGCATTCTGGAGGCAACTGCGCCCGACATCGAGAAGAGGATGACGACAGCCCATCGAAGGAGCCTGATGGGCAGCATCGAGGGTGAGAGGACGTCCGGCAGCATGTCAGAGTCCATCCTCAGCAGCGAAGCAGATCGCATAGGTGCGATTGTCAGCATCATAAACGCCGACTACAAGGCGATGCAGTCAGAGAACGCGAGAATCGCCGATCAGGGCACCATGCAGGGACAGGGGTGGAGCCCGAACATCGCCGTCGTGATCGCGCGCGCGCAGAGACTGGTCAGGGGCAGCAAGCGCATTCCGAGCAGCGAGCCCGTTCCTCTAGCGGCACTTGCGCAGTTTTTCAATCTCGGACCGACAGAGTTTTTCAATCTCGGACCGACAGCCTCGCAGGCACAGGTCGAAGCGGCTGCACAAATCGTTAAGACTGCCATAGAGGGTGAGATCTCCAGCCTGAGCTCCTCTGCTGCGGGAGGCAACCTGCACGCTCTTCTGACGAGGCTGATCAGGGAGAGGGCACGCTCGCAGCGTGGTGCTGCGGGAATGATAGCGGCTCTGTCGACGGATAGGCGGATCACAGACAGCTTCAGCCAGAAGTCGTCAGAGCTGGCCACAAATATCTTCGCTAAGATGCCCCAAATCAGGCTCACAAGCGTGCAGAAGGCAATAGCCGACAGGCGGCTCGACCCGCATGAAATCATCCAGCACCTGATTGATCGCATAGCCGACGCGGGTGTAGAGTCAACAAGTGACAGCTATCGCGTGAGCGTTGCGCGATTTGCGTCTCGCTACACGCGCCAAGAGTAGGAGGCAAAGTGCTGACAGGCAAGCAGCTGGTGAGCTACATCGGCAGAAAGCGGTCCGAGGGAAGGCCGAGATTCTTGAATGAGATCACTCGCGGCCTCACGCCCATTCGAGAGTCTGCAGGTGAGCTTCCCATTGAGGTCGAGAAGGACATGTGGGAGTCGGTTGACGTGGGAGGTGTGGTGCACATCTCACGCACCTTCCAGCTGCGAGACGCCAGGCAGCTGAAGATGTTCCTTTGCGACCTTGTCGACACGCAGGAGAGCACCGGCCACGAGATCCAGATCAGGGTGGAGGGCGTCAAGGTCACAGTCAGGAGCACCACCCACGACTTTGGAGAGCCCACAGAGCGCGACCGCGAGGTGGCTCAGGAGGTCGACGCGTGCTTCGACGAGATCATGACGGTGTACAAGTGAGCGACATGCTGCTCATGAGCGATGAGCTCAGATCCCTCATTGGCGACGCGTTTGAGCGCAGTGATGAGCCAGATCAGGAGCGGGGCGAGGCTCAGGCGCCTCCCAACGACGACGTGACTGTTCGCGTCAAGTGCGAGATCAGGAGCGTCGCGTTCACCTCTGGCAGGGTTCGCATTGAGATCGCTGTTGACGGCGACGGGCGCGCTGAGACCGCGCGCATAGCGCAGATTTCCCGGCCTGAGCGCCTGTGGCTGGATGCCGGCAGGTCCTCCTTCGACTGCGTTTGTGTGGTTGAGGGCGTCAAGCTCACAGTTGGCAGCCCATCTGAGATCTGCGTGGAGGCAGTGCCTAGTTAGCAGGAGGTCAATATGAGCTTCACGTTCGACAAGTTTATGAACCGCATCGTCCGCGAGGAGCGTCAGTCGCAGCCGACCGATCCCGAGCAGGCGGGCCTGAACGAGGATCAGCGCAGGCAGATCGATCCCAACAGGCAGAGGATTATGGGACGCGAGCACTGGCAGAACAGGACCCGCGGAAGCTGGGGCCAGAGATGAGGCAGACACCTGCCCTTGTCGGCATAGTTCGCGCGCTCATGCTTGAGGCAGCGGATTCCGACACGCCCGTGAGCGTTCCTGACCGGACCGCGCAGATCAAGGCGGCACGGAGCGGTCCTGCTCCCACTGCCAAGAAGCCGGTCGACCTGCGCTCCAAGACGGTTGCGGACACTCCCGTCGAGGAGGCGGACCAGTTCGACTTCAGCACGTTCGTGAGGAAGCTCAACACCCTGCGCGCTGGCAGGTCCCTCAAGAAGCACCCAGAGCTCCAGCAGAAGCTCGACGATTACTTCAACGAGCTGGACGAGGGTGAGCGGACCGCCGCTGTCACCTTCCTTGACGCCATCGGCAAGATAATCACCGCTGATGCGACGCCTGCGCAGGTGCCGGACCCATCAGATCCCCCCGCCAACGTTAGAATGACACGTCACAAGGCCGAGGAGATCGTTCGTGAGGCAATCCGCAAGCACATCGAGAGAAGGATGGGACGCGTCTAAGGGCCTGCCGGAGCCGGTGGTCGAGGCAGTGAAGTACGTCTCTCTGTACATGGGAGAGAACGACGACTGGGTGGACGTGAAGATCGAGATCATGAACAGCCTGCGGCCCGATCTGCGCAGGCTGTTTTCGCGTCGCGATCAGGCGACCCGAGACCAGATCGTCAGCGACTTCGACCGCGCCGTCATTGACCTCTACAGCAGCGTCTCAGGGGTCAGCCTCGTCGTCAGGACGCTGCGTGAACGTCAGGACAGGCGATCCGGCCTGGCACCCGACAGCGAATAGTTAGCAGGAAGGCGGGTGTTATGAAGCTGAGCCTAATGAGAGCCATGTACGGCGATCCCGATCTCCTCGCCGAGGACATTGGCTACCGCGGATTCAATATCTCTGTCGCGGGCACCAAGTACGACCCGGACAAGACAGGCGTCATCAACACGGCCGAGATTGCATACAGGGCGACCAAGTGGGCCCTCAAGAAGGCGACCTCAAAGGCGATGACGATCCTCCTCGAGAAGGCAGATCCGAACGTTCGACGCATCATCCAGCGGGCGCGAAAGTTCGCGAAGAGCCGCGAGCAAGCCGCCTCCGTCATCCTGGGAGGAGACGGGTACTACAGCCTCTTTGAGTCAATCTACAACTCAGGCGACCCAGCCAAGAAGGCGAACCTGAGCAGGTGCCTGGGCATATTCAAGGATCCGCACGGCATGACCGTGGATCCGGATCCTCCCCTTTCGCTCATCAAGCAGGGCTGCGAGGAGCTCAAGATCGCGGCGGCGATCGCCGTGTACAGGGAGATGGAGCAGACGATCTCCTACGTCTACAACCCGCAGCTGCGGGAGGCGATCAACGAGAGCACCCTTGCAGAGGTGCAGAAGGAGATGGGAGAATACGGCGGAAAGATTGAGTTCGACCTCCTCGAGGACGACGAGATCAAGCCGATCGTGCGCGCGAGGCGTAAGGCCGAGGACTACTACCAGGAGCAGATCCTCGCGGGCAAGCGGCCTGTCTTCCGCTACATGGGCGACATCACGTTCAGGGTGTCAAAGCGTGGAGGCACTCCCACTGCGATCGACCTGTGCCCCTCGCAGACCCACCCGATCACTGAGGTTCGCGCCAGAACGATCAGGCTCGCCTCCCTCGACGAGGCGACCCGCACC
>Ga0079301_1000416_pt1 | contig 20278 bp, 14 predicted proteins | sample Wag4_2014_7_11_3_FD_74797 | JGI IMG/M metagenome (GOLD analysis project Ga0079301, IMG submission 74797) | Fresh water mixed with fracking chemicals microbial communities from Ohio, USA - Utica-2 Time Series FC 2014_7_11 | ecosystem: Engineered > Industrial production > Chemical products > Input... | reverse complement strand
ACGCACCAGTTGTTGACGCACCAGTTGTTGACGCACCAGTTGTTGACGCAAATCTGAAAACGAACAAAGACGAAGACGATTCATTTTTTGACAAATTAAACCCTTTTTCGAAAAAGAAGTAGAGAGTATCGATGGCTAGAGCACGTGCTGGAGAAACAGTCCGCGGATACAAACTCATTCGCGATTTCAAAATGGCTGGTGGCGGTAACTGCGAATGGACTTTTGCTCAAAAAGATGGGAAAGAATATTTCATCAAAGTATTTCTCAACCCAAAATATCCAAAACCAGATGGTCCAGGCAGTGCTGAAACCAAGGAAAGGCTTCGCAAGGAATGCGAAGAATTTGAAAAGCACCAACGTGATCTGAATAAGCGTGTAAAAGACATCGCGGGTCCAGGTGGGCGGTTGGTTGCAGCAACAGACTTTTTTCGAGAAGACAACCTTTTCTACAAAGTTGCGCTCAAAGTTCCTGCAGCTCCTGTTAATCCGAAAGAAATTGCGAAACTCGATTTGACCGAAAAGATTCGATTGCTGCAAAACGTCAGTTCAGCTCTGCAGGGAATGCACACTCAACGGATAATCCACGGAGATCTCAAGATTGACAACGTGCTTCTCGAAAAAGGACCAGCGGGATCATTTACCGCACGTGTAATCGATTTCGATAGCAGCTACATCGCAGGCGCGCCTCCGGACATTGACAACATGATGGGTGATCCACCGTATTACTCACCAGAGTTACTTAATTATGTGCAGGGAAAAGATGAAGATCCCAAAAAACTATCTGTCGCATCGGACATTTTTGCTCTAGCGCTCGTGTTTCATCAATATTTGACGGGTGAGTTTCCTGAACTGCCTAGTGAACATAAATATGCGTGTGAGGCTGTTCGAGCGGGACACGTGTTTAGCCCAGATTCATTGCGAGATGTTGGTTCAGTCGGGTTGGCCGGTTTGCTCTCAAATATGCTGAGCCATAATCCGGCTGATCGCCCATTCGGATTATCAATTGCAAATGCATTGAAGGGAATAGCGGCTGAACCTGATCGGATTGTTGATGTAAAGCCAGCTACCTCAGCACCAAAATCCCCATCGACGATTTCGGATCCATTGCTTGAAAAGGGAACCGCACCAACCTACAAAAAGGGGGTTCTGCGGGGTTCGGGTATGAAGCTGGCTGTCGCTGGAGACGCGCCGACGGTAGCTGTTCCAAAGGAAGCGGAAAGCAAACCTGCAGTTGTTGAAACTTCGCCAAAGGTACGAACATCAAGCCCAGACCTTGCTTTGCCCGGTACATATCGTGTCGAGGTCCAGAACCTAATCAAGCAACTTGATCGAGTAGACAGTGAAATTGAAAAACGAAAAGTCTTACCAGTGGGACCAACTCGGATCAAGGGTTCTTTGGCAAAATCCTCTCGTAACCTTTCGGCTGACGAGTCAGCTTCATTGAACGAATTGGGCGATCGATTGAATGAATTGATCAAACATGCGGAAGGCTTGGCTCAATGGATTGCAGGTGATTTGGCCGCTCGACCCGCATTAACGAGGGTCCTATCGGCAGAAATGCCGGTAGATATTGACGAAGTAACTGAACCAATTCCTGCTACTACGGAAATGGCTGTTGAAGCAGATGAGCCAGAGCGGATTTTGTTTGACAAAGGCGATATCGGGCATCCATTGGGATGACATTTATCAATCACACACCCATCGGGTAGTTTCTGTCTCATGTCATTAATTGGTCGATCTTTCCTCCATGCATCAGATCTTCACTTGGGCTCGCCATTGGGTGCTCTGGTCGATTGCGAAAAGCTAGATACTGAGGACTTAGAAAACCTTGTGGAAGAAATGTGGCAAGCGTTCGATAACTTGATCGAAACTGCCATTGAGCGAAACGTACTTTTTGTAGTTCTCGCTGGTGACGTCTACGACAATTTGGATGCACAGGAAGGTTTGCAAAAAAAATTCAGGGATGGCCTTCAGCGGCTGGAGAAACACGATATTCACGTTTACATGATTCATGGAAACCATGATCCGTTGAGAGAAAAAAACATCAATCGCAGACCTCTTCCGGACAATGTGCACGTGTTTCAAACCGATAAGCCTCACGAGTTTGTTGCAGCCGAATCAGACGAAGGAAAGGTCTTTGTCTCTGGTATCAGCTTTGCTTCGTCGGTGGTGAAGGAAAACCTTGCATCGCAGTTCAATGATTTGCCAAGCGAACATGCACGATGGCGGGTAGGCGTATTACACACGAGCATGGCGGGGAACAACGATCACGATCCGTACGCACCATGTTCTGTTGAAGACTTACGACGGGCGCCAGTTGGCTATTGGGCATTGGGCCATATCCATCTCAGGAGTGATTCGAATCCACTCGGAATGGATCGGTGGTGGGCATACCCCGGAAACTTGCAAGGTCGTAACTTCAAGCCTTCAGAATGTCACCCCAAGGGCGTTCTCTTGATCACGCTAAATCAAAATGGATTTGATCAGCCCGAATTTGTTGAATGCGACACTGTCCGGTTTGTGAATGTTTGCGTAAATGTTGATGGTGTTGAAGAATTGATTAATTGTTATGAACTCATGATTGAAGCAGTCCAGGTTGAGGTCGACAAAAATGCGGGCCACCGAATTGTCGTTCGAATTGAGTTAATCGGTAGAACATCGTTGTCAAAGGAAATTCGCATTAAGTGTGATTCAAGTGAGTTGCTCAGGAAATTCAGCGATGACTATGAGTCTGAACTTCAAGGCACGGTAGTTGCTGGTATTTCAAGCCAAGCAAAACCAATTCTTGATCTGAGCCATATACGTTTCGGCGACTCTCTACTTGCCACCACGTTGCGCCAGTTAGACAACATGAGTGACGAGGACGTGATCAGTCAGGCGAAAGATTTAGTTTCATCTGTTGCAAGTGGGCACGTATCAGAAAACGCTGACTTGATTAGACAACGTGTAGAACAAGCTTTAGTAGAGGCAATTCTCGAGAATGAGGGCAGTTGACTATGAAAAGTCTCAAAGTAAAAATCGCCAGAGCAGAACGATTTGGTCGTCTATCTTCAAGATCTGTAGAACTTTCTGATGGAAATTTTACGGTTGTTTTGGGACCGAATGAATCCGGAAAGTCGACACTTGCTGAGCTTATTTCATGGGTGCTTGCAGGGAGGCGGCAGGAGGTCGATAGGAAGTTTCTCACTTCGTCAGACATCGATAATTCAGTCAATGCTGAACTAGCAGCACGAATCGAAGGATTCATTGATAGTAAATCGTTTACTACCTCTCGAAAATTCATTGTTCGCCCTAGAAGCCAGGGCAGAGAGCCAAGTGTAAGTGCACCTGAGATTTCAATCGATGCCAAAAAGCTATCAGTAGAAGACTGGCAGCGTGAAACTGGGCTTAAAGATGATTCCGACTATCTCCGCTATTACCGGATTACTGGGCCGAATGATCCAAGCAACAAGGTTGATCTTAAAGATGTACTTACCGCACTGGCAGTTGGAGCTGATGTAACCCTTCCACCACGCAAAGTGGCAGAGTATTTAGAGGATAACGCGGACAAACTCGTTGCAGGGCAATCGGGTCGAAAAAAGAAAGTAGATCCTCGGAAATTCGAAGAAGCAGCGGAAGACTATCGGGCAGCTAAAGATCAGTTAAGGGAAATTGAGTCCTCCGCTAAAGAGATTCAGACTCTCCGTTCTCAAATTTCAGAAGCTGAGGACAACGTGCAGCTTGTGGATAGCGAGTTAGCTAAGAAGAGGAAAGAGCAAGGAGACCTGGACGCTGCCAAGAGGCTAATGGAAAGTCGCGTGAAAAGGGACTCCGTGGCTAGCAGCTTGCGAGAATTTGTGGGTTTGTCAGATTCGGACAGTCGTATGTACGAGCAAAGAGCAGACATAAGAGAGTTGATAAGAAATATCAATTCAAAGAGTTTGCAAATCGCCACGTTGTCTAACGAGTTAGAAAAGAAACAGCTTTCAATTGGTTTGAATGAAATCGAGTTGTCAAAAGTTTCAATAGACGTGCAAATTGTCGAGAAAGTCCGAGGGCTACATGAAGACAAAGCGCATTTAACTAGCCAGCTTGATCAGCTATTAACCAAACAAAATGAGCTTGAAGCCGATGGCAGAACCTCTTCTGAACGCATAGGTCGATTTGCGACACAATTCGAGGTGAGTACAAGTCAGTTGATGGCATTTGGTCAACTTTCGCTCGACGATGTTTCATTCGGAGACCCCATTAGAGATTGGGAACAGGCTGAAAAACTCTCGTTTGCTCCAATAGAAACCGAGAATTCTCTGCCTGTTGAAGAGTCCAGTAACAGCATTAAATTTTTTGTTGCTTTGGCGGTCTTTGGAACGCTATTGGCGACAGGGTCACAGTTCGTGATTCCAGATTTAGCTTCGACTATTTCGCCTATCGGCCTTGTAATTAGCGTGATCGCAGGTTTTCTGGCGATATTCGGGAAGAGAGCATCATCGAAGACGAATTCAACTAGTCAATTATCAGTCGCGCCTTCAGCGGTAAAGCGTGATTCTGGGGTCGATGATAGAAAGAAAAAGGCCCTGAAGGTTCTTCAGGAGCATGGCTTCAGTGTGCAATTGAGTGTTGAAAAAGCAATGAGTCTTCGTGGTTCACGATCAGACATAAAAAACCTGGTGGCAGCAATTAATTCAAACTCTCAGTTGATTTCTGCAAATTCATTGAATATCGCCAGCACGAAAGAACAACTCAATTCGATCAACGCTGATATTGATGGTCTTTCAACCCAAATCGGACTGTCTAGTGGCGGTTCTAATTTGCTACCAAGTTTCGCAAGAGAACTGCATGAATTTATGGTCATGAGGGTGAATTATGAGCGGGAACACGAAGGTGTCGTCTCGCTGAGAAATGAATTAGACACTCTCACAGAAATGCGATACTCGGACCAAAGCATTGCTCAAATAGAGTTAGTTTTCTCTGAATTGTGTACTGCAGTGGAGGAGCGAAATAAATTAGATGGCGAAAGAAAGAATTATCAAACGCTTCTTGACTTGGGGGCACCGTCTGGTAGCCGAATTGCAGAATTGTTACAAGATACGGAATTGAGCGAGTCGGTAATTGACGGTCGTCTGGAAGATTTGATTTCAGAAATTGATATCGCAATTGGAAAACGGCAGTTTTTTTCCGATTCAGTGGCGGTAGATCGAAGTCGCTTGGAAGCGCTAGAGGTAAATTCCGATTTGCCAACATTCACCTATGCGGAGAAGCAGTCGGAAATTGATATGGCTAAGTGGGCCACAGAAGGCGCAGCTGTATTGCTGGCGAAACAGATTGTGTTGGATGTCGCTAATGATGTTGAAACAAAGAATCAACCGGGTCTAGTAAAGCGTTCATCTGAAATTGCCAGCAAAATCACCGAGGGATTCTGGTCGACCCTAAAGTCGGACGAAGGCGGCGTGCGAGTGCTTCAGAATGGTCAATGGATCACAGAAGATGCACTTTCTGCTGGTGCTCGCGACGTGCTCCGATTCTCAATTCGACTTGCTGCAGCTGAGGCACACTCCGCTAAACACGGCATCGCTCTTCCTTTGATTTTGGATGATCCAACATCGTCTGTGGACGCCAAGCGTCGGCCATTAATGCTCAAGGTATTGAACGAATTTTCGCGTAATCATCAAGTTATTTTGTTAACCCATGAGCCAGATGTGTCTCAAATGGCAGTTTCGCTAGGTGCCACACAAGTTTTAATGGCTAGTTAAATTAAATTGACAAGCAATATCCACTAAGTTTTGGATATGAGAAAAGGTCGCACTACTTTCCACCAACCACCATTTGTTTCTGATCGAGGGGTGGGCGAGTTTGCCGATAGTGGCACACGTAAACACGTGAGGTTCCTAGCAACCGAAACGAGCATTGGTGCCTACTCGTTGAAACCAGCTGCGCGAAGCAAAAAACTAAATAGAGGAGCAATTGTAAAAATTGCAGACTCGACGATTAGCTATTTTGTAACGGGTCTCAGCGATCGAAAAGATGGAATAGTAAGCAAGAAAGATGAGCTATACGGACCAGCATTGCCTTTCAGCACTAATCCAGGGACAAGTGGAGAAGTCACAGTTACTGCATCTATGGAGCGTGCAGTGTCGTCAAACCGTAAAGCTGTTGACGATGTTCTGCTGAATAGAGACTCAAAGGGATGTCCAATTATTGTTCCGTTCTTCTGGACGTTTAAAGATCGCCTTACTAATTGGCTGTTGCTTGATTCCGGCCCGGTGTTTTATCAAGTAACTGGGGAAACTAAGAACGCTTATAAAGCATTGATAGCTGCAAGCCAGCAGTTGAATAACAGGGGCGGTTGCTATATCGATCATGCGGAAAGAGCAATTTTTGGAATTGAAAGCAACAAGGGAAACGCTGGTGCTTCCCGATTGCTTGATCGAAATCAGATGCAAGTTGGACCTCAACATGCAATCAAGTTTCATCTGAATTTCATGCCTGTCACTTTTCAATATGGTTTTGGTCATATCTATTTCATGCCGGACGAGTTGATCATTGCCGAGAATTCAGGTGACTGCACGTTTGTCCCCTATTCAGAACTTTCTTACCGAGTATTGGAAACAACGCACATGAACGTTCCTGTCCCTGGTTGGTGCACTCCGGTGGGTTACACCTGGCAGTACATGAATAAGGACGGTGGTCCAGACCGTAGGTATAGCAACAATGTACAAATCCCGCATTTCAAGGTGTGGGAACTGGATTTCACATTTTCGTCTCGGCGAATTGATACAGCATTCGCAGATGATCGGGCTCTTAAGCAATTTACAAAAGCGCTAGACCAACTAATTTCGCTTAGCTCAAGGCGCAAAGTTACAAGTTGATCACCTCTAGATTTCAATTTTGAATTCAGCAATTACGCCTCGATGATCTGAAAGTCGACCTTCGGAGTCGTGGTCGGGAATCACTTCCACTTTGGTAGCCAGCAATTCCTGAGACACCGCAATGTGGTCAATCAGAGGCTTCGCTAGTGGTAGGGCGGTGCAGACCTGCAAGCCGTCCATGCATCGTGAAAGCTGCTCCGCAACAAGTACTGGCTGCGACACACGAGGAATTCGCTGATTGAAGTCGCCCAGAACCACCAAAGGAGACTTCTCTTGTTCAACAAGCTGTCTTAATCCCTCCAGATACGTGCTGTGGTCCTCCCATGGCGTGCGGTCTTTGCGTCCTGTCCGAACGTGTGCATCTTTCCATGGAATACACACTCCATATATACGTATGTCGCCAACTGGGTGCTGAACTGTTGCAGCAATGAATCGACCTTCTGGTAGTTGGAATAATTCTCCTTGAGACGATTCAACAAGGGGATAGCGGGACCACAGAAGCACTTTCCGCCTCCGCTTGTCCTCACTCTCGTAACCCCAGTCAGTCCCGCCATCAAGCACGAAACCGTCGGGCATCAGCTCCTTGCACCCTTCAGTGAGCACGAAGATGTCTGCGTCAATTTGGTTAATGATCTGTTGAATGCGCTTGCCCGCCTTGGTTTCAGGCGTTGCCCACTCCACATTCCACGTAGCCACTCGAATCATGGGAGAGGGAAGTCCATCTGCTTAATAGCAAGAATTTGTAAAACTTCTTCAGGCGTGAGATCAAACAATTCAGCCTTTCCGTGTCTGCAATGCGCGAACTCGGCGTGAAGAGTTGCTTCAGCTCGTTGATAGTCGTTCGAGGAAATCTCATGGAGAAGCTCCAACTCCACTTTCTTTTTCCATTCAATTTCCTTTTGACGTCGAGATGTAGCTGTGGACATACCAATCTTGAAGCAATCGTTGAATTTAAAAAGATATACGTATCCACGGGTTGGCAATAGTGTGCGTTTGGAGAGATCAAACTTTGCATAACGCATGGATAAATCTTGAATCGGCCGCTCAGCCCACGACTTGTCATTAAATGCCCGAACGAAAAGATCCATCAACTTGTATTTCTGTACCTTGCTCTTATCGGGGCATAGGTAAGGGTTTTTCTGCCATTTATGTTTCGCATTAGAGTCCGGCTTGATAAGTGCAGAAATCAGCCTGACATCCAAAGTGCAAGCATCAAGCTCCGGTCGTACAGAAATTACCTCTGCAACAGCAAAAACAGTGCACTCGCTGAAGTCGTGGTTGGGGGAGTACAGAACTACACCATCACCAGTATTCAAGTGGTCAGCTAATACACCGATCGAGAATTCGTGCAATCCATTAGAAGCAGTTTCGACACCAGGAAAGACTTCCTTTGGTGTCACGCGAATTCTCATGGATAAATGGTAACGAGGTTGCTCCATCGGCCTAGCACAGGGTCAAATCAAACATCTTGGGGCACGCTAGGTATATGATTTTCACATGGTATTTCCATGGCTACTCGTCGGTCCTGCGGTTACGGCAATAACCAAATTCGTAGCTAACAATACGCCTGAAAAGAACCTTGAGGGTTCAGGTACAGGCAAAGCCGTGCAGTGGGAGTGCCGTTTTTGTGGCAATCATTGGGTAATTACTCAACCTGTTCCAGGAAACTACAAAGCAATGGGCCCGCAACCCAACGAAACGAATCCACGTGCAACGAAACCTTGGATTTGCTCGACCTGTAACTCTGCGACAGATTCACGCCCCAAACAGTAATTCTCAGATAGTCGGTGCTTTTTAGCTTCCTCTCAGCAGGGTCTAATGTATGGAAATGGCGCGTGCTGAAATTCAAAATGCTCTGAACGCCTTGACGAGAGACCAAATTGAAGAAGTTTTAGCCGAGTGGCGCAAGGTGGGAAGAGAAGAGTTTCTCCGAACTCACAAGGTGAATCGTGCTGCCAAGTTCAAGATTCGTGATGAGAATAATGAATACGATGCAAAGGCCATTTTGGTCGTTGCTTTGCGGCGGTTCCGCGCAGAATTTGAAGGAATAAAACCAACCGAAGTGGAAAGCAATGAGTTGGCAATTGCTGTGCCTCTGAGAAACCTTGGCTATTCGGTTTTTGACATTGGTGATGACCTCCTAAAAATCAATGACGAAGCGGTTGCAGCAGAAGTGCGCGCACTTTTACAAATCGATACCTCTCGTTTAGGTGAAGTGTGGAGATTGAATCAGAAGGGGATTTCTCATCGGGAGATCGCCAACCAACTTGGTGCGAAGACTCATAATTTCGTTGGAAGGATAGTTCGATTTGCGCGAGCTATTGAGATAGGGAACCTACCGACTGCACGCACGATGGTGGAAGAGTGCCACGAAAAGCTGAAGGCCTTTATTAAGGCACATGAGCCCCAGATGACTGAATCAACAAAGTTGGTACTTCTTGAGCGTTTACGTGAATTGCAGAACCGTTTGGAAGGTAAACGACCGTTAGACGAAATGATTCAAGAAGTTCTTGACTTGAATAAGGAGTATTCGGCCGACAATAGTGCTCCGCCCATGAGGCGTCGATTCAACATGATGAAGAATGAGTTGACGCCAGCGGTGCAGGAAATAATTTGGGACAATAAATTAAGTGCGGACTGGAAAGTTAAAGGCGTCAGTTTTACAAATGGTTCAGTACTCGGCGTTCCATATTTGTACAATTCAAGTCCTGCGCATGCACCGCGTGCCCCTAAAGAGGGTTTGTATTTAGTAATCCTCTTTGCAAAAGACGGATCAGCTGCTTATCTGTCGTTGAATCAAGGTGTTACAGGCGACAAAAACGCTCCGATCGCGGAAAATGTTGCTAGGTGTAGGGCATTGATCGAGGATCGTCTAGGAAGGGCAACGTTCGATCCAATTTATATGGCGGACCCAAATCGTGTCGGCGAACGCTATGAGCCAAGCAATATCGCCTCAATCAAGTACGCAGATAAAGCGGTTCCATCCGCCGAACAGATCTTCGAAGATTTCGAACACATGATTGAGCTACAGCAGTTGCTTTACACAGCTAAAGGTGGAGGAGAAATAATGACGAATTCCTTAGAGGGCGTAATTTCTGAATTTGATGAAGCGATAGCAGAAGCAGATTTGATCTTCTCCGGTGTCAATGAAAGCCTCCCATCAAACTTCCTTCGTGGACTCTTGGTCAAGCGATTCTGTTTGCTTGGGGGATTAGCGGGCTCGGGCAAGACGCAGCTAGCAAAGTCCTTTGGGAAATGGTTGGGAAACAATGAAGAAAGTAAACAGCGTTACCTAATCGTTCCTGTGCGCGCAGATTGGACCTCTCCAGACCCGTTGTTAGGGTTTGAGGATGCCTTAGGCACCCCAATGGATGGTCGGAAATCGTGGAATGTTCCTGAACCACTCCGGTTCATTCTTGAAGCGGCAAAAGAGCCGAACAGATTGTGGCTCTTGGTCCTGGACGAAATGAATATTGCTCACGTCGAACGGTATTTCTCAGATGTTCTTTCAGGCATCGAATCGAATGAACCGGTTGTTCCAAACGTGCAGCTTGAAGGCGATAACAATTGGCGGATAGCTGAAAACTCAGCGGAAAAGATTCCGTTACCAAAGAATCTCATCATTGTGGGAACGGTAAACATCGATGAAACGACGTATCAGTTTTCACCAAAGGTTTTGGACCGCGCGTTTACCTATGAATTTAGGGTTCAGACAGATGAGCTAACAAATAGTGCGGTAAGGCCTTCGCCCTTGCCGGCAGCAACTGACACGTCGTTAGATCTCATTTCGCAGATCGCAAGTGACGACGAATGGCACAAGCAGTATCTCTCATCTGTGGAAGTGATCTACAAAGATGTAAAAGAACTACACGGCATTCTCAGCAAGATTGGTTTTGAGTTCGGACATCGTTCTATGTACGAAATCTTGCGCTTTAGTGTTTTATGTAAGCAAAGTGGATTGTCAGATGACGAAACTCTTGACTGGTCGATTATGACCAAAGTTCTCCCACGCATTCATGGGTCCGCGCAGCAACTCAGTGGTCTTTTTGATGCGCTGCTCAATTTTTCTGAAACAAACAAGCTTGCATTGACTACACGGAAAGTCACTCGAATGAAAGATCTTGTTCTGAAAAATGGCTTTGTAAGTTTTGCAGAGTAGCTAACTAAATGATTTCAGAGGAGTCACTTCTTTCAGAGGGAAGAAAGGTTTCTCTTACTATCTCTCGTCTCAATGGTGAAAACGAACCTGATAGAACCCTGATTGAAGAAACGAGTTATTCGTTCTGTTTAGATTTCAGCGAGGCGCTTCCTGGTGCAACAGTAACGCTTGAACCCTCAGAACTATTCGAATTCAACAATTTGGGCGCAACTGGCACACGTATAGGTAGATTTTTGCCGGGCGATAATGTTGGAAATGTTTGTATTTCTGCGAAGTTCGTTTTTGAAGATGGAAGCAGAGAAACCATCCAATTTCGAAGTTTCGAGATTCGCCCAAAGAAGCTCAATTACGAGAATGAATACAAAAAGATGTTGTCCGACGTGGCCGACAAGTCGGCTGAAGCATTGCTGCATGGCGGCTTCATTGCGTCTGACCTTTTCGAGCTAGAAGCAAAAGAGGGAAAGCTAGATCTCACGGCGTTGAGCTTCCTGGCAAACAAACTCGAAAGCCCTGAGTTCAAAAATGCATTGGCGACAATAAAGGCACGCCCAGATCATCGATGGGTAGAGGAACAGCTTCTGGTTCCGCCGGGGAAGGGGTCGGTAGGAGGTCAAACACTTGTGAAAGCTATTTCGCAAGGTGGGCGAAAGGTCAAGGTTCCTCCGCATTTGAATCACTTGCCAGTTGAGTATCTTCCAGAACGCATCCCTAAGCGAAATTCAATAAATGATTTTGATTCGATCGCCAATCGCTTCATCAAGCACATTTTGCTGACTTGGCAGCTTTTTGCAACAGAGAAGATACGTGAGCTTCAAGCTGATGCCAGGAAAGATGGTTCGTTAAGTCCACGAGTCGGTCGAGCCATCGAGAAGTTGAACGGTATTGACCAGGTATGCAGCACGGCTCTTCGGGATGAACCTTTGCGCTCGGCGGGCAGGTTGACAAGCTTTCCTCAAGCGAACACCGTTCTTATCTCCCGTCCGGGTTACCGAGATGTTTTCCGAATGTTTCTTCGGTATCGACTTGAAGCGAAACTTGCATCGCCAGACAATGTTGATCCCTTTAGCATTTCAAAAAAGAATGTTGCTGAGTTGTATGAAATGTGGTGCTACTTAGAGGTGCTGAAATGCCTCGAACAGATTGTTGGTCGGGGGGACTACTCGAATCTGTTCAAAGTCAATAACAGCAAATTCGCTCTCAATCTCATCGAGGGCGAGGAGAGCAGAGTCGACTGGCTGTACACATTGCATGGAAGAAAAGTGGAAATTTCGCTGTGGTACAACCGAACCTTTAGCCCAATCTTGAGAGATGGTGCTCAGAGCTGGTCAAAGGACTATAAACCAGATATTTCTATGCATGTTCGGCCAGTTGGAGAAGTGATCAATGAGGAAAATCGTTCTTCTCTGGACGTTTGGGTTCACTTTGATGCCAAATATAAGTTAGAAGTGGTCGAAGAGAACATCGATAAAAACATAGAAGCCGGTGCTCGAGTGACTAAAGATGATGTGAGCAAAATGCATGCCTATCGCGATGCCATTCGGAATAGCGCTGGTGCGTATGTCCTGTTTCCTGGTACGTATCAAGACAAGTTTGAGGAATTCGATGAGATTCTGCCAGGAGTGGGGGCATTCCCATTGCGGCCAGAAGGTGCGGAATCTGGGGCCGATCAGAGGGCTCTAACAAAGTTCATTCATTCAGTGATCGACCATTGTTGCAATCAGGCTTCAAAACGTGAGCGGTCCCAGTATTGGCAGAATCAGCACTGGTTGGTACAGCCTGATTCCGATTTGGGAAAGCAGCCGGTCAATGCGGCTCCTTTCCTAGCTCAACCTCCAGCTGACACACGTGTACTGGTTGCTTATGTCCGGCCAGAGAATGTTCAATTCGTTCGTAGATCACTGATGTATAACTTGCGAGCCGATAACGGCCGTGCAGGTTCGATTTCTCCTTCCGACCAAGAATTAACCGCACATTATGTATTGCTCTGGACTGGAATTGAAGGAGGTCAACCTGAAACATTGGGTCTGTTCACCAGAAAGTCAAATTGGTATGTATCAAATTCAGAAGAAATGGTCAAGGCTGGATATGTTTCGACGTCGAAAATTGCAACGTATTTCGTCTGCAACTTAGAGCAGGTGTTTGCGTTTGACCACATTTCAATTCAGATTGATGCCCAAACCAACGCAACATTTGGTGCACCCCGTGTTGAAAACTGGAGCAAGATCAATGCAAGTGGGGAAGTAGTAGAGGTTCAATGACATCAGTAGTCAATCTTCGTGATAAGGCAGAAGATTGGTTGGCTGACTATTGCAACGAAAACAGTCGCTACGCCTGGCCTTGGTATGACAATGACAGCAATCCAGAGGATCTTTCAGCTTTTGATCTATTAGCTCCTTCGTTTCTTAACTATCACATCCCGCATGAGATTAGGCAAAACATGCTTGTGCCGAGGGCCGAAGAAAATTCCTATTCAGTTATGAAGTCGAAGATTTCAGATTTTCTTACCAAAACAAAGGGACTTGATCTACATTTTGAGAATATGCCCGACGGGGTGTTTGACGAGCCAGACGACTCTCCATATGGCGATCTCATCAAATTAATTAAGTTCACTAATAGTAAGTGCAGCAGATTGTCTGGCGTTGCTGTTACCAAGATTCTTCATCGGAAGCGACCAAATCTTGTCCCATTAATTGATCGAAGAATCCGGACCTTTTATTTTGGAAAAAACAGGGGGACGGATTTAGAACTTTTGAAACTCATTCTCAAAGATCTTCAAAGTCCGGAAACCATCCGTTTTCTAGATGAACGAAGGAAGACATTTGTACTTGGAAATAAGGAACAGATGTCAAGACTGCGTGCAATGGACATCATTATTTGGATGAGTTTTGAATGAGGTTCGAACTCAATGGTTAAATTTGCTTGAATTCTTTAACGTATTTTGTAAATACGCTCTGGAAGAGCTTTACATTCTTGTAGAGCCAATCAAATGATTGTAAATATTGGCTTTGGTCGTATACGTCACCGACACTAAGCGTTGTCCGAAGACCACCAGACTTGTTCGCTTCCCACCAGTGGAAGTCGATACCTAGATCCATCTTGATTTCTTCTTCGCGCTCCTGAAGAAACGCCAAGAATTCTTTGTTATTGGTCCATAGATCGCAACTAACGAAATTTTCTTTAGAGTTAATAGTCAGATACGGATGGCAAAAAGCACTTCCAAGACTGAAGTTCATCCAATGCTGGGCGAGAGGCGATTGAACTCGCATGTTTGTATCACGGGATTTGAAGTTATCCCTAAGAGCTCCCCAAAATTCTTGCTGTCGCAATTTGTTGGGGCTTAATTCATCCGATGAAACTGTGCGCTTAAGAGATGCCACCCAATTGTTCTTAAGTGAAATAACTTCAAACCGTGGAGCAGGGTCTGAGTCACCTATTTGCCAAACTTCGATTCTCACTAAGAAACAACTAATGCTGTCGTCAAGGTGTTCGTTCAACCATTCGACTGCCTTTTGGTGTTCGTCAAGAACATCTTTGACGATCCAAATTATGTACTTCGCGTCGTATCCGGCAGCGTAAGTGATGACCTTTCCGAGGTGGTCATGGTTTGTTGGTTCAAGCTGGTTTTCAATAATTATGTAGTCGCCAGAGTTAGTCTCTTTGGCCAAAATATCTACTCTGAATCTCCCAGAACTTTCTTCAGTTCCAATGACTTCGATTTCAATTCCGAGTTCATCCGACAAAAGGGAAAGGTTTTCGTCCTTTGCTAGCCAATCGCTGAAATCTCGGGCTTCATGTTCCCAAACTTTTCGAAGATCGACTTTTTCGAGCTTTCCTAGTTTTGCCATGGGGAAACCTTATCTACACGGTCATATTGATTAGGGAGGTGAAGGCTTCCTCTTTGGTCTTTCCACGTCGCACCCATGGGGCAGAATAGGGGTATGAGTCAGACCCCGGTTGATCCAGAAAACCTGGTCAAATCCAAGCAGCGAGTAGCGGACCACGGTGAAGTTTTCACTCCAAGTTGGATGGTTGAAGACATGCTTGACTTAGTTAAAGGTGAATCCGAAAGAATTGATTCCAGGTTTCTGGAGCCTGCGTGTGGCTCGGGCAATTTCCTCAAGGTCGTCCTTCTTCGGAAGCTCGCAACGGTTCAGGCCCGCTATGGGAAATCAGAGTTTGAGCGAAATCATTATGCACTATTTGCGCTGATGTGCATTTATGGCATCGAACTTTTGGAAGACAACATTCGTGAGTGCCGCGAGAGTTTGCTCAGCATATTCACTGCCCAGTTGAAAATTGATGCTGAAAGCCATTGGTGTAAAGCTGCACTTGTGGTACTCAATGCAAACATCATCCATGGGGATGCCCTTACGCTGAAAACGCCAGATGGCGAACCGATCAATTTCCCAGAATGGGGTTACCTCGGAAGCGGCAAGTACCAGAGGCGAGATTTCAGGTATGACTCATTGACACAACGGTCCTCAATTGAGGGATCGCTATTCGAGTTTCTTGAGGAGCACGAAGTTTTCGTTCCAACAAAAACCCACGCACCGATGACTGTTCAGGAGATTGTGCAATGACTCAAGCAGCATTTACTTGGCAGGGACATAACCCGGATGTACTTTCATGTATCGCCAACTTGTCAAACGATGAGGTATTCACTCCGCCAGCTTTTGCAAATCAGATGCTTGACACTCTCGAGACGTCTTGGGCTGCAAGTAACAACGGTGAAATCATTTGGGCAAACAAAGAAGTTACATTTCTTGACCCATGCACTAAATCTGGAGTCTTTTTGCGCGAGATCGTTAAAAGGTTGAACGAAGGGCTTTCGAAAGAATTACCTGACTTAACAGACCGAATTAATCACATTCTCACTAAACAAGTCTTCGGGATTGGCATAACCGAACTGACTAGTCTTCTTGCTCGACGCAGCGTGTATTGCTCCAAGTACGCCAACGGTATTCACTCAATCGCGCGAACCTTCACAAACGACGATGGTAATATCTGGTTTGAGCGAACCGAACACACCTGGGTGATTGGCAAGTGCAAATTCTGCGGCGCAAGCAAAGCGGAGTACGCGCGTACAGAGGAATTGGAAACTCACGCTTATGCATTCATTCATGCAAATGATGTCAAGGAACAAATTTCGAAAATGTTTGGAGGACGTGTGCATTTTGACGTAATCATCGGCAATCCCCCGTATCAGATGAATGATGGTGGGGGTGTGGGAACGAGTGCAAGACCTATTTACCAACTGTTCGTTCAGCAGGCTAAAGCGCTAGACCCGAAATTTCTGACGATGGTTATTCCTTCACGCTGGTTCTCAGGTGGTAAGGGTTTGGACGACTTTAGGGATGAGATGCTTAAAGATAAACGTCTTATTAAAATCGTGGATTATTTTGATTCGGAAGAATCCTTCCCAGGGGTTGATATTTCAGGTGGTGTTTTGTATTTCTTATGGAGCAATACGGGTTCAGATGATTGCGAGGTTGTCTCCATTCAGCAAGGTCGGGTTTCGGTTATGAAACGACCACTTCTTGAAGATAATGCTGACTCATTCATAAGGTTCAATGAAGCAATTTCTATTTTCAGAAAAACAAGAGGAAAGACTTTTGAAGACATAGTTTCGCCAAGAAAGCCGTTTGGCCTGCGTGCAGATGTTCCTATCAAAGAGGTCGCATTTAGTGGTTCCGTTAGGTGTTATTCATACCCAAAGAATGGTTGGATCAAACAAAACGAAATTTTGAAGAATATCGATTGGTCAAAGAAATACAAGGTTTACGTATCAAAGGCATATGGGGAGCGTGGAGGTTTTCCTTATCTAGTAATTGGAAAACCTTTTCTAGGTGAAAAGTTGAGTGTTTGTTCAGAAACATACCTAGTAGTAGGACCGTTTGATAGAAAGTCGGAAGCCGAAAACGCAATTAGTTATATGACGACAAGATTTGTTCGGTTCTTGGTTTTATTGAAAAAAAATACCCAGAATGCCGCTAAGGGGGTTTACTCCTTCGTGCCTATTCAGGACTTTTCACAACACTGGACAGACGAGATGCTTTATGAGAAGTACAACCTCAGTAAGGATGAAATTGCATTCATAGAGAGCATGGTTCGGCCGATGGAGCTAGATAGTGAGTAGGACGATCGAAGAACTTCTTCCAGAAAAGCCAGACGCGCGTTTACGTATTTATGCATGGTCTACAAAGGAAATCAAGAAGTTTGATGGTTGTTTGAAAGTTGGGCAGACAACGAAGAAAGATGTAAATATACGCATTAGAGAATCCCAAGGTGTGGCTCAGGTTGAATACGTCCTTGAAGTTGATGAACTTGCGGAGAGGGAAGACGGAACAGTCTTCCGTGACAATGCAGTGCGAGATCGACTCAAAGCCAAAGGGTTCGAGAACGTTGAGCTCGAGTGGATGCGTTGCACGGCTATCGATGTCAAAGTTGCAATTGATGAGTTGCGCACAGGTGTTGCACGTGTGGGTTCACATTCCGAAAATTTCAAGATGCGTGCTGAACAGGTGGCAGCTGTTAAGAAAACTGCTGAGTATTACATGTCCGTTTGGGCAGATAACAAGAAGGCTGTTCCAAGGTTTTTATGGAACGCAAAAATGCGCTTCGGAAAAACATTTGCTTCATACCATTTGGCAAAGAATTTGGATGCGAAACGTGTGCTTGTTGTGACGTTTAAGCCCGCTGTTGAAGATGCTTGGCAGACAGACTTGGAGTCTCATGTTGATTTCACTGGCTGGCAGTACTTCTCTAAAGCAACTGGCGGTGATCCATCAACAGCAAAAAAGGGTGAGCCACTGGTGTATTTCGGATCTTTCCAAGACTTACTTGGAAAAGACAAGGCCACGGGAACAATTAAGGCAAAAAACGAATGGCTTCACACCACTAATTGGGATCTTGTAATTTTTGATGAGTATCACTTCGGAGCGTGGCGCGATAGTGCTAAGGAGCTTTTTGAGGGCGAAGATGCTGATGAAGCAAAAAAAGAAGTCGCTAATGAGTATGGAAATGTTTTAGATGACTTCGAAGAAAAGCTTGATGAGCTGAGCGGTTCGGAAAAGGACTTCTTGCCAATAACCACAAAGGCTTATCTGTACTTGTCTGGAACCCCCTTTAAGGCTCTGGCAACTGGTGAATTCATTGAAGAGCAGATCTTCAATTGGACGTATACCGATGAACAACGAGCCAAACAGTTGTTTTCAAAGAAACATCCAGAGAAATGGAATCCGTACGCAGCATTGCCAGAAATGCGCTTGTTGACGTATCAGATGCCTGATGAAATTGTGGCCATTGCTCAACAGGGTGAATTTGATGAGTTTGATCTCAACGCATTTTTTGAAGCAACAGGCACCGGGAAAAAAGCGGTCTTTAAACACAAGGACGACGTACAAAAGTGGCTGGACATTATCCGAGGTGCACATCTACCGACGCAGGTTGACGCCATGAAGATGGGTAAGCGACCTCCATTTCCGTACTCAGACGTGCGACTCCTTCCATATATGCAGCACTCGTTCTGGTTCATGCCAAACGTTGCATCCTGTCATGCGATGGCTAATTTGCTTGCCGAAAAACACAATGTGTACTGGCATGACTACAAAGTATTGGCTGTTGCGGGAACTGGAGCAGGCATCGGACTTGAAGCATTGCCACCAGTTCGTAAGGCAATTGGCGGTGGTCAGGAAACGAAGACGATTACCCTGTCGTGCGGAAAGCTGACCACAGGAGTGACAGTTTCGCAATGGTCTTCGATGCTCATGTTGCGCAACCTGAAGTCTCCAGAAACATACTTTCAGGCAGCGTTCCGCGTGCAATCACCATGGTCAATCAAGAACCCGAATGGTGACAATCCGCGCGAGGAAGCTGTCGTTAAACCGGTGTGTTTTGTTTTCGACTTTGCCCCTACACGGGCACTTCGACAGATCGCAGAATACGGACAAGGACTTTCGCCAGAAACACCGAATCCTGAAGATGCGGTCGAGGAACTGGTCAAGTTCCTCCCTGTGCTTGCCTATGACGGTTCAAACATGACGCAAATTGATGCGGGTGGAATTCTGGACATAGCCCTTGCAGGAACGTCTGCGACCTTACTGGCGCGTAAGTGGGAGTCGGCAATTCTTGTCAATGTAGACAACGACACGTTGAAGAAAATCATGTCAAGCAAAGAAGCCATGGAAGCAGTAATGAATATTGAAGGCTTCCGAGCGCTTGGTAGCGGGATATTCGAAACTGTTGTTAATAAGAGCGAGGCTGTTCGCGAAACCAAAAAAGAAAAAGGTGAAAAGCTGACCGATAAGCAGAAAAAAGTGCTCACCGAAGAGGAAAAGGATTACAAGTCAAAGCGTAAGCAGATTCAAGAAAAGCTCATTAAGTTTGCAACTCGAATTCCAGCTTTCATGTACTTGACAGATTTCCGTGAAAACACGCTGACTGATGTGATCACCAAACTTGAACCAGACCTTTTCAAAACGGTGACTGGTCTTACGGTGAAAGACTTCAACCTTCTTGTTTCGCTCGGCGTATTCCATTCGACGCATATGAACCAGGCCGTATTCGCCTTTCGACGTTATGAAGATTCATCGCTTAGCTATACGGGAATAGATTCACATCCACGTTTGAGAAGCTACGGCGGCTACGACACAGTTGTAGCAATCGACGAAGATAACAACTGAGAATCAACAAGAAACTGGATGCAATATTGACATGACAAGTAAAAATCGGTTTGAAGAGATAGATGCCTTTGAACAAGAAGGATCTGATTTCATGGATGTAGATTTTTCTGGCCTGGACTTAAATGGGTTCATCTTTGCTAGGGCAGAATTTGAGGAGTGCGAGTTCAATACTTGTACGCTTCAAGAAGCAGCATTTCATCGATCAAAAATAGTTACAACGCTATTTATTGATTCAGATCTATCAGAGGCTAATTTTTCTGGCTCATTCATGTGGAATGTGTTTTTTGATTATTCGAAACTACCGAAGGCCAATTTTACAAATAGCTCAATGAGCGATATGTCATTTTTTTGCGCTGACCTTTCTGGTGCGAACTTCCAGGCAGCACGTTTCGGTTCAAACGTGTCTTTCAAAAACGCAAATCTGACTAATGCAAGGCTTTTTTCAGTTGATCTAGCTGACGTGGATTTGACGGATGCGATACTTACCGGTGCGCAAATGCCCGACGGAACTATTCATGAATAATCCGATCAGTCAAAATTGATTGAATTCCAGATAGCCGGTTAGTTAAGCGAACTCTCCAACGCATCGAGTGC
>Ga0079301_1000415_pt1 | contig 20319 bp, 22 predicted proteins | sample Wag4_2014_7_11_3_FD_74797 | JGI IMG/M metagenome (GOLD analysis project Ga0079301, IMG submission 74797) | Fresh water mixed with fracking chemicals microbial communities from Ohio, USA - Utica-2 Time Series FC 2014_7_11 | ecosystem: Engineered > Industrial production > Chemical products > Input... | reverse complement strand
GCCAGGCGCGGGCCTCGCCTTGCTGCTGGCGATTGCAATCTGGCCGGAACTGGAAGGCGCTGAAGAACGCGCGCGCGTTTCCTTCCGTCGTGTCGCGCAAACAGCGCCTGAAGCCGTGCGGATTGTGGCGCCGCGGTATCAGGGCGTGGATGAACAAAACCGGCCCTATACGGTCACGGCCGCGGTCGCCACTCAGGGGCGGGATCAGGACATTGTTGACCTTACGGCACCACGTGCGGATTTGCTGATGAATGATGGATGGGTATTGCTGGAATCGCGCGACGGCCGGCTGGACAAGGCGCGCAACCATCTTGATCTGCGCGGCGAAGTCACGCTGTGGCATGATGGCGGGAATCTGCTGGTGACTGAATCGGCCGCGATTGAATTGAAGGCAGGGGCGGCTTTTGGCGACAAGCCCGTGGCTGCGCAAGGCCCCTTCGGTACGCTGGTGAGTGAGGGTTTCCGCCTTTATGACAAGGGCGCGGTCGTGGTTTTTACCGGCCAATCGCGCGCCCTGCTGGAAGGCACACAATGATCCGACGCATTGCCTTGGCACTTTTTCTTTGCACGGGCGTTGCTTCGGCGCAGATGGCTGATCTCAATAAGGGTGGCCCCATTGAAGTCACGGCGCGGGATGGCATTGAATGGCGCCAGAATGACCAATTGGTGATTGCGCGCGGGGCAGCGCGGGCGGTGCGCGGTGGCGTCACGATTGATGCTGATACGCTGCTGGCGCGCTATCGCCCACGCGGCGGCGCACCGGTAGAAGCGCGCCCACCCAACGAAGGCCCCGGTGGTGCCAGTGAGATTTGGCGCCTTGAAGCCGAAGGCAGTGTGATCATCACCACCGCAACAGATCGCGCCGAAGGTGATCGCGCAATTTACGATATGGATCAGGCGGTGATGGTGTTGACCGGGCAGAATCTGCGCCTGACCTCGCCCGATAATGTGCTGACCGCGCGTGACAGTGTTGAATATTGGCCGCAGCGGCGGATGGCCGTGGCACGCGGTGATGCGGTGGTGGTGACCAAGGATGATAGGCGCGTGCGCGCTGATGTGCTGGTGGCCTATTTCCGTGAAGCCCCAACCGAAGCGGCCACCGCCCCGCGGCCGCCCACTGCGCGTAACGCTGGCGAAGGCGCTCCGGGGGAAGGCAGCAATCTGGACAAGGTGGAAGCCTATGGCCGGGTTGAAATCCGCACGCCGGAAGAGGTCGTTCGTGGGGATACCGGTATCTATACCCCGCCCAATGGGCTGGCGCGGCTACTCGGTGATGTGCGGATCGTGCGCGGCGACAATACGCTGACCGGGTGTGAGGCGATTGTGAATATGGAAACCGGGATCTCACGGCTTGTGGCATGCCCAAATGAAAGGGTGCGCGGCATTATTGTTCCCGGCGCCGGGCAAGGCCTGCCCGCACCAGGGGCGCCAGCACGATGAATGATGCACCGCAGATGAAGGTGGTTCCCGGTTCCGGCGGGCTTCACGCGACAGGGCTTGGCAAGCGCTATAAGAAGCGCCCCGTGGTGCGCAATGTATCGCTGTCATTGCAGCGCGGCGAAGCGGTGGGGCTGCTCGGCCCGAATGGCGCCGGCAAAACCACCACGTTTTATATGATCACTGGTCTGGTGCAGCCCGATGAAGGGCGCGTAATGATGGATGGGCATGATGTCACCATGCTGCCCATGTATCGTCGCGCACGGCTGGGGCTTGGCTATTTGCCCCAGGAAGCCAGCATTTTTCGCGGCCTGACGGTGGAACAGAATATCCGGGCCGCGCTTGAAGTGGTGGAGCCGGAAAGCGATCGCCGTGCGGCGATGCTGGATGAATTGTTGGCGGAATTTGGCATTGCACATTTGCGCCGCGCGCCGGCGCTGGCGCTTTCTGGTGGTGAACGCCGGCGCTGCGAAATCGCCCGCGCTTTAGCAACGCACCCTTCCTATATCCTGCTGGATGAACCGCTGGCCGGTATTGACCCCATCGCGGTTGGTGAAATCCGCGATCTGGTCAAGCATTTGAAGGATCGCGGCATTGGTGTGCTGATCACCGATCATAATGTGCGCGAAACGCTGGAAATCATTGACCGCGCCTATATCCTGCATGAAGGCAAGGTGCTGATGGAAGGCAATCCGCAGGAAATTGTGGCGAATGAGGATGTGCGCCGCGTCTATCTTGGCGAAAAATTCAGTCTCTAGAATGACAATGGCGCAGCATGTTCCCCGCCTTCCCCCGTGCCGCTGACATTGAGCCAGTCTGATGGCGCTCGGCCCGCGTCTTGATCTAAGGCAATCGCAGCAGCTGGTGATGACACCGCAGCTGCGCCAGGCGATCAAGCTGCTGCAATCTTCCAATCTTGAAGTCTCGGCCTTTGTTGAGGAAGAACTGGAACGCAATCCGCTTTTGGAACGCGATGAACGCCCCATCGCCGGGCCGGATGCCGGGCGCAGCACGGACCCTTTGCCCGTCACAGGCGAACCAGCCGATGCCGCCAGCGCCGCCGCGTCCGATGCGCTGCCTTCGGAAAACGCCGCGCCGCTCGATGCCGAATGGGACAATGTTTATGACAATGGCCTGCCGCCGATTGGCCGGGGCGGGCGCAGTGATTTTGAGGATGATCTCTCCGGCATAGACGCCATGGAAGCGCCGGAACGGTCCTTGCGCGATCATTTGGCGGAACAGATCAGGCTGAATTTCACGGAGCAACAGGAACGGCTGATCGCCGGTAATCTTTTGGCGCTGGTGGATCAGGCTGGGCGGCTGCATGCGCGCGCACAAGTCATTGCCGATGCGCTGGGCTGTGAGGAAGCGCTGGTGGAACGTGTGCGCCTTGCCATGGCGCGTTTCGACCCTGTTGGCATGTTCTGCCATGATTTGGCCGAATGCCTTGCTGTGCAATTGCAGGATCGCAATCGCTATGATCCCGCCATGGCGGCGCTGCTCGCCAATCTGGAATTGCTCGCCAAGCGCGATTTGAAGGGCTTGCAGCAGATCTGCGGCGTGGACGGCGAAGACATGGCGGAAATGGTCGCGGAACTGCGGCGGCTGGACCCGAAACCCGGTGCTTCCTTTGATGCGCCACCTGCGCCGACACTCGTGCCAGATGTGCTGATGCGGCGTGGGCCAGATGATGATTGGATTGTGGAACTCAATCTGGAAACCCTGCCGCGCGTTTTGGTCAATAGGGGCTTCTTTGCTGCCGCGAATGTCAGCGCGCGCGGCAAGGACGATAAGAATTGGATCGCGGAGCGTTTCCAGACCGCGTCATGGTTGGTGAAATCGCTGGAACAGCGCGCCAATACCATTCTGAAGGTAGCGGCTGAGATCGTGCGCCGGCAGGATGGTTTTTTCCGCCATGGTGTTGGGCATCTCCGCCCGCTGATCCTGCGCGATGTGGCGGATGAGGTCTCATTACATGAAAGCACTGTCTCTCGCGTCACATCCAACAAGGCTATCGCCACGCCACGCGGTACCTTTGAGCTGAAGTATTTCTTCACCACCGCCATTTCCGGCACGCGGGGTGGGGAAGCGCATAGCGCTGAGGCCGTGCGTTTCCGCATCAAGGCCATGGTGGATGCCGAAAGCCTGGATGATATCCTGTCTGATGATACGATTGTGGCCCGGCTCCGTGAAGAAGGCGTGGACATTGCCCGGCGAACTGTGGCCAAATACCGCGACGCGCTGCGCATTCCATCATCCGTGCAGCGCAAACGGGAGAAGGCCGCCTCGGCCTGATCCGGACAGAAAGGCGACCCTGGAGGAAGGGAAGGGTCGCAGGCCCGGTCGCCGCGGGGCGGCCCCTCCGCTTTTGGAAAGGGAGGGCATAGCCCCATGCATATCACAGTAGCCGGCAAGCAAGTTGAAACCGGGGAAGCACTGAAGACCCATGTGAGTGATGGGTTGGCAGCGATTACCGGCAAGTATTTTGACCACGCGCTTGAAGCCAATGTGACCTTCCACAAGCATCGAAGCCAGTTCAGTTGCGACATCAATTTGAAGGCCGGGCGCGGGCTGATGATGCGCGCTGAGGGCGAAGGTGCCGATGCGCATCGCGCTTTTGAGGTCGCTGCCGAGCATTTGGCCAAACGGCTTCGGCGCTATCGCCGACGCGTGAATGAACATGCCCGGTCCTTCGCCGGTGAACGTGAAGCGGCCGCCGAGGAAGCACCGCGTGGACGCCGCTATGTGATCGAAGCCCCGGCCGATGAGGAAGTGGCTGAGAATGGCGAACACGGCGCCATCATCGCCGAAAACCCGACCTATGTTGAAAAACTAAGCGTGGGTGAGGCCGTGATGCGGCTTGATCTGGCCCAGGCGCAAGCGCTCATGTTTCGCAACAGGAAAGGCGGTGCGCTGAACGTGGTTTACCGCCGCGCAGATGGACATATCGGCTGGATTGATCCGGGGGAGGGCTGAGACCTGAGCCCTCGGCAAGGGGGCTGGCATGGCGTAGGAAGGCGCCATGCCAGCTATCAACGAATTCGTCCTTTATCTCGCCGCCGCGTTGCTCCTTGCAGCGACACCCGGACCGGGGATTTTCTATGTGGCGGCGCGCAGCTTGGCGGGTGGGCGGGCTGAGGGCATTGCCTCAAGCTTTGGGACCGCATGCGGCGGTTTGGTGCATGTGCTGGCGGGCTCAATTGGCGTTTCTGCCATTGTGCTGGCCAGTGCAGAACTGTTCACGGCAATGAAATGGCTTGGCGCAGCCTATCTGGTGTGGCTTGGCCTGCGCACCATCATCGCGGCGCGGCGTGATGCGGTGCAGGCTTTGTCCGGGGCCGATCCGGCCCCTTCCATGGGTGCGGCGCGGGCCTTTCGGGAAGGTGTGGTGGTGGAGGCGCTGAACCCAAAAACCGCCGCCTTCTTTCTGGCCTTCATCCCGCAGTTTTTGGACCCCAGCGCGGGCGCAGTGGCGGTGCCCTTCATTCTGTTGGGCTCGATTTCAGTGGCGCTGAATACGCTGGCGGATATTGTGGTTGCCATTGGCGCCAGCCATATCCGCGAAGGTGCGGCGACACGACCCGCCTTCATCCATCGGCTGCGCGAAATCTCCGGCGCTTCGATGATGGCCTTGGGGGTCGGCTTGGCGTTGGCGAAACGGCAGTAGATTTCTTGGGCGGCGCGCAGAGAATGGCGCACCGCCCCTTCCACTCATGCGCTTTCGTAAAGCCGCGTCAGGCTGAATTCACGGTGGCCAAGCAATTCGGCCGCGGTCAATTCGCCATCGGCAGTGCGGATGATGCAATCAAGCAGGGCTTCACCCGCATCATCCATATTCATCTGCCGCTGCAAGATCCCCGTCACATCCACATCAATATGCTCAGACATGGTGCGCTGGGTGCGCGGATTGGCGGTGAGTTTGATCACCGGCAGGATTGGGTTGCCAATGACATTGCCCTGCCCGGTCGGGAAGGTATGCACGGCAAAACCCGAAGCGGCGCAAAGGGTCACCATCTCGGCCGCAGCGGAGCTTGAATCCATGAACCAAAGGCCGGAATGCGTCGGCGCTTCGGCCTTATCCAGAACGCCATCCACCACGCACTCCTTCCCGATCTTCTGGATATTGCCGAGCGCCTTTTCCTCGATGGTGGTGAGACCCCCTTCGATATTGCCCTTGGTGGGCTGGCTTTCGGACAGATCGTTGGTCTTGTTTGCTTCCACCACACGCTGGTAGCGGTCAAACATCGCCTGGAATTGCGCGCGGATTTCCGGTGTGCGGCAACGCGCTGCTACCAGATGCTCACCACCCGTGAGTTCGGTGGTTTCACCGAAAACGAGCGTATTGCCGTTTTCCCAGAGCTTGTCGAAGGAATTGCCAACCGTTGGGCAGGAAGCGAGGCCCGATGTGGTATCGCTTTCACCGCATTTGGTGGATACCCAAAGCTCCTGGATGGAAGCGCGGGTCTTCTTCAGGCGTGATGCGTGCTTGACCAGGCGATAGGCCGCGCGGGAGGCATTGGCGATGGTGTTGATGTCGCCATTCTGTTCAATGGCGAAGCCTTCCACCGGCTTGCCCGATTTGGCGATGCCTTCAACAATGCGCCCCGTCCAGCCTGGTTCAATGCCAATCACGATGACGCCGGCGACATTCGGGTTGGTGCCCGTGCCGATCAGCGTGCGGAAATGCAAATCCAAATCGGCGCCAAATTGCAGGCGGCCATAGGCGTGCGGAATGGCCAGCGCGCCCTTGATGTTATTCGCGACCGCCTCGCAGGCTGCGTTTGAAAGATCGTCAACCGGCAGGATGATGACGTGGTTGCGCACACCCATGCGGCCGTTTTCGCGGCGCCAGCCTTCAAAGGCAGCGTTCTTCAGATTGATGCCCATGGCGCTTACCACCGCTTCGTTTTGACGTTGTGGACATGGAGATGCTCGCCAGCGGAGATGTCTTTCACCGCCTTGCCGATATCAATGCCGTATTTGATGATGGTATCGCCGGCAGTGATGGCACGAACGGCAAGCTTATGGCCGATCGGGATATCCGACTTGGCGTTGAAGGTGATCATCTTGTCCTGATCCATGATCCAGCCATTCAGCGCCTGGCCAGATTTGATCCCTTCCACAACCACGACGCCGACGGAATCGCCTTCGTCATGCACACAGAAATGCACGGTCATGCCGGCATATCCTCCCTTTTTTCATGATGGTGGTGAAAGTTAAGGCGCGGCCCCTTCCGGGTCAATGAGATACGCTGGAGCATTCTTAAGCCAAGTGGAATCGCTTGGCGGCCCGGAAAATGCGGCCAAACACAGGGTCAGAGTGGTAAAGCGGTGGTTGATTTCACGCATTCCATGGCAAAGCGGGAAGTGACCTTTCGGAGGCTGGAAACCTGTGCCGTGAGTTTACGGTAAAAGCCATCAAAAGCCGTCATGTCTGAGACAACGACACGCAGCAGATAATCCACATCGCCGCCAAGCCGCCAGCATTCGACAATTTCCGGCATTGCCGCCACCGTCTTGGCGAAGCTTTCAATCCAATCGGCCGAATGATCGCCAGTTTCAATCGCGACAAAAACTGAAATGCCAAGGCCGAGCTTTTCCGCATTCACCAAGGTCACACGCCCGGTGATGATGCCGGTTTCCTCCATGCGGCGGATGCGTTTCCAGCATGGGGTTTGCGTCAGCCCGACCTCCTTCGCGATATCGCCGAGCGAGAGCGAAGCGTCCGCCTGGATCAGGCGAAGGATGGCGAGGTCAGTGGCATCCAGTTCATTGGTCTTGGACAAGCTAGGCTCCCGGGTCGGAAGGGGGCGTCAGTCTTCAGGCATCAACAGGCGGATCAGGCCATCAAGCTGATCAAGATCGGCATAGGAGATGGTGACTTGCCCGCCCTTGCCGAAATGCTTGATGGCGACTTGGAGGCCAAGGCGTTCCAGAAGCTGTCGTTCCAGCGCCAGCGTATCGGCATCCTTGGCGTTGGCGCGTCGCGCTTCAGGGTTTTTCGGTTGCGCGGCTGCCATGGCTTCGGCCTGACGGACGGAAAGGCCGCGCGTCAGGATTTGTGCAGCGAGTTTTTCCGGCTCCTCAGCCCCCAGCAGCGCGCGGGCATGGCCAGCGCTGAGGCGCCCGGCACGGAGATGCTCTCGGATTGTGGCCGGCAGGTTGAGCAGGCGGAGCGTATTGGCGATGTGGCTCCGCGATTTGCCAACGGCGCGCGCAAGGCTTTCCTGATTGAGGCCGAATTGGTCAATCAGGCGCGAAAAGCCTTCCGCTTCCTCAACCGCGTTCAGATCTTCGCGTTGGAGGTTTTCAACCAAGCCCGCCGCCATCGCCATCCGATCGTCAAATTCGCGAATGACGACGGGAACATCATGCAGCTTGGCAAGCTGCGCTGCCCGCCAGCGGCGCTCACCGCCGATGATCTGGTAGCGCCCGGCGGCCCCCGGCTTGGGGCGCACCAGCAAGGGCTGCAGAATGCCATGTTCGGTGATGGAGGCTGCAAGTTCTTGCAGCGCCTGGCTGTCCGGTTCCATGCGCGGCTGAAAAGGGCCGGGTTCGATCATTGCAATGGGCAAGCTGCGCGGCGGGCCGGCGGCGGGCGTGTTTGGGGCCGGAGCATCGCCCATAAGGGCTGAAAGACCCATGCCGAGCCGGGTGGGCTTTTTCATTGGGCCGTTTCCTTCGGTTGCTTCTGGCGCCGGATCCATTCCTGCGCCAGCGCGACATAAGCTTCCGCGCCGGCGGACCGGTGATCATAAACCAATACGGGCAGCCCGTGCGAGGGCGCTTCAGTGATACGAATGTTGCGAGGGATTACTGTTTGATAAACCTTGTCACCGAAGAAAGCGCGTACATCAGCCGCCACAAGTTCAGATAAATTATTGCGTTTGTCGAACATTGTCAGAATAATGCCGCCAAGCTTGAGGTTAGGGTTCAAGCTTTTGCTGACACGTTCAATGGTGCGCGTGATTTGGGAAACGCCTTCAAGCGCGAAGAATTCGCATTGCAACGGCACCAAAACCTCGTCCGCCGCGACCAGGGCATTCAGCGTGATCAAGCCAAGCGATGGTGGGCAATCAATGATAATGAGGTCCGTGCCGGCTAGCGTGTTTCTGGCAGTATCCAGGGCGTTCAGCAGGCGCCTTTCACGGGCTTCGACATCAATCAATTCTATCTCAGCGCCGGCCAAATCTGCCTCGGCAGGCAGCAGATCAAGCTGCGGAATACGTGATGGCTTAATGAGTTCGGCCAGGGGCGCAGCGCCTAGCAGCAGCGCATAGCTGCCCTGGCCCCGTTCCTGCCGCGGCAGACCAAGGCCGGTGGAGGCATTGCCCTGCGGATCCAGGTCAACCAGCAGAACCTTCCGCGTCGTGGCCAGCGCCGTCGCGAGGTTAATCGCCGTCGTGGTCTTACCGACCCCGCCCTTTTGGTTGGCGATGGCGATGATTTTCGGCCTGGCGGGGCTAGGGCTGGACACGTTGGATATTGCTCAGGCGCAGGATGGTTGCTTCGGGGCTGGTGGTACTTGGAAAGCGCTCAAGCGTGAAGTGCCAGTCATGTGCTGCTTCCGTCAACTCCTTCTCGACGGACTTGCCCTTTGGGAATAGCGCTATGCCGCCGGGCGACAGGAATTTCGCGGCATAGGGGAGCAGAGACGCCAGGGGTGCAAGGGCGCGGGCGGTGATGGCGGCGAGCGGGGGGAGCCTCGCGTTCTCGGCGCGGCACGCATGCACACGAACCACTGGCAGCTTCAACTGGGCAATCGCTTCGACAAGAAATGCGGCCTTGCGCTTGTCTGACTCAACGAGATGGAATTCGCGATCCGGCTGTAAAATCGCCAGGACCATGCCTGGTAACCCAGCGCCAGAGCCAATATCGGCGACTGGGCCCAGCCTGGGCAGGAGCGGCCCTAACTGCGCGCAATCGGCAATGTGGCGCTGATCTATATGAGCCGCAGTTTCCCCTGAAATCAGGTTGATACGGACGTTCCAGTGCAGCAGAAGATCCCGATAGGCTGCGAGCTGCGCTGACGTTTCTGGCGAATGTTTCACGTGAAACGCTGAGTGTCGCGCCGCAGATGCACCACAAGCGCCGCCAGAGCGGCTGGGGTTACGCCCTGGATACGGCTGGCAGCGCCCAGGGTGGCAGGGCGCGCTGCTTTCAGGCGCTGGCGCATTTCGGCTGAAAGGCCGTTCACGGCTTCGAAATCAAGCGTTTCAGAGATTGAGGCTTTTTCTTCGCGTTCGAGCAGGCGCCGCTCGGCTTCCTGACGCCGTAAATAGGGCGCGTAGAGCGCTTCGGCTTCCAGTTGGGTGCGTGTGGCGGGGTTAACTTCCTGCAACCAAGGAAATGCGGCTTCAACCCTTTCCATCGCCACATCGGGTAAAGCGAGCACTTCAAGTACCGACCGCCGCCGGCCATCCTGATTGACGACGATACCAAAACCGGAAAGTGCGGCAGGTGTCGCACTGTCGGCGACGGCACGCGCCAAGGCATCAACCACGGCTTTGGCAAAAGCGTGATGGCGGCCCGCCCGATCAGCACCCACACAGCCCCATGCAATCCCACGTTCAGTAAGCCTGAGCCCTGCATTATCCGCCCGGAGTGACAGGCGATGCTCGGCCCGCGCTGTCAGCATACGATAGGGCTCGGAAACACCCTGTAGGGTCAAATCATCCACCAGCACGCCGATATAGGCCTCACTGCGGGTGAAGACAGCCTCAGGTACGGCGCCAGAAGCACGGCGCGCGGCATTGATCCCGGCCATGAGGCCCTGGGCGCCGGCTTCCTCATACCCGGTGGTGCCATTGATCTGACCGGCCAGGAATAAGCGCGGCACCTGACGTAATTCCAGCACGGGGGTCAGCGCGCGCGGATCAACATGGTCATACTCAATAGCATAGCCAGGACGGAGGATGCGGGCCCGGGCGAGGCCGGGGATGGAAGCAATCACCTGTGCCTGCACCCCCTCTGATAGGCTGGTGGAAATGCCGTTCGGATAAACCGTCGGGTCATCAAGCCCTTCAGGTTCCAAGAAAATTTGGTGCCGCGCGCGGTCGGCGAAGCGCACTACCTTATCTTCAATGGAAGGGCAGTAGCGTGGGCCAACGCCCTGAATCCGCCCGCCATATACAGCACTTGACTGAAGATTGTCGCGGATGATGTCGTGCGTTTCAGGCGTCGTCGCCGTGATGCCGCAATTCACTTGGCGATTGGTGATCCGCTCGGTCAGCCAGGAAAGCGGCTCGGGCGGGTTATCCCCCGGCTGCGCTTCCAGCGCCGCCCAATCGATGGTGCGACCATCAAGGCGGGGCGGTGTGCCGGTTTTGAGCCGCGCGAGCGGCAGCCCTAAACGCTCAAAAGCCAGGGCGAGCCCAATCGCCGGCGCATCCCCCACCCGACCGGCCGGGAAGCGCTGTTCACCAATATGGATTTCGCCGCGGAGAAAGGTGCCTGTGGTGATGATGGCTGCCCCACAACGGATACGCTGGCCACCGCCGGTCAGGATAGCGGCAAGGCCACCCGCCTGGTCAATTTCCAGCGCCTCAGCCCCGCCAGCCATGATCGTAAGGCCTGGCTGAGCACGCAGCAACGCTTGCACTGCCTCACGATAAAGCCGCCGATCAACCTGAGCGCGCGGCCCCCGCACCGCCGGACCTTTGGACAGATTGAGCATTTTGACGTGAATGGCCGCCGCATCGGCAGCGCGGGCCATAATACCATCAAGCGCATCAATTTCGCGCACCAGATGTCCTTTGCCCACCCCGCCAATGGCTGGGTTGCAGGACATTTCGCCAATGGTTTCGATCTTATGGGTCAGCAGCAGTGTGCGCGCGCCACAGCGCGCGGCGGCCGCCGCCGCCTCACAGCCGGCATGGCCACCGCCTACCACCACAACATCAAAGGTCAAATCCGCAGCCGTCATGCGCCGCCTATATCAGCATTACTTGCCGATACAGAAGTCCCGGAAGACAATATCTAAAATTTCCTCGACACCCACGCGCCCCGTCAGCCGACCAAGAGCAAAAAGCGCCGCCCGCAACGCTTCGGCGGTCAGTTCCGGCAGGATGGCTGCCTCGGCGTCAGCCAGAAGCGCCGCCGCTTCGGTCAGAATAGCACGGTGTCGCGGGCGCGTGAGCTGATTGCCTTCACCCAACCCCGCCAGCCGGAGCGCTGCCTCTGCAAGTAGGATTCTCAGCGCATCCAGCCCAGTACCCTCCAGCGCAGAAACCGCCATGGCGGGCCTGCCGCCGATCTCGGCCGGCCTAGCCAAAAGGTCGCATTTATTGACCAGCACAAGTGCCTCTGGGCGCACCCAACGCAGCGTCTCGGCATCAGGCGGCTTATCGGCCGCGAAGATCGTGATGACGAGCTGCGCCTCATCTGCCCGGCGCTCAGCGCGCCTGATCCCCTCTGCCTCAATCTCGTCTCCAGCCTCTCTCAGGCCAGCTGTGTCGCACAGGGTCACAGGGATGCCCGCCAAATCCAACCGTACCTCCACAATATCGCGGGTCGTGCCAGCGCGGGCTGAGACAATGGCTGCTTCCCGGCCCACCAAGGCATTGAGAAGGGATGATTTCCCGGCATTTGGGGCACCAATGATGGCAAAAACCAAGCCCTCGCGCAGCAATTCGCCGCGCCTGGCATCGGCCAGATGCGCCTTAATTTCCGCACGTAGCTCTCCTGCCCCGGCGCGTGCCCTGGCGTCCAAATCGCTCGGAAGGCCATCCTCGGCAAATTCAATCGCGGCTTCCTGATGCGCGAGCAAGCGCGCCAAATGCTCTGCCCACCCGCCGTAAAGCCTGGCCAGGCCGCCACTGGCTTGGTGCAGCGCTTGGCGGCGTTGCGCTGCGGTCTCGGCCGCGATCAGATCAGCGATGCCCTCGGCTGCGGTCAGGTCCATCTTACCGTGCAGAAAGGCGCGGCGGGTGAATTCGCCAGGTTCGGCCGGGCGCAGCCCGACCGCCGCTAGCGCTTCCATCACCCCAGCCACCACGCTGCGCCCACCATGCAAATGGAATTCCGCTGCATCCTCACCGGTGTAGGAAGCCGGGCTGGGGAACCATAGCACCAAGGCGTGATCCAGGATTTCGCCATCCGCCGCGCGCAGCTTGCGCAGGCTTGCATGCCGCGGGGGCGGCAGGCCACCCGCCAAGCGCCTCACAGCCTCAGCGGAGCCCGGCCCTGATAGGCGCAGCAGCGCAACCGCACCGGCTGCAGCACCGCTCGCCAAGGCATAGATCGTATCAGTTGCACTCACCCAGGGCCTCGTTTCACGTGAAACATTGGGTGATCTTTAAATTTTGGCTGGGGGGACATCGCGCTCCGTCAACATCAGCCGGGTCACGCGACCCCTTTGGCGCAGATGTATCTCAAGAACGTCATCAATATCGGAAGTTGTTTCTATTTTGTACCAAATACCCTCGGGGTAGATCACCATGGTTGGTCCGAATTCACAGCGGTCCAGGCAGCCGGCCATATTCACCCTTACGCCGGCCAACCCCAATTCCTTGGCGCGCGCCTTCATGTAATCGCGTAAGTTATCGCTGCCACGCGCCCCGCAGGAGCCGCGCTTATGGCCATCGGGGCGGCGATTACAGCAAACAAAGACATGCGCGTGAAAATAGGGTGGAGGATCCACTCCCCTCTGCGCCTTAGCGCTCACATTCGCCATTGGCTTTCCTCCTCCAAGTTTGTCAAAGACACCACCGCTTGACGCTGCCTATCCATAATGCCACTTCGCCCCCGCGTCATGCCGCAACTTTCCCTCCTGACCCATCTCGGCGATCTAACCATCTCGGAGGAAGATGGCGCTATTGTTGCGCTTGATTGGGGACGCGGACGAGATCAGGAAGAAACCGCCCTGCTTCGCCGCGCGCGTGATCAATTGCAGGATTATTTCGACGGCAAGCGCCTGACCTTCGATCTACCCCTGGCACCAATTGGCTCTGCCTTCCATAAGCGCGTCTGGGCGGCGCTTTGCACCATCCCGCCAGGCGAGACGCGAAGCTATGCCGACATTGCCCTTGCCATCGGATCCGCCCCGCGCGCGGTCGGTGGGGCCAATGGCGCCAATCCCATTCCCATCATCATTCCCTGCCACCGTGTCATCGCAGCAGACGGTTCGCTCGGCGGCTATTCCGGCGGCGACGGACCGGCTACAAAGCGCTATCTTCTGAACCTTGAAAGCAGCGCGCTTCTCCTTCCCCTCAACCCACCGGCGCATCATAAGCGCCCATGATGGATACCCCCATGAATCACGCTATCCGCATCCATGAAACCGGCGGCCCGGAGAAAATGGTTTGGGAAGAAGTGCCTCTGCCTTCCCCAAAACCTGGCGAGGCGCTGGTGCGCCATAAGGCTGTCGGCCTAAACTACATTGACGTCTATTTCCGCACCGGCCTTTACAAAGCCCCCAGCATGCCGGCCATCATTGGCATGGAAGCCTCAGGCATCGTAGAAGCCATTGGCGAAGGTGTTACTGAGGTCACGATCGGTGATCGCGTCGCTTACGCCACCGGCCCAATCGGTGCCTATGCTGAAGCGCGCACCATCAAGGCTGATCGCCTGGTCAAAATGCCAGACGCAATCAGTTTCGAACAAGGTGCGGCGATGATGCTGCAAGGCATGACCGCCGCCTTCCTCATCAAGAAATGCTATGCCGCCAAGGCTGACCAAACCGTGCTGATCCATGCCGCTGCCGGTGGTGTCGGTCTGATCCTGAGCCAATGGGCCAAGCATCTGGGCTGTACTGTGATTGGCGTGGTCAGCACCCCAGAAAAAGCCGCGTTGGTGAAGGCGCATGGCGTGGATCATGCGCTTCTGACCAGCGATGACATCCCTGCGCATGTGAAGGACATCACCAAAGGCGCCATGCTTCCGGTGGTGTATGACAGTGTCGGCAAGGATAGCTTCCTCACCTCGCTTGATTGCTTGGCCCCTTACGGGCTTATGATTTCCTATGGCAATGCTTCAGGCCCTGTTGCCATCCCTGATCTCGGGATTCTCGCCGCCAAGGGCTCGCTCTACGTTACGCGCCCAACGCTTGCGACCTATACGGCGCAGCGCGATGATCTGGTGTCGCGCGCCAATGATTTGTTTGAAGTTGTGGCTTCTGGTGCCGTGAAGATCCGCGTTAATCAAAGCTATGCGCTGAAAGACGCCGCGTCTGCCCATATCGCATTGGAAGCCCGCAAGACTACAGGCAGCACCATCCTCATTCCATGATGAATACGGCTGGGCCTTGGTAGTCTTCCATCATCGCCCAGCCTCTGCCTTCCATGACCGAAAGCGCATCGACGGCACCTTATCCTGCGGGCGCACGTAATAGACATAGCGATAGGCTTCCCGCATGCCGAGGCGCCGCTGCGCCGCGCAGGATGCCTGATTGCTCGCGGCCACTTGCGCCCATATCCACCGCGCCCCCTGCGCTTTAGCCCAATGGGATGCGGCGCGGGTGATGCGGGCGGATAGGCCGCGGCGACGTGCCTCTGGAACCACGGCCAGATCAAAAAACCCAGCCAGTTCCCCATCCGCAACAATTGAAATACAGGCAAGCGGCCTGCCACCCTCATGCAATACCAGCCAGGCCGCGGGCACCATCATCATGCCGACCGCATGCTCCTTCTCCGCGCGCCGCGCCGGCACCTGATGCTCCGCCGTTGCAGTGACAGCCATCCAATCCGCCTCGGGCGACGCCAATACCCGCACATCAGCATCAGCCTGCGCGATGTCTTGAGCCTGCCCGACAAATATGATGGTCTCATCCTTCGTCGCATACCCCCGTGCCGAGAGCATTCCCCCCAAGCCTGGTGGGTCGAGTGGAACCGACCAAAATCGTACCGGCAAGCCTTGCGCCTCATACCGCGCTTCAATCCGCGAGACACGCGCGGCTAGATCGGGGTCGTCCATAGGCCATAAGGAGCTCGCCGCATTGGCGCGCCCCGTACCGCCCAAAAAGCTCCGCACCACAAAACTGCCATCGAATGCCACCCGCTGCGCCGGCACAGCGGTTAGGCAGGCGCGTTCCAGTGCCGCCACATCGGGTATTGTATCACCCGACATTGTTACACCTTGCCGATCACACCGGCGGCAGGGTCCTCCGGCGCTGGGGTGGCCTTCACCTCCCGCCGCCGCGCATGCCAAGCTTCCATCAATTGCAAGATGGTCGCGGCAGTCTCTTCAATACTGCGCCGCGTCACATCAATCACCGGCCAGCCTTGTGCTGTGCAAAGCCGCCGCGCGGCGACGATCTCTGCTTTCACCGCTTCCGGGTCGATATACTCTGTCGTGTCGTGCCGAACACCGTGGCCGCCAATGATCTTCAGGCGATGCCGGCGAATATCGATCAACGCATTGGCTTCGATATGAAGGCCGACAACGGGGCAAGGCGGATCGTTCAAAATTTCGGGCAGGCTGGCCCCTGGCACAATCGGTACATTGGCTGCTTTGATCCCCCGATTGGCCAGATAGAAACAGGTCGGTGTTTTGCTGCTGCGAGACACCCCAACCAGCACAACATTGGCATTGCGAATGCCAACCGTCCCTTGTCCGTCATCATGCGACAAGACGTAATGCATCGCATCAATACGCCGGAAGTAATCCGCATCCATCACGTGTTGGGCTGCGCGTTTTTCACGCGCGCGCACACCTGTTGCTTCCTGTAAAAGCGCCATGACTGGGTCAAGCGGCGAAAGACAGGTCACGCCCATACGCTGGCAGGCTTCTTCCAAAACATGCCGCAGGCTTGAATCAACCAATGTATACAGAACCGGGCCTGGCTCATGCTCAATCCCTTCCAGGACCCGGTCCAACTGCAACCGGGATCGGATCAGACTCCAGCGATGATCCACAACATGGTGATCATCAAAGCGTGCGAGCGTCGCCCGCGCGATGGATTGCAGGGTTTCCCCCGTTGAGTCAGACACCAAATGTAAGTTGATTTGTCTGTGGGGCATGGCGGGAGAATTCCATGAATCAATGTGGATAACGGGGGTGGATTCCAACACTGGTCCCGCCCGGCATGATAATGGGGGCAAAACCCTGGCTACGCGCAAGCCGGGACAGATTTACCCTGGCTTTGCATCCAACCTGGGAAAGTGACCTCTTTCCTGATCCCCTCAGCGTTACCGACGATCAAGTTTCAGGGAGAAGGCTGTGGATGGAATTGGGATGGCTTGGTTCCCCATCATCCACAGGCCCTACAAGATACCACATCTTTCAGAATCTTAGATTCAATGCTTAGGTTTGGGTCATGGAAATGGAAAACGAACCCGGCCGAACCAAACCCTTTCTGCATGTCCTAGCGGGGGAGGCCGTTTGGCCGCCGCCCGTATGGCTCATGCGGCAAGCCGGGCGCTATCTGCCCGAATACCGCGCCACACGGGCCAAGGCAGGGGATTTTATCTCGCTCTGCACCACGCCTGATTTGGCGGCCGAGGTCACGCTGCAGCCCATCCGCCGTTATGGTATGGATGCCGCCATCTTATTCTCCGATATTCTGATCGTGCCCTGGGCCTTGGGCCAGAATCTTCGCTTTGCCGAGGGCGAAGGGCCGCTGCTTGATCCCATCCGCTCGGCCGAGAGTATCGCCGCACTCAACCTGGACGGCGTGCTCGCGAAAGCCGCACCGATTTTTGAGACCGTACGGTTGACGCGGGCCGGCCTCAATCAAGATCATCCCAAAACCGCCTTGATCGGTTTCGCAGGCTCACCCTTCACTGTTGCATGCTACATGGTGGAAGGCCGCGGCAGCAAGGATTTCGCGGCCACACGCGGCATGGCTTTCAGCGACCCGGCCAGCTTCGGCCGCCTTATCCGCATACTGCAAGATGCTACTGTTGAGTATCTGGTAGCCCAGGTCGAAGCAGGCGCTGAGGCACTCATGCTATTCGACACCTGGGCTGGCCTGCTGCCACCAAGCCAGTTCCGCCGCTGGGTAATCGAACCTTCAGCCGCCATCGCGCGCGCTGTGCGCAAGCGCTGCCCGAATACTCCGATCATTGGCTTCCCTCGGTTGGCAGGGCCTACGCTGCCTGATTACGCCGCCCGCGCAGCGGTAGATGCGGTCGCCATGGATACCAGTATGGACCCGCGCTGGGCCGCCCAGGCCGTGCCTGCCACCATGCCCCTGCAAGGCAATCTAGACCCCTTGGCGCTCGTCGCCGGCGGCGCGGCTTTGGAAGCGGAGGCCCGCAGCATCCTGGCCGCCATGCGTGGCCGACCCTTCATCTTCAATCTGGGCCATGGGATTATCCCACCGACACCGCCTGAACATGTCGCGCAGCTCATGCGCATCATCCGGAGCAGCTGAAAAATTCAGTCTGTTCCTTGAGGGGCGAAGGGTGGCTTTAGCCAAATCGCTTCCTTGATCTTGGTTTTGACAAACCCTTCATGCGCCGCCAGCGCTTCAGCAGGCGGCGTGATCACCATAACCACCCGCTCCACCTTTTCGACTTCCAGAGTGACGAGCCGCGGCGCGGCTTTGGCAGCTAATTCCAGCCCAGGTTGCTTACCGCCCATCATTTCCAGATAGACCTGCGCCAAAAGCTGGCAATCAAGGATGGCGTTGTGGTTCCCGCGCATGGAATTATCCACGCCGAGCCGGCGGCACAGCGCATCCAGATTATTCGGCATGCCGGGGAAGCGGGTCTTCGCCATCGCAAGGCTGTCAATCATCCGGCGGCGATCCAAAGGCGGGCGTTGGCAGCGGAATAGTTCCGCGTCCAAAAAGCCGAAATCAAAGGGGGCGTTATGGGCAATGATGTCGGCGTCATCCAGAAACGCCAACAGTGCATCGGCGATGCTGGCGAATTTCGGCTTGCCGGCAACATCGCCGTTGGTGAAGCCATGAATGCGTGATGCTTCGGCCGGGATATCCCGTTCCGGATCGATCACGTGGTGAAACACCTCGCCAGTCGGCAGCAGGTTGAATAGCTCGACTGCCGCCACTTCAATCACGCGGTCACCGGTGAGCGGGTCAAGGCCCGTGGTTTCAGTATCAAGCACAATTTGACGCATCAGCGGGGCACTCTCAGCCTGTGCATGAGGCGGCGGATAGCTGAAGCCGCGAAATGCCGCGACAAACCGCTATGAACCACGACATCGGCGCGGCGGCGCTTGGCGACATCTGGCATTTGCCGCGCGCGAATGGCAGCAAGCCTTTCGAATGTCATGCCGCGGCGCCGCATCACGCGGGCGGCTTGTACCGACGCGGGCGCCGAGACTACCACGACCTGATCTACCCGCTTCTCACCCCCGGTTTCCAAGAGCAGGGGAATATCCAAGACGACAAGGGATTTTCCCGCGCGTCGAGCAGCTGCCAAAAACCGTTTCTCCGCGTCGCGCACCAGCGGATGCACAATGCCTTCCAAAACCTTCAACGCTGCCGGATTGCCGAGCACCGCCCCGCGCAAGGCTTCCCGATCCACCGCGCCGTCACGCGTCGTGCCCGGAAAGGCAGCTTCGATCGGTCGCACTGCCCGCCCGCCTTGTGCTTGCAATTCATGCACGGCCTGATCAGCATCAAAAACCGGGACGCCATGGCGGCGAAAACAGGCCGAGGCCGTGGATTTCCCCATCCCAATCCCGCCAGTTAGGCCGATGATCTTCATGCGCCATCACGCTTGGGGATATCCGCCGCCACCACATCGCGCAAAGCCTGATCCACTTGCGGCGCCACGCCGAACCAGGCCTCAAAGCCCGGCCGTGCCTGATGCAGCAACATGCCAAGCCCATCCACCGCGACCAGGCCGCGCGCCCGCGCCGCTGCCAAAAGGCGGGTTTCGAGCGGGACATAGACAATATCCGCCACGACCGCGTTTTGTGGGAGCGGCGCCAAATCCACCTCCAGCCCCGGCTGGCCCTGCATGCCGAGGGAGGTCGTATTCACGAGCAACGCCGCGTCCTTCAAAGGCGGCTCATCCGCCACATGGATTGGCCCGCCAAGATCCCGCGCCAAAGCCTCTGCCTTGGTCGCAGTCCGGTTCACCAGAGTCACGCGCGGCGCGCCAGCATCCAGCAAAGCGGCGGCGATGGCGCGCGCCGCACCGCCCGCGCCCAATAACACGGCGGGGCCAGCATCGGCCCCCCAGCTAGGCGCGGCTTCGCGAATGCTTTCCAGAAAGCCGAAGCCATCAGTGTTTGAGCCCTCAATCCGCCCATCGCGAAAAATCAGCGTATTCACCGCCCCGGCGCGGCGGGCGAAGGGCGCAACCTCATCACAAATCTCAAACGCCGCGAGCTTATGGGGGATAGTGACATTGGCGCCGCGAAAGCCGAGATCCACCAACGCGCGCACCGCCGCGCCGAAACGATCGGGCGGCACCCCCAGCGGGATATAGGCACCGTCAATGCCATAGCGCTGCAGCCAAAACCCATGCAGGCGCGGCGAACGTGAATGGGCGATCGGGTAACCGAAAACCCCGGCGAGGCGGGCATGACCGGAAAGCAGCTTCATCCTGCCAGAAAGCACTGCGCGCGGGGGGAAAGCAAGCGGTCAGGCCGCCACTTGGCGAAGCCATTCCTGCACATTGTAATGCATGGTGACCCGCGTGATCCGCCGGTCCTTCAACGCGAAAAACGCGCCCGCCGGCAAGGCATAACGCTGGCCCCGCGCCGGCGGCAGCCCGGCATCCTGCACCCGGTATTCGCCGTGCACCTGAAATTCCGCCGCAGCACGGCCAGCATCGGGTGCCGTCATGATCACAATATCGCGCAATTCTTCCCGGTAGCAACGCGCCATCCGGTCCAGAAAGGCGGCAAAGGCCAGCTTGCCGTGCTCTGCCCCACCTTGGTTAATGTCATGCACCACATCATCGGCCAACAGCGCCAGCATGCCCGGCCAATCCCCGCGATTGAAGGCGGCCAGATAGGCGCCGATGAT
>Ga0079301_1000412_pt1 | contig 20389 bp, 20 predicted proteins | sample Wag4_2014_7_11_3_FD_74797 | JGI IMG/M metagenome (GOLD analysis project Ga0079301, IMG submission 74797) | Fresh water mixed with fracking chemicals microbial communities from Ohio, USA - Utica-2 Time Series FC 2014_7_11 | ecosystem: Engineered > Industrial production > Chemical products > Input... | reverse complement strand
GTTCTTTCACGGCGCGAGCTGGAGACACTTCCTCGTGCGCTACCCCGAGAGCAACAACCTCCACAAGAAGATGCTCCGCGTGGCCGACCAGGTGGCCGCAGCCAGCGGCCTCTCGAAACCGCCCGTCGGTGGGGGCCCGGACCCCTGGGAAGAGGCCCAGCTGGCCCTCTGGCGTGGTCAGTCGAACGACTCGTACTGGCATGGCGTGTTCGGGGGGCTGTATCTCACGCATCTGCGCTCGGCGAGCTACCAGGCTCTCCTGACGGCCGAACGCCTGTGCGATGGCATCCTGCACGGCGATCGCCCCTTCCTCGAGGTCGAGCGCGTCGACTTCGACTGTGACGGCAAGCCCGAGGTGCTGGTCTCGCGACAGGACCTCAACCTGTATTTCAACCTCGAGGGCGGGGCCATGTTCGAGCTGGACCACAAGCCAACGGCCTTCAACCTGCTGGACACCCTGGCCCGCCGCCCGGAGGCATATCACCAGCAGATCGCCCGGGCGACGACGCTCGAGGCTTTCCACCGGGAAGGCACGATCCGCGCCATCTACGAGGTGGTCCTGACGAAGGAGGCCGGCCTCGAACGTTACCTCTACCGCGACTGGTACCGGCGCACGTCGTTCGTGGACCACTTCCTGCATCCCGACTCGCACCTGGCCTCGTTCCACGACATGAGCTACGGGGAACAGGGCGACTTCGTGAACCAGGAATACCAGGCCACGGTCGAGCGCACGCCGGAAGGCGCGACCGTCACCTTCGAGCGCGAAGGGCATGTCTGGGTCGGTAGCGACTTCTGGCCGGTCACGGTGCGGAAGGCCTTCCGGATCCCGCGCGAGACGGGCCATGCCGTGACATGTCACTACACCATCACGAACAGACGGGATCGGGGCATGTCCCTCTGGTTCGGCGTCGAGTTCAACGCCAACTTCCTGTCGGGGGACGCCCCGGATCGCCGCTACGTCTGGCAGGGCCAGGGCCCCCGGGATGACGACCGCCTGGGATCACGAGGAGAACTGTCACGGTGCCGGGCGATCGCCATCGAGGATACCGGGCGAGGCCTCGCCTACCGCCTCGGGTGGAATCAGCCGGCGACGGTCTGGCGGTTCCCGATCGAGACCATCTCGATGTCCGAGGGCGGCTGCGAGCGTGTGTACCAGAGTTCGGTGATGATGCCGCACTGGCGGCTCGACCTGGGCCCGAACGCCTCGTTCGAGGTCACGATCGACCAGAGCGTGAGCGCCTTGCCTGTGGTAGATTTGAGGCCATGATCAGCTATCCCCCCCTCAACCCGGTCGCCCTCTCGCTCGGTCCCGTGACCCTCGGCGGACGCACGTTCGGCCCGCTGAGCATCCACTGGTACGGGATCATGTACGGTCTCGCGTTCCTGATCACCCATGCGATGGTCAAATCCCAGGTCAAGCGCCGTGGTCTGCCCCTCGACGACACGGGTGTCGCGGACTTCATCATGGCGCTCATCATGGGCGTCATCCTGGGCGGGCGCATCGGTTACGTCCTGTTCTATAACTTCCGGGAATACCTGGCCCACCCGCTCGAGATCCTGGCCGTCTGGCACGGAGGCATGTCCTTCCATGGAGGCCTCATCGGGACGCTCGTCGCAGGGGCCTGGTTTTGCCGGAAAAACAAGCTCTCCCTGCTCGAGATGACCGACGTCACGGTGGTCTCCGTCCCGCTCGGTCTGGCGCTCGGGCGTCTGGGCAACTTCATCAATGCTGAGCTGTGGGGACGTCCGACGTCCGTGCCCTGGGCCATGATTTTTCCGACCGATCCCCTGGGCGTGCCGCGTCACCCGTCGCAGCTCTACGAGGCCGGCCTCGAGGGGCTCTTCCTGTTCGCGGTCCTGTTCGGCCTCTCGAAACTCCAGCCGCCGAAGGGTAGTCTGCTCGGAACTTTCTTGCTGGGCTACGGGCTCATCCGGTTCGCCCTGGAGTTCGTGCGCAACCCGGACGCGCACCTGGGCACCGTGCTGGGCCCCTTCTCCATGGGCCAGCTGCTGAGCACCCCGATGGTCCTGGGCGGCCTCGCCCTGATCGTCCTGGCCTTCCGGCGCCCGGCCACCACGAGCCTTGACGAAAAGGCCAGCGTCCCTTAACATCAAGAGGTCGCGCGGAAGTGGCGAAATGGCAGACGCGCATGCCTCAGGAGCATGTGGGGGCAACCCCTTGGAGGTTCAAGTCCTCTCTTCCGCACTCGAGCCCCCGGTTAAACCGGGGGCTTTTCGCTCCCATCCCTCCCGGAAAGGACCGTCCCGTGACCGCTCCCATCCACGGCTTCTCCGCCCGCACGCTCGATGGCCAGGACAAGTCCCTCGGGGACTATGCGGGCAAGGTCATGCTCGTCGTCAACACCGCGAGCCAGTGTGGCCTCACCCCGCACTACAAGGGCCTGCAGGAGCTGCATGAAGCCTATGCCGATCGGGGCCTCGCGGTCCTGGGCTTCCCCTGCAACCAGTTCGGTTTCCAGGAACCCGGCACCTCCGACGAGATCGCCACCTTCTGCCAGCGGAACTACGGCGTGCAGTTCCAGATGTTCGAGAAGGTCGACGTCAACGGTGCCGACGCGCATCCGCTCTTCAAGTTCCTGCAAGAAGAGAAGCCCGGGATCCTCGGAAGCGAACCGCTGAAGTGGAATTTCACGAAGTTCCTCGTGGACCGCGAGGGGAACGTCGTCGAGCGCTACGCCCCCACCACCGAGCCCGCCGCACTCAAGGAACGCATCGAGCAGCTCCTCGGCTGAACACCATCCCCGAGAGCCCGGCCCGTCCGGGCTCTCGCCTTTTACAGGGAGCCGAGGAAGGTGGCCGTGGCCTCGACGAGCTGGCGCTGCTGCTCCTCGCGCGTGAGGGTCGCGACGCGATCGCCGTCCTGAAAGCCGTACCAGCCGAACTGTGCGTGGTTCCCGCCCTCGATCCGGACCCGGGTGGCGTCGGAAGGCAGCAACCCGTCGACCCGCTCGAGCTTGTCGGGCGTCGAGAGCCCGTCGAGCGTACCCGAGACGGACAGGACCTTGACCGGGCCCTTCGACAGGTCCGTGGAGTCGGCCGGATACGAGGCCCAGAACACCAGCCCCTTCACCGTATCCGGGTGCTCCTTGGCGTAAAGGGCCGCCACGACTCCCCCCACGGAATGACCCCCGACGGCCCAGGCAGGGACTTCCGGATGGCGCTGGAAGCACTCCGTGGCCGCCTCCGCGTTCGAGAAGGCCAGCCCGAAGGGAACCCGGGGGACGGTCACCAGGAAGCCCCGTTCGGCGAGGTCCATCGCGGCGGGCCCGTAGGCGCGAGGATCGACGTAGCCCCCCGGATAGAACACGAGGCCCGCGCGCGGCGCCCGACCGACCGGAGCAAACGTGAGCGCGTCGGTGTTCGTGACCGCGACGGTGCCCGTGCTCTTCAGGCGGGCGAGGGCCTCGGGCATGACGGGCGCGAGGAAGAAACGCTTGCCCGCCGTGGACGGATCCTGGGCGCCCGGGGCGCAGCCGGTGGTGGCGAGCACGGCCAGTCCGACCAGGGCGCCGAGGACGGACGGGAAGATGCGGGCAAGGGGACGCGACACGGGACCTCCACCGGGACGGGGCAGCCATGGCATGATAGGCCATCGCCGCCCGAGGAGGCTCCCCATGACCCCGACCACCTGGCTCCTGTCCGCCCAGCTGGCAACCGCGAGCCTGCTCACCCCGACGATGCCCGCTCCGGAAACCCCGGCCGACACGCTGCGCCATGCGACCATGACCTCCGATCGTCCCGACCCGACGCTGGCCGTGGCCCTGGGCCTGGGAGCGGCCCTGGTGGCGATCGCCCCGCCGTTCCTGGGGGCCAACGCCGTCGTCAGCGTGGGCACCGCGGCCGCCACGAGCCTGCTCCCCTACGCGTACCTGCGTGACCCGTGGCGGTCCGTCGGGGCACCGCTCGCGAGCCTGGGCTCGGGGCTGCTGGGGGCCGTGGTCGGCTCGCGCGTGGCCCTGCCTCTGGTATCGGGGCGATCGCACTCCCTGGGCAGCGACGCGGGAACCGACTGGACCGAGGGAGGCTTCCTGGTCGGACTGACCCTGTTCGGGGTCTTCTCGGCCTGGGATGCATGGCGCCTGGTCCAGGCGTCACCGAGCGGGCCGCAGCCCGAGTTCGAGGTGAAATAGTCGCGGTGCCTCGCGCGCAGCGGGCCAGGCGATCTCCACGCTCGCCACGGCAGGGCCTGGCGGCAGTCCCAGTCGTTCGAGGCCCCAATCGCCGCCTGCGGGCAGACGCACGCGACCGATCGTTCGACCGTCCGCTCCCGCCATGCGCACCTCCAGCGGCGTCTGGCGGGGGCCCGTCTTGAGCGCCAGAGAAGCCAGGGAAACCGGTCGGATCAGGGTACAGCTCAGGCGGGCAGTCTCACCTGCCCGACCGAGCCACTCGGTGTCCGGGTCCCCGTCCACGGCGCATTCGGCCTCGTGAAAGCCCCCGGGGTCCGTCACCGATGCCTCGACCCCCACCACCGCGACGGCACCGGCCACGAAGGGCGCCCTGCCTCCGGGCACATCGCGCGGTAAGACCGGGCGGCGAGCGCACCACACGACGGGCTCCGCTGTGAGGGCAACGCGCCCATCCGGACACGGCCGCACGTCGCCTGCAGGGGTCACGCGCCACCCCCCCGGGGGAAAGCGCCATGCCCACGGGACTGCAGCAAGGCGAAACGGAGACCAGGCGACCCGGAGTTCACCGTCGGGTGTGGCGAAGCGGTGCTCGACGACCTGGGGCGGCCGGGGCCCCGGCTCGAGGGGCTCGGCCTTCTTGAGGAGGCGGGATAGAGTGCGGTATGCCGCCAACCCGCCGCGGGGCCGCGAGAGCGACCACCCATCGACCAGGCCCATCTGCCGCCAGCTGGGGTTGGTGGCGGCATACCAGGCCAGGGGGCCGATCGCCTCCGTGCGAGCCGTGACGTACAGCTTCACCAGGGCAGCCGCCTGCTCGGCGGGGTCCCGGGCCGGGAATCCCGATTCCGAACACGACAAGGGGCGCTCGAGGCCATGCCGGCGCAGAACCTGCCGGAAGCCGCTCGCCACGTCGAGCAACGCCCGCACGGCGCCGTCCGAGGTGGGGCCGCCGTACGCGTGAAAATCCACGATGTCGAGGTCGGGTCCACTCCCCCGCTCCAGCAGGGCCCGGAGGTAGGCCGGATAGCCGAGCCCGCCCGTGACGATCGCAGCCCCCGGGTCCTCACGCCGGATCGTCCGGGATGCCACCCGCAAGAGTCGCGCATAGTCGTCCACGCTGCCCCACCAGCTCCGGACCGGATCCCCCGGGGAGCGGCCCAGGTCCCCTGAGGGGAAGTCGGGCTCGTTCCAGATCTGGTAGGCCAGGACCTGCCCCCGGTGCCGACGGGCCACCCGCGTGAGCCAGGTGGCCCAGAGGTTGGCCGGATTGACGGCCACGCCCGGAGGCGCCTCGTCCCGACCGTTGACGAACACGGGCTCGTACAGGCCCCGGGGGACGGCATGTGGAGAATCGCCCGTGGTGGGGCCCGTCGCGGCCGCCCAGGCCGGAGTGTCCATGCACATGAGCATGACTCCGAGCCCCGCCGCACGCGGGATGGTGACGGCCGAATCGAGGTCAGGGGCGTGGGGCCGCGTACCGGGGGCAGGTTCGTCGAGCCGCCACGGGTAGCCCTCCCGCGTGAGTTGCACACCCAGGTCCCGATACAGGGCCGCACCCCGTGTACGCGTGCCCGACCAGCCCCCGTGGCCGAGACGCTCGTCGAACTTGGGGACGGCCTGCAACCCGAACCATGCTCCCGTGAAGGCCTCCCACATGTCCGTCATCCTCCGTCCATGTGCGTGCAACCGCCCAGGCCCGGCACCCAACCTACTTGCCATGCCGGGGGCATGCTTCGTCCATGCGTGCTAGCATGCACCGGCCGACCCACGAGGAAGCAGGTGACTCCGTGACCGAGACCGCGACGCTCCGCTCCCCCCTGCTCGACGGCAAGGCCGTCGCGCACGACCGCGAAGAGGCCCTGCGTATCCGCATCGAAGCACGCGTCGCGGCGGGACTGGCCCGTCCGGGGCTTGCCGTCGTGCTGGTGGGTGACGACCCGGCGAGCCACGTGTACGTCCGCAACAAGGAACGCGGCTGCGCACGCGTGGGGCTGGAGAGCCGGACGGTTCGCATGCCCGCCACCAGCACCACGGCCGAGATCGTGAAGGCCGTCGAAACCCTCAACGCCGATCCGACCATCCACGGCATCCTGGTCCAGATGCCCCTGCCCGCGGGATGTGACCCGCTCGCGGTGCAACTGGCGATCCACCCGGACAAGGACGTCGATGGGCTGCACCCGCTGAACGCGGGGCGTCTCGCGAGCGGCCTGCCGGGACTCGTGCCGGCCACCCCTCGCGGGGTCATGACCCTCCTGTCGCACGCGGGCATCTCGCTGCGCGGGGCACTTGCGGTGGTGATCGGACGCTCGAACCTGGTCGGCAAGCCGGTGGCGCAGTTGCTGCTGCAGGCGGACGCGACCGTGACGGTCTGCCACAGCCGGACCCGCGACCTGGCCCACCAGGTCCGTCAGGCCGACGTGGTGGTGGCGGCCGTGGGGATCCCGGGACTCGTGACGGCCGACATGGTCAAGCCGGGTGCCGTCGTGATCGACGTGGGCATCAACCGCAACGCCGAAGGCAAGCTCGTGGGCGACGTGGACTTCGCCGGCGTGAGCGCCGTGGCGGGCTGGATCACCCCGGTGCCCGGTGGCGTGGGGCCCATGACGATCGCCTCGTTGCTCGAGAACACCTTGCATGCGGCCGAAGGCCTGGACCGCATCCTCTGAGACCGCAGCTCGAAGGAAGCAACCGGCGATGACTCAGCCAGGAGAGCCGGCCGTGGTCGTGTTCAGAACGAGGCCAGCAGCCAGATGGCCAGGATGGGCGCACCCAGGACAGCCGTCCCGGCCAGGAAGCCCAGGCTGACGGCACCCGCCAGCGCGCCCGCGGCACCGGGCAAGCCGGTCCCCACCCGCCGCGCGAGTCCGCGGAAGAGGATGATCGCCATCCATCCGATGAGACCGGTGGCCAGCAGACCGGTCGATCCCGGCCACAGGCGCCCCAGGGCCGCCACCGGCCCGGCGAGCAGCAGCGGCCACAGGGCCGCCGCGAGCACGCGAACGTAGGCGGCGGCCGGCTGCCGCGTGACCAAGCCCAGCCAGGCCGCCTGCCACAGGACGCCGAGGGCGATCGTCCCGGCCGCGAACAGGCTTGTGAAGACGAAGACCAGGGACCCCTCCCCCGAGGCGAGAACCAGCCCCACGACCACGGACAGCAGGATCCACTGGACCACGAGAGCTCTCCCGGAGGGGCCCTCTTCGTGAGTCTCGCCCGTGAACAGCGAGCGGTACAAGAAATCGATCATGGCCGTCACTCCATGAGGGCGAGGGGCACGCGGTCACGCCGGAGCAGCGCCTCGAGGCCCGCAGACCAGGGGTCTGGTCCGAACCGGGTCGACATGCCGGGAAGGACCTGATCGAGGAAGCTCGATTCGGTATAGTTCTTGACCTGCGGATCCTCGCCCAGGTGTGCGGTCTTCTTGAGCCAGCGGATGGCGTCCTGGCTGGTGCCCAGTTCGTCCACCAGACCGTTGCGAAGGGCCTGACGCCCCGTGTAGACTCGCCCGTCAGCCAGGGGCCTGAGCTTCGCCAGAGGCATGCCGCGTCCCGCGACGATCGCCTCGAGGAACTGCTGGTAGATGTCCTCGCACATGGCCTGGAGCAAGGCCCGCTCGTCGGGGCGCATGGGACGATACGGCGACCCGATGTCCTTGTTGGCCCCGCTCTGGATGGTCGTGGCATGCACGCCCAGCTTGTTCATGAGCCCCGAGACATCCTGGGCGTGCATGATCACGCCGATGGACCCGGTGGTGGTGCTGGGCAGGGCGAAGATGCGCCGCGCGGCAGCCGCGATGAAGTAGCCTCCGGAGGCCGTCACGTCCCCCATGGAGACGGCGATGGGCAACTTGTGAGCCCGCGTGACCCGCATGAGCTCCATGTAGATGGCCTGCGACGCGGCGGCCGAGCCACCCGGGCTGTTGATCCGCAGCAACAAGCCCTTCACGCCATCGTCCTCGGCCTTGCGGATGGCCTTCACGAGACGCATGGCCTGGGCTCCCGCGGACGAGAACGGGCTGTCGACGGTCTGCTCGTCCGTGATGACGCCGTAGACGTCAATCACGCCGATCTCGGGAGAGCCGGTCGTCGAGGCGACGAGCTTGCCGAGGTCTGCCGAGGAATCGGCCTTGCGGTCTTCCCCGCCGCGGGGGCCCTTGACCCACACGCCGACGGCGGCGACCAGGCTCGTCGCGACGAGCAGCGAGGCAAAGAGACGGTCCAGGCGCATGGGTCCTCCAGACAGAAGCGCAGGCGCATCGTAACATGAATGGCGAGTTCCCCCCCTTCCCGACAGGAGAGTTCCCGCCCGTGAAGCATGCGGCCGTCTTCCTCGATCGCGATGGCACCCTCAACGAAGAGGTGGGCTACATCCACGACCCCCAGAACCTCAACCTCATCCCCGGTGCCGGAGAGGCCATCCGGACCCTCAACCAGCGAGGCATCCTCGCGATCCTGGTGACGAACCAGTCGGGTCCCGCCCGGGGCTATTACCCCGAGAGCCACATCCACACCTTGCACCAGCGTCTCAACGACCTGCTGCTCGACGAGGGAGCGGTGCTCGACGACCTGTATTACTGCCCGCACCTCCCCGACGGCACCGACCCGCGCTACGCGCTCTCCTGCGCCTGCCGCAAGCCCGGCACGGAGCTGGTCGATCGTGCCGTCGAGAAACACGGCATCGACCTCGCGCGGTCGTACGTCGTGGGCGACAAGGCAACCGACGTCGAGCTGGGCCAGGCCGCGGGCTGCAAGACCGTCCTGCTGACCTCGGGTTACGGCGAACGCGTGCTCGCGGGTGAGTACCAGTGGAAGGTCGAACCCGACTTCGTGGCCCCCACGGTCCTCGAGGCCGTGACCTGGATCCTCGCCGACCTGGGCACGCGTGAGTAAAGCGAGTCTCGCCCGCGCCAGCACCGTCATGGCCGTCCTGCTCCTCGTGAGCAAGGGCGCGGGCTTCCTGCGCGAGAGCGTCGTCGCCTCGGCCTTCGGCGCAGGCGTCGTCAAGGACAGTCAGACGGTCGCCTACATCTTGCCGGCCCTGTTCCTGATCCTGCTGGGCGGGCTGAACGGCCCGTTCCACCTGGCGACGATGGGGGCCATCACGCGCCTGCAGGCCCGCGGCGAGGGCGAGCGGGTACGCGACCTCGTCGCCACCATCCTGGTGGGCACCCTGCTGCTCACGGGGCTGCTGGGCGGAGCGATCGCCTTCGGTGCGCCGGCCGTGATCCGCATGCTCGGTCCCCGCCTGAGCCCGGAAGCCCTCGACCTGGCGGCCCGGCAGCTCGTCGTCATGGCCCCCCTCATCCCCATCGGCGGCCTCATCGGGGTCCTCTGCGGCATCCAGAATGTCGGCGGGAAGTTCGCCAGTGCCAGCCTGTCTCCCCTGGTCTCGAGCGTCACCGTCATCGTCTGGGTGCTGGTCGCCCCAGACGCCATCGCGATCGCCTGGGGCACGCTCGCCGGGGCGCTCGGGCAGCTGGCCCTGCAGGGCTGGTCCGTCGTCCGCCACTGGCAGAGCCTCGTCGGCGGCGGCCTCGGCCGGGTGAACCTCCGGGATCCGGAGTTCCGGGCGATGCTCGGCGTGCTGGGTCCGGCGGCCCTCACGAGCTCCATCGGGACGCTCAACGTGGCGATCGCCACGGCCTTCGCCTCGCGTCTGCCAGCCGGCACCATCAGCACCTTCAACTACGCCAACCTGCTCCTGCAGCTGCCCATGGGCATCCTGCTCACGGCCCTGCTGGTCCCGATGTTCCCGCGTCTCAGTGAATCCGCGGCCCGCGAGGACCACGCCGGGCTCCTGGAATGGCTGGAACGCGGGACGGGCCTCCTGCTCGTGACGATGGTTCCCCTGGCCGCCCTGGTGGCGATGCTCGGGGCGCCCGCCATCCAGCTCGCCTTCGAGCGAGGGGCCTTCGGCCCCGAGGACACCCTCCGGACGGCCATGGCCCTCGCGATCCTGGCCGTCTCGATGCCGCTGTATTCGGTCCGGGACCTCTACGCGCGGTTCTTCTACGCCCGCCAGGAGAGCCGGGTGACGGCCACCATCACGCTGCTGTCCGTGGGCGCGAACATCGGGTTCAACACGCTGCTGCTCCCGTGGGGACTCGCGGGCCTCGCGACCGCCACGGTCCTGGTGACGGCCTTCAACCTGGTCGCCCTCGGATTTCTCCTGCGGCGACGGCTGGGCACGCTGACCCTGGGGCGACAGGCCCCCCGGCTCGGCCGGCTCGCGCTGGCCCTGCTCCCGGGCCTGGGCTGGCCGCTGCTCATCCGGGGCTGGTCCCCGTGGTCGGGACTTGCGGGCGCCCTGTTCCAGCTCGTGTTGGCCGGCGGGGGGGCCATGGTGATGATCCTCGCCACGCTCGCTTGGCTCAGGGAACCCATGCTCGGTTCGATCCCGGGACTGCGGGGCCGTCTGGACCGCGTGCGCCCACCCGAAAACCGATCCAGCAGCGAAGATCCTGGTATCGTGGCACAAGGCGACTGACCGTCGGGTATAATGCCGGGCGATCGCCCCCCACGGGAAGTAGAGGTTCCAGTTGGCTCACACGCTCCTGCTCGAAGGCAACGTCGCGTCGATCAGCTTTCCCAACCTCGTGCAGCTGTTGAAACTCGAGCAGAAGACAGCCAAGCTCGAGCTGTCCCGGGTCGAGATCGGCCAGACGGCCGAGATGTACTTCGTGGGCGGCAACCTCAAGTACGCGGCGGTGAACGCGCTGCGCGGCGAGGATGCCATGTTTCGCATCATCTGCTGGTGGAAGGTCGGTGTCTTCAAGGTCACCGAGATCGAGAAGGACGAGATTCCCACCCACAACATCTCGCGGCCCATCGACTGGGTGCTGCTCGAGGGCATGCGCCGCATGGACGAGTGCCACCACTACAAGGGCATCGTCCACGACCTCACCACGGCCGTGAGCTACACGCAGGATGCGCTCGACGCTTTCCAGTGGGACCGGCAGGACCCGCCCGAATGGATCCCGCACTGGATGCGCAAGCTGCCGCGATCGTTCACGCTCGCCCAGTTCTTCGATTCGTCGCACCTCGGAGAGCTCGAGACCTGTGCTGCGCTCAAGAGCCTTCTCTACACCGGCGCCGCGATGGCGCACCAGGCCGGCACGAGCCCGGACATCGCCAGCTCTCCCATCCAGCGCACGCGGTTCGATTCTTTCGCGCTGATCGTCATGGAATACCTCGGCTACGAGATCGCCAACAACCTCGTGGAAGCGGCCTGCCAGGAGATGGGCGTCATGGACCTCGACCAGGTCACGTTCGGCCAGATGGTCGACCTCTCGGACCGGCTGGGTATGGCCGTGTCGCGCATGGTGGGGTTCGATCAGGGTCAGGAGTGCATGCGCAAGCTCCGGGCCCGTATCACGAGTCTGCTGTGAGTCCTCCGGGAGCCCCGTCACCCTGCCTGGCCTCGCGTCGCGCTTCCCCCTCGGTCTGGAGATTGACTTGAACGTGACCTCTGAATCGCAACCATCCAGCCTCGCCAGCCGCCTGCTGGTCCGCAAACCCTTCTCCGACTTCCAGAAGGATTCGGGGCTCAAGAAGGTCCTCGGAGCCTTCGACCTGACGGCGCTGGGTATCGGGGCCATCATCGGGACGGGGATCTTCGTGATCACGGGCTCGGCGGCCGCCAAGTACGCCGGCCCGGGCATCATCCTCTCGTTCATCATCGCGGGAATCGCCTGCTTCTTCGCGGCCATGGCCTATGCCGAGGTCGCCTCGATGATCCCGGCCTCGGGCAGCGCGTACACCTACGCCTACTCGGCCTTCGGAGAGCTGGCCGCCTGGATCATCGGCTGGGACCTGGTCCTCGAGTACGTCGTGGCCTCCTCGGCCGTCTCGATAGGCTGGTCGGCCTACTTCGTGAAGATTCTCCACAATCTCCACATCGACCTGCCGGCCGCCTGGATCCACGCGCCAGGCCAGGATGGCGGCATCGCCAACCTGCCGGCGATGGTCATCGCCCTCGTGGTGACGGGCCTGCTGGTCCGGGGGGTCAAGGAGAGCGCCAATGTCAACACCTTCTTCGTGGGCGTGAAGATCCTCGTCCTCCTGATGTTCATCGCCATCACGATGGGGGCCGTGAATCCCGGAAACTGGACACCCTTCATGCCCTTCGGCTTCAAGGGCGTCATGACCGGAGCCGCGACGATCTTCTTCGCCTACATCGGCTTCGACGCCATCTCCACGGCTGCCGAGGAGGTCAAGAACCCTCAGCGGGATCTGCCCATCGGGCTCATCGCGAGCCTCGGTATCTGCACGGTCTTCTACATCGCGGTGGCGGCCATCTTCACGGGCATCATCCCGCAGTCGATGTATCCCCAGATCGTCAAGGAGGCCGCTCCCCTGGCCTTCGCGCTCGACTACATCCAGAAGGGCTGGGCGGCTGCGCTGCTGAGCGTGGGTGCCGTCGGGGGTATCACGTCCGTGCTCGTCGTCATGATGATGGGCCAGCCCCGCATCTTCTACGCGATGGCGCGGGACGGTCTGCTGCCCTCCTTCTTCGCGAAGGTGCACCCGAAGTTCGGCACGCCTCACGTCACGACCGTCATCTGCGGGATCGCGGTCGCGCTCATGGCAGGCTTCACGCCGATCGACACGGTCGCCGAGCTCACGAACATCGGGACGCTCTTCGCCTTCTGCCTGGTGGCGATCGGCGCCTGGATCCTCCGCCGCACGCGTCCGGAGTGGCCGCGCGGCTTCCGGAGTCCGGCCCTGCCCCTCGTGGTGGTCGGCACGGTGCTCAGTTGCGGCTACATGATGATCTCGCTGCCCGTCGTGACGTGGATCCGGTTCGTCGCCTGGCTCGCACTGGGCTTCGTGGTCTACTTCGCATACGGCGTCAAGCACAGTGTCCTGGGCAAAGGTGCCTCGGTGACCGCGGACGCTCCGTGAAGGTCGTCGGCACGGCGGAAGAGCTGAGGAGTGCCCTCGCAGGACACTCCGGCACCCGCGGCTTCGTGCCGACCATGGGGGCCCTTCACGCCGGACACGAGCGCCTGATGGCCGAGAGCCGGGCCCGGGATGGCCACGTGGTGGTCTCGATCTTCGTGAACCCGAAGCAGTTCGGGCCGAACGAGGATCTGTCCCGATACCCCCGCCCGTTCGAGGCAGACGTGGCCCGCTGCGAGGCCGCCGGAGTCGACGTGCTCTTCGCCCCGGACGTCGCGACGATGTACCCGCCGGGATTCACGACCGACGTCCGGGTCACGTCCCCCTGGGTCGATCGCTGGTGCGGGGCGAGTCGCCCGGGCCATTTCGATGGCGTCACGACCGTCCTGGCGCGGCTTTTCGGCCTCGTCAGGGCGGACCGCGCCTACTTCGGCCAGAAGGACTTCCAGCAGTGGCGCATCGTGTCTCGGCTGGCCGCGGACCTGGCCGGCCCCGAGATCGTCCGGGTTCCGACGGTGCGGGAACCCGATGGTCTCGCGCTCAGCAGCCGAAACGTCTACCTGTCGGGGGAAAACCGGAGCGTGGCCCGCGCCCTGTCCCGGAGTCTCGCCCGCTTGCTGGAGGCGTCCCGTGAAGGAAGCCCCCTGCCAGACGCCCTCGAACGGGAGCGGGACCGGCTCTCGCATACCGACGGTCTCGCGCTCGAGTACCTGGATGTCGTGCGGGTGGAAGACCTCTCACCGGTGGAAACCTTCGGGCCCGATCGGGTCGCCCTCGTGGCCGCCCGGGTGGGCCCCGCACGCCTCATCGACAATGCCCTGATGGACCCGGCTGGCCCCGATTCGGGGTTACTCGCCTACCTGGAGGAGACCGCTTCATGAACCGCCTGGTGATCGCGATCGATGGACCCGCAGGTGCCGGAAAGAGCACCGTCGCACGCATGGTCGCCCGGGAGCTCGGACTGACGTTTCTCGACACCGGCGCGATGTACCGGGCCATCACGGTGAAGGCGCTTCGCGAAGGCCTGGCGCTCGACGACGCGGCGGCGATCGGGGAACTCGCCGGCCGGACGCGGGTCGAACTCAGGGGGACGCCCGACGGGCTTCAGGTCTTCATGGACGGTGAAGACGTGACCACGGCGATCCGCCAGCCCGAGATCTCGCGCCACGTGAGCGACGTGGCCAAGATTCCGGCCGTCCGCCGCACGCTCGTGGCCCTCCAACAGGCCCAGGGAACGCAGGGTGGCGTGGTCGCCGAGGGTCGCGACATCGGCACGGTCGTGTTCCCCGATGCCCCCGTCAAGATCTACCTGGTGGCCAGCGTCGCGGAGCGCGCCCGTCGCCGGGAAGCCGACCTCGTGCGCATGGGACATCCGGTGGACCGGGCGGAACTCGAGGCCGAGATCGCCCGCCGAGACACCATCGACTCCACCCGACCGGACAGCCCCCTGCGCCCCGCGGAAGACGCCATCCACCTCGACAGCGACGGCCTGTCTGCCGAGGAGGTCGTGGCCGCCATCCTGGACCGGGCCCGGGCGATCGCGGGCCCCCGGGAGAGCAAGATTTAATATCCTCCACACGGTTCCGGAACGGCCGAACAACGCCACTTTCAAGCCCATGTGGCAACCTGAATCATGTCCTGGTCCGGTCCGGTCAGGAGCGGGCAATTCCTGCTCCGTGGCTGTCGGTCCCTGGACGACGGGTGACGGCTGACCCCCGCCCCGCGCAAGCGGTGGACGGCGAGGTTCCTGCCCGTGGCGTCGGCGCAAGTCGGCGGAATTGAGCAGGGGCACGCAGGGGGCGTGCCCCTGCTCGCTTTTTGTGATGTGGATCACGATTCCACCGGGCTGGTTGACGTATCATGGGGGTCAACATGGCGGCAAAGCACCGCTTTTTCTTGTATGCTGGACCACGGCGGGTCTGAAGATCGCGTCGGATGTGCCGAACCGAGGAGGGGGAGGCTGTCCGGAACCCGGTTCTTTGGCCGGAAGGGAAGGGCCCAGCATGTTCGACCGCCTCTTCGGCAAGTCGACGACGGTGTTCTCGAAGGCCATGTCGGGCCTCTCGGCCCGTCAACGTGCCACGGCTGAAAACATCGCCAACGTCGATACCCCGGGCTACAAGCGTCTCGAGGTGGCATTCGAGCGTGAACTCTCGCGGGCCGCAGGAAAGCTCGACCCCGGACGGTACCAGCTCGACCTCGCCACGACCCAGCCGGGCCACATGTCGCTCGATGCGGCCTCGAGCCTCGCCGAGGTGTCCATCCGCACCACGCACTCGGATGAGACGTCCCTCCGAAATGACGGCAACAACGTGGACATCGACACCGAGATGACGAAGCTCGCGCAGGCGTCCTTCACGTACGGGGCCGTGGCCGACCTCATGAAACGCAAGATGTCGGGCCTTCACAGCGTGATCCGCGGAAACTGATGCAGGGAGGAGCTGAAGGATGAGTCTCTTCGATGCGATGAACGTGAGCGCGAGCGGCCTGACGGCCCAGCGCCTGCGCATGGACACCATCGCTGCCAACCTGGCGAACGCCAACACCACCCGGACCCCGGACGGCGAGGCCTACCGCCGTCAGATGGTCGTCTTCGAGTCACGCCAGTCCTCGGATGGTTCGCGCCCGGGCGGAGGCGTCCGCGTCCGCTCGATCGTCGAGGACCAGAGCCCGCTGCGGATGGTCTTCGACCCGGCCCACCCCGATGCGAATGCCGAGGGCTACGTGGCCATGCCCAACGTCAATCCCGTCACCGAGATGACGGACCTCATCTCGGCCACGCGCTCCTACGAGGCCAACGTGACGGTGGTCCAGGCCCTCAAGGGCGCCGCCTCGAAGGCCCTGGAGATCTAGGCTCATGGCGATCGACACCATGCTGGGTTCGATGCTCCGGACGGTGGGCCCCACCCGCAAGGAGTGGATCCCGCTCGCCGGAGAGGGCGAACAGGCGGCCGTGGCCTTCCAGCAGGCCTACGCCGAGGCCGAGGCTGCGAATCGCGAGTTCCCCGGGGCGGACCTTCCGGGCGCGCGTCAGGCCGATCCGGGAACCTCGGCCACCGCGGCCCTGCAGGGTCTCGGACGCCCGCTGTCGGCCTTCCTGGACGAGGTGAACGGTCTGCAGATCCAGTCCGACCACCTCAAGCAGGAGTTCGCGACCGGCGGTGACGTGGAGTTGCACGACGTGATGGTGGCCGAAGAGCAGGCCAGCGTCGCCGTGGAACTGACCATGCAGCTCCGGAACAAGATGATGGAGGCATACCAGGAAATCATGCGAATGAGCGTGTAGGCCCTTCATGAACGACTTTATCCGGCAGATCCAGCAAGACCTCGGCCGCATCTGGACCAGTCTCAACCGTGTCCAGCAGTTGCTGTTCATGGGGGTGGCGGCGGCCTGCGTCGTCGCCATCCTGGCCGTCGTCATGTGGGCCCAGACGCCGGAATGGACTCCGCTCTTCACGAATCTCGAGGAAGCGGACGCCGGGCAGGTCGTCGCGAAGCTCCGGGACGCCAAGGTCCCCTACCAGATCGTCGGCAATGCGATCCTGGTCCCCAAGACCAAGGTGGACGAGCAACGCCTCTCGCTCGCCGGCCAGGGGATTCCGACCGGAGATTCCATCGGTTACGAGATCTTCGACAAGAACCAGTTCGGCATGACCGATGCCCTGCAGAGGCTGAATTACCAGAGGGCCTTGCAGGGGGAACTGACCCGGACCATCGAGGCGATGGAAGGCGTCGAGGACTGCCGGGTGCACATCGTGATCCCCGAGAAGGACCTCTTTTCCGAGGACAACGAATCTCCCACCGCGGCCGTGGTCCTGAAACTCGACCGGGGAGCGAAGCTCTCGCCGGACCAGGCCAAGACCGTCATTCACCTGGTCTCGAAGAGCGTTCCTGGCCTCAAGGCGACGGATGTCGCCATCACCGACGTCGCGGGTCGCAACTACACCGAGGAACTCAACCTCGAGAAGAACGAGTCTGACCTCACCCTCCAGCAACTCCAGATCAAGAAGAAGCTGGAAACCAACCTCAAGCGGAATCTCCAGACCACCCTGGATCGTGTGCTCGGCCCGAACAACTCGGTCGTCACCGTGGCAGCCGAGCTCGATTTCAGCTCGGTGGAGACCAACGAGGAAACCTACTCCCCCGTGGTGGACGCCTCGGGTTCCGAGAGCGGTATCATGCGCTCGGTGAAGGAGACCAGCGAGACCTACGGGGGCGGACGCCCCGAAGCGGGAGGAGTTCCCGGCGTCACGACCAATCTCGCGGACGGCGCCAATGCCGGGGCACCGGGCTACCAGACGGCGGATGCCTCGAACCGGAACGGGCTCTACGAGAAGCGCGAAAGCATCCGCAACTACGAGGACAACAAGCGCGTCCAGCGGCGCGTCAAGGCCCCTGGCGAGGTCAAGCGGCTCTCGGTCGCCGTCGTCATCAACGGCGAGCTCGAGGAAGAGCAGCTGGCCAGCTTCAAGGAACTCGTGGGTGGCGCGGCAGGTATCGATCCCGTGCGGGGCGACACCGTCGTGGTGACGAGCCAGAAGTTCAACGACCAGCAGCTCAAGGTCGCCGCGGAGGAAGAAACCCAGGCACGCCAGCAGGCCAACATCCAGGGCTATCTGCGGGTCCTCGGAGCCATCATGGTCGGCGTGCTCGCGCTGTTCCTCCTGCGCCGCGGTTTCAGCAGCACGCAGGAGCCCATCGCCGAGGAGATCGGCCCCCTGTCGCTCACCGAGGAGGTGGTCGAGACCGTGCGAGATCCCGTGGCTCCCACCCTTTCTCTCGGTGCCGTCGGCGAGGACGATCGCAAGTCCACGCTGGCCCGCGAGATCACCAAGGTCATCAAGGCCCAGCCGACCGAGATCGCCAAGCTCGTGCGGTCCTGGATGCTCGAGGACGAATGATCGCCGTTTCCCGCAGGTTGAACGAGGACGATTGACCCATGTTCCGCGATCGCGACAAACGACAGCTCACCGGCCGACAGAAGGCCGCAGCCCTGCTGGTGGCGCTCGGCCCTGACACGGCCTCGACCATCCTCAAGTCGCTCGGGAATCCCGAGGACATCGAGGCCCTGACGCTCGAGGTCGCGAACCTCGGCAAGATGGCCCCCGAGGTCACGGAACAGATCCTGGACGAGTTTTATCACCTCATCCAGGCCAACAGCTACATCAACACGGGCGGCGTCGCTTATGCACGAGAACTGCTGACCAAGGCCCTGGGGGCCGAGCGGGCGAGCGAGATCCTCAACAAGCTGTCCGAAAGCCTCACGGCCCTCCCGTTCGAGTTCATCCGTCAGGCCGACCCCACCCAGGTGCTCAACTTCATCCAGAACGAGCACCCCCAGACGATCGCGCTCATCCTGAGCTACATCAAGCCCGAGCAGGCTGCCATGGTCATCTCGGGCTTGCCGAGCGAGCTCCAGACCGAGGTGGCCACGCGCATCGCCCAGATGGACCGCACGACCCCGGCCGTCCTGCGGGAGGTCGAGAAGGTCCTGGAACGCAAGTTCTCGGCCGTCATGAGCCAGGACTTCACCAACGCGGGCGGCACCAAGGCCCTGGTCGCGATGCTCAACTCGGTCGACCGCAGCACCGAGAAGACCATCCTGGAGTCGCTCGAAGAGCAGAACCCCGATCTCGCCGAGGAGATCAAGAAGCTCATGTTCGTCTTCGAGGACATCGTGCTCCTCGACGATCGCTCGATCCAGCGCGTGCTGCGGGAGGTCGACACCAAGGAACTCGCCCTGGCTCTCAAGGGGTCGAACGAGGAAGTGAAGGCCAAGGTTTTCAAGAACATGTCCGAACGCATGGGCAAGATCGTGAAGGACGAACTGGACTTCATGGGCCCCGTGCGCGTGCGCGACGTGGAAGAGATCCAGCAGAAGATCGTGTCGATCATCCGCGCACTCGAGGAGCGCGGCGAGATCATCGTGGCACGTGGCGGTGGCGACGAGTTGATGGGCTAGGCGAGGTCGCGGCATGATCTCGCGGATCATCAAGGCCTCCCAGTCCCGCTTCGTCGACGGGCAATGGGTCATCGACCCGCCGCCGCCTGCTCCCCCCCTGGAGCCTCGGGTGATCGGCCCATCCGTTCCCGATCCCGATGAACAGCCCGAGATCCCGGCAGGCCCCACGCCCGAAGAGCTCCGCGCCGAGGCCGAGGCCGAGGCCGCCCGGATCCTCGAGGAAGCCCAGCTCCAGGCGCAGGCCCTGCTCGACGAGGCCCAGGCCCGGGCCCAGGAACTCCTCGTGCAGGTGTCCGAGGCCGGCTACGCCGATGGCCTCAAGCAGGGTCGCGAGGACGCGTTTCATGAGGGCGTCCAGGAATGGGAGAAGCGCATTTTCCCGCTCCAGCAGGCCGTGGACACCGCCCGGTACGACCTGGCGCTCCAGCTGACCCGGATCGAGCCCGACCTCGTGCGCCTGAGCATCCTGATCGCGGCCAAGATCCTCGGCCGCGAGCCCCGGGATGCGCACCTGGTGGCCGGGCAGGTGGACGCGATCATCCGGCGACTGGCCGGTGAACTGGGCCTGCGGATCGAGCTGAATCCCGAGGACCTGCTCGCCTTCCGGGAACCCGAGGCCATGATGGTCGAGACGGTGGGCAATCCGGGCCTCGCCCCGGGAGAAGTGAAGGTCGATCTCAAGGTCGGGCGCATCGATGCCACGTGGCTCACCCAGCTCGACAGTGCCGCGCGCGCCCTGACGGGGGAGGGCCTCGATGCCCATCCGGTGACCCGGGAAGCCGCCCGGGTCATCACGGAGTCGCACGAGGCGGCCCGACAGTCGGCACGCGGTCAGGCTGCCGCGCGGATCGTCCCCCCCGCCGTGCCGGCCGCGAAACCGGCCGTCCCTTCCCTTGCACCGGCTCCGGAAACCTTTGCGCCCCGCTGGATGCCCACCAGCATCGACGACGTCACGGCCGACGGGTTCGATCTGGCGAGCGAAGACGACGACCCGGAGGCACTGTCTGCCCAGGACGCGACCCTCCTCGCCGAGGAGGAGCCGTGATCATCGGACCCTTTCACTCCTACCTCGACCGGATCGAGGACCTGGACCTCGTCCGTCACGAGGGCCGGGTCGCCCAGGTGGTGGGCCTGGTGGTGGAAAGCCACGGACCTGCCGCGAGCCTCGGGGAACTCTGTCGCATCCAGGTGAGCCCGAAGCAGGCCATGCCCGCCGAGGTGGTGGGTTTCCGCGAGGAGCGGACCCTCCTCATGCCGCTCGGCCAGCTGGAGGGGATCAAACCCGGCAGCCCCGTGATCGCCATGGGGGAAACCCTCAACGTGCGAGTCGGCCCGAACCTCCTCGGACGCGTCATCGACGGCCTGGGGAACCCCATGGA
>Ga0079301_1000410_pt1 | contig 20457 bp, 16 predicted proteins | sample Wag4_2014_7_11_3_FD_74797 | JGI IMG/M metagenome (GOLD analysis project Ga0079301, IMG submission 74797) | Fresh water mixed with fracking chemicals microbial communities from Ohio, USA - Utica-2 Time Series FC 2014_7_11 | ecosystem: Engineered > Industrial production > Chemical products > Input... | reverse complement strand
AAAGCCGAAAACTTCCTGCCCGCCATGCATCACCGTGACGGCGGAAACCTCCACCTCAACCCGCGCTCCCATCGCGCCGCGCAGTGTTGTTGAGTATAGCCGCACCGAGCCACGATTACGAAGGTTGGAGAGCAAAACTTCAATTTCGATACCCTGGCCGCCGAGCCAGCGTTCCAGCGATTCGCCGCGCGCCTGTTCTTCCGAACCCAGCTCTGCCAGATCAAGAAAGGCGCCATTGGCTGAAATCACCACGCCATTCTGATCCGTGATCACGAAGGCATCGGGCAGATTCTCCGCAACCTTCAGAAGCTGCGCCTTGGCTGGTGAAAGCCCTGCCGGCTGTTCCCCACCCGCGAGAGAAAGCCGCACCAATAGGACCGAAGCACCATCCTGCCGGAAGCTGGTGGCCGCAATGGTCACTTCACGGCCTGTATCGGCAAGCTGTGCGCGCACCTCATCACCACGGCCCGCAATACGCACGGAGGCAAGCAGGGATTGCACCGCCTGGCGGCTTTCCGGCGCGAAGGCATCCATCAAGGGCCGGCCGATCACCCGGCGGGAATGCCGCCCAAAAAGCTGTTCAGCGGCGGGATTGGCTTCGGCCACGCGCCCGGTGGCGCCATCAATGATTAGCGTGGCATCGGCGGAAAGCTGGAACAGCAGGCGGTAGCGCGTTTCCGCCTGCCGGAGCTTCGCGTAGTCGCGTTCCATGGATTGCTGGGTTTCCAGCAATCGTTGCTGCAAGCGTGATTGCGCGCTCAGGTCGCGGCCAAACACCACGCGCCGATTCCCCCGCTGCAAGGGTACGGCGGCGAAAAGCAACGGCACGGCTTCGCCACCTTCGGCGACCTGATTGATGTTGCGCCACTTCGACTCAGCCGGCGCGCCGCTGAGCAAGGCTTCAACCTTGGGGCGGCTTTCTGTCGTTACGGTTTCCGCCCAGGGGCGGCCTAACCAGGCCTGATGCCCCCCCAGGGTTTTCGAAAGTTCCTGATTGCTGAAGGCGATATCGCGAATGACGCCCTGATCATCCACCACCAGCGCCATATCCGCCGCCGCCGAGACCAATGAGGCCGCGGCATCAGCATCCAAATCTCCAAGCGATTTGCGGGGTGCGAGGAAGGTTTTCACGGGCATGCAAGGCCTTTTAACGCGCGGGCCGCTCTGTCGGAGCGGTTCCTGAGGAAATACTGCAGCGATGCGATCAATCGCATGGCGGGGCGGCCTAACTCGGTAGCCCCCTACTTCCTCGTCCCTGTAGGGCAAGCAAGGCCTCGGCTTGCATTATCGCTTCTTCGGCATCACGCGCGGTCGCGTCGGCGCCAAGCCGCTTGACCAGGAGTGGTTCCTTCAGGATTTGCGCCCCGCCCACCAGAATGCCGAGGTCCGTATTGCGTGACGCCCGACGGATATCGCGGATGAGGCTGGCCAGACGCTCGATATGGGTTTCACCGCTGATGGAAAAGCCAATCAGCCCAAAATGCTTTTCGGCAACCATGGCAATCAGCGCCTCATTATCGGCGCTGCCATCCACCCAGGTTTCCCAGCCGGCCCGGCGAAAAAATTGTTCCACCATCAGCAGGCCCAAACCATGCTGCTCACCCGGGGCGGATGCCAGCAGGATGCTTCGGCCTTGGCGAATGGAAATGCCAAGCGGCGCGAAGCGCGGTTCCAGCGCATGGCAGACGGCATGGAGGCAGCGCAGCCCAATGGTGACTTCGGTGAAGTCGCACACATCCTTTTCCCAGCAAACGCCGAGAACTCGCGCCGCTGGCGCGAGAAGCCCAAGATAAACCTGCGACAGCGGCAAGCCACGGGCACAAAAAGCTTCAATGAAGGTGAGCGCGTTGTCGGTATTGCCGAGCCGTGCCAGCGCGGTGAAGGCTTCCACATCGCCTTCGGTCGGTGCTGCCGGATGCGGCGCTGCGCCTTCCTGCGTGGCAACACCAAGCGCGCGCTGTGCAAGCACGAGTCGAGGGATTACCTCGGTCTCGATCACCCGCTTGAGCGGCTGGGCGTTGCCTTGGGATGCGCCGCGCCAGACCGCTTCGGCGGGACCATCCCTGTGGTCGGGGTCTGGGTCTGCCATCTGCTCACGCGAGTATAGCGTGAAAGCGTGATCGGCTTCCATATACTCCGCCTGGGCCTGACGCTCCTCGTCCGTGATCGGCTTCATGGTAGACCCCCTCATACGGGTAGCTTCATCCTGAGGGGGCGATAATGTCAATTGAAAAATACGTCAATCTGCCTTGACACTCCGCGCGGGGGTCCGGTAGGTTTCATCACATAGAAGACTGGGAAGGGGGTCCGCATGACCCTGAGCGTCACAGAAAATCAAGGCAAACTGGCCGAAAGCGACCAGGGAGTGCTCTTGGTGAGCTGGGTCCGAAGCCAGCCTGTTCGAGTCGTTCAAGCCTCTGGGGGTGTCACGCAATGCTGACAGCAGACCGCTTTACCGGTATTTTCAAGGCCTTGGATGCCAGCCCCTGGAACGCGGCTACGGGGCGCAGCGGCAAACGCCATGCGGGCGCCCGGCAAGGGGCGGCCACCCAGCTTTATACGCCGGATGAGCGCCGCCGGCGGGATTCGACCCCCTGGACGGTGGTGCAGGGCATCCTGGCGCCGGTGCAATTCCTGGTCTTCTTGGTGAGCCTTGGCCTGGTACTGAATTACTTGGCGACCAATGAGGGCTATATCGCGGCGACAGCTTCGATCATCGCCAAGACCGCCATTCTCTACCTGATCATGGTGACGGGTTCGATCTGGGAAAAGGTGGTGTTTGGCCGCTGGTTGTTTGCGCCAGCCTTCTTCTGGGAAGATGTCTTCAGCATGTTGGTGCTGGCGCTGCACACGGCCTATCTCCTGGTGCTGGTGCTTGGCATTGGTGATGGCCGCGGGCAGATGATGTTGGCATTGGCCGCTTACGCCGCTTATGTCGTGAACGCCGCGCAATTCCTGCTGAAGCTGCGTGCCGCGCGTCGCGAAGAAACCGGCTGGCGCGGCGGCGATGCAGGCCAGATGACATGAACCAAACCGGCGCGCCGCAACAGCATGAAGGCATGGCGCCCGGCGCCGGTGGCTGCGCCGACACGGCCATTTTGCGTGAACGCGGTCAGCGCGAGGTTTTTTGTGGCCTGACCGGCATTATCTGGCTGCATCGCAAGATTCAGGATGCGTTTTTTCTGGTGGTTGGCAGCCGCACTTGCGCGCATTTGCTGCAATCCGCCGCTGGTGTGATGATTTTTGCCGAACCGCGTTTTGCCACCGCCATCATCGAGGAACGTGATCTGGCTGGCTTGGCTGACGCGAATGAGGAATTGGACCGCGTGGTGACGCGGCTGATCCAGCGCCGCCCTGATATCCGCATGCTGTTCCTGGTGGGGTCCTGCCCATCCGAAGTGATCAAGCTTGACCTCTCGCGCGCGGCGCAGCGGCTTTCGCAGCGCTTCTCACCCAGCGTGCGTGTGCTGAATTATTCGGGCAGCGGCATTGAAACGACCTTCACTGAAGGCGAGGACGCTTGCTTGGCCGCCCTGGTGCCGGAAATGCCGGCGGAGCCAGGGACAGCGCGTTCCCTGCTGGTGGTGGGCGCTTTGGCGGAAGTGGTGGAAGACCAGTTCATCCGGCTTTTCAACGCCCTTGGTGTCGGGCCGGTGCGTTTCCTGCCTTCACGTCGTGCATCCGAGTTGCCGGCGGTGGGCGATGGGACGCGGTTTTTGCTCGCGCAACCTTTCCTTGCCGGGACCGCTCGTGCCCTGGAAGCGCGTGGTGCAAGATACATCCCAGCACCTTTCCCTTTGGGTGAGGAAGGCACGACAGCGTGGCTGCGCGCCGCGGCCGAGGTCTGGGGCGTGGGTGAGGAACGCTTCGCCCAAGCCACAGCGCAGGGCAGGGAACGCGCCCGCGCCGCGCTTTCAAATCATCGCGCCACTCTTGATGGCAAAAGCATCTTCTTCTTCCCCGATTCGCAGCTTGAAGTGCCGCTGGCGCGGTTCCTGTCGCGTGAATTGGGTATGCAGCCCATTGAGATCGGCACGCCTTATCTGCATCGGCAGCATTTGGCGCATGAATTGGCATTGTTGCCGGCATCAGCGAAGCTGGTGGAAGGCCAGCATGTGGATCGGCAATTGGATCGCTGCCGCACGGCGCGGCCTGATATGACCGTGTGTGGGCTTGGCCTTGCTAATCCTTTGGAGGCTGAGGGACTGACCACCAAATGGTCCATCGAACTCGTCTTCTCGCCCATTCAGGGATACGATCAGGTAGGTGACCTTGCAGGACTTTTTGCGCGGCCTTTGGTCCGGCGCGAAAAGCTGAAGGTCTAGCCATGCAACTTGCTGTCTGGACCTATGAAGGGCCGCCGCATGTGGGGGCGATGCGCATCGCCACCGCCATGGAGGGTGTGCATTACGTCTTGCACGCGCCGCAGGGCGATACCTATGCTGATCTACTTTTCACCATGATCGAAAGGCGGGACAAGCGTCCGCCCGTGACATGGACAAGTTTCCAGGCGCGCGACTTGGGTGGCGACACTGCCGAGCTTTTTATGGAAGCGGCGCGTGATGCCTTTGCCCGCTTTAAGCCGGAAGCCATGCTGGTAGGCGCTTCCTGCACCGCTGAGCTTATTCAGGATGATCCAGGTGGCTTGGCCAAAACGCTTGGCCTGCCGGTACCGGTGGTGCCTTTGGAATTGCCTGCTTATCAGCGCAAGGAAAATTGGGGCGCGGCGGAGACGTTTTATCGGCTGGTGCGCGCCTTCGCTGGGCCGGCGCAAGCCCGCGCGCCGCGTGATCCGGCCCGCGCGCCGCGTTGCAATATTCTTGGGCCAACGGCGCTCGGCTTCCGGCACCGCGATGATGTTACGGAGATCACCAAGCTGCTGAACGGCATGGGCGTTGAAATCGTGGTCACGGCGCCGATGGGCGCCACACCTGCGGATCTCACCCAGTTGCGAGAGGCGGATTTCAATGTCGTGCTTTATCCCGAAATCGCGCAAGTTGCGGCCAGTTACTTGCAGCGCCATTTGGGGCAGCCCTTCACGCGCATTGTACCGATTGGCGTTGGTGCGACGCGGGATTTCATGGCCGAGGTTGCCACGCTTGCGGGCCTGCCGGCGCCCGTGGGTGATGGTGGCGATGGGCCCCGCCTGCCCTGGTATGCGCGTTCGGTCGATTCGAATTACCTGACCGGCAAGCGCGTCTTCATCTTTGGGGATGCGACCCATGCAATGGCTGCGGCACGCATTGCGCAGGAAGAACTGGGCTTTGCCGTTGTTGGCCTTGGTACTTACAGTCGTGAATTCGGGCGGGAGCTTCGCGCGGCGGCTGAACATTATGGCTGCGAAGCGCTGATTTCCGATGATTACCTGGAAGTTGAAGAGCGCATTGCCGCCCTACAACCCGAATTGGTGCTGGGCACGCAAATGGAACGCCATATCGCGAAGAAGCTTGGCGTACCTTGCGCGGTGATCTCTGCGCCTGTGCATGTGCAGGATTTCCCTGCGCGCTATGCGCCGCAAATGGGATTTGAGGGTGCGAATGTCATCTTCGATACCTGGGTGCATCCGCTGATGATGGGGCTTGAGGAACATCTCCTTGGCATGTTCCGCGAAGATTTTGAATTCCGTGACGGGGTCGCCCCTTCCCATCTGGGCCATGGTCCGCAAGCCGAAACACACGCTGTGCCAATGGCGATCGGCCCGGCAAGCTGGGCGCATGAGGCTGAGGCCGAATTGCGGAAGATACCCTTCTTCGTGCGCGGCAAGGCGCGCCGTAATACCGAACGATTCGCTGAAGAACGCGGCATTGCCGTAATCACCCTTGAGACGCTTTACGATGCCAAAGCCCATTTCTCCCGCTGAGGCATCGGCGCCCCGCATCGTCATTGTGACGATGGATAGCCATTTCGGTGGTGCGGTGGATAAGGCGCGCGCGCTGTTGCGCCAGCAAATTCCTGGGTTGGAATTGACGCTGCATGCGGCGGATGAATTTGCGGGTGATGCGGCAGCGCTTTCCGCTTGCCATGCGGATATAGCGCGCGCCGATATCATTATCGCCGGCATGCTTTTCCTGGAAGATCACTTCAGCCTGGTGCAGGATGCGATTGCGGCTCGGCGCGCTGATTGTGATGCGCTGATCTGCTGCCTTTCGGCGCCCGAGATCACGCGCCTGACCCGCATGGGCCGGCTTGATATGTCCGTTGAAGCAAAGGGGCTCATGGGCCTGCTGAAGCGTCTGCGCGGCAAGAAGGCTGGGAGTGGCGCCAGCGGCAAGGGCCAAATGCGCATGTTGCGCGAATTGCCGAAGCTGCTCCGCTTCATTCCCGGCACGGCGCAGGATCTGCGCGCCTATTTCCTCACGCTGCAATACTGGCTTGCAGGTTCAGCGGAGAATCTGGCGAATATGGTGGCGCTGCTGGTCCAGCGTTACGCCAAGGGCACGCAGAAACTTTCGGTTGCGGCGCCTGTCGAGTATCCGGAAACCGGGCTTTATCACCCGCGCATGAAGGGCCGCATTGGTGAGAATCTGAGCGGCCTGCCGCGTCAGGGTTCAGGCGGGACTGTTGGATTATTGCTGCTGCGGTCTTATGTGTTGGCTGCAAACGCCAAGCATTATGACGGCATGATCGAAGCGTTGGAAGCGCGCGGCCTGAACGTCATTCCTGCCTTTGCAGCCGGTCTTGATGGCCGCCCCGCCATTGATGCCTTCTTCACCAAGGATGGTGCGCCGGCGATTGATGCACTGGTTTCCTTGACAGGATTTTCGCTGGTGGGCGGCCCGGCCTATAATGATGCACGCGCGGCAGAAACAGCGCTGGCCAAGCTGGATGTTCCCTATATCGCCGCACATCCGCTTGAATTCCAGACCATGAAGCAATGGGCTGGGAATGCGCGTGGCCTATTGCCGGTTGAAGCGACCATGATGGTCGCCATACCGGAATTGGACGGCGGCATCTGGCCCATGACCTTTGGTGGGCGTTGCGGTGCCGGTGGCGACGCAGATGGGCGTTGTGCGGGCTGCGATGGTGTTGCCTGCGCCCGCGATATGGTGCCGCACCCGGAACGCGCTGGAACTTTGGCTGATCGTATTGCCCGCATGGTCGCTTTGCGCCGCACCAAACGCGCCCAGCGCAAGGTTGCAGCGGTAATCTTCAATTTTCCGCCCAATGCCGGCACTACCGGCACCGCGGCCTATCTTGGCGTGTTTCCCTCGCTGTTCAATACGCTCAAGGCCATGAAGGCAGCGGGCTATGAGGTGATCTTGCCCGATAATGCCGATGCCCTGCGGGAGATGGTGATCAACGGCAATCGCGACCGATATGGCACGACCGCCAATCTTGCGGCGCGCGTTTCGGTTGATCAGCATGTGCGTCGCACATCTTGGTTGGCGGAAATCGAGAAATCCTGGGGGCCGGCACCTGGTCGCATTCAGACCGATGGGCGCGATATCTTCATTCTTGGTGTTCAGCTCGGTAATGTTTTTGTCGGTGTGCAGCCTGGCTTTGGCTATGAAGGCGACCCGATGCGGCTGTTGTTTGAGCGTGATTTCGCGCCAACCCACGCCTTCAGCGCCTTCTACCAATGGATCAGGCAGGATTTTGGTGCCGATGCTGTGCTGCATTTTGGCACGCATGGCGCACTGGAATTCATGCCAGGCAAGCAGGCTGGCATGTCCGCGCAGTGCTGGCCTGATCGGCTGATTGGTGATTTGCCAAATTACTATCTCTACGCGTCGAATAACCCATCCGAAGGCATGTTGGCGAAGCGCCGTGCAGGCGCAACGTTGATCAGTTATCTGACGCCGCCCATTGCCTCTGCCGGGCTCTATCGCGGTCTGCTTGACTTGAAGGCTTCCATTGATCGTTGGCGTGCGCTTGAACCGGATGCAGATCCGAACCAACGTGCGGCGTTGGCCGGATTGATCCAAGCGCAAGCAAGTGCTGTTGATCTGGCGCAGGAGGAACCGGTTTGGGCCGACCCCGGACCCGAGATCGTGGCACTCAGCGCCAGCCTGCTGGAATTGGAATATACGTTGATCCCGCATGGTATGCATGTGGTGGGTGAACCGCCCGATGCGAACCAACGCGCCGAGATGTTAAGCGCCGCCGGCGTGGCTGAAGGCAGTGACAGGGCGCGGTATGACGCGCTGTTGGCAGAGGATCACGAAATCCCGTCCATCCTGCGTGGCTTGGACGGGCGCTATATCATGCCTGCGCCCGGCGGTGATCTTCTGCGCAGCATGGATGTGCTGCCGACGGGGCGAAACCTGCATGGCTTTGATCCGTTCAAATTGCCGAGTGCTTTTGCGGTACAGGATGGCATGCGGCAGGCGACGCTTCTGCTGGAACGGCATCGTGCTGAAGGGCATGGTATGCCAGAGACTGTCGCGATGGTGCTATGGGGTACGGACAATCTGAAGACCGAAGGTGGCCCCATCGCTCAGGCGCTGGCGTTGATGGGGGCAAAGCCACGCTACGACAGTTATGGTCGGCTGGCGGGTGCGGCGCTTGAGTCATTGGCTGAATTGGGCCGCCCGCGCATTGATGTGGTGATGACGCTATCAGGGATTTTTCGTGATCTGCTGCCCTTGCAAATGAAACTTCTGGCGGAAGCCGCCCTTCTGGCCGCCAAGGCAGAGGAGCCAGAGGAGCAGAATTTCATTCGCAAACATGCACTGCACCATGTCGCGCAACATGGCGGCAGCATGGAAGAAGCGGCGCTGCGTGTCTTTGGCAATACGGATGGCACCTACGGGGCGCATGTCAATTCCATGATCCATGACAGCGCCTGGAATGATGAAGACGAATTGGCTGCAAGTTTCGTCAGGCGCAAGGGTTTCGCCTATGGCATGGATGGGAAGCCCGCCCGCGCGGATAAGGTGCTGCAGCAAGTCTTGGCAAGTGTGGAAATCACATACCAAAACCTGGATAGTGTCGAGGTGGGTGTCACCACCATCGACCAGTACTTCGATATGCTGGGTGGTGTGAGCCGCGCCGTGCAGGTCGCGCGCGGTGGGCGCGCTTCCGCCATTTACATCAGTGACCAGACACGCGGTGAGGGTAAGATCAGGACGCTCTCAGAACAGGTAACGCTTGAAACCCGCACCCGTGCCCTGAACCCGAAATGGTATGAGGGGTTGCTGAAGCACGGTTATGAAGGCGTGCGTGAGATTGAGGCGCATGTGACGAATACAATGGGTTGGTCAGCCACCACAGGCGATGTTGCGCCTTGGGTATATGAACGTATCGCCGATATTTACGTGTTGGATGCTGAAATGCGCGATCGCATTGCACGGCTTAACCCAACAGCATCGGCCAAGATCGCCAACCGTCTGATTGAAGCGCAGGAACGTCGCTATTGGAATCCAAGCGCGGATGTGCTGGCCGCACTCCGTCAGGCTGGCGATGAACTTGAAGATCGCATCGAAGGCATCAGTGAAGGAGTCGCGGCATGACCGTGTTGATGAGAGAGCCGCCCCGCCTGACCGGACGCCCCCGCCAGGGAGATGGCGATGGCAGCGTGCAGGTTCATATGGATGAAGCCGTTTCCGGCACCACGGCGAAAGTATTTGCCGTCTACGGTAAGGGCGGCATTGGCAAAAGCACGACTTCTTCGAACCTGTCCGTTGCATTCTCAAAGATCGGCAAGAAGGTTCTGCAAATCGGCTGTGACCCGAAGCATGATAGCACCTTCACCCTTACAAAGCGGCTAATCCCGACCGTTATTGATGTGCTTGAGTCGGTCGAATTTCACGCCGAGGAATTGCGCGCCGAGGATTTTGTCTTCGAGGGCTATAATGGTGTGATGTGCGTTGAAGCTGGCGGCCCTCCGGCAGGGACCGGGTGTGGCGGCTATGTTGTCGGCCAGACGGTGAAGCTTCTCAAGGAGCATCATCTGCTGGATGATACGGATGTGGTAATTTTCGACGTTCTGGGCGATGTGGTGTGTGGTGGTTTTGCCGCGCCGCTGCTGCATGCCGAACGTGGCCTGGTGGTGGCGGCCAATGATTTTGACAGCATTTTTGCCATGAATCGCATCATCGCCGCCATCAAGGCAAAGTCTAAGAACTATCCAGTGCGGCTTGGTGGGGTCATCTGCAACCGCAGCGCAGCCACAGACCAGATTGACCGCTTCAATGCGGCTACCGGCATGCGCACCCTGGCACATTTTCCAGATCTTGATGTGATCCGCCGTTCTCGGTTGAAGAAGGCGACGCTCTTTGAAATGGAAGGCTCACCGGAACTGGAAGCGGTGAAGGCCGAATATATCCGCCTGGCGGAATCGCTCTGGGCTGGCGCTGATGGGCTTGAAGCGGCACCGCTCAAGGATCGTGAAATCTTCGATCTGCTCGGGTTTGATTGATGCAGACCGCCACATATCAAAATCGTCGCAGCCAGATCGAAACCTATTTCGATCGTACGGCGGTGGATGCCTGGGCGCGGCTGACGTCAGACGCGCCCGTCAGCGGCATTCGCGCGACGGTACGTGCCGGCCGCGATGAAATGCGCCAGACCCTGCTGTCTTGGCTGCCAGATGATCTTACCGGCAAGCGCCTGCTGGATGCCGGCTGCGGCACCGGCGCCTTCGCGATTGAGGCAGCCCGCCGCGGTGCGCAGGTTTTGGCAATTGATGTCTCCCCCTCACTGATCAAAATTGCCCGTGAACGCAGCGGTGCCATGGTGCCGGTGGGCAGTATCATCTACGAAGTAGGTGACATGCTGGATAGTCAATTCGGCAATTTTGACCATGCTGTCGCGATGGATAGCCTCATTCACTACCATCCCGATGATATGGTGCAGAGCCTGACGAGCCTTGCGCCACGCATCAGGCGTTCCGTACTGATGACTTTCGCACCGAAGACACCGTTGCTTGCAGCCATGCATCTCGTTGGGCGCGCCTTTCCGCGTGGTGATCGCGCGCCAGCCATTGAACCCGTTGCCGAACGTAGCCTGAGGGCGCGAATCAAAGCCGAAAGACAGCTTCTGTCCTGGGCTATCGGACAGGATCGGCGGGTGTCGCGTGGTTTTTATACGTCTCATGCGCTGGAGTTGATCCGGAAATGAGCGAGGTGAATGACCGTTTGGCGCGACTTTGGACGGGGATCAGCATCAATGTGCTGCCCTTTGCCGAGTCAAGCACCGGCCCATTGCCGATCAAACGGTTGTTACGCCTTTCGCTATTTCAGATTTCCTGCGGCATGACTGCGGTACTCATGGTCGGTACGCTCAATCGCGTCATGATTGTTGAGATGGGCGTTGCAGCAAGCCTGGTTGCGATCATGGTGGCGCTACCACTGCTTTTTGCGCCGCTTCGCGCCTTGATTGGCTTTCGCTCCGATTCCCATCGTTCGGTGCTTGGCTGGCGGCGTGTGCCCTTTCTATGGCTTGGCAGCATTGTTCAGTTTGGTGGGCTGGCGATGATGCCCTTTGCGCTCATCATCCTTTCCGGCGATACCTGGGCGCCGCCCTGGGTGGCGCAGCTTGCGGCGGGTATCGCCTTTCTGATGGTTGGGGCGGGGATGCATACGGTGCAGACGGTTGGGCTTGCCTTGGCCACTGATCTTGTGCCGCGAGAAGCGCAACCAAATGTCGTCACGGTCCTTTCGCTGATGCAATTGATCGGCATGGTGGTTTCCGCAATTGCCTTTGGCGCATTCCTCGCCAATTTCTCGCAAATCAAGCTGATCCAACTTGTGCAAGGCATGGCAGCCGCAACGCTTGTGATCAACCTGATCGCGGCCTGGAAACAGGAACCAAGGCGCCCCGAACTCACGGTTGGGCGTGCGCCTGGTGATCCGGACTTCCGCGCGAGTCTGAAACTGCTGCGCAAGTCTGGCCCATGGGATCGGCGTTTGCTGGCGGCGGCGCTGGGTACCGCTGCCTTTGGCATGCAGGACGTCTTGTTGGAGCCCTATGGCGGACAAATCCTGTCACTGAGTGTTGGGGCCACAACCGCCTTAACTGCGCTTTTCGCGAGTGGTGCAGTCCTGGGCTTTTTGCGCGCCGCGCCCTTGCTCGGCCGTGGCATGCATGCACAACGCGTTTCCAGCGCCGGTGCTATTGTTGGTATCTCGGGCTTTGTGATGGTGATCTTTGCGTCGCCGCTCGAATCAACACTTGTATTCGCAGCAGGAACTGCCGCCATTGGTTTCGGCGCGGGCCTTTTTGCACATGCAACGCTGACGGGTTGCATGCAGGCGGCGCCGGAAGGCCAGATTGGTCTGACGCTTGGCGTTTGGGGCGCGGTGACTGCCACTGCTGGTGGCGCCGCGGTCGCTCTTGGTGGCGTCATCCGCGATGTCATTTCATCGCTCGCGTCAGCCGGTGTTCTCGGTGCCGGGCTTGATGCGCCCAGTACGGGTTATGTCGGTGTCTACATCGTCGAAATAATTCTTCTTTTCATGATGCTTGCGGTCGTTGGCCCGCTGCTTAGGGCGAATGACACGGTTTCTTCCGGACCTCAACATGATGCAGGCCGGCCAACTTTGGTCGGGCTGCAGAACCAACATGGAGCATTGCCATGACAACACCCGTAACGCCGGTCTTTTTGGATGCGGCCGCGCTCTCACTGTATCTTTTCTTCGCATTTTTTGCTGGTCTGGTATACTACCTCCAGCGTGAAGGTAAGCGCGAAGGTTTTCCGATGATCGGCGAATTGCCGGATCGGCCAGCATTCGCCACCATGCACGGCTTCCCAGAAAGCCCTCCTCCAAAGGTATTTCGCCTTCATTATCCGGAAGGCGCCACAGTGGTTCAGGGTGAAAGGCCTGAGCGTAATGTGGATGCGCTGTTGACGCCAGAATACCCTTACCCCGGCACTGCCTTTGTGCCGACAGGGGACGCAATGCGTGACGGCGTTGGCCCGGCATCATATGCGGACCGCGCCGATGTGCCTGATTTGGCGTTTGACGACAACAAGCCGAAGATCGTTCCATTGCGGGCTGCGCCTGGCTGGCATATCGCGCATGAAGATCCTGATCCGCGTGGCCAGGCCGTGATCACTCTGGATGGAGAGGTCGCGGGCACCGTCGTTGATCTTTGGGTTGACCGGTCTGAATACATCCTGCGGTATCTGGAGGCAGAGGTCGCCGATGGGCGCCGCGTGCTTGTGCCGATGTTTCTTTGTACCTTTACCGATGACGGCACGGCGCGGGTGATTTCAGTCACCGCCGCGCAGTTCATTGCCGCGCCCGGGATTGCGCAAGCCGAACAGATCACCTTGTTGGAGGAAGATCGTATCTCAGCCTATTTCGGTGGTGGCCATTTCTATGCGACGCCGGAACGCAGCGAGCCATGCCTGTGACCAAGTCAGCCCCCGCACGCCTGACCGAACACGGGCTGGAACCGATACCGGGTCTACCGGAGGCGCTCCCGCCAGGTGAGGTCTTGCTTTGGCAGGGGGCGCCGGCCTGGACCGAAATCGCCCAGCGGGTTTTCTTGATCCGCTGGGTGGCGGTTTATTTTTTGCTGCTGGCTTGCTGGAATTTTTCGAACGCGGTCATCCAAGGCGGAGGAATGAATGCAGCCTTCGGGGCAGCCGCGCTTCTAGTGCCGGTGGCCGGCGTTGCGATCGGTATCTTGGCCCTGCTTGCGAAGGTCACGGCGCGGATGAGTGTTTACTCCATCACCTCTAGGCGCATCGTGCTGCGCGTGGGTGTTGCCTTGCCGATCACCATCAATATCCCTTTCGCAACGATTGCGGGGGCGCATTTGCGGAATCGCAAAGATGGGCATGGCGATATCGTACTGGAATTATTGGCGGCCCATCGGATTTCCTGGATCGCCTTGTGGCCTCATTGCGCTGGCTGGAGCGTTGGTCGACCAAAACCAATGCTGCGCGGCGTGGCTGATGCAGAGGGTGTAGCCAGGATCCTGGGTGAAGCCGTTTCGAATACAATGGGTGTAGCGATGCACCGCGGTGCGACCGAAGGGGATACGGAAATGTCGCGTGGCGCAACGGCAATGGCGTAGGGAAGAGGACATGGCGACCAAGGCAACAATGCCGCGAAAGGATTACCTGGGCTATTGGCTTGGGGTAGCGCTTGCCGGCGTTCTTGTCTTCGTGATGGTTGATGCGGGTGAAAAGCAGCAGGCTAGGCACCAGGCACATGAAACCATCCTTACACGGAGCATCCTGTTCAGCGACCGGCCGGATGGCGGCATTTCCATCCGCGATGCAGCGACGGGGCAAATGATCGGCGAGATCCAACCCGGTGAGGGCGGTTTCATCCGGGGTGCCCTGCGCGGTTTCACGCGTGACAGAAGATTGGAAAACCCAGGTGTGGAAAGCCCGCTGCGCCTAGCGGCGTTGCAAGGGGGCGCCCTTGTCCTGGAGGATCCGTCCAGTGGGCGCTGGACGGATTTGCGCGCCTTTGGCGCGACGAATGTGCAGAGCTTCGCAGAAATACTGTTCAAGAAAAATGAGGAAGACAAATGAACAAAGAAGATCACAAGCGGCGGGGCAGGCGCTTTGATGTGCCCTGTACGGTCGAGATCGAGCGTAGCTTTGACAGTTTCCATGCCTACGCGGTACCGGACGATGTTGTGCTGCGTCCTGGTGACCAGGTGATTGTGCATGGCGCACCAAGTCAGGTTGCATTCGGTGAGAAGTACAGCTTCGAAACCTCGGCCACCGTCATCCGCGCTGGGTTTTTCCGTCGGCATTGGACCCAGTTCCGATCAATCCTCGAACTGACCGAACTTTATCATGTGGGCTTTGAGCCGAAGGAGGCCACATGAACGCCGTAACCCACTCGATGCGGGAGAAACTATCCCGTGAGATGACAGAGCTTGCACTGACGGAAACTGTTTTGTCGCCGCGCTTCTATACGACCGATTTTGCGGCAATGGATGCCATCAATGTGGAGCCTGTTCGTGCGGAATGGGATCGGCTGATGGAGGAATTTCATCGCGACCCAAACAAGGGCCATTTTGTTCGTGATGAGCAATTTGATTCCTTTCGCCTTGATGATCTTCCGGAAGGCCTGCAGAAGGAGCTGGTTGATTTCCTGGTAAGCAGCGTGACTGCCGAATTTTCCGGTTGCGTGCTTTATGCCGAGATCAAAAAGCGCGTGACGAATCCGGATATACGGGAATTGTTTTCTGTCATGGCGCGCGATGAAAGCCGGCATGCGGGTTTCATCAATGATGCGCTCAAGGATCTGGGGATTGGCGTCGATCTTGGGTTCCTGACACGTGCCAAAAAATACCATTACTTCCAGCCGAAATTCATTTTCTACGCGACCTACTTGAGCGAGAAGATCGGTTACGCACGCTACATTACCATCTTCAGGCAATTCGAACGCCATCCGGAATTGCGCTTCCACCCGATTTTCCAGTGGTTCGAGAAATGGTGCAATGATGAATTCCGCCATGGTGAGGCTTTCGCGCTGCTGATGCGCGCCAACCCAAAGCTGTTGACCGGGGTGAATGCGCTGTGGTGCCGCTTTTTCCAGCTTGCGGTCTTCGCCACGATGTATGTGCGGGATCATGGCCGACCGGAATTCCACAAGGCGCTCGGCATGACACCTACAGAATATGATCGGCAGGTCTTCCAGATCACGGAGGAAATATGCCGCCAGGTTTTCCCGGTGACGCTGGATGTGGATGGTCCTGGCTTCATGGAGGATATGGATCGACTTTTGCGGATCTCCGAGAGAATGGACAAAGCGCGGCGGCAAGGCGGCATTGGCGGCAGGCTGCGTCAGCTTGGTTTGAGCCTTTCGGCAGCGACAACCTTCGCAAGGTTGTACTTCCGTCGGCCGCGGAAGCATCCGCTCCCCGCCGAAATCCGGCTCTCACCGGTTTGGTAGTGCTAGCACCATGCCCGATAGCGTGACCGCGGCCCTCATCGCCATTTTCTTGTGGTGGCTCACGACGGGTGCTGTTCTTTTCGCGGTCACGAGCCTGGCACCGCAGCGGTTGGCCTTGGGGACAGTGGCGGTAAGCCTGCTTGTCCTTGGCCTAATCATCCTGCATCTGACAGCAGACACCATGAGCGTGGGCGGCGCCTATTTATCCTTCCTTGCGGCACTGGCAATCTGGGGTGCGGTCGAGGTCAGTTTTCTGGGCGGGCTGATCACTGGCCCCAATCGCAGGGAACTACCCCCACAATTCACTGGGCTGCGGCGCTTCTGGTCTGCAACGCGCGTCGTGCTCTGGCATGAATTGTTGATCCTTGCCCTGGGCTTGCTGCTCATGATCGCCTTCGGTCAAGGGCCAAACCAGACTGGCCTGCTCACCTACGGCGTTCTCTGGCTCATGCGCCTCAGCGCCAAGTTCAATCTGTATCTTGGTGTGCGAAATACGGGCGAAAGGCTGTTGCCCGCGCATCTGCGCTACATGAGCAGCTATTTCGCGCATCGGCCGATGAATTTGCTTTTTCCATTTTCGATCACGCTTGGCACGATCTTGAGCGCCTGGCTATTTCATAAGGCCTTCGCGGCCGGCGCGAATGTGCAGCAGGCCACGGGTTTCATGCTTGTGGCAACACTCGCGTCACTCGCCGTGGTCGAACATTGGTTCCTGATGTTGCCGACACCGCTTGAAGCGCTCTGGCGTTGGGGGCTGCGTGATCCGGAAGGTCCTGCGCAGACAGGGACATGGACCACGGATAGGACTGGGCCTTTTGATACTCGTCCGCTTCCAGCGGTTTTGACGCGCATCACCGCAGGGGCATTCGGTTCGGTTGAAAGCTTAAGGGGTTCCATTCGTGCGCCCGATGGTTGGCTGGCGCTCGATTTCGTGGATGGCACGATGAATCTGCGGCAAGAACCCGCCCCTGAAGTAACGCGCACAGGCATCATCGTCACAGGGCGTTTGCTGGATATGCGCGGCATACAGGCGGAGTTTGAGAATTATGCGCTGCGGTATGGCGCATGAGAGTTGATGTCACCAAAGGCATGGCGAGGGGCCTTTATTCGGCGGGCCTTTCCGTAAGCGACCTTCGCATCATCGCAAGACCTGGAAGATCATTCTGGGCAAGGAGAAAGTAGCATGAAATATGAGGAATTTTTCCAAGGTCAGCTCGATGGCCTTCGCCGGGAAGGTCGATACCGTGTTTTTGCCGATTTGGAACGGCGCCGTGGTGAATTCCCGCGTGCGACGCGGCACGATAAGGGCGTTTGTGGAGAAGTGACGGTCTGGTGTTCCAATGACTATCTTGGCATGGGCCAGCACCATGATGTTCTCGCGGCAATGCATGAGGCGCTGGATCGCTGTGGTGCGGGTGCTGGCGGCACGCGCAACATCTCTGGCACCAATCATGAACATGTGCTTCTGGAACGTGATCTCGCGGCGCTGCATGGACGCGAAGCGGCGCTTCTGTTCAATTCCGGCTATATGTCGAATTGGGCGTCGCTTTCCACCTTGGGGTCGAAGCTTCCCGGCTGCATCATCGTTTCCGATGAAATGAACCACGCTTCCATGATCGAGGGCATGCGCCATAGCAAGGCCAAGCGCGTGCTCTTCAGACATAATGATGTCGCAGATTTGCGACGCGTCCTGGCGGAGCTTCCGAAATCTGCGCCGAAATTGGTGGCGTTTGAAAGCGTGTATTCGATGGATGGCGATATCGCGCCGATCAACGATATCTGCGATGTCGCCGATGCCCATGGCGCCATGACCTATTGTGATGAGGTTCATGCGGTCGGCCTTTACGGACAAAGCGGTGGCGGGATTACGGAACGCGATGGTATCGCCGAGCGTGTGACGGTTATTGAGGGCACGCTTGCCAAGGCATTTGGGGTGATCGGCGGCTATATCGCGGGTAGTACCGCGATGTGCGATTTCGTGCGGTCTTTCGCCTCTGGTTTTATTTTCTCAACCGCCCTTCCGCCTGCCATTGCGGCCGGTGCCCGCGCGGCCATTCGGCATTTGCGGCACAGCAACGTTGAGCGTGAACGCTTGCATGAGCGCGCGGCGACACTGCGGCAAAGGCTGAATGCCATTGGCGTGCCGCATCTGGACAATCTCAGCCACATTGTCCCGGTGATGGTCGGTGATCCAAATCTCTGCAAGACGCTCAGTGATACGCTGCTGGATGAACACGGCATCTACGTGCAGCCCATCAATTATCCAACCGTACCGCGCGGGACGGAAAGGCTCCGTATCACGCCATCGCCCGTGCATTCGGATGCGGATATGGATCACCTTGTGCAGTCGCTTGAACAGGTTTGGGCGCAATTCCGCTTGCGGCGGGCCGCGTGATGGATGGCGCGCTGACCAGTTTCCGTCCAGCCAATCGGCCTGTTCAGGAAGGGCAGGTGTCACGTCGTGTGACACCGCGCTCGCGCGCCGGAACATCTGGCGGCGCAGTTACCCCGGCCATGCGCAATGCCTATCCCTTCAGCGCCATTGTCGGGCAGGAGGAAATGAAGCGCGCCCTGATGATTGCAGCGGTTGATGCAAGCATTGGCGGCGTTCTTGTATTCGGGGATCGTGGCACGGGAAAATCCACCGCGGTACGCTCACTCGCGGCATTGTTGCCGGAAATGGCGGTTGTCGCGGGCTGTTCCTTTGCCTGTGATCCGGCCGCCCCTTCATCATCCTGTGCCCAATGCGCGAATTTGCCGAAGGGCAGAAAGCCGGAAAAGCGCATGGTGCCTGTCCCAGTGGTGGATTTGCCGCTGGGCACAACGGAAGACCGCTTGGCGGGCGCGCTTGATATTGAAAGGGCCTTGGCGCAGGGCGTGAAGGCCTTTGAACCAGGGCTGCTTGCCGCAGCGCATCGCGGGTTCCTCTATATTGATGAGGTGAACCTGCTCGAAGATCATCTGGTTGATCTTCTGCTTGACGTCGCGGCTTCAGGTGAGAATGTTGTTGAGCGCGAGGGTATCAGCCTGCGTCATCCCGCACGCTTTGTGCTGATCGGCAGCGGCAATCCCGAGGAAGGCGAATTGCGTCCTCAATTGCTCGATCGTTTTGGGCTTTCTGTGGAGGTGACTACGCCCACGGACCTCGCGAGCCGTGTTGAGGTTGTATGCCGGCGGGATCGCTTTGACCGCGACGCGGCGGCATTCACCATGCAATGGGCAGCAGAAGAAGCGCGCACGCGTGAGACGATCCTCGCCGGGCGGAAGCGCTTGAATTCAGTGACCCTACCCTTGGGCACGATCGAACAGGCGGCCTCACTTTGCATGGCGCTTGGTACAGATGGTTTGCGCGGTGAACTGACTTTGGTGCGGGCGGCTCGCGCGCTGGCCGCGCTTGAAGGGGATCTTGAAGTCAGCACCCAACACCTCCGCCGTGTTGCGCCTTCGGCCTTGCGTCATCGGCTGCGTCGAAATCCTTTGGATGAAACCGTTGCAACGACGCGCGTTGAAAAGACGCTCATAGACGTATTCGGCCCATGACAAAGCTGCGCCACAGGCAAAAGCGATGAATGCGCCGCCCGCAGAAGGCAGCAGGCTTCAGGAAGATGCTGCCTATGCAATGGCCTTCCAGGCGGCGCTTCTGCTTGCTGTGGACCCGAGGGGGCTGGCGGGCGCTGTCTTGCGTGCCCCCGCGGATGGGCGGCGTGATGAATGGCTTGAAGCGTTCCGTGAGCTGATGCCACAGGGCGCGCCCTGGCGCCGCGTGCCCCTTGGTATTTCGGATAATCGCCTATTGGGTGGGCTTGATCTTGCGACGAGCCTCGGCACCGGGCGGCCCATTGCGCAGAATGGTCTGCTCGCGGAAAGTGATGGCGGGGTTGTTGTTCTGCCGATGGCGGAGCGCGTTGAAGGCCAGACAATCGCGCGCATCGCGGCAGTGCTTGATCGTGGTGCGCTGCAAGTGGCGCGGGAGGGTGTTTCCTTCGCGCAGGCCACAAGTTTCACCGTGATTGCCCTTGATGAGGGCGCGAATGAAGAAGAACAGGTGGCGGAAGCACTTTCGGATCGCATCGCTTTTCATGTCAATTTCCAGCCTTTTGGCCTGAAGCACCGCCCGCCGGTGCTCCCAGGTCGGGCGGATATCCATGCAGCGCGTCAGCTTCTGGCGCAGGTCACCATGGCCGCGGAATTGCCCCAGGCCTTTTGCAGGGCGGCTTTGGCGCTTGGTATCCAATCCCTGCGTGCGCCGGTTTTGGCGCTGCGCTGTGCCCGCGCCGCCGCCGCGCTGGCCGGCCGCGTTGAAGTCAGCCGGGAAGACGCCGCACTTGCCGCGCAGTTGGTTCTGGCACCGCGCGCGCGTCAGGCGCCTGAGGCACCCGCAGAGGAACAGGCACCACCGCCCGAACAGCAGCAGCAGGAGAATGCCGAGGCAGGGCAGGACCAGGACCAGGACCAGGAACAACCTTCATTGGAAGATCTTGTGCTTGCGGCAGCGCAGGCAAGCCTGCCCGCGGGACTGCTCGCGGGGCTTGGCGCTGCAGCGCGGCAAATGGCGCGCCAAGCCGCTTCCTCAGGCAGGTCCGGCATGATGCGTCGTTCTGCGCAGCGCGGCCGGCCCATTGGCGCGCGCCCGGCGGCTTGGCGCGCG
>Ga0079301_1000409_pt1 | contig 20492 bp, 16 predicted proteins | sample Wag4_2014_7_11_3_FD_74797 | JGI IMG/M metagenome (GOLD analysis project Ga0079301, IMG submission 74797) | Fresh water mixed with fracking chemicals microbial communities from Ohio, USA - Utica-2 Time Series FC 2014_7_11 | ecosystem: Engineered > Industrial production > Chemical products > Input... | reverse complement strand
GGCCAAGCCACCCAAACTCGCCGCGATCAGCAAGAAAGCCACGTGCGGCATATTAGGAATAATCCCCACCAGACCAATCACCCCAGCCGTCATATACAAGACACTCGGCTGCATAAAAAGTTGGCCAACCATCTGCTCAGAGATGTCTTTTTCCGTACCAACACGGCTGACCACAATACCCGCAGCCGTCGAAATAATCAGGGCTGGAATTTGCGCCACCAAACCATCACCAATGGTCAACAGGGTGTAAACGTGAGCCGCTTCGCCAACAGGTAAATCATGTTGGGCCACCCCAACAATCAAGCCACCGACAATGTTGATCAACATAATCAAGATACCGGCAACCGCATCACCACGCACAAATTTGGACGCACCATCCATCGAACCAAAGAAGTTAGCTTCTTCAGAGATAGTGGAACGGCGGATGCGTGCTTCATCTTCACCAATCAAACCGGCGTTTAAGTCGGCATCAATCGCCATCTGCTTACCGGGCATCGCATCCAAGGTAAAGCGGGCAGACACTTCAGCAATCCGCCCCGCCCCTTTGGTAATCACCACAAAGTTAATGATGGTCAGAATAATGAACACCACAATACCAATCGCAGTATTGCCCCCGATCAGAAAGTGGGCAAAGGCTTCAATCACCTGACCAGCGGCATCGGGGCCGGTATGCCCCTCCAACAAAATCACACGGCTAGAAGCAACGTTCAGCGACAATCGCAACAGCGTTGTCACCAATAACACGCTGGGAAAGGCAGAGAAATCAAGCGGTTTACGAACATTCAAACTCACCATCAATACAATCACCGAGATGGCAATATTGAAAGTGAAAAACATATCGAGCAGAAAAGCCGGCAAAGGCAACACCATCATGCCCAAGATCAATAAGATCAGAATGGGGCCTGAGAGGGTAACAAAATTGAACTGCCTAAGAGAGGCAAGCAGGTTTTCCATTGATATACGCTATGACGACAAAGGGTCTTTAGAAGCCGGATCGAGTTCGGGCGGTACCGGCAGGTTTTCAGGGTAAATCGGTGCAAACCCACCTTGGGCTTGGTATTGCTTCAGTTGGAACACATAAGCCAAAACTTGCGCTGCCGCAGTATAAAGGGCTTGAGGAATTTCTTCTCCTAATTCGGCATGATGATACAGTGCACGCGCAAAAGGTGGGGTCCGCATCAGGGTTATTTTATGTTCTTTTGCCGATTCGATGATTTTCTCGGCTAAACGTAGCGATCCTTTGGCAATGACCTTAGGCGCTCGCATACCTTCTTCGTATTTTAGTGCAACCGCATAGTGAGTTGGGTTCGTCACCACCACGCTGGCGGTTGGAATATCCTGCATCATCCGTTTTCGTGCCGCCTCGCGTTGTAGCTGCCGGATACGGCCTTTAATTTCTGGGCTACCCTCACTCTGTTTATACTCTTGTTTAATTTCTTCTTTGCTCATCCGCAGATTTTTTTGGTAGTTCCATAGCTGAAAAGGCACATCCACTACCACAATCAATAACATCGCACCGACGACAACTAAAAAGGTGTATTCCATCAGGCCAACCAGTGTCGCCATACTGCGTTCAATTGGCAATGTAATCAGATTGAGAATTTCACCTCGTTCTTTCCAAATCACCCATGTTGCCACACCACCGATCACCAAACTTTTCAGAACAGCCTTGCCGCCCTCCAGTGCTGCCGACACTGAAAACATGCGCTTGATACCAGACAAGGGGTTAAGTTTAGAAAATTTGGGTTCAATCGCCTTACCAGAAAAATTCCACCCGCCGATTAAGATGGGCACGGCTGCCGCGATCACAAACAGCGCACCAAGAATGGGAGCTAACGCCAATAAAATATCAAAAGTGGACTGTTTAAGCTCAGCCAGCATACTTTCGCCGTGCAATAAAGTTTTACCGTTAAAAGTAAAACTCCGTTCTAAAATTTGGCCAAGTGTTCGATAAATCTGCGCGCCAGTCATCATCAACATCGCTACCCCTGTCATGGTGACAGCAAATGTTGCTAATTCACGCGAGCGGGGAACCTGCCCTTCTTCACGAGCTTGTTCTAACTTACGCGGGGTAGCGGCTTCGGTTTTTTCCTGATCGCTGTCGTCAGCCATGTGTGTATCTCAGTCAATCGCGCAAAAATGGGGAAAAAACAATCTTTGGTAGCCAATTCTACTAAACTCTTTTGTTTTCTGTTGGTTTGTCTCACCGACAACAAAAATCTCACTGCTCGAAAGCAGGGAAAGACAAAAAGAATTTACAATAATGAGTTTTTGTGAAAGCGAGTCATGCAAACTTATCTGAATCTGATGCAGCATGTTTTACAACATGGCATTGACAAGTCAGATCGTACAGGGACGGGCACACGTTCGGTGTTCGGCTATCAGATGCGCTTTGATTTACAAGCGGGCTTTCCACTTGTTACAACAAAAAAGCTGCACCTACGCTCGATTATTCATGAACTGTTGTGGTTCTTACGCGGTGACACCAACATCCAATACCTGAAAGATAACGGTGTCTCGATTTGGGATGAATGGGCAGACGAAAACGGCGAACTAGGCCCTGTGTACGGTTACCAGTGGCGATCATGGCCAGCGCCTAACGGTCAATCCATTGACCAGATTAGCCAGATTGTCGAACAGATTAAAAGCAATCCTGATTCACGCCGTTTGATCGTATCGGCTTGGAACCCTGCGCTAGTGGATGAAATGGCTTTGCCGCCTTGTCACTGTCTGTTTCAATTCTATGTCGCCAATGGGAAACTATCCTGCCAACTCTATCAGCGTTCCGCCGACATCTTCCTTGGCGTACCGTTTAACATAGCTAGCTATGCGCTATTAACCCACATGATGGCACAAGTGTGTGGCCTGCAAGTGGGCGATTTTGTGCATACGCTAGGTGATGCGCATCTGTACCATAACCATATCGAGCAAGCTAAACTACAACTCAGCCGCGAACCTCGCCCCTTGCCACATCTGCGTTTAAATCCTGAGGTAAAAGATCTCTTTGGCTTCTGTTACGATGATTTCACTATCGAGGGTTATGATCCCCATCCTCACATCAAAGCCGAGGTGGCTGTATGAACACAACACCATCCATTCGATTAGTCGTCGCATGCGCACGCGGTGGTGTGATTGGCCTGAATAACACCTTGCCGTGGCATTTGCCTGCTGACTTGAAGCATTTCAAAGCCATTACAACAGGGAAACCGGTAGTGATGGGTCGTAAAACCTATGAATCGATTGGCCGGCCATTGCCAAACCGTGACAATATTGTGCTAACACGACAAACTGATTGGTACGCCGAGGGTGTTCGTGTCGTCGCCAGTTTAACTGAAGCCCTAACAGTCGCAGCGTCTGCGCCCGAAATTTGCATCATCGGTGGGGGAGAGCTATATCAACAAGCTATTACCGTTGCCACCTGTTTATCTCTGACGGAAATTGATGCTGATTTTGTCGGCGATGCGTACTTTCCTGAAGTGTCTCCCACACACTGGCAAGAAATAAGCCGCGAACGCCATTTCAATGAGGCAGGCCCTTGGCACTACGACTTTGTTGAATATCAACGGCGCTAACCGAAAAAAAATCCCATCAAAAGCGATGGGATTTTCTATATCTAGGCATTAAGGATGCGACGGTGCACCGGCCGAGAGTGTTAAGACTTCATGTCCTGTTTCGGTCACCAAAATCATGTGTTCCCATTGTGCGGACAAACTGCGATCTTTGGTTTCGACCGTCCAACCATCCGATTTAATTTTAATAAAGCGCTTACCTGCGTTAATCATCGGTTCGATGGTAAAAATCATCCCCGGTTTTAACTCGACACCAATGCCCGGACGGCCATAATGCAAAACTTGTGGTTCTTCATGGAAATTTTTACCAATCCCATGCCCACAAAACTCTTGTACTACCGAGTAGCCAGCATTTTCTGCATAGCGTTGGATGGCATAGCCAATATCACCAAGGTGAGCCCCCGGTTTAACGCAATCAATCCCAACCCACATTGCTTCAAATGTTGTTTTCACCAAACGGCGCGCTTGGGGCGTAACATCGCCAACAAGGAACATCCGACTGGTATCACCGTGATAACCGTCTTTAATCACCGTGATATCCAGATTCACAATATCACCGTTTTTCAACGGCTTTTCATTTGGAATACCGTGGCAAATCACCTGATTAACCGATGTACAAATCGATTTTGGATAGGGCGTATGGCCTTCGGGCGCATAGTTTAATGGTGCAGGGATACAACCCTGTTCGTTCACCATATATTCGTGACACAAACGATCGAGTTCGGCGGTGGTGACGCCTACTTTTACAAATGGCGTAATGTAATCTAATACTTCACCCGCTAAACGACCAGCAATACGCATCTTTTCAATGTCTTCAGCGGTTTTCAAATGAATAGTCATGGATTTTTGATAGTCAGGATAGGGAAAGCGCACGATGGTAACAAAAAATACAAAAACGGGCACCCGTTAGGGGAGCCCGTTTTAGATTTCTAACCTTGGCAACGCCATGCGTTGCAAGAAATTAGAAGGAGTGTTTCAGCGCAACACCAACAGCTTGTGGGTTGGAGCCAGCTTTAACAGTCACAGGGTTCACGCCGAAGTTAACAGCGGCCTTGTCTTTGTTGTCGATACGGGTTGCGTAAGCCAACACTTGAGTGCGCTTGGACAGGTCGTAAGTTGCGCCCAACACCCATTGGTTTGCTTTGTATTTGTCTGCATCAGCCAAGCCTTTAGCTTTGCCCAATTGGGTGTAGGAAGCTTTCAGGCCAAATGCACCGAATTGTTGAGCAGCAGCGATGGTCCAGCTGGCTTGATCGTAGTCTTGACCGCCTTTGACATCGTAGTCCAGACGTTCGTAACCAGCGCCCACCATGGTGTCACCGAATTTGTACGACAGTGCCAACGCCCATGCGTCGATGTCGTTGTTAGCCAATGTCTTGGTGTCGTTGTGACGGGTATAAGCCAAACCTGCTTTCAGACCTTCCAATTGGTAGGTCGCAGCCAAAGCGTAGATGGAAGCGTCGGTGCGCTCGTTGCCATCATAAGCACGGGTTTCGTCAGCAGAGTAGCTGGCTTGTACGCCAAAGCCACTGAATTTTGGCGAGAAGTAGATCGCGGTGTTGTTGCGACGGGAACCAGCACGGCCCCAAGTGGTGTTGCCCCAACCGTTATCAGCGGTGGTGTTGGTCATCACGTTCAGACCCACGCCATCGATAGCCAGTTTGTAAGCATCGTCATGACGGCCTAAACGCACATCACCGAAGCCACCAGCCAAACCGATGAAGCTGTTGCGAGTTGCCCAGTTGCTGGAGGAGTTGCTGTCATCAACGTTGATGGCTTGTTCAACTTGCCAGTGAGCTTTCAGACCGTTACCCAGGTCTTCGCTGCCTTTGAAACCGATACGGGAGTTTTCGTTAGCAATACGCATACGACCTTCGTATTGATCTTTGTCAGCAACGTTACCAGCAGCGCCAGTGGCTTTAGCGTGTTCAACGCCAGCACTGATGAAACCGTAGATTTGGACGTCAGCCATAGCGACTGGGGCAACGAAAGCACCGGCTAAAGCAGCAGCGATCAGCTTTTTGTTCATAGAAATGAGCTCCACAGAGTGTGTTGTAGAAACGTGTTGTTGTTTGGCTTCATGCGACGAAAGCGCACCGACTATAACAGAGGGTTTCTATAAAAACGATGAAGTCGGTGTTGCATTTTCGTCCTGCAACGCAGCAATTGTTGTTTTTTTGATACGGTTTAACCCAAAAACTGGTTCGGATAGACCTCATCAATCAGGGTACGACAGTCAATCACCCGCAAATCGTTGTCTTTGGCAAACGACATTAAAAAGGCAAAAACACGCGGGTCGATCTTTTCAAGTTTTTTATCCACCGCCACACAACGCACATTATCCAGCATCAATGGACGCACATAGGGGTGGTAAGACATTTTCTGATCATTACCGAAACTGGCCAAAATACCGGACAAACGCTCGGCCCAATCACTGGGGCGGAAAGTACGGCCATCAGAGGTAATACCTTGGATGATAACTTCGTAAGGATTGCAGATCATGGCGAATGGTGTGTCTCTTAGGATGCCAAAAAGGCTTTGTTATTCAGCATGGAAGCGCCGCAAGGTAAGGGGCTTCTGAGGTCGTATTCTACCGCAAAATGATGGTGCTTAGATTCGTCTAAATGGGGGGAGTGCAGCCAATAACTGACGGCCATACGCTTGTTTTAATAACCGATTATCCAAAATAGATACTCGTCCATAATCTCGTTCGGTACGAATCAAACGTCCTACCGCTTGCACCAATTTGATCGACGCTTCTGGCACACTGATTTCTAAAAACGGATTCCCCCCACGGGCCGTGATCCATTGCGCTAAGGTTTGTCCAACAGGATCATCCGGCATCGCAAATGGCAATTTGGCAATAATCACATGCACACACTGCTCGCCGGGTAGATCAAGCCCTTCGGCAAACGAATCTAAACCAAAAATCACACTGGCTTGTCCAGTGGCAATACGCTGTTGATGTTGTGCCAACAACACCGCCTTAGGTAACTCGCCTTGCACCAAGAGCAAGTCACGCCAAGGAGTAGGTAAACCCGCAGCAACGTCTAACATCTGTCGCCGTGAAGAAAACAGCACCAAACTCCCCACGGCTTCTGCGGTATCAATTAAAGTCGGTAATACGCTGATGATTTCTGCCGTATGTGCGGCACTATCGCGTGGATTCGCCTGCATTGGCGGTAGATACAGCTCGCCCTGCTGTGCAAAATCAAAAGGCGAAGGCAGCGCCACACAACGCACATCGTCTAACCACCCCAAGCCAGTTTGCTGCAGCAATAAATCAAACTTACCCAATGAACGCAGGGTTGCCGAAGTCAACACCGCCGCCGAGACTTTTTGCCACAGGGTTTGACTTAAGGCACTCGCAGCAGAAATGGGCGAAGCAGAAATCATAAAATCCACTTTTTTTGCCTCGCGTTTTTGTGTTATCCATTTTGCAATCGGCGGGGTCGGCGGCTCGACGTGTTGTGCCATGTGCTGCCACACAGCAGCCATACGCTCATGTTGCCCCATTACCATACCCAGTTCACTGCTGTAGTGATCAATCGTCACCTCATCATCAGGGTGTTGTTTGCGTACTTCCAACAAAGCCTCGCCACAGGTCGTGAGCTGCTTCATCAGACTGGCGCTCATCAACGCCATATTGCCAGCCACCAAAGCCAAACCATCTGGCAAAACACCTTGTTCAAATAACCACGGCGCTGGATTGTCTGTCTCAGTAAATCGAGGTTCGTTTTGCAAGATGGCATGTAATTGACTTAATTCATCATGCAAGGCTTGCATGGTGTCTTGCGTTAACAGTACCGGCTCCGCTGATGGTAAAAAACCCACATAACGATTCAACAGCTCTGTGGTTTTCTTAAGCCAAGATTGTGCTTGTAACAGGCTATGTTCAGCAGCAAATTGACCAACCGCCTTCTTGGCCAAATGATGGGCTTCATCAATGCAGTACAAACTTTGATTGGGTGCAGGCAACACCACCCCACCGCCCATGCTGGCATCAGCCAATAGCAAATCATGGTTGGTCACCACCACATCCACTTTTTCTAGCACATCCCGTGCCAGATAAAAGGGACATTGTGGCCGTTGTGGACAGCGGCTTTTCAAACAACCATGACGGTCGTTGGTGATTTTTTGCCACAACCGATCATCAATCACCTCAGGCCAATCATCGCGATCACCTGACCATTGCTGGGCTTGAAATTGTTCTGCAAGCAAGCGCAGTAAGGACAATTCACCTTGTAAAGGCTTGTGATCCCACATGGCAAACTGTCTGTCAAAAGGTGAATCAGCCGCTGCAGTGTCTTGCCCCGTCATTTGATGTAAACGGTAAGGGCAAAGATAGCGTCCTCGCCCTTTGGCTAAGGCATAGGATACGTCTAACTCGCTGTGTTCAATCAGCGTGGGTAAATCACGATTGACCAACTGTTCTTGTAGGGCGATGGTAGCCGAGCTCACAATCAGTTTTTTGCCGCGTGATAACGCCATCACCATACCAGCCAACAAATAAGCCAAACTTTTACCGACGCCAGTTGGGCCTTCGATCACCGCAATATGGCGACCCGAATTGAGTTTATCGGTCACTGCCGTGCTATCGGTTGACGGTTCACGGGCAATGGCAAAAGTGTGGGCAATTTCAGCAAGCATTTGCCGTTGGGCGGCACGCGGGCGAAAGTGGGGGAGTCGTTGCGCCAGCAAACGATAGAGATCTTGCAGCGCTTGTTTTTCAGTATCAGAGAGCATGGCTAAATTGTACTCCAGAGCAACTTACTGTGCGTTGCGGCGTGACCCTCGGCACAGTTCTCGCTAGCATCTTATGTCCTTTTACCCACTTTATTTATACGAACGATGACACCCATCCTCAGCCGTATCCTATTGGTCAGCAGTGATCCTGCTTGGCGCCAACAAACCTTGGCCGGTTTTTCTCAAGTGTTGATGCGTTATGACAATCCTTTTGGCCTCACTTTTTCCAGCGAGGCAAGTGCACAACAAGCACAACACGCCATTGAACAAGATGGTGATATTCAAGCTGTTTTAGTGGATGACAGTTTGCAATCCAGTCACGGTGAGAATGCGGCCACCTTGCTGCGACACCTCACAAGCTATCGTCCTGAGCTATCACTGTATGTCTTGCTAGAACAAGAAGATAGCCCACGCATCGCACATTTCGCTGAACTGGGAATCAGTGGTTATTTTTATCGTGCCGAGCAAGATTATGCCGGATGGTTTCGTATTTTACAGGCAGAAATCGCAGATAAAGCCGCAACCCCCTTTTTTGATCAACTGAAACGCTATGTGGCTTTAGCCAAAGATGCTTGGCACACCCCCGGTCATTCTGGCGGTGATAGCTTACGTTCTAGTCCGTGGGTTGGTGATTTTTTTGATTTTGCTGGCGAGCAGGTGTTACGGGCAGATTTATCTGTGTCAGTCCCGATGCTCGATTCTTTATTGCATCCAGAAGGGGTGATCGCCGAAGCACAGGCCCGCGCTGCTCGGGCTTTTGGGGCAAAACAAACGTATTTTGCAACCAATGGCACATCAACCTCGAATAAAGTCATCTTCCAAAGTCTGTTATCCCCGGGCGATATTTTGTTGTTAGACCGTAACTGCCATAAATCGGTGCATCATGGCGTGATTCTGTCGGGAGCGATGCCCGTTTATTTAGATTCTTCCGTCAACCGCCGCTATGGTGTTTTTGGCCCTGTCCCGAAACACCGGATTTTAGAAGCGATGACAGATTACCCTCAGGCTAAAGTGCTGATTTTAACTTCGTGCACCTACGATGGTTTGCGCTACGACCTCAAGCCCATTATTGCTGCCGCCCATGAGAAAGGGATTAAGGTTTTGGTGGATGAAGCATGGTATGGCCATGCCCGCTTTCATCCTGCCCTACGCCCCACGGCTTTGGAATGTGGGGCTGACTATGCCACTCAATCCACTCATAAAGTGCTGTCAGCGTTTTCCCAAGCCAGCATGATTCATGTCAACGACCCCGACTTCGATCCGCATGTTTTCCGTGAAAACTTCAACATGCACGCTTCAACTAGCCCGCAATACAGTTTGATTGCCAGCTTAGATGTGGCAAGAAAACAAGCTGTCATGGAAGGCTATAAGTTATTACATCGTACCCTGCATTTGGCCGCTGAACTGCGCGAGCAAATCAATGCCACGGGGGTTTTTCGGGTATTGTCTTTAGAAGAATTGTTACCAGAGGAGGTACGGGAAGATGGCATCTTGCTCGACCCTTGCAAGCTGACGCTAGACATTTCCGATTCTGGTTTCTCGGCGGATGAATTACAGGAAGTGTTGTTTGAACGCTTTAATATTCAAATTGAAAAATCCACTTTCAATACAGTCACCCTGTTACTCACACTTGGCACCACTCGCAGCAAAGTCTCACGGCTGCACGATGCCATTGTCCGACTAGCAAAAGAAAAACGACTACCACGGCCACCACTGCGTCTACCGGAAATCCCTCACTTTAGCCGCCTTTTGTGTTTACCACGGGATGCGTTTTATCAGCGTGGTGAGCGAGTGCCGTTATGTGACGAAAATGGCGCGCCAAATCCAGCGTTGGTCGGACAAATTGCCTGCGATCAAATTGTGCCTTACCCACCGGGGATTCCTGTGCTTGTCCCCGGACAAGAGATTACAGCAGACATCATTGCCTATTTAGTTCGGTTAAAAAAAGCCCAAAAACATATCGAAGTACACGGTCTAGACCAAACAACAGGCGAAGAATGTTTGCGAATTTTGCGACAGAAAGCACCCAATCAAGCGGCTATTTAGCATCAGCCTTGCCTAAGCACGCAAATTAGCAGAAGATTCATTCAAGCTGATCTAGCCTGTGTTGGCGAGAGAAGTCAGTTTTTTCTCGCCAACAACGACAGCCCACCCGTTACCACGGGTCTTTTTCTAAACCCTAGACCTAACAAAAAGGGGGAGCAAGCAAAGGTAAAATAGGGTGTCATATCCCTGTTCATGCTTACCTTGAGGCTTCTGATCGAGGCCAATGCTCCCGCGTAAAACTGATGAAAACGCCAAAGCATTACCTCCAATTTACTGACTTCAGCCAAGACGAGTATTTGCATCTGTTCGAACGGGCGCGAATTCTGAAACGCCGTCACTATGATGGTGAACTGTATCGTCCGCTTGTCGGCAAAGTCATGTCGATGATCTTCGAAAAAAACTCGACCCGCACCCGGGTTTCTTTCGAAGCGGGCATGGCCCAACTTGGCGGCCATGCCTTGTTCTTAGATGGCCATACTTCGCAAATTGGACGTGGTGAACCGATTGCTGATACGGCGCGTGTTTTATCGCGCATGTCCGATATCATCATGATCCGCACTTTTGAACAGGCGAATGTCGAACAACTCGCCGCCCATTCTCGGGTTCCTGTTATCAACGGTCTGACCAACGAATACCACCCCTGCCAAGTGTTGGCAGATATTTTCACTTGGGTGGAACAACGTGGCCCAATTGCAGGGAAAACCGTTGCATGGATCGGTGATGGCAATAATATGGCACGCACTTGGGCACAAGCCGCGCGCCTGTTAGGGTTCAAACTGCGTGTCGCGACACCCGAAGGGTATGAGATTAAACCCTTGCCGCATGATATCTACGACAGCAGTTTCTATTACGCTTGTCACGATCCACGCGAAGCAGCGCAGGGTGCAGACATTGTGACCACGGATGTCTTTACCAGCATGGGGTTCGAGGCAGAAAGTGCTGCCCGTGCTGCGGCCTTCGAACAATTCACCGTAACAGCCGAATTGATGGCCTTGGCTCACCCACAAGCGATGTTTATGCATTGCCTGCCCGCCCACCGAGGCGAAGAAGTCAGCGCAGAAGTTATTGATGGCGCACAATCGGTGGTATGGGATGAAGCCGAAAACCGGATGCACGTGCAAAAAGCCGTCATCGAATATCTGTTATTAGGCCGCGTCTCGCGTTAATCCCGCTTACTACGGGGGTGATTCCCCTGTAACAACCCGTACCCGTGTCGCACGGGTACGGTGTTGCTGTTCTTATGTGCGATATTTAAGGAAATCTCCTGATGAGTGAATCTCAAGTGAACAAGGTGGTCTTGGCTTACTCCGGTGGGTTAGATACCTCGGTCATCCTCAAATGGTTACAAGACACCTATCAATGTGAAGTGGTGACTTTCACCGCCGACCTCGGCCAAGGTGAAGAACTGGAACCCGCTCGTAAAAAAGCGTTGCAATTCGGTATCAAGCCAGAAAATATCTTTATCGATGATTTGCGTGAAGAATTTGTCCGCGATTTCGTGTTCCCCATGTTCCGTGCTAACACCATTTATGAAGGTGAATACTTGCTCGGCACATCGATTGCACGGCCATTGATCGCCAAACGGCAAATTGAAATTGCACGCGCCACAGGTGCCGATGCGGTCTCGCATGGCGCAACCGGCAAAGGTAACGACCAAGTTCGCTTTGAATTGGGTTACTACGCTTTGATGCCGGGTGTCAAAGTGATTGCACCATGGCGCGAGTGGGATTTGCTGTCGCGTGAGAAATTACTCGCCTATGCAGAAAAAGCCGGCATTCCAATCGACATGAAACACAAGCAGGGCGGTTCGCCTTACTCGATGGATGCCAACTTATTGCATATTTCCTTCGAAGGCCGTCATCTGGAAAATCCAGCCGCAGAAGCCGAAGAAGATATGTGGCGTTGGACTGTTAGCCCAGAAGCAGCTCCCGATGCCGCTGAATACATCGACCTTGAATTTGCTAAAGGTGATTTGGTTGCTATCAACGGGGTAGCGATGGCCGCACATGAATTGCTGGCGAAGCTGAACGAGCTGGGCGGCAAACATGGTATCGGGCGTCTGGACTTGGTGGAAAACCGCTATGTCGGTATGAAATCGCGTGGTTGTTATGAAACCCCGGGCGGCACCATCTTGTTGCGTGCTCACCGTGCGATTGAATCGATCACCCTCGACCGCGAAGTGGCACACTTGAAAGATGATCTGATGCCACGCTATGCCAGCCTGATTTATAACGGCTACTGGTGGAGCCCAGAGCGTCAGGCACTCCAAGCGCTGATCGATCATACACAACAAACCGTCAACGGTTGGGTTCGCCTGAAATTGTATAAGGGCAATGTGATTGTGGTTGGCCGCGATTCGAAAACCGATTCGCTGTTTGATCCGACTATCGCAACTTTTGAAGATGACCAAGGCGCCTACAACCAAAAAGACGCTCATGGCTTCATCCGCTTAAATGCGTTGCGGATGCGCATTGCTGCGAATGCCGCTAATAAGCGTAGCTAAGCGGTTTTAGCGAAAAAACCGTTTTTTTCAGGCCGCAGACAAAGCTCTCAAGCATTTGAGAGCTTTGTTTTTTTATCAAGTTAAAAACTTGTCGTGCAAAATTCAAATAGCCACAGCAATTCACTTGTCCCCGACTTTTTTGCGTAGGAGAATTTCAACACCGCGTCATGAGACACGGCGATCTCCACACACAACAAGGATCTGGGTATGGGTACTTATAACATTGTTGATACAGGTCAGACCCAGTTTTATGGGTTGACCAACACCGTGTCGACGCGTACAGAAGGACAGGCCTTTTACGGCCAAGATGCCAACTATGTGGGTTTGCAGCCTGCGTACCAAGACAATGGCGATGGCACAGTATCTGATCTGAATACGGGTTTAATGTGGCAAAAAACCGTAGCCAGTCAAGAAATGACATGGCAACAAGCATTGAGCTATGCTGACAGTGCCATCATCGCAGGGAAAAGCGACTGGCGCCTACCGACGATCAAAGAACTTTATTCTCTCATTCAATTCACCGGTAACACCGCGCAAACTGCTGCGGCATCAACACCTTATATCAACACCTCTTATTTTAATTTCAGTTACGGTGACACCTCGAGCGGCGAACGTTTCATTGATGCACAAGAATGGTCATCAACGGCGTATGTCAGCACGACTATGAATGGCGACCCAACGGCTTTTGGCGTGAATTTCGCTGATGGGCGGATCAAGGGCTACCCTATTTCAATCGGTAACACCACCAATACCTTGGATGTTCGTTTGGTGCGAGGCAATCCGGACTATGGCAAAAATCAGTTTGTTGACAATGGTGATGGTACCATCACAGACAAAGCCACTGGTTTGATGTGGTTAAAGAATGACAGTGCCACACCCATGACGTGGGAAAAAGCCCTTGCTTATGCCGAGTCAATGAACACTGCGGGACATAGCGATTGGCGTTTACCGAATGCGAAAGAGTTACAAAGTTTGGTTGATTATTCGCGTTCTCCTGATACAACAGCCAGTGCTGCGATCGATCCTATTTTTCAAACCACCAATATAGGCACAACACAAAAGCCAGAATATGGTTTCTATTGGACAGGCACCTCTCATGTTGAGGGAGGCACCGGCGATTACGCTGTTTATATTGCCTTTGGCAGAGCGTTGGGATGGATGCAGAAAAATGGTCAATACACTTTAATGGATGTGCATGGTGCAGGCTCACAACGCAGTGATCCCAAAAGTGGCTCCGCCAGTGATTACCCCTATGGCTACGGTCCACAGGGCGATGTGATTCGTATTGATAATATGGTTCGCTTGGTTCGCGATGTAGGCACGGATAACAGCACATTCGTTGGCACTTCTGGCAATGATCAAGGCTATCTCTCGCTTTCCAATGGAATGACGATTGATGCTGGAGCGGGCGTGGATCAGCTGAAAATATCGGCAGCCTTTTCCGATGTGTCATTGGCAAAACAAGCAGGATCGTTATTGATTACCCGTTTGGCTGATGGTGCGAAGGTGACGGTGCGAAATGGTGAAATTTTAGATTTTGACCAAGGCAAAGATGTTTTTTTCGCACATAACGCAGTTGAAGGTATTGTGGCACGATTATTCCATACGTTTTTGAATCGAGATGTTTCTATTAGCGAATGGCCTTTGGTACAGGAGGCGGTGAATGCTTGGTTTGCAGGGCGTTTATCTTCCGAAGCGATTTTGTCATGGTTTCACGCAGGCAATACGGCTTTAATGGCCTTAGGAAATGAACAATATATTCAGGCTGTGTACGCTCACACATTAAATCGCGCAGCCAGCAGTGCCGAACTTTCCGTTGGATTAGCGGCTTTACAAGGAGGCGGCAGTGCTGCTCGAGATGCATTGGCAGTTCAATTGGCCAGCAGTGATGAGGCCATCACCACAATTGGTACGGTGATGGTGTTCGATGGTTGGGTATGATAGCGATAGAAAAAAAGCAAAAACGGCCTGTTTAGGGCCGTTTTTTTGTTATCTAAAAAATTAAGCTTGGCTTTGCAGATAATTTTGCAAACCAATCTGTTTAATCAGATTCAGCTGTTGTTCCAACCAATGCGCGTGGTCTTCTTCAGTATCGCGCAACAGATCTAACAACATATCGCGGGTGATGTAGTCTTGTTGTTTTTCACAACAGGCCATCGCTTCACGCAACGTGGTAACCACTTCATATTCCACTTCTAAGTCACGCGCTAACATCGATGGCACATCATGGCCGACTTTGACCTCCAGCGGTTTCATCGCCGGTACACCACCAAGGAACAAAATTCGGGCAATCAGCCGATCTGCATGTTCGGTTTCTTCTTGCGTTTCGTGCCAGATACGCTCATACAGCTTGCTAAAACCCCAATTTTCATACATGCGGGCATGCAGAAAATACTGATCCCGCGCCATCAATTCCCCGGCCAACAGATCGTTTAAGTGTTGGATGACTTCTGGATGACCTTGCATCACACTGCTCCTAAAAAATAATTACTCGGCGGAACGCGGTTTGCGGTTACTGCCCGCTACCATCTTATATTCGAATAAACGACATTCTAGAGCACCGTTGAACAAGGGAGTGCGCTTGGATGCAGATAAACGTACCCCTTTCGCCAATTGCGGATCGGCGCTCAGGAAATAAGCACGCCAACCGGCTAAGGCACGTTTCATCCACGCCCCTAATTCAGGATAAAATGCCGCTAAATGTTCTTGTTCATCCAAGCGTACACCATACGGTGGATTACACACTAAAATCCCCTCTGCCGTTGGTGCCGACATCTCTAAAATATCACCAAGCTGCAAAGCAACCGCACCGTTTAGACCACAGGCGGTTAAATTTTCTTGGGCTGCAGCAAGCGCATAGCGATCTCCATCGCTGCCATAAATTGGCAATGTTTTTACCGGCAGCTCAGCCGCTTGCGCCTGTTGTTTTTCACGCTGCCACGCTTGGGCATCGAAACCCGGGAATTGTTCAAAAGCAAAGGTACGACCACGACCAGGCGCACGGTTGAGGGCAATATGTGCCGCTTCAACTAAGAAAGTCCCACTTCCACACATCGGGTCATATAATGTCTGTTCTGGTGTCCACCCTGTTAACGCCAAAATGCCAGCGGCTAAATTTTCTCGCAAAGGTGCTTCGCGGGTGCTTTGTCGCCAACCGCGTTTGAACAACGCCTCGCCGGAGGTGTCGAGATATAACGTGGCGTATTTAGCATCGAGGAAAACATGAATCCGGCGATGTGGTTGCGCGGTATCAACCGAAGGACGTTGTCCACCGGTACGTTCGCGAAAGACATCACAGATGGCGTCTTTCACTTTAAGACTGACAAAATCCAAACTTGGCAGTGGGCTTTTGATGGCATCAGTTTTGACTTTGAACGTGTCAGCGATGGAGAAGAACAGTGTCCAATCCACCCCCCGCGCCAGCCGATAGACATCATTTTCATTGCGGTAGGGCGCATGCGCCAACCGCAACAACACGCGACTGGCAACACGCGAATGTAGATTGACACGCCGCATCAAGGAAAATGCCCCGCTAAAGGCGACACCGCCATCTCGTGCAACAATCTGGTTTGCACCCAAGGTATGCAATTCTTGAGTCAAGACCGGCTCTAAACCACGAGGACAAGGCGCGAAAAACTGTTCAGTCAACATAAACTTTGCTTAAAAAAAAGAAACTTTCTCTATTGTACCTGTCTTGTCGTTCCCTCTATAAGAATATGCCTATCTCTTCCAAACAATTTGCCAAACAGCTGATAACATGGCAGAAAATTCATGGTCGTCATCATTTACCGTGGCAAGTTTCAGATGCCTACGCGGTATGGGTGTCGGAAATTATGTTGCAGCAAACTCAAGTCAGCACCGTCTTGAACTACTATCCGCGTTTTATGGCGCGGTTTCCTACTGTCACGGCTTTAGCCAGTGCTGATATTGATGATGTGCTCAGCTTGTGGAGTGGCTTGGGTTATTACAGCCGCGCACGCAATCTTCACCGTGCAGCACAATACATCGCGACACACTATGGCGGCCAATTTCCACAACACGCAGCGCTGTTAGCCGAACTCCCGGGCATCGGTCGCTCAACCGCTGCCGCCATTGCTGCTTTTGCCTTTGGCCAACGTGAGGCTATTCTCGATGGCAATGTGCGCCGAGTATTCACCCGTGTCTTCGCGATTGAGGGTTGGCCGGGGAATAAAGCGATTGAGCAACAGCTATGGCAGTTGGCCGAGTCGCTGTTACCGGATGCGGCCGAGATTCAACCCTATACGCAAGGGTTAATGGACCTTGGCAGTTTAGTCTGCCGCCGTGGTCAGCCGGATTGTGGCAGTTGTCCTTTTGCTCAAGATTGTTTAGCCAATCAACAGGGCAGACAGCGCCAGCTACCCACCCCACGGCCAAAACGAGAGATACCACAACGCGAGGTAAAGTGGTTATTGCTCTACGACACCGAGGGTCGTGTCTTTTTAGAAAAGCGCCCACCAACTGGAATTTGGGGCGGACTGTGGAGTTTGCCGGAATGGACAGCAGAACACACATCGCTAGCGCAACGGTTGCAGGAATTAGCCGTGATCGCGGAAAACGCCGCCGAAGCACCAGCGCCTTTACATGCTGTCACGCATCAGTTTACCCATTTTCATTTAACCGCTTACCCATATCCGCTTGCCGTTCGTACCCAAGCAGAGTGTCGCGAATCCGCATCCTGTTGGGTTAACGCAGCAGAATTAGCGCATATCGGCCTTGCCGCCCCAGTACGACGTTTATTAGAGACATGGATGTCGTCTCTATTTTGATGAAAAAGAATTTAGGAAAAAATCGCCATGGTTTCTGTTACCCGCCCATTGGTGGATTCTCTTGCTCATGCAGCTAACCCAGACCGTTGGTTAGCAGGTTTAATCAGTGGGTTGCCACCGGAAGGGGCCAGCCTTGTCGAACGGGCTTTCCACACTGCACGAGAACACTACGGTGATGACACATTGCCGCCGGTTGGCGAACGTCTGTTCACCCATGCGGTTGCCGCCGCCGCCATCGTCGCGGATATGGAATTACTCGCCGATGCCATTGCGGCCACCTTGCTGTTTGCCATGCCTGATTACCGTGGTGATTATGTTGATTGGCTGAAGAAACACTTTACCCCCACTGTGGCAGAGCTGGTGCAAGGGGTAAGCCGGATGCGACGGATTACGCTGTTGGCTTCGCAAGACCGTGAAGAAACGCCAGAAGCGCGGGCACAACAAGCAGAAACCATGCGTAAGATGTTGCTGGCGATGGTGGCGGATATTCGGATTGTGCTGATCAAATTGGCATGGCGTACCCAAACCATGCATTTCTTATCCCGTGTGCCCCAAGAATCTGAACGACGGCGCATTGCACAAGAAACGATGGATTTGTTTGCACCACTCGCCAATCGGTTAGGGGTATGGCAGGTGAAGTGGGAGTTAGAAGATCTTGCTTTCCGCTATCTGCAACCGGACAGTTATAAAAAAATCGCCCGTTTGCTGGATGAACGGCGGGTGGAACGGATTGATTATATCGAGCGAGTCTTAAACGACCTGCGGCGAGAACTGGCTCACGCCCATATCGAAGCCGATGTGACAGGTCGGCCCAAGCATATTTATTCCATCTGGAAAAAAATGCGCAAAAAGAACCTCGACTTTTCCGAGTTGTACGATATTCGGGCAGTACGGGTGTTGGTGCACAGTTTGAAAGATTGCTACACGGTCTTGGGCTTAGTTCACAGCATGTGGCATCCGATTCCGGGCGAATTTGATGACTATGTTTCCAACCCAAAACCGAATGACTACAAAAGCCTGCATACAGCGGTGGTCGGGCCAGAGGATAAAGTGCTCGAGGTACAAATCCGCACGTTTGAAATGCACGAACATGCCGAATATGGTGTGGCGGCGCATTGGCGTTATAAAGAAGGCGGACAAGGCGACAGTCAATACGAAGCCAAAATTGCTTGGTTACGGCAATTATTAGAATGGCGTGAAGAAGTCAGCGACCGCACCGCGCTGAGCAGCGAATTTCAGACGGCACTGTTCTCCGACACCATTTATGTCCTGACGCCGGCTGGTAAGGTTATTTCCTTGCCGCAGGGCGCCACCCCGCTGGATTTTGCCTATTCACTCCACACTGATTTAGGCCATCGTTGCCGAGGGGCGAAAATTGATGGGCAAATTGTGCCGCTGTCTACACCGTTGGAGAACGGCCAACGGGTTGAAATTTTGGCGGCAAAAGAAGGCGGCCCTTCATTAGATTGGCTGCATGATGGTTGGGTGAAAACCCACCGCGCCATCAGCAAAATCCGGCAGTGGATTCGGCAACAAAATGTTGATGTCGCTATTGAGGCTGGACGACAGGTATTTGAGAAAGAAATCCAGCGTTTAAGCGTACAACCGAATTTGGAGCAGTTGAGTGAAAAATTAGATTTTCACAAGATTGAAGACGTCTATGCGGCACTGGGGCATGGTGAACTCACGCTTAAGGCCTTGGCACAGGCGATTCACAGCATTCATCCGCCACCACCCGCGCCAGATCTGGATCCAAATTCATTGATTCGCGCCAGTCGTGGCAGCTTTGATAGCCAAGGGGTGTTAATTGAGGGGGTCAATAATTTGATGACTGTATTGGCGAAATGCTGCAAGCCAGCACCGCCCGATGCAGTGGTCGGTTTTGTGACCCGAGGACGAGGGATTTCGATTCATCGCACCAACTGTCTGACCCTGAAACGACTCTCTGCAAATGCACCAGAGCGTTTAATTCATGCTGCGTGGGGGAAACAAGAACGCAGTGTGTTCCCTATCGATATCGAAGTATTAGCGCGGGATCGCAATGGTTTGCTGCGAGATATTTCCGATATCTTTAGCCGTGAAAAACTCAACGTCACCGCGGTCAACACCCAAAGCCGCGATCTCAAAGCATCGATGCGCTTTACCGTTGAGGTGCGTAATGTCAGTGAGCTTTATCGCGTATTGGCACGGATTACCGATGTCTCAGGCGTCCAAGAAGCACGCCGGCTTTAATCGGTTGCAGACGCTACCTATTGGGGTAGCGTCTGGCTCAACCACCACCCAGCGATTCAAACCACTCTCTGATTAAAACAGTGCCGCCACCACCCGCCGATCTTCATCGGCCAAAATATTAAATGTGCGGCAAGCCGCCTGTGTGGTCATCACTTCAACCCCCACCCCAGCCGCCAACAACGCCGCCGTCAATCGGGGATGAGGAAATTTTTGCCCTGTTCCAGTCCCCAGCAAGAGCACCTCAGGCTCCCACGCTAATAGCGCCTCAAAATCACTGGCCTGCAAAGCAGCAAAATCCGCCACTTGCCATGTTTCTAATCGTTCTGCACTGACCAACAACGGTGGGGTGTATTCCTGTTTGTTGATACTGACGCTGGTTTCTGAATAGGCCGTAAAGCGGTTTTGATTGAGGTTTTGGTTAAGGTGCAATTTCATAGCAGAGACATCCCAAAAAATTCAAGACAAGTACCAGTGTGCTGCCAACAACAGCGATGTAGCAGAAATGGGGGGATGGGGTGCATTTAGCAAGGAAACGATTTGTCTCACAAAACTGACACGGCAAATGGCAATTTGCAGATTTTTATCAAAAAATCCAGATAAATCATATAT
>Ga0079301_1000408_pt1 | contig 20497 bp, 20 predicted proteins | sample Wag4_2014_7_11_3_FD_74797 | JGI IMG/M metagenome (GOLD analysis project Ga0079301, IMG submission 74797) | Fresh water mixed with fracking chemicals microbial communities from Ohio, USA - Utica-2 Time Series FC 2014_7_11 | ecosystem: Engineered > Industrial production > Chemical products > Input... | reverse complement strand
CCGTCGGTGATCGAGATCACGTTGGTCGGGATGTACGCGGCCACGTCGCCTTCCTGCGTCTCGACGATCGGCAGAGCGGTGATGGAACCGCCGCCCTTCTTGAAGCGCGGGTTGATCTTGGGCGCGTCGCGGTTGATCTTCGCCGCGCGCTCGAGCAAACGGCTGTGCAAGTTGAACACGTCACCCGGGAAGGCTTCGCGGCCCGGCGGACGGCGCAAGAGCAACATGACCTGACGGTAGGCCAAGGCTTGCTTGTACAAGTCGTCGTAGAAGATCACGACGTGACGGCCCTCGTCACGGAAGCGCTCGGCCATCGTCACGCCGGCGTAGGCGGCGAGGTACTGCATCGAGGCTTCGTCATTTGCGGAGGCCGACACAATGATCGTGTACGGCATGGCGCCATGCGCTTCGAGCTTGCGCTGCACATCGACGATCGTCGACTGCTTCTGGCCCATGGCGACATAGATGCAGATGACTTGCTCGGGGTTGGTCGGATCACCACCACCGGTCGTCTTCTGGTTGATCATCGTGTCCACGCACAGCGCGGACTTGCCCGTTTGACGGTCACCGATGATCAGCTCGCGCTGGCCACGGCCGATCGGGATCATGGCGTCGATGGCCTTGATGCCCGTCTGTAAAGGCTCCTTGACGGGCTCGCGCTCGACCACCGACGGTGCCGGCTGTTCGATCGGACGCAAGTCGTCCACCGTCGTGCCCAACGGACCACGACCGTCGACGGGGTCACCCAGCGAGTTCACCACGCGGCCCAAGAGCTGCATGCCCGTGGGCACGGAGATGACGCGGCCGGTCGAGCGCACGGTGTCGCCCTCCTTGACCTTGGTGGCATCGCCAAGCAACACGCAACCGACATTGTCCTCTTCGAGGTTCAATGCCACGCCACGCACGCCGCCCGGGAACTCGAGCAGCTCGTTCATCATGCAGCCATCGAGGCCGTAGACACGAGCAACACCGTCGCCTACCGACAGCACGGTGCCCACGCTCGTCATCGCCGTCTCGCCCTTGTACGACGCGATCTCCTTCTCGAGGATCGACGTTACTTCTGCGGGTCTCAGGTCCATTTGTCTTGCTTCTCTAGTGTGCTGTGTGTGGTTTCGGGAGAGCGGCGCCTGCTCAGGAGGGCAGACGCGCGTCGAGCATGCGGCGACGCAAGGCATCCATGCGGCCTTGCACCGACCAGTCAATCATGCGGTTTCCAGCGACGACGCGAGCGCCGCCGATGAGCTCCGGCACGATCTTGTTCTTGAGGATGACCGTCTTGCCCAGCGTGGAACCAAGCTGGGTAGCTAGCGTACGCAGGTCGGAGTCCGCGAGCGGCCGCGCCGACTCGACGACACCTTCCACTTCGTTGCGCTCTTGGCGCTCGCGTGCTGACCAAGCAGCCGGAGCATCCACCAGCAGAGCTTCGCGGCGACGATCAAACGCCAGTGCAACAAAGTTGCGCGTCAATTGATGGCAGCCCACCAACGCGCCCTCGATCGCCGCGCGGCGCGCGGCCGCGTCGATACCGGGGTGTGTCAAGCGAGCTTTCGCGCCTGGGCCAGCCAAGTGCGAGGCCAAACGAACCATGTCAGCCGATACGGCTGTCAAGGCCCCTTGACGCTGGGCTGTATTCCAGAGCGCACCAGTCCAGCGCGCTGCGACCGCGTCGACGATCACCTGCGGCTCCCGGCGGCGGCGCCGACCAGTTCCTCGACCATGCGGCGGTCGTCCGCTGCATCGATCTTCTTCGCGATGACTTTGCCAGCAGCTTGGAGCGACACTTCGACAACTTCGGCGCGGATGGCGGAGAGTGCCTTGTCTTGCTCGGCCTTGATCTCAGCCTTGGCGCGATCCAAGAGCGCCGCGGCTTCCTTCATGGCCTGATCCTTGAGGCTCTTCTCCAGCTCTTCAGCGCGCGCGCGCGCATCGGCGAGGAGAGCAGCAGCCTTCTGGTTGGCATCGCGCAAGTTGGCCTCGACGGCCGCGCGGGCCGACTCGGCTTCACGAGAGGCGGCCTGAGCCTTCTCAATGGCCTCCGAAGCCTTGGCATCGCGCTCCGTGAGGGCACGCGTCACCGGCTTCATGACCACGATCCAAATCGGGGCCAAAGCCGCGAAGAAGATGATGAGGGTCCAGAAGAAGTTGCTGAAGTGGTCGAGCTTTAGCGGATCGAATCCGCCGTCTGCCAACGCGATCAGTGCCAGGCTGTCCACTTGTGTCGAGCTCCGCTGTCTACGCTACGGGGTTGTGTGCTTATTGGAGACCGCACGGCCTCCCACCAACCGGGGTCGGTGGGAGGACGCAGCTCCCTGGTTGTGCTGTGCAGCTTGCGCCGCACAGCGTGCCGTCAAGCAAGCTTGACGGCGATGGGGTCAGCCGATGGCGATCAGCAGGGTGACGACGACCGCGAAGAGCGCGACGCCTTCAATCAGAGCGGCCATGATGATCGAGCCGCCGCGGATATCGCCGGCAGCTTCCGGTTGACGCGCGATGCCTTCGTTGGCGGCGGCGCCGATCTTGCCGATACCCATGCCAGCGCCAATGGCGCAGAGGCCCGCGCCGATACCAGCGCCCAGCTTGGCCAGACCCATCACTTCGTTCGCTTCGACCATTGTCCTTCTAGCTTTCTTTCTGAGGTTGATGCGGCGGGAGCCGCGGTGCTTGTCGTCCCCGAGCAGCGGGACTTGCCATCAAAGACGGCGCATCAGTGCTCGGGGTGGTTTCAGTGCTCGGGGTGGAGTGACGACTGGATGAACAACAGCGACAGCATCGTGAACACATACGCTTGGAGCAGCGCCACGAAGCTCTCGACGATCATGATGAAGACAGCGAAGCCCACGACGAGCGGCGAGGCCGCCCACGCTCCAGCTGCGTTGCCCTCGACTGCGCCAGTGGCCTTGCCTGCAACCAGGAACAACAGGCCCATGAACGACAGCACGACCAAGTGTCCACCTGTCATGTTCGCGAAGAGACGAATCATCAACGCGAACGGCTTGACCAGCACGCCAACGACCTCGACGAGGAACATCAGCGGCCAGATCGCGGCCGGAACATGCGGTACCAAGTGCTTCCAGTACGCGACTGGGCCCTGCACCGCCATGCCGCCACCAATCATCATGATCAGCGTGGTCAAGGCCAGCGCCATCGTCACGAAGATGCTGGCTGTGGCCGTGGCAGCGCCCGGCAGCAGACCCAACAGGTTCATGAACATGATGAAGAAGAAGATCGTCAGGAAGTACGGCAGCAGCTTGGCGCCCTGCTCGCGACCCATGACGGGATACACCATCTCATCGCGGATCCACTGCGCGAAGCCGGCGAAGAGGCGCGTGACGTAGTCACCACGCCCCGTGCGCAAGTACGCGGGCACACCGGAGAAACAGATGAAAATCAGCAGCACGGCAGCCAGTTGGAACAGCTGCAGGTTGGTGAAGGGCAGCTGGTTGCTCCACTCCACTCGTGCTTCGCTCACGCGCCCCTTCAGCAGCGGTACTTCAAAGGGCAGCGAGACCATGATCGGTGCCGCCACATGATCGGGACCATGGTGCCCAGCATTCGCATCCAGGGTCGACGGCACCACGTGCAGGTACAGAGTCTCGAACGGCGAATCGCCCTCGTGGTGCGGCGTGTAGTGGAACGCAAGCCAAATCGGCGCGAAGATCGCCGCCGCGATCAGCAAGAGGCGCACAATGCCGGCCCCGCCGGTAGCTTGATTCGTCGTCGCTTGTTGGGAGCTCATCGTCGGGTGGGGTGAATCAGTTGGACGGTGCCGAAGTAGACGCCGTGGAAGCTCCCGCAGCACGCCGCGTGGAGAGGAACCGCGCGCTTTCGATGGTGCCAGGGATGAGGATCACAAGCGCCGCGGACACGAAAGTCAGGAGGAAGGCCTTCGAGTCGATGCGGGCAGCGAGCTGGTCAATGCCGCGGAAGGCCAGGGCACCCAACAACAACACTGCGAGCTTGGCTAAGAAGCCCTCCACCATGGCACGGAAGATCTGCTGCGGACGGTAGCGCGCAGCGTGACGCAAGCGCAGCACCGAGAGACCTGTCAACGCAGCCCCGGCCAACGCACCGCACAGGATCCCTCCACCGACAGCCCCACCCTGCATCCATGCAAGCACTCCAGCAACGGCAAGCGTCGCCAAGAGCACGAGTGTGGTCGGTGAGAGAAGCACGGGGGGAGTCATTTGCGGGGGCCACTGCGAGGAGGCGGCACAGCGCGCACGAGTGCGACGGTGGCACCGACGGAGCCTAGAAGGCATCCGGCGAGCAAACACCAGGGAGAGGTGTCCAACGTCGAATCGAGCCACCAACCCGCGCCCGCAAAGACCACCATCGTCGCGGCGAACTGGAATCCAAGCCCTGCATAGCGGGCTAGATCACGATCGTGCGAGGACGGGAGCATGGCGGAGACGGGAGCTGCGGTTCCTTGAGCGGCCAGGTTGTGAGGAGAGCACCTCCAAGCGCGGCCCAGATGCACTGGAACCTCGCGCGGAGATTTTGGGGGAAAGAATGTAAGTACGAAGAGGCCCGCGTCAACGAAATCCTAGCGAAAACCGCGCAGTGTCAAGTAGACCGTGCAGGCGCTATCCTATTCGCCCCGTTTGCGCCCCTTCTGGGCGCCTACGAATCAGTCCACCCCCCTCCGCCGGAGAATCACCATGTCGATGGAACGCACCCTCGTCCTCCTCAAGCCCGACGCCCTGCAGCGCGGCCTCGTGGGCGAGATCATCTCGCGCTTTGAAAAGAAGGGCCTCAAGCTCGTCGGCCTCAAGATGCGCAACTTCCCGAAGGATCTGCTCGAGAAGCACTACGCCGTGCACAAGGAGCGCCCCTTCTACCCGACGCTCGTGGGCTTCATGAGCTCGGGTCCCGTGGTGGCGATCGCGCTCGAGGGCAAGGACGCCATCGAAGTCGTGCGCAAGATGATGGGCAAGACCAACAGCCGTCAAGCTGAGCCGGGCACCATCCGCGGTGACTTGGGCATGAGCTTCTCGAACAACCTGGTGCATGGTTCGGACGGCCCGGAGAGCGCCAAGTTCGAACTCGACCTGTGGTTCGGCGATGCCGCTGAGCGTTGCACTTGGGATCCGGCGGATCTCGGCTGGCGCTACAGCATCAAGGAAGAGCTGAGCTGAGCACGCACCTGTTGCCGCACCTATTTTTGGGCTCGTCGCACGTCGCCGAGCTGGTGGCAGAACTTGCTCCGCGCGTCGCGCATCTTGTGGTGCGCGACGCGCATGCACTTCCACCGGCGGATCTGGTGCTGGTGCTGGTGGAGTCGCTCGAGGATGCGCGCTCACGGCGTGTGTTTTTGCGTGTGTCGGCCGATCCCGATGGCGCGCGCATCTGCGCCGACCGCTCGCGCGTCAGTGCGCATACGGGACCGTTGGGGCCGTTCTTCCGCGCCTGTCAAACACACTTGACAGGTGCGCGGCTGGTCAAGTTGTCGCAAGTCGCGGGCGATCGCCTTGTGGCCCTTGAATTCAAGTGTGCGGACGACCACAAGCGCACGCTCATCGCCGAGCTCGTTGGACGCCACGCTAACATGGTGCTTCTCGGCGGCAGCGACATCATCGAACATGTCTTGGTGCCGGCGGAAACGCGCTTGAAGGTGGGCGCCGCCTGGACGCCCCCGCCTGGACGCGCCACGCAAGGCACCCGCACCGCTCTGGTCGATGTCTTCCCCGAGCCGGCGGCTGCACCGCGTCTTGCCCCTGACGAAACGAGCGACCCCTACCCGCTTTCGTGGCGTGTCAACTGTGCTTTACAGGCGCAGGCCGCGTATGCGCATAGCCATCGCGAGCGCAAGGACCTGCTCGAACGACTCGAACGGCGACTCAAGAACGCCCACAACCTGCTGGCCGGTTTGGAGCAACGCCGTCAAGCGGCCGAGGGTCACGAGCGTGTGCGCTGGGATGCCGAGCTGCTCAAGCTGCACCTGAACAGCGTGCCGCGCGGTGCCAAGTCGGTGGACTTGGAGGACCTGTACAACGAAGGCCGGACGCGCACCGTCAGCCTCGATCCCAAACTGTCCGTGCGCGACAACATGGAGCGCCTCTTCGAGAAGGCCAAGAAGCTCGAACGCGCACAGGCGACCATCGTGGAAGAGATCGCCATCGCCCAAACCAAGCACCAACGCTTGGCGGACTTTGTCGCACGCGCCAAAGACGCTACGCAGCCTGTGGACGAGCTGGAGCAGCAGGCCATCGCACAAGGCGTGCTGGAACTCAAGCAGGCGGCGCCCCAGAAACAGGCCGCACCTGCACCGCGACTGCCCTACCGCACCTTCATGGGCAAAGCCGGCTCCGAGATCCGCGTGGGACGCACTGCCAAGGACAATGATGCCCTGACCTTCAAGCACGCCCGTGGCAACGACCTGTGGCTGCACACCGCCGACTCACCTGGCTCACATGTGGTTTTGGTGTTGGCCGGCAGGCCTGAGGCACATCCCGAAGAGCTGTTGGACGCGGCCCATTTGGCCGTGCACTTTTCGCCGCTAGAGGGTGCCACCAAGGCGCGTGTGCATGTGGCTCCGCGCAAGTTGGTGCACAAGCCGCGTGGCGCCAAGCCGGGGCTGGTTACCCTGTCCGGCGGCAAGGTACTAGACCTGCGCCTGCAGCCGGAACGCCTCCAACGGCTCTTGGGCACGCATCGCCCAGCTGCCAGTTAGCACCGCAAACAGCTAGACTCTGCCCACACTCCTATGCGTCACCCCCTCCTCTTGCTTGCGCCTCTCGTTTTCGTGGGCTGCCAATCGGATGGCGAACCAACCGCCGAGCAGAAGGAGAAGATGCTCGAGCTGTACACCGAAACGGCGCAGAGCTACTACCAAATGGGCGAGATCGAGCGCGCCGCGGGACAGGCCGAGAAGGGCCTCTTGCTCGATCCGGACAACGAGCAATTGAAGCTCGTGCTGGCGTGGTCGCTGCAACGCCGCGGAAAGACCGAAGATGTCGCGCGTGCCGAGGGACTGTTCCGCGAGGCCTCCTCAACTGGCGACTTCCGTGCGTTGCTGGGCATGGGCGATGTGTTAGAGCGCAAGGGTCTGGCCTTCGCCGAAGCCGCCGACAAGATCGAGTCTGGTGATCGCGTCACGGAGGCGGCGGACCCGCAGCAACGCGTCAAGGAGCTGAGGGTCAAGGCGAATGCTTGCTGGCGCGAGTCACTGGATTGGTATCGCAAGACGATCGAGAAGCAAGCGGACAACAGCGATGCGCATGGTGGCATGACGCGCGTGCATACCCTCTTGGGTGAACGCCGCGAAGCTCTGACTGCCGCGACCCGCGCGTTGGAAATCGTGGCTGCCGACTACGCGTTTTGGGAGCAGCGCGTGCGGGCCCCAGACGTGCGCATTGAAGAAGAAAAGCGCATGCGCAGTCTGCTGGGGCGCCTGCAGAAGATTCTGATCGCTACGCATATGACGGCCTACCAGCTGTGCGTGGAGCTCGACCAAAAGCCCACAGCACTTGAGCATCTGGATGCGGCCTTGGCCTTGGATCCAGAGCGTGCGGATGCGTACAGCCGTCGGGCACAGTTGCGGTTGGAAGCTGCGGATTACGCCGGTGCCACCAAGGACATCGATGCATTCCTCGCGCGCAGCGCACTGGCTTTTGAGCATCCCGACATGAAGAAGGCTTGGCAGATCCGCCGCGAGGCGGAGGCCGGCCTAAAGCGGCAGCAAGCGAGCAAGCCGAACTGAGGTAGATCGACTGAGGTGCGACTGGCTATGGGCCTACGCCAACCGAGGCCCTCTAGACGAAGCTCTGCTAGAGACAGCGCCTTAATTGCCGCCGCGATGCGTCAATGTCCTGCGCTTGCCGTTGGCATCTTGGATGATGATCACCAAGTCTTCGCCTGCCCGACGCTCTTCCAAAACCTTGGCCACGGCCTCGCGCGAGGGCACAGGCGTCCCGTTGAGCTCCAGCAGCACATCGCCAGCGCGCAGCCCTACCTGTGCGGCGATGGTGCCATCGACAACCTGCTCTACTTGCAGGCCGCCGTCTTTCGGTTGGCACATGACTCCCAGCACATTGCGCTGCATCTCCGGTTGCAGGCCCGGCACCTCGACCGGCGGCTGGGGCAGGTTGCGGCGAGTGGGCGGTGCCAGTACATCACCCGCTTCCACCCTGCGACCCTCTAATCCCTCGGGCACCACACCAGGTACCGTCTCTACCGACCGCAGCTCGGGATGTGCTTTGTAGATCTCCTCAAGGGTTTGCCCTTCGTAGACCTTGACCTCCTCGGGGCCATCACCCGTACGCGTGCGCACTTCCACACGCGCACCGTTGGGGTCTTGACGCACCTCGACTTGTCGCTGGGCGCGCGGCATAGGCCCAACCGGAGGTTGAGGCGGACCATCCGGTTGACGCCCCCATCCAAAATCTCGGCCAAAATCGCGGCCGAAATCACGGCCAAAGTCGCGCTCCACTTCCTCGCGCAGTCGCTCCATGCGCTTCTGCAAGTCCTGCATGCGCTCGTGCATGCGTTCCTGCATGTCGCCCCAACCGTCGGTACGGAAGGTACGCAGCGCACCGCGTGCACCGCGACGATCCAACTCGCGCAGCAGTAGACGCGCACTCCATGCCAGCTCGTCCTGACCACGCGACCAAACGCGCACCTCATCAGCGATGCGAGCGTCCTTGCGCGCCAGCTCCAGAAGCTCCGCGTAGCTCTGCTCACGCGCATTCAAGTCGCGCTGGCTTAGGCGTTCGCGCCACTCGGCCGCATGGAACACCTGTTCAAACGGCTGTGCACGCGGCGCTTGCGGCTGTACGGGCTGCAGAACCTCTTGCTGCTGTTGAGGAACGAGCGCCAACAGGCCCATACCGATCAAGGCGTGGATCGTGGTCATAGTGTGTGCTTCAGCGTGTTGTTGATGTCAGCGTGTCGTCCAACCGACCGTCGAAACAGAACCACCCGGCGTCAACACACGCCCAGCGTTGTTCTCCATCCAAGGCACTTCGATGGTGCGCGTAGCCGAATGACGCAGCGGCATTTCCGAAGCCTGCAAAGGGCGCAGAGCGTCCCCATCGACAGAGGCCACACCAGCCGCACTCACCGGGATGGGCACGATCTGCGGCGCTTGCGGGACGAGACGAGCGACGCTTTGCGGTGCAATAGGCTCCTGCACGCTCTCTGCAATCTGTAAACTAGGTGAACCAGGCTGCGTGACGTGCAACGCCACGAAGCCCAACACTCCCGCCGCCGCGGCGGCAGCCGTCCAACGGAGCCAACTTGGGCCGACCAAACGCACAGGCGCTGGACGCGTGACCGCAGGTTGCACAACCGATGGGGTTACCACCTGAGGCATCAACGAGGGCACAGGCCCTTCCGCGCGGGCCTGTACACCTAGTACCAACACTCGGCGTGCTTCCGTCGCGCGCTGCAGCAGGCTCGCGCATGACTTGCACTGGCGCACATGAGCGTCCACGCGCGCCAGCGCCGCGCGGCTCATGTCTCCGCCACTGTAGAGCGGCAAGGACTGCTTGGTGTAGGTGCAGTCAGAATGCATGTGGTTGGAGTTCATTCGTGTGTGCTAGTGCGGTGAGCCCTGCGACCATGACTTACGAAGGGCGGCGATCATTGTTGGTGCGATCGCCGTTGGAACGAACCTCATTGCTCTTGCGGGCACGTGCCTGCTGGCGGCGTTCCCACTCGTCCTGGAACAACTGACGCCCGCGGTGCAAACGCCAACGTACCGTGACATGCGTAGCACCCACGATGCGAGCGATGTCCAAACACGACAGACCTTCCAACTCACGCAGCACAAGCACCGCCTGGAAGTGCGGCGCGAGCGTCTTCAACACCTCTTGGACTTGCTGCGCCGTCTCGGCGCGCTCGGCATCCGCCGACGGTGCTTCCGCTTGCGTGTCCTCGACCTGCACTTCGCCCTCGTCGGACTCCGCGATTGTCCCGGTCGCCACAATGCGCCTACGACGCAGATGGTCGATGGCCAAGTTGGTCACGATGCGGTAGAGCCATGTCGTGAAGGCGTGCTGGAAATCAAAGTTCGCCAGGTTCTTGTGCACGCGCAGGAAGGCCTCCTGCGCAATGTCCTTGGCGTCCTCGTCATTCGGCAGCATGTTCTTGGCTACCCGCCAAGCCCGTGCTTCGTGCCGGCGCACTAAGGCCTCGAAGGCATCCATGTCGCCGTGCTGCGCTCGCCGCACCAGCGCATGATCAAGCGCCCGGTCGTCAGCCAGTTCCGCGCTAGCCGCTTCCGTATCCCCAGCACCCAAGTCCTCAAACTCATCCGGCAAGTCATCACCGGCCAGCAACTCCACATCCTCAGACGACAACCCATCCCGCAACTCGGCGGGCTCAGGTGCCGACCGGCTGGGTGCAGCCGAGCTAGGTGCATGCTTCGGGGAGGACGAACGCATAGTGCCTTCGTCGTACGGCGGCTGGTCCCTACTGTTGGAGCGACCCATCAGGGGACTCGAAAAAACTAGGCAACCACTGGGAAGCGGCCGGGCAAAGCCCCCGCCCGACGGTATTTTTCCCGCCGCTGGTGCAGGAGGGTCTCTACGGGCAGCGCCTCCAGCTCGTCCAAGGCAGCCAAGATCTGGCGCTTAACCGCCTGCATGGCGACCATCGGCGCGCGATGGGCCCCACCCGCGGGTTCGGTGATAATGCCATCGATCAAGCCCATGGCGGCGAGGTCAGGAGCGGTCAGCTTGAGCGCTTCGGCTGCATCTGGGGTCTTGGCCCCGTCCTTCCACAAGATCGCCGCGCAGCCCTCTGGGCTGATCACCGAGTAGTAGCTGTGCTCCATCATGTAGACGCGATCGCCCACGCCGATGCCCAGCGCACCGCCGGAGCCGCCTTCCCCGATCACGACCGCCACGATCGGCGTCTTGAGGCTGAACATCTGCAAGATGTTCTCCGCAATCGCTGCGGCTTGGCCACGCTCCTCGGCCCCGATGCCGGGGTAGGCACCCGGCGTGTTGATCAAGCACACGATCGGCAGGTGCAACTTTTCGGCGAGGCGCATCTTGCGCAGGGCCTTGCGGTAGCCCTCGGGATGCGCGCAACCAAAGTTGTAGGCCATGCGCTCCTTCGTGGTGCGCCCCTTGCGATGCGCTACGAGCAGAAAACGGCGCGTATCCAAGCGCGCTAGCCCCGTGATGATGGCCTTATCGTCGGCGTAGACCTTGTCACCATGCAGCTCAATGAACTCATCGCAGACCTTCTCGATGTAGTCGAGCGCAATCGGACGCTTGTCATGGCGCGCCACGCAGACACGCTCCCACGCCGACAGGTCGCGGTAGGTGTCGCCGATCGTCTGCTGGAGCTTGGTGCGCAGCGCCTCCAGCTCGGACGAGATGTCCAGCTTGGTGCGGGCACTAATCTGCTCGAGTTCCGCTAGCTGCTTCTCGACCTCTTGGATCCGGCGTTCGAACGGCAGGTAGGCGAGGTCGGTACGGGGCGCTTCGCTCATGGGTTGGGGCCCTCCTGGGCCGCCCTTGGAGGGTAACGCCTGGCATCCGTTCGGCACGCACTTTTTCCGGCCCCCTGGTCTGGCTAGCATCACGAGTTCAGCGGCCCCCACCGATGACCACCACACACACCGTTTCCGGCCCCACGGCCGTTGCCCCCTCCGCTCTTCCCAACGCCTGGCGCATTGAGGTGCATCGATTGCGCGCGGGAGACGATCCCGAAGGCGGGCACGCGCTCGCGGCCTTCCGCGAGGCCGGCTGGAAAGGCTTGGCCGAAGTGCGCACGGCTCGCGGCTTCTTGTTGCCCGCCGAATGCACACGCGCGGTCGTCGAGTCCGCGGTACGCGAGATCCTCGCCGATCCCGTGCTCGATCGGGCCGAGGTGTACGCACCGGGTGAAGCCCCGCGGGCGATCGACGGCGTGCGGCGCATGTTGGTCGCGCGCAAGAGCGGTGTCATGGATCCCGTCGCGCAAACCATCGCGCGCGCTTTGATGCGCTCGAAGATTTGGAGCGGCCAAGGCGAACCGCATGTGACCACCTTCCGCGTGTACCAACTGCGCGGTGAAGCAGCGGCCTTGGACGCCAAGCTGATGAAGGAGCTCGGTACGAAGCTTGTGGGCAACGAGACCATCGAAGATGTGCTCGTGACGAGTGAGGCGCTGCCCTACGCCTTGCCGAAGCCGAGTCCGCGCCACGGTGTGGTGCATGTCAAACTGCGTGGCGCCAGTGATGAGGTGTTGCTCACCACGAGCCGCGAAGGGTCGTTGTCGCTGAACCTTGTCGAGATGAAGGCGGTGCAAGCGCACTACGAAGCACTGCAGCGCGACCCGACGATCGCCGAGCTCGAGACCATTGCGCAAACATGGAGCGAGCACTGCAAGCACAAGACCTTCACCAGCAAAGTGGAGTTCCAAGGCCGCACAATCGACAACTTGCTGAAGCAGACGATCAAGGCCGCCACGGTGGAGCTGAACAAGCCGTGGTGCGTGAGCGTCTTCCATGACAACGCAGGCATCATCGAGTTCGATGCAGGCTTCGATGTATGCATGAAGGTGGAGACACACAACCACCCCTCCGCCATCGATCCGTACGGCGGTGCCGGCACCGGCGTCGGCGGCGTGATTCGTGACATTCTTGGAGTGGGCTTGGGCGCGAAGCCTATTGCCAACACCGATGCCTTCTTCGTAGGTCCGCTGGATCTGCCGCAAGCCGAGCTGCCCAAGGGCTGCATGCATCCGCGCCGCATCTTGAACGGCGTGGTGGCAGGTGTACGCGACTACGGCAACCGCATGGGGATCCCGACCATCGCAGGTGGTGTGTGGTCGCATCCCGACTATGTGGGCAACCCGCTCGTGTACGCGGGCACTGTGGGCATCATGCCGCACTGGGCCGCGACGAAGTCCGTGCAGCCTGGTGACAAGATCGTCGTCGTCGGTGGACGCACGGGCCGTGATGGCATTCACGGAGCGACCTTCTCGTCGGTCGAGTTGACCGAGACCAGTGAAATCGAGTCGAGCGCTGCCGTGCAAATCGGCGATGCGATCACAGAGAAGCGCGTGCTGGACTTGATCGTGCGGGCGCGTGATGCGCGCTTGTACCGCGGCATCACGGACTGTGGTGCGGGCGGCTTGTCCTCGGCCGTGGGCGAGATGGGAGCCGAATGCGGTGCCGAGGTGCGCTTGGAAACCGTGCCGCTCAAGTACCCCGGGCTTTCGCCGGAGGAAATTTGGATCAGCGAAGCCCAAGAGCGCATGGTGCTGGCCGTGCCGGTCGAGACGTTGTCCAGTTTCCTTGACGCGTGCAAGATCGAAGATGTGGAAGCCACGGTGATCGGTGACTTCACCAACAGCGGCCGTTTGGTGCTGCGCTGGCACGGCGAAGTACAAGCCGATCTCGACTTGCACTTCTTGCATGAGGGCACACCGAAGCCCGTGCGCAAGGCGCGTTTTGATGCGCCCCGGCACACGGATCCCGGCGTCCCCGCGGCCAAGGACCAGCGGGCCACGCTGCTGGCCATGTTGGCCTCGACGGACATCGCTTCGAAGGAATGGATCGTGCGCCAGTACGACCACGAAGTGCAGGGGCAATCGGTGCTCAAGCCGATGACCGGTGTGCATCGCGATGCACCGAGCGATGCCTCCGTCATCAAGCCGCTGGCGCAATCGGTCAAGGGGCTCGCGATCGGTTGCGGAGCCTCGCCGCATTACGGCCGGCTCGATCCGGGTGCGATGGCCGAGACGGTCATCGACGAGGCCTTGCGCAATGTGGTGGCTGTGGGTGGCGATCCCGACCGGACAGCGATCCTCGACAACTTCTCGTGGGGCAACTGCAATCACGAAGATCGCATGGGCTCGCTGGTGCTGGCTTCGGAAGGCTGCTACCGCGCGGCCATCGCGTATGGCACGCCCTTCATCAGCGGCAAAGACTCGCTCAACAACGAGTTCAAAGTGGGCGAACGCACCATCGCGATTCCGCCGACGCTGCTGATCTCGGCACTGTCCATCGTGCCGGATGTGACCAAGGTGGTTGCCAGCGACTGGGTCTGCGCAGGCTCGACGCTCTATGTGGTGGGCGAGACCAAGCAGCACTTCGGCGGCTCGCACTACTACTTGCTCAACAAGTGGGAGGGTGGCTCTGTGCCGCGCCCCGACTTGCAGCAAGCACCGCAGGTGATGCGTGCGCTGCACCGCGCGATTCAAGCCGGCACCGTGCGCTCGTGCCACGATCTATCCGAAGGTGGTTTGGCTGTGGCCGCTGCCGAGAGCGCCTTCGGGGGCTGCTTGGGTGCCACGCTCCAGTTGGAACGCGTGCCTCATCAGCTTGCCAGCGACAGCAAGGCCGATCGCGACACGACCTTGCTGTACTCGGAAAGCCCGACGCGCTTCCTCGTCGAGGTTGCGCCCGAGCACTGCGCTGCGTTCGAGCAGCACCTGCAAGGCTTCCCGTGCAATGCCGTGGGCTCGACGCGTGCCGAAGGCACCTTGGAGTTCGTGGGCACCAACGGCACCACCCTTTCCCGCATCGATATTGAGGACCTCCGTCGCGCTCACCAGAGCGGCTACCGGGGTTGATCTCCCCAAGGGCACAACCAAACATGGCACACGCGAAGAGATCATTGGTGTTGCGCACGGCAGGCATCAACTGCGATGCCGAGACGGTGCGCGCTTTGGAACGAGCGGGCTCGCAGGTCGAGCTGGTGCACTTGCACAGCTTGCTGGACAAGCCCGCGCTCCTGGACGGGGCGTCGCTGGTGGTGATCCCGGGAGGCTTCAGCTACGGCGACGATGTCTCCTCAGGGCGCATTTTCGGCCTCGAATTGCGCCACGGCTTGCAGCAGCACTTGGCCCGCTTTGTCGATGGCGGCGGGCATGTGCTCGGGGTATGCAACGGCTTCCAAGTGCTGGTGGAATCAGGACTGTTCGAGCGTGAGCCGGGTGCCGCCAGCGTGCCCGCCCGCACGATTGCCCTGACCAACAATCTCTCGGCGCGCTTTGAATGCCGCTGGGTGCACCTCAAGGGCGAGCCCTGCGCGGCGACTTGGATTGAGCCGGGCGTGACCTTCCCGGTGCCTATGGCCCACGGCGAAGGGCGTTTTGTTGCGCTGAATGACGCCACCTTGCAGCGTCTGGAGGCTCGCGGGCAAATCGCCCTGCGCTATGTGCGCGCCGACGGCAGTCCGGCCACGGACACCCACGACAACCCCAATGGCTCAAGCGGCGCCATCGCCGGCATCTGCGATCCCACCGGTCGCGTGCTCGGTTTGATGCCGCACCCCGAGCGCAACCTTGATCCGTGGAACCACCCGGAATGGACGCGCTTACGGGCCCGCGGCGCACGCCGCACGAGCGGCGAAGGACAGCGCTTCTGGGATCGACTCGTGACGGCCCTACCCGTGCCGGTTTGATCGGCGCGCACAACTCCTGCGCAGTCGGGACTTGAACCCCGCCTGCGAAAATTGCACAAACAACACGGCTCCGCACCACAGATACCATGAACAAGCAACTGCTCACCATCGCGCTTCTCGCCCCCCTCTTCAGCGGCTGTGTCGCCGCCGCCGTCGGCGTTGTCGGCGGCGTCCTGCTCTCGCAGGAAGTCATGGATGACGCGACCTATGTCGGTCGTGTCAAACAAGACGTCAACCGCACTTGGGCTTCGGCCAAGACTTCGTTGTCACACGCCAGCCTCAAGCCGATCGATGTCGACAACGCTGCCCGCACCGCCAAAGGCGATGTGGATGGCGCCACAGTCACCGTGACGGTTTCGACCGTCGACATCGGCGAATCCGAAATCCGCGTCGCGGCCAAGAAGTACGGTGTCGCCAACGGCGAAATCGCGCGCATGACCTTCGACAAGATCCTCGCTGATCTCGATCGCTGAAACGCGCTCGTCAAGCGTCCGATCTAGGCCTTTTGTCCAGTCCGCTTGTCGTCAAGTACGCTTGACGGCGGCGGACTTTTTCGTGCACTTGCGGCAATAACCGCGCAGGCGCAGGTCGTGGGAGACCAACTCAAAGCCCTTGCGCTTGCAGGCCTCCAACTGCAGTTGCTCGATGCGGTCGTCATGGAACTCTTCGATGCGTCCGCACGACAAACACAGCATGTGATCGTGGTGGTGATGGCCCAACACATGCTCGTACACCATCTCACCGCGTTCCGCATCCAAGGCTTGCAAGAAGCCTGCTTCCTGCAGCAACGCCAAGGTCCTGTAGACCGTGGCGCGCGAGGTTTTCTCGCCTGGCTCGGTCACCAACCAGGCGTGCAGTTCCTCAGCAGAAAAGTGCTCGTGCGTGGCGAAGGCACGATCCAAGATCCGCCGCCGCGGCTTGGTCAACTTGAGTGACTTCGTCTTAAGCCACTCTTCAAAGCGTTGCACGATGTCAGCGTGCTTCATGAGGACACCTGCGCGCGACCTCAGCTGCCTTCCAAAGGACGTCGACGGCGCAAGGCCGGCCCACCATCCGACTCTTGCACGATGATCGGCTCTTCGATGACAGGAGCCAGCACCGGACGCAAGGCCGCGCGCGATTGCTCGCGAATACCGATGTCGGTGCGGTATTGGCGACCGTCAAAGCGAATCTTGGCGACCGCAGCGTACGCACGCTCGCGAGCCTCGTGCACATCTGCGCCGCAAGCCGTGACACACAAGACGCGTCCACCAGACACGACTAAGTCACCGTTGACCGTACGCTTGGTGCCCGCATGAAAGACCACCACTTCGGGGTCCTTTTCCGCTTCGTCGATGCCATCGATAGCTGCACCCTTCTTCGCCGCTGCGGGATAGCCGTCCGCGGCCATCACCACACCCACCACGGTGCGCTCATCCCACTCGGGCGACTCGATGTCTCCGAGCTTGCCATCCGCACACGCCAGCATCACCGGCAACAAGTCACCCTTCATGCGGCGTACGATGGCTTGTGTCTCTGGATCGCCGAAGCGCACATTGTATTCCAACACCCGCGGACCAGCTTCGGTGTTCATCAAGCCAGTGAAGAGCGTGCCGCGGAACGGAATCTCATCACGGCGCAAGGCATGCACCGTGGGGACCAACACCCGCTGTTCGATTTGACGCAAGATGCGTTTGGCGAGGGTGGGCACAGGCGACACGACGCCCATACCACCCGTGTTCGGGCCTAGATCACCGTCCTGCAGTTGCTTGTGATCCATCACCGGCTCAAGGATCAGAATCGTCTCGCCGTCCGTGATCGAGAGGATGCTGGTCTCTTCCCCCACGAGGCATTCTTCGATGACGATGCGATCACCCGCAGCACCCAGCGTGCGCTTCTCCATGATCTCATCGACGGCACTGCAGGCAGATTTGGCGTCCGCACACACGAACACGCCCTTGCCGGCTGCGAGTCCATCTGCTTTGACGACTTGCGGCCATTCCTTGCAGCTTTCGAGGTAGCTTTTGGCAATGCCCGAGCGATCAAAGCGTCGCCACTGCGCGGTAGGAATGCGATGGCGGTCGAGCAACTCTTTGGAGTAGACCTTCGAACCTTCGAGCTTGGCACCAACCGCACCGGGGCCAAAGACGCGCAACTTGAGTTCGCGTAGACGATCGGCCAGACCCAGCACGAGAGGCTCTTCCGGGCCGATGATGACGAGGTCGGGCTGCTCCTTCTTGGCGAGCGCGACCAAGCCCTCGACATCGGTGGCATCCACTGGGATGTTGCGGGCTAGACGCCCTGTGCCTGGGTTGCCGGGCGCGCACAGCAGCTCAGGTTCGAGAGGCGACTGAGCCAGTTTCCAGACGAGCGCGTGTTCGCGACCGCCGCTACCTACGACGAGGACTTTCATGTTGTTCGGGAGCGACGCGGCGGGAGGCCGGCATCGTCTTGGGGCAGGAAGAATAGCAGCCATCCGCCCCAGACGCTACGCTACGCCCTCTATCTGGATGTGCGGGGAGTACCTCAGTTGGCAGAGGGGAAGCTTTGGGTGCTTCCAGTCGTGGGTTCGAGTCCCATCTCCCCGACCAGCACGCGCCCGTAGCTCAGCTGGATAGAGCATCGGATTTCTAATCCGACGGTCGCAGGTTCGAATCCTGCCGGGCGTGCCACCTCGTGTCCGGCTTACTTGACACCACATGGTACGTCCTTGGGCAATCACCGTCGGGCTGCTGGCCGCAAGCCTTGTGGCATGGTTGCTGCGCGACCGTCCCGATGTAGCCCTTGCCTGCTCGGCAGCGGTGCTGATGGCCGCTTGGTGGGTGCTGGATGCTCTGCCCTTGTGGGTGACATCGCTAGTGCCCTTGGTCGCCATTCCTGTGCTGCTGCATGAGCAACCTTGGTGGGAGCGTGTGCATGCCGCGGTGGTGCCGTACATCGATCCGTATGTAGGGCTATTCCTGGGCGGGATGTGCATCGGCGCCGCCATGCAAGAGCACGGCTTGCATCGACGCTTCGCCCTGAATGTGCTGCAAGTGTGCGGCAGCTCACCGCGACGCGTGTTGGCTGGCATGATCCTCGCGCCTGCCTTTGTGTCGATGTGGATCAGCAACACAGCGACGACAGCGATGATGTTGCCAATGGCGATCGCCGTAGCCGTAACAGCGCGCGGTGCCAGCAGCACCACCAACGAAAGGCCGACAGCAACACGCCATACGACCGCACTGCTCCTTGCTGTGGCCTACGGCTCTTCCGTAGGTGGCATCGCCACCAAAATTGGCACACCACCGAATGCTCAGTTCGCGGGCTTCATGGAGCAGCGCGGTATCGAGATCGGCTTCCTTGAGTTCTTGGTTGTGGGTGGAGGTTTTGTGCTGTTGTTCTTGCCGATCGTGTGGCTCTTCCTAACACGGCTCTTGCCGCGTGAGGACCCGCACAGCACTCAGGGCGACCTGGAGCACGCGCGGATTGCCAGCGAGCTCAAGGCCTTGGGACGCATGTCCAACGCCGAGCGACGCATCGCCGTCGTGTTCGCGTGCGCGGCGTTGGGATGGGTCCTTTCGCAGCCCTTGACCGCAGGGGTACGCCAACTGGATGGCACCAGTTGGGTGCGTACAGCCCATGTAGAAGGCGCCATTGCCTTACTGGCTGCGCTGGCGCTCAAGGTGCAACGCGCACCTAGTCCCCTCTTGCCTTGGCGCGCGGTGGCGCGCGTGCCGTGGCATACTTTGGTGTTGTTGGGCGGCAGCTTTGGCTTGGCGGTGTTGATCGTCGATTCCAAGGCCGGCACGGAACTAGCACATCTACTGAGCGGTCTGCGCTCGGCGCCGATGTGGCTCGCACTTGCAGGCGCCACTCTGGCCACAGTGGCCTTGTCCGCGATCGCCAGCAACACGGCAACTTGTGGCGTGATGCTCGCGGTGCTGTGGGAAGCCTTCGGAGGCGGAAGCGAAGCCGTGCCCGTGCTCTACGGTGCGACGATTGCGGCCTCGTGCGATTTCGCTTTGCCTGCAGGCACAGCACCCAACGCCATCGTCGTAGGCTCGGGCCTAGTGTCGCTGCGACTCATGTTCTTGGTGGGCATTGGCCTCGACTTGGTGGCCGCCTTGCTGGCTGCTGGCTGGACAGCCGTGATTGTGCCTCTCTTCCATAGCTGATCCCTCCATGCTGCAAGGCCCCGCCTATCGCTTGTGCACAACAAGGCTCCAGCTGGAGTGTGCTGCACCGACCGATGCGTCCGAGATGCATGCCGTGGTGTGCGCGGAACGCGTGCGTCTAGCCGAGCACTTGCCGTGGGCACACGAGGAACCACTCGCGTTCGATGTGCGACTGCAACTGTTGCGCACCATGCGCGCGCGCTTTGATCAGAGCCTTGAGTATGTGTGGACGATGCGTGAAGGCGGACGCTTCATTGGCATGGTCGGCTTGCACGCCAGCCTCCGTGCGGCTGCACCCAGCCTAGAGGCGCGTTCGTTGGGCTATTGGTTGCGTGCCGACGCATGCGGCCGCGGTCTCGCTACGGAAGCTGTCTGCGCTGTGATCGTCGCTGCCTTCGAAGTCGAGGATGTACAGCAACTCGAGATTGGCACGGCTGCAACCAATACGCGCTCGGTGAGGCTCGCAGCGCGTTTGGGGTTCGTGCGCGAAGTCTGTCAAGTCAGCCTTGCGGACGAACAAGCGGAGTGCGAACTGCACGCGCTACACAAACGCGCTGCGCCCACCGAGCTACGGCGCACGACCGCTGTTGCCGCGTTTGATGTGCTCGGTCGCAAGATCTTCGATAGCGCGTTACTGCGTCGCACGCCACTGTCGGCGCACTAACGACCGCCTGCGCGGCGAGCAGCAAGTGCTGCGTCCTCAAGGGCACGCACTTCCTCATCCAAAAGTGCACGCCATGCACCACGCTCCAAAGGGCCCAGTTCCAAAGGGCCCAACTGCACGCGCTTGAGCTTTTGCACCTTGGCCCCCACCGCCGCGATCATGCGCCGCACTTGACGGTTACGACCTTCCGTGATGGTCAACTCTAAGCGCGTGATTGGCCCTGCGTCGCCGAGCTTGTGCACCGCACACGCACGCGTAGGCCCATCGGACAAGCGTGGGCCTGCCGCAAGTTGACGCAGTTGCTCTTCGGTCAAACGTGGGCGTGCCTCGACACGGTAGCGCTTGGCCACATG
>Ga0079301_1000407_pt1 | contig 20525 bp, 17 predicted proteins | sample Wag4_2014_7_11_3_FD_74797 | JGI IMG/M metagenome (GOLD analysis project Ga0079301, IMG submission 74797) | Fresh water mixed with fracking chemicals microbial communities from Ohio, USA - Utica-2 Time Series FC 2014_7_11 | ecosystem: Engineered > Industrial production > Chemical products > Input... | reverse complement strand
ACAGCTGACTGTCCACGGTCCACAGCTCACTTAATTAAACCTCAAACCTTTTTTCTCTGGTTAGGATTAAAAAGTGGATAATCAAAAAAATAATAGGCTTACAGAGGGCTCGCAAGCGACGTAATAGGTTTCAGGCTTCGAGACATGAAATTTTCCCTAACTTGCGGCTGGATTTATCCGTGTACACCCCATGCAAACCTATTTTCGGATTCTTTCCTACGCCCGACCCTTTGGGAAATTTATTCCGGTTTACATCGGTTATACCCTATTGGCCATCGTGTTTGGCTTGATGAACTTCACCCTACTCAAGCCACTTTTTGATGTGATTTTTGAGCAAGTGGCACCCGAAAGTTTAGAGAGGTACCGCATACAGCCCGAATTTACACTCTCCTTGGATTACCTAATTTCCTTATTCAACCACCTGTTTCTAGAGGTGAGTGAGACGTATGGGAAGTTTGGCACCTTACTCTTTGTCTGTTCCATCATCGTAGGCTCAGTATTCCTTTCTAACCTATTTACCTACCTCTCCGGAGTGGTGCTGGCGCAAGTGCGTGCCCAGGTCATCAAAGGCATGCGCATGGATATTTTTGAAAAAGTAAGTGCCCTCCATCTGGGCTACTTTTCCAACGAACGGAAGGGAGACCTCCTCTCCAAAATGACCAACGACATTCAAGAGGTGGAGAACACCATCGTGCAATCTTTGCGGATCTTATTCCGAGAACCGGCTACCATTGTGCTCTATTTCGGTGTACTCTTTTTTATGTCCGTACCGCTGACCCTTTTCACGATTTTAATTATCCCAATTTCTGGAGCCATCATTGGAGGCATCACGAAGCGACTCAAAAAAACTGCCATCCAAAGTCAGGAATCGCTCGGACGCATCGTCAGCATTCTGGATGAGACCCTAGGCGGCATGCGGGTAGTCAAAGCCTTCAATGGGGAAAAATTTGTGCAAGGAAAGTTTGATTCCGAAACCGACTACTACTCCGATGTCAATGTGAGCATGGCGCGCAAAAACGAGCTAGCAGGCCCCATTTCCCAGTTTCTCGGAGTAAGCGTGGTGGCAGGCATCTTGGTTTATGGGGGCAATTTGGTCTTGAGTGGAACCTCCGCCTTGAGCGCCTCCAACTTCATCACCTACATCATCATCTTTACCCAGGTACTCAATCCTGCCAAGGAGATCTCCCGAGCCGTATCCACCATCCAGCGCGGCATTGCCTCTGCAGACCGGATTTTTGAGGTGATTGACACGACCAACCAACTTCCCTCCCCAGCACATCCAAAACCTTTCCCTGGGTTTAGCAAGCAAATTGAATACAAAAACGTCAGCTTCGCCTATGGGGAAAACAAGGTTCTGGACCAAATCAACTTTACCCTTGAAAAAGGAAAAACCATCGCGCTGGTAGGACCTTCTGGAGGAGGAAAATCTACCTTGGCAGATTTGGTCCCTCGTTTTTACGACCCAAGCTCCGGCCAAATCTTGGTAGATGGAATCGACCTCAAGGACATTGCTACCGCTACCTGGAGAGGCCAACTCGGGATCGTCACCCAAGAATCCATCCTGTTTAATGATACAGTATTCAACAACATCGCCTTTGGCATCGATGGGGTCACTGAGGCCCAGGTCATGGAAGCCGCAACAATTGCGAATGCCCATGAATTCATCAGCAAGCTGGAATACGGGTACCAAACCAACATTGGGGACCGAGGTTCCAAACTATCAGGAGGGCAGCGGCAGCGCCTGAGTATCGCCCGAGCAGTACTGAAAAATCCTCCTGTCCTTATCTTGGATGAGGCCACCTCGGCATTGGATTCCGAATCTGAACTGCTCGTTCAAGAAGCCATCACGAAGCTCATGAGTAGCCGAACTACCCTGGTCATCGCACACCGATTGAGCACCATCCAGCATGCGGATGAGATCCTCGTGATCGATAAGGCGAAAATCGTGCAGCGAGGCACCCATGCCGAATTGATGGCTCAGGAAGGGCTGTACCAAAAGCTTTCCACGATCCAGTCTGTCTAACAGACTGGATCCAAGTACCCCAGATTTGCATTAGGAAAACTTTTAGGGAGAAGCGAATTCCCTCCTAAAATCGGCTATATTCGTAGGTACACTTTTTAAACTCAATCATGGTTGCAAAAACTTTTGGAAGCGCCGTCTCTGGCGTGGACGCCAACCTCATCACCATCGAGGTCAATGTGGGCCAAGGCACCAACTTCTTTATGGTCGGGTTGCCCGACTCCGCAGTCAAAGAATCACAGCAGCGCGTGGAATCGGCACTGAAGTACTTCGGCTACCGCATGCCTCGGCAGCGAGTCGTGGTCAACTTGGCTCCTGCAGACCTCCGCAAAGAAGGTTCTGCCTACGACCTCCCCATCGCCATGGGCATTCTCCAAGCATCCGAGCAGGTCAGTTTCCCCAACTTACATGACTATGTCCTGATGGGAGAACTCTCCCTCGACGGCAAACTTCGTCCCATCAAAGGGGTGCTTCCCATCGCCATCGAAGCACGAAAGCGGGGGTTCAAGGGATTTATCCTTCCCCTCGAAAATGCCAAAGAAGCCTCTATTGTCAATAGCTTGGATATCATTGGTGTGGAAACGCTCGATCAGGCCTCGGACTTTTTGCAGGGGCATCTCCAAATCGAACCGCTGGTAACCGACACCCGAGAGATTTTTAACCAAGGCATCGATGCTCCCGAATTTGACTTTGCAGATGTGCAAGGCCAGGAAAATATCAAGCGTGCCATGGAAATTGCGGCAGCGGGAGGGCACAATGTGATCATGATCGGCCCTCCAGGCGCCGGCAAAACCATGCTGGCCAAGCGCCTTCCCTCCATCCTGCCTCCTTTGAGTTTGCAGGAAGCCTTGGAAGCCACCAAGATCCACTCTGTAGCAGGCAGACTCGGCAAGCATGCCTCCCTATTGGCTCAGCGTCCTTTTCGCAGTCCACACCACACCATCTCAGATGTAGCCTTGGTCGGTGGAGGAGGCAATCCCCAACCCGGAGAGATTTCCTTGGCCCACCACGGGGTCTTGTTTTTGGATGAGCTCCCCGAATTCAAACGCTCCGTACTGGAGGTGATGCGGCAGCCCCTGGAAGAGCGCAAGGTGACCATCAGCCGGGCCAAGATTTCCGTGGACTTCCCCGCCAACTTTATGCTGATTGCCAGCATGAATCCCTGTCCCTGTGGCTACTACAACCATCCCGAGAAGGAGTGCGTTTGTGGGCCGGGCATCGTGCAGCGCTACTTGAATAAGGTAAGTGGGCCCTTGCTAGACCGCATCGACCTGCACGTAGAAGTCACTCCGGTCAAATTTGAAGAGATGACCTCCACCCGCAAAAGTGAATCCAGCAGAGACATTCGGGAGCGGGTGATTAAGGGCCGAGAACGGCAAAAAATACGATTTGAATCGAATCCAGAAGTCTTTTGCAATGCGATGATGCCTTCCCACCAAGTGAAGCAGGTTTGTCAGATCTCTGAGGCCGGCAAAACCCTCCTCAAAACCGCCATGGAGCGCCTAGGACTCTCTGCGCGTGCCTACGACCGCATCCTAAAAGTAGCCCGCACCATTGCAGATATTGCCGAGAGCGATGACATCCGCGTGGAGCACCTCGCCGAAGCCATCCAATACCGCAGCCTGGATCGAGAAGGCTGGGCAGGGTAAAAAACAAAAAAGCCCTCCGTTATTCACGAAGGGCTCTCTACCTATAAACTCGATTCGTAAAAAAGTTTATACAGGACTTCAGTTTTCTTATTTTAACAAACCTGCCGTCGACAGTGGACCGCCTGCAGACCGTGGTCTGTCAACCGTTGACTAAAAATTAAATATCAAACTTAATCCCCTGCGCAAGCGGTAGCTGCGTAGAGTAGTTGATTGTATTCGTTTGGCGTCTCATGTAGGCTTTCCAAGCGTCGGAACCCGACTCACGACCTCCACCGGTTTCTTTTTCCCCTCCAAAAGCCCCGCCAATCTCCGCACCCGAGGTGCCGATATTCACATTGGCGATGCCACAATCTGATCCAGATACCGCTAGGAAGGCTTCGGCCTCCCGCATGTTCGTGGTCATGATGGCTGAGGAAAGTCCCTGAGGAACTCCATTTTGCAAGGCGATCGCCTCAGGTAAGGTGCTGTACTTGATCAAGTATAGAATGGGCGCAAAGGTCTCGTGCTGCACGATTTCGAAGTGGTTTTCTGCTTCGTAGATGGCTGGCTTCACGTAGCAGCCGGACTCATAGCCTGCTCCTGTAAGCACCCCTCCTTCTACAACCGCTTTTCCTCCAGCTGCTTTTACCTGTGCGATTGCTGCCAAGTACTGCTCCACCGCCTGCACATCGATCAAGGGGCCTACATGGTTTTTCTCATCCAAAGGATTGCCGATAACTAACTTGCCAAAAGCGGATGCGAGTCTGTTTTTCACTGCATCGTATACCTTCTCCTGCACGATCAATCGACGTGTGGTAGTGCAACGCTGTCCTGCTGTACCTACGGCACCAAAAAGTGCGCCTCGAATGGCGATCTCTAAGTCGGCATTTTCGGTAATGATGATGGCATTGTTACCACCAAGCTCCAGCAAAGAGCGACCCAATCGCTCACCCACTGCCTTGCCTACCTGCTTACCCATGCGGGTAGAGCCCGTGGCAGATACCAATGGAATCCGTGCATCGTGGGACAGCAATGCTCCGATCGACCCATCCCCAACGATCAAGTTGGAAATCCCTTCTGGCAAACCGTGCTGGGCAAATATTTTTCCAACAATATGCTGACAGGCGATTGCGGAAAGCGGGGCCTTTTCAGATGGCTTCCACAAACACACATCCCCACACACCCAAGCCAAGGCGGTATTCCAAGACCAAACAGCTACCGGAAAGTTGAAGGCAGAAATAATGCCTACAATCCCAAGTGCATGCCACTGCTCGTACATGCGGTGACCAGGACGCTCAGAGTGCATGGTCAAGCCATACAGCTGTCGGGATAGCCCTACGGCAAAATCACAGATGTCAATCATCTCCTGCACCTCGCCCAAACCTTCTTGGTAGGACTTGCCCATTTCGTAAGACACCAACTTGCCCAAATCGGCTTTTACTTCGCGAAGGGCATTGCCAATCTCCCGTACGATATCTCCACGCTTCGGCGCAGGAACGACTCTCCAGGTTTCAAAGGCTACCAAAGCCTGAGCGACCACCGCTTCGTAGGTTTCCTCCGTAGCTAGCTGCACGGAAGCAATTTTTTTTCCATCGGCAGGAGAAAAGGAAGCAAGGGAATCAGCGCTCGAATCAAGCCAGTTGAGGCCAGTGGAAGAACCCAAATTGGATTCGTGGATGCCAAGATTTTTTAAGGATTGCTGAATGCCAAATGAATCGTTCATGGGGGAGGTGTCTAATGATTACGTAAAGTTAAAATTTTGCCGCCCACTCTCCTGCTACTTTCTAAAAATTCTAGTTGGATTATACTTGGCAAAGGAGGTGGCAAACTTTTGAGCGGGGCGGATTTTATAAACCAAGACGAATCGGTAGTTACCCGTTTGCACTTCCTGTGTCCAATTGTCCAAAGGTTGTAGGGCCAAATTTTTATATACATAGTTCACATTTACCCCAAACCGAGGGCCATTGTAGCCGATGTATGCGCGGGCATGGTAGCCCCAGCCCAAATTCCAAGTATCGGCGGCCGCATCCGAGTTCCAGGTAGACGCTACCCCTAGGTTTCCAGTAAGGGAACCCGTTGCAAAAAAGCCTCTCCCAAGCACCAAAGTTCCTATCATACCTGCATTGGGGCCCATTTGCAGAAAATCGGCTTGTTGAAAATTCTGCTTTGGCGAAAGTTGAGTAGGTAAAATCAAAGAATTTGCAGAAAGTTGAACTCGGTACGCTTCAAAACCCAGAACTGGAGAAAGAGCGGACTTTTTTTGAACCCCAGCATGATGTACTGCTGCAGGCAAGGAGATTTGATCCCCCTTAAAAATAAAATTGGCATGAATCCCCACTTTGAGTACATCCAAATCTGGCCTCAAATACTTCGCACCTACGCCGATCCCATCCGGAACACGATAGCCCTTGTAAAACTGTCCAAAAAAATCGATGACCCAGTTTTTCGGGTAAATATGTCCTTGCAGATCAAAAAATCGAGGGAAATCAGGGTCATTGCTTCGATTCAAAAAACCCGTTGGAAAGGCCAGGTTGAGGGTCATTTTTTGAAAGGTAAAGCCAATACCCATATCCAATCCCCTGTCAGGGAAATAGCGAAGATTGGCACTGGGAAAATTTAGTGCGGTGTATTTCTGCGAGAGGTAGGTTCTGAGCACGAGCACTTCTGGTTCCTCCACTACATAGGAGCTATCCCAGCGGCTTTGGGCCGAAAGTATCCCTGATTGAAAGAATACGAATAGAAAAAAGAAGACAAGGCTTCTACCCATGCTAGGCGATTGATTAGTAGATACAAAGGTAACCAAAATGGGGGAGCTCGGAGAGCCCTCAAGTTTCACAAAAAATGGTAATTTTGAGCTCAGGCATGTTGCCTCCCCAAGAATTGCACTATGGCTACCCAATCCTCCCCACTCCTGAACTTGAAAAGAAACCTCCAACAGCGCTGGAAGATGATTCGTTTCAATATGAGTGCCTCCAACAATCCCCTTTTTCTAGGATTCTACAGAAATTTCTACAATCCGAAAAAAGGAAGCCTATCTGATTTTTTGAGTCAATACTCGAAGTCTAAACCGGGGAACTTTACGGTAGTCCAAATCGGTGCCAATGACGGCATCACACACGATCCCATCCACAAGTTTATCAAAAGAGACGATTGGAAAGGGGTGCTTTTGGAACCGCAGCCGGATGTATTCCATGAGTTTCTCACAAAAATCTACGCCAAAAACAAAGGCATCACTCCACTCTGTGCCGCCATCGGAGAAAAAGACGGTACCCAGCCTATCTACAAAGTGGGATTTTCTACCATGCGTTGGGCTACAGGTTTAGCCTCCTTTTCCAAGGAGAAAATTGAACAGGCATTTGAGGACGGCATCGTCGCCTCCAATTGCAAACGCTTTGGCATCGAGATCCCTGCCGACAAAAGCCAGTGGATCAGCCACGAGGATGTACAGGTAATCGCACCCGCCACCCTGATCAAAACCTACGGATTGGATCACATTGACTTGCTTCAAATCGATGCGGAAGGCTATGACTTGGAGGTCATTCGAATTTTTGACATTCCGAAGACCCGACCGCAAGCCATCATCTTTGAAAATGTGGGCTTGAATGCAGCGGATTATGCGGCCTGCCTGCAACTTTTGGAGGAGCAGAATTACCAGTTGAAAAAATTTGGACCCAACACCCTAGCCCTACAAAAGCCGCTGGGTGAATTTGTTCCCTTCTTCAACTCATGATACCTGGGTTGATTTCGATCCTTGTCCCCTGCTACAACCAAGGGATCTACCTGAAAGAAACCATCCAATCGGCACTGGCCTCCAGTTACCGACCGATCGAAATCCTCATCATCAACGACGGCTCCACGGATAATTCACTGGAACTTGCCCAGGAACTGGAATCTCAGCATCCGGAAGTTCGGGTACTCGACCAAGCCAATGCCGGCGTCACCAAAGCCCGAAATGCAGGAATCGCTGCTGCCCAGGGGGAATACTTGTTGCCACTAGATGGAGACGACCTGATTTCACCTGACTACATCCAACAGGGTTTGGCTATCCTAGCCGCTCGCCCCGAAGTCAAGGTGGTCTACTGCCAAGCCGAGAAATTCTCCGATTCAGGTCGGAAACCCTGGAAATTAAAGCCCTTTAGCCTGCAGCAATTGGCAAAGGACAACATGATTTTCGTGTCTGCCCTTTTCCGAAAAGCCGATGCACTAGCCGTGGGCGGATTTTCGGAAGACATGCAATTGGGACGAGAAGACTGGGAATTTTGGATCAAGCTCCTCAAAAATGGCGGCGAGGTGGTTCAACTCCCAGAAGTAGGATTTTTTTACCGCCTTACACCTACGAGCAAACGGAAAAAGACCGGAGGAACAGCCTTCAAAAAGGCCCGCATCGCCTACCTCAATGCCAAGCATGCTGATTTTTTTGAGCGGGAGCTGAATGGACCCCTACGGATTCAGCGAACCTGGTCCAAACCCTACAATACGCTATTGAAACTTTTCGGAAAACTGTAACTATTTCTCCTTCTTCGCTAAAGGTTTACTCTCCCCTAAATCTGCTGTCAACCGTGGACCGTCAACAGTTAACTAAACCTAAATCTTATCCAACCCCTTCCAAAACTTCAAAAAATAGTACTTCAACGGATTGCTGTACTTGAGTTGCTTCCAAGGGCGACTAGCATGTGGGCGGTGCCAAACTGGCGCATGCATGAGGACGGTGTTTTTGAAACCTAGCGCAAGTGATTTTTGAGAAATAAAGGTGTCGTACCAATCCTTGGCCTCATCCAAGCCCTTAAAATCATAGGCCTGTAAAAATGCTGGGGAGAATAAGGTACAGCAAAAGCTTAAGCTTCGCTGGGTGGCGATCACCTGTTCCTTAACTCCTTTGAATTTGAGGTAGGGGAAATTAACCACTCCCTTTTCATCCACAGTTACCGAACCAATCAAGCCGGCAGCAGGATCGGCAGTCAACTGCTCCAAAAGCGTTTCAATGGTGTCAGGACTCACCACCACATCCGATTCCACCACCAAAAGCGGAATTCCTGCTTCCAGGGCTTGCTGTTGTGCCAGTTGCAACACCAACTTGTAGTTGGGCGAAGGATGATCCGTCAAGTCCTCAATGTGGATCAACTCGTAACCAATCTCCTCCCGATGCTTTTCCAAACTGTCCTTGGTTTCCGCAGTACTGAAATCATTAAAAATGACATGCTTCACCTTCACCGAAGAACCGGCAATCGCCCGCGCAGTATCCAGCGTGGTTTCGATTGAATTTTTGACGGGAGTGATGACTAGTACCTGAGCCATGGGCTGGAGGGTTGGGAAGTAGGGGTAAATTAAAACTCCCTGCTCAGTAGGCTTGCTGCTAAGCAGGGAGAAAGGAGGCTTAAGCCAGGTCTCCCAAGGCTTTTTTCAAGCGCTTCATCGCTTCAATCAAGTCTTCTTCAGAAGCTGCATAGGAGATACGCACACAGTTGTCCGCTCCAAAAGCAGAACCAGTCACTAGGGACACATTGGCAATGGCAAGCAAGTAGATGCAAAGCTCATCCGCATTGTTTACCTGATGTCCATGTGCTGACTTGCCAAAGAAGGCGGTAACATCTGGGAAGAAGTAAAATGCTCCTTCAGGAACGTGCGTCTTGATTCCCGGGATGTCTCTCAACAAGCCCAATACCAAGTCACGGCGCTTCAAGTACTGAACAGCCATTTCTTGAGAAGGACCCTGATCTCCTGCGATGCCGGCCAAAGCTGCACGCTGTGCGATGCCCGTATTGCCTGAGGTAAACTGTCCCTGCATTTTTTCAACAGCCTTCGAAACCTCCAATGGAGCACAGATATACCCTACTCTCCAGCCTGTCATGGCATAGCCCTTGGAAAATCCATTGACTGTAATGGTGCGGGCAAACATATCTGGTAGCGAAGCAATGCTGAAATTTTTACCCGTAAAGTTGATCAACTCATAGATTTCGTCTGCAATCACTAGCACTCCCTCGTGCTTTTTCACCACGTTGGCAATGGCTTCCAATTCTTGCTGGGAAAATACAGATCCCGTTGGGTTGCAGGGAGAGGAATAGATGACCGCCTTTGTTTTGGAAGTAATTGCAGCTTCCAACTGTGCTGCTGAAGCTTTAAAGTTATTTTCAAGTGTGCCTTCAATACAGACAGGCACGCCTCCACACAACTTGATAATATCGGCATAGCTCACCCAATACGGCGAAAAAATAACAACCTCGTCCCCTTCATTGAGCAAGCACATGAAGGTATTTGCAATGGAATGCTTGGCGCCTACGGAAACCACAATGTGTTCCGCCTTCGCTTCTTGGATATTATTTTCTTCTCGTAGCTTCTTGGCAATCGCTTCTCTCAAATCCTGGTAACCGGCAACAGGAGGGTAGGAGAAATATTTTCCTTCATCGATCGCGTCTTTGGCAGCCTGCTGAATGTGCTTTGGCGTCTTGAAATCAGGTTCTCCCAAGCTCAAACTGATGATATCAATTCCTTGAGCTTTAAGTTCTCTGGCTTTTTTTGCCATGGCCAAGGTGGCCGACTCTTCCATTTGAAGTACGCGATCGGATAAAATAGAATTCATAAGAAATTGGGGTTTGGTAGCACGGATCCAAAAGTAGGCAGAAGATTATAATTAATAAACAATCGATAAGATTTGATCTCGAAATGTTACTTTTGAACGTACTAAACTAGTCCAACAGCCGTTTGAATTCTGAAATGAAACTGCTTTCTCTCTTTCTACTTTTCTTTTTAGCAGGGACCAATTTCCTTCAGGCTCAAACCGTCACCAAAGACCAAAAAGCAAAGGAAGACTCCACTGGCTTAGTCAGTTCTTACTTGCTCCCCACCGTAGCTCCACTACTCCTCTTTGATGACGAAAAAGTAAAGGAAGCCAAGAAGGAAAAGAAAAAAAAGACCCGGAAAAACACCTTTTTCGGGATAAAAACACAGAAAGGAAGCACCCGTAGAAGTCTTCGAGGCCAAGAGTACCTCGAACTTTTTTACTACACAAATGCCTCTTGGAAGAGCAATCCCTACCTCCGAGATCGGTTTTGGTACGATCCAAAAGATCGAACCATCCGAACCCAGGGCTTTGAAGAAGGGCAAGGTTACCTGCTCCATGGACCTTACCAGCGCTTGGTCAACCAAACGGTAGTGGAACAGGGCATGTTTTATTACGGTACCAAGCACCAAACCTGGCTTACCTTTGATGGAGACAATGTCCTGCAAGACAAAGCCCATTACGAAGAAGGCTGGGCCAAGGAGTCACGAATCACCTATTTTAACACTGCGAACAGGGCTATTGAAAAACTTACACCCATACAATACGGATTAGCGGAAGGCAACTTCTATCACTTTTATGAAAACCAGCAGGTGGCCGTGACCGGGGAGTACAGATTTGGGGAGAAAGTAGGGTTGTGGACCGAATATTGGAACACCAACAACACGAAGGCCATCCGAAAGCGGGAAATCCAGTACCAAGAAAAGCCCTACACCATAAACTTCCGCCCCTACATCCGGGCAGAATGGGACAAGGAAGGCAAGCTGATCTACCGAAAAGACCCCTGAAAAACTCCCCTCAAGGAGGATTAGTAAAAAGCATCTTCAAACTGCCTAAAGTGTAATGTGCCCATGGGATCTTGGCATACCCCGACGATGTCAAAGCGAATATCTCGATGCCAATCCTTTTGGTAGATGTACTGATCCGCAGCTTTGACTAATAGTCGCTTTTTGGTGGCATGAACAAACTCCTCCGCATAGCCAAACTTTGTACCTGTCCGAAATTTGACTTCGATAAAAATCAAGAGTCCCTGATGGGTCATGATTAGATCTATCTCGGCATGTTGGTACCGGTAGTTGATTTCGAGTAAGGTGTATCCTTTGCTTTCAAGCCATTTGGCGACTTCGTGTTCTGCGAGTCTTCCTGAATCATTGTGTGCTGCCATGCGAAATATTGGTTAATTTTGAAAAGTGAAATGGCCTACCCAGAAGGGTCTAAAAAATGCTGAAAAAATGACGATGATTGAAGATACAAAAAAAACGGTAGCGTTTCGTGATCTGGGCTCCATGGATTACCAAGAAGCTTGGACCTACCAAGAAAATTTGTTTGCAGACATTGTCGCCAAAAAAATACAAAACCGAAACCTTCCCGAGGACCAGCAGATCAATACTCCCAACTACCTCTTATTTGTAGAACATCCGCATGTGTATACCCTTGGGAAAAGCGGGAAACCAGAGCACCTTTTGCTAGACGAGACCGGGTTGGCATCCCATGCCGCCACCTATTACAAAATCAACCGTGGGGGAGATATCACCTACCATGGCCCCGGACAATTGGTGGGCTATCCCATCTTGGATTTGGACCACTTTTTTACCGACATCCACCGCTACTTGCGGTACTTGGAAGAAGCCATCATCCTGACACTTGCGGAATACGGGATACCGGCAGGTCGAATCGATGGGCTTACAGGCGTTTGGCTGGATCATGACGGGGGAAAGAATCCACGTAAAATCTGTGCCTTGGGCGTAAAGTCCAGCCGCTGGGTGACCATGCATGGATTTGCCTTCAACGTGAATGTGGACCTCTCCTACTTCGGACACATCGTCCCTTGCGGGATCGACGACAAAGCAGTTACCTCATTGCACCTAGAATTGGGTCATCCGGTAAACGTCCAAGAGGTCAAGGAAAAGGTAAAAAAACACCTCGCTGCACTTTTTGAAATGAACTTGATTGAATCCGAATGAAAAAAGACATTGATTTTGCTCCGGTCACCGGCGTGAAAATAGCCATTGCGAAAGAAGAAAAAGAAGGGGGGCCTGAATGGGCCGTCTACCTGATCAACTACAACCTCATCGAACTCACTACTGTCATGATTACCTCCCAAGGCTATGGTCATTTGGAAGGAGAGCTTCGCAAAACCTCCACCCTACGACACCTGATCGAGGAGCTAGGCGCGGATTCAGTGGCACGGATTGAACCCATCGATCCCGCTGTGTTTTCCTTGACCAATGAGTTTTGGGTGAGCTACTACATTCTGGATAAGATTTTTGATAAAAAGTTTATCTTTACTCCAGGCAGTTTTGACCCTGCCCACCTCCGAATGATTCCAGAATTGGGTTTGGAGGGGATACTTCACTCCTAATTTTTAGATCATGTCCTCATTTTTTGAACAGCTCGGCAACATTTTATTTTTAGACATTGAAACAGCCTCGGCTACTGAATCCTTTGCGGAGCTTGACGCTCGGCTGCAACCCGAATGGATCCGAAAAGAGCGCCTCATTCGGAGAGAAAGTGTACTGGAACCTGGCGAACTTTTCTTTGAACGAGGAGGCATACATGCCGAGTTTGGCAAGGTAATCTGTGTAGGCGTAGGCTTTTTTCAAGCCAAAAAGAAGGAGAAAAAGTACTACTTCCGATCAAAAGTTTTTGCTCAGGAAGATGAAAAGGAAACTCTTTTGGAGTTAAAAGCCTTATTAGAAAAGAAAAAGTGGATTCTCTGTGCACACAATGGCAAAGAGTTTGACTTTCCATACCTCTGCCGCAGGATGCTGATCCAAGGCATCTCTTTGCCCGAACCCTTACAGTTGGCTGGCAAAAAACCCTGGGAAATCCGGCACCTGGATACCATGGAACTCTGGCGATTTGGCGACTACAAATACTACACTCGCTTGGAGCTGTTGGCTGCTGCTTTTGGAATTCCAAGTTCCAAGGAAGGCATCGATGGTAGCGAAGTCAACCCTACCTACTACCGAGATAAAAACCTTGAAAAAATCAAAAATTACTGCCTTCGTGATGTGGAAGTTACCGCCAAAATCTTTTTAGCCATGCACCCACAACCTGAACCAGTAGACCTAGAATTCGAATACCCAGAATCGTAACAAAAAGAACATCTCTTCAAATTTTCAGGTCAAACAAAACTTTATACCTTAGAACAAACAAAGCCCTCATGGGAAGAAAATCCGATCGAAAAAATTCCAAAAAAACCCATTCAAGTCCGAAGGGGAATACTGATAGTGCTTCTTTAGCACGCAAACTTCTTCAATTTTTAAATGCAAACTTTGGCCAGGAATTCAGTGCCAAGCAGCTAATCAAACAATTAGAAATTCGCGATTCCTTGAATAAAGGCGGCGTGGAGCCTGCGCTCTTCCAATTGGTCGCCGATGGGAAAATTTCCCGTAGCCCGCGCAACTTTTTTTCCTCTACCCAAGACCCAGACTTCATCACGGGCACAGTAGATTTCGTGAATCCTCGTTTTGCCTTTATCATCCCCGACCAGGCCGATGCCGTGGAAGGAGATATTTTGGTGAAGGATGCCGACCTCAAGCAAGCACTTGACGGAGATAAAGTTCGTGTGATGGTATTCCCAGTCAAAGGAAAGACCGGAAGAACAGAAGGTCGAGTACTAGAAATCATCGAGCGCAACCGGGATGAATTCGTGGGCAGAGTAGAAATCTCCCCTCGCTTTGCCTTTGTGGTACCAGACTTTAAGAAAATGCACAAAGACATCTTTGTGCATCGTGGCGAACTCATGGGTGCCGAACACAACGAAAAGGTGATCGTCAAATTGACCGATTGGCGAGAAGACGACAAAAATCCTACCGGAAAAGTCATTCGAGTACTTGGAAAAGCAGGACTCCATGAGGTGGAAATCCACTCCATCATGGCGGAATTTGGCCTTCCATTCGAATACGAGAAGGAAGCAGATGCCGAAGCCAATGCCATTCCGGAACAAATTACCGCAAAAGAAATTAAGGCTCGAAAAGATTTCCGAGACGTATTGACCTTCACCATTGACCCGGTAGATGCCAAAGACTTTGACGATGCGATTTCGTACCGCAAGTTGGAGAATGGCAACCACGAAATCGGGGTGCATATCGCCGATGTGACGCATTATGTGAAGGCTAAAACTGCCCTAGAAAAAGAAGCCTACAACCGGGCCACCTCTGTCTACCTTGTAGACCGAACCATCCCCATGCTGCCCGAGCGCTTGAGCAATGGGCTCTGTTCCTTGCGACCGCATGAGGACAAACTCACTTTTGCCTGCGTATTTGAAGTAGATCCTCAGGCCAAAGTAGTGAACCATTGGATCGGTCGAACGATCATCCACTCTAATCGCCGCTTTGCCTACGAAGTAGCTCAGGAATGCATCGACACCCAATCTGGGGATCACTTCCAGGAACTCACCCTTCTAAACAATCTCGCTAAAAAATTACGAAAGCAACGATTTGATCAAGGGGCGGTCAACTTTGAAACGGTGGAAGTAAAGTTTCAACTCGATGAAAAAGGTACTCCGTTGGGCCTATTTGTGAAGGAGCGCAAAGACATTCACAAGCTCATCGAAGAGTTTATGCTACTGGCCAACAAGTATGTTGCCGAATTTATTTTTCGAAAAAATCAGGGCATGGACACCTTTGTGTACCGAACCCACGATAGCCCAGATATGGATCGCTTGGAGACCTTCTCGGGCTTTGCGAAGCGATTTGGGCATCAAATGGACACCACCCAGCCCCAGAAAATCTCTGCTGCGCTCAACAAACTGATGGATGAGATCCAGGGCAAGCCCGAGCAGAATGTCTTGGAGCAACTTGCGATTCGTAGCATGGCCAAAGCAAAGTACACCACGGAGCCAAAAGGACACTTTGGACTTGCCTTTGCGCACTACACCCACTTTACATCTCCCATCCGAAGGTATCCTGACATGATGGTGCATCGATTGCTTGAGCACTACCTCGAGGGAGGTAAATCTCCCGAAGCTAACTCCTGGGAACAAAAATGCCTCCACTCCTCTGAGCGGGAAAAAAGAGCGGCAGATGCCGAGCGTGCTTCCATCAAATACAAGCAGGTAGAGTACATGTCCCTTGCTGAGGTACGAGACTACGATGGAATTGTCAGCGGCGTGACGGAATGGGGCGTATTTGTTGAAATCACCGAAACCAAGTGTGAAGGCATGATACGAGTCCAAGACATGGACGATGATTATTACGCTTTTGACGAGCGCAACATGCGCTTGATTGGATCAAAAACGAAAAAAATGATCACTTTGGGAGACAAAGTACTGGTCCGCGTAGTTAATACCGATATCGACCGAAGAACCATAGATTTGGAATTTGCAGACCATGACAGAAAAAAATCTCGCCCACGACCTTTTAACTAAGCTAGAAGAACACATCAGCGGCCATTCGTTTGGCGCGTCGCCCGCAGAATTGTACGATCCCATTACCTACATCATGAGCTTGGGTGGGAAACGCATTCGCCCCTTGCTCTCGCTACTAGCTTATGGCATGTATGGGAAAAATCCCGAAGAGATTCTAAGTCAGTCTGCTGCAATCGAAGTATTTCACAACTTCACCCTCATGCATGACGACATCATGGATCAGGCACCGCTCCGACGAGGAAAGCCTACGGTTCATGAAAAGTGGAATGCTAACATCGCCATTCTCTCCGGAGATGTCATGCTGGTTCGTGCCTATGACTTACTCCTTCCCACCGCTGCAGAGTTACTGCCTGAGGTCATTCGCCTTTTCAATAAAACGGCTGCCGAAGTATGCGAAGGGCAGCAATTGGATATGAATTTTGAAGGCTATGAAACGGTAACGGAAGAAGCATATATCGAAATGATCCGCCTGAAAACTGCAGTTCTTTTAGGATTTGCCCTTCAGCTCGGAGCGCTATTGGCAGGAGCTTCCAAGGAGGATGTGGACCGAATCTATGCATTTGGAGTCAATATTGGCGTAGGCTTTCAACTTCAAGATGATCTATTGGATGTCTATGCGGACCAAGCCAAATTTGGTAAGCAGGTGGGCGGCGATATCATCTCCAACAAGAAAACATTTCTACTGCTCAAGGCCCTTGAACTGGCCAAAGGAAAAGAGCAGACAGAATTGCAGCATTGGCTGGGATTGAAAGATTTTGATAAAGCACAGAAAGTTGCTGCCGTCAAAGCAATCTACGAACAGCTCGGCATTCGCTCCTTGACCGAACAGAAGATGCAGACTTATTTTGAGGAGGGTTTTAGACAATTTGAAGGGCTACAGCTCTCGAATGAAACCTATTCTCAAGCGCTCCTTGCGGTGACTCAGGAACTCATGCATCGCGAAAAATAAGTACACATGGATCTCTCCTTAACCACCATCCTCATCGGGATTACGGCACTTTCGAGCATCATCGCCTTCAATCGACCTGCCTTACTGGATCGCTGGATGTTTATGCCTTACCGAATCAAACAACGAAATCAATGGGACCGATTTATCCTTTCCGGATTTATCCATAAGGATTACATGCACCTGTTGTTCAACATGTTTACCTTCTACTTTTTTGGTGGCGTAGTAGAGCGCTACTTTAAGTTTCAATTTGGGCTGGAGTTAGGCGGACTGATCTTTCTTGGGTTTTACCTTGTTGCCATAGTGCTTGCAGATATTCCTACTTTCCTCAAAGAGCAGGGCAATAGCTACTACCAAGCCCTTGGTGCTTCAGGAGGTACTTCAGCAACTGTTTTTGCCAGCATCATCTTGATGCCCCTGTCGGACATCTGCCTTTTTGGATTACTCTGCCTTCCTGGTTTCTTATTGGGAGGTTTTTTTCTGATCTATTCCTTTGTCAAAGGGCAGCAAGGACAGGACAACATCAATCACGATGCACACCTCTATGGAGCCATTTTTGGGATAGTCTGCATCCTTTTACTTTCTCCAAATAGCGCTGCTATGTTTTTGGAGCAAATTCTTTCCTATCGACCGTTCTAAAAAAAATGGCCCCGTAGGTACGGGGCCATTTGCTTACTTTTTCTTTTCCAGCTTCGTCTTCATTTCTTCGATATTCAAGACTCGGGAGATTTGTTCCCGCTCCAGCTTTCGGAACCGTGCGAGCTGCACATCTATTTGTGCTGTGATCTCTTTCCGAACTTCTTCAGAAGAATCAGTTGGACGATAGTCTCCACTACCCACCACACTCGTCAAGTGCGCCAACTTGTTGTTGAGTCGAATAGGGAAGTTAAGCGGATCCTGACCGCTTCGGTTTTGGGTTTGGTATAGGGTCTCTTCGATCTCCTGCATTTCAGCTTTGATTTGAGCAAGATTCTCAGGCTTGGTCGTCAACGAATCCAATTCAGAGCGGTAAATACGAATCAGCTTGATCGCTTGGTGTGTTTCGGTGATTTTGTCGCGTACAGCCAACAAGTAATTGTACTGCGCTTCCAAGTCCTCTTGGGTAGACTCATAGCGTGGATCCGCAAGCACCTTGAAAGATTGCTCTTGGGACTGACCGTCTACAGTCATTCGAACTTTATAAGTGCCTGGTACTACCTTAGGTCCACGAAGGCTTGCTGCCCATAGGATCATTCCATCAAATCCTTCTGCATTTTCACCGCGTAGGTTCCAGTTAAATTCTCCTGCACCCACTTTCGGACTGAGGATCTCGCCATTTCCTGCTTTGGAAGAGAACACACGGATGAGTTGGTTTTGAGCATTGAAGAATTCAATTTTCATCTCGGTCGCCGGCTTTTCCTTGAGGAAGTAATACACCAATACGCCTCCCGGACGGTTGCTTCCATCCGTCAAGCTCTTGCGTCTCATGCCATCGATGCGGTAGGAATCTTGTGGCTTGTAGAGGTGGAATGCTTTGTTTTCCAATCCAGCCTCTGCTTGGTGCAAGACTGTGAGGTCATCAATAATCCAGAACGATCTGCCTTGGGTAGCTGCGATTAGGTTGTTCTCCTTGATTGCCAAATCCGTAATTGGCACAATGGGTAGGTTCAACTGTAGGGAATGCCAGCTTGCTCCATCATCCTTTGAATAGTACATGCCGGTTTCGGTACCTGCGTAGAGCATGCCTTTTTTGGCAGGATCTGCTCTCACCACGCGGGTAAAATGCTCGGCATCAATTCCTGAAACTATCTTGGTCCAGGTTTTGCCATAATCCTTGGTCTTGTAGAGGTAAGGAGCATAGTTGCCGGTCTTGTAGCCTGTTGCTGCAAAATAGGCCTCCCCTGCTGCAAATGGGCTTGCTTCGATGGAGTTGATCTGAAGCCATTCTGGCAAGTCTTTAGGAGTTACATTCTGCCAGGTTTTGCCATTGTCAGTGGTCACATGCACCAATCCATCATCTGATCCAGCCCAGATTACCCCTTTGGTAATCGGAGATTCTGCAGCTGTAAAGATGGTGGCATAGTACTCTACGGAGGTATTGTCCTTTGTGATCGGACCCCCTGAAGGACCGAGTTTGCTCTTGTCATTACGGGTCAAGTCTGGAGAGAATACCTCCCAGGTTTGTCCTTCGTTGGAGGAGCGGTGAAATTGGTTACTGGTCGTGTAAAGTAATTTTGAATCATGAGGAGAAAAGAAAATGGGGAAGTTCCACTGGAATCGGTACTTCATCCCCTCTGCACCATGGCCCATTGGATTATCAGGCCATACATTAACAGTGCGGGAAGTTCCATTTCTATGGTTTTCACGAGTAAGTAGTCCTCCATAGGAGCCGCCATAGACGATGTCACTATTCGTAGGATCTGGAGCAATCCAGCCAGACTCTCCTCCTGCAGTAGGTTCCCAATCGGATTCACCGATGGATCCACCATCGTTACGATGACGGATACGGACGGTTGAGTTATCCTGCTGTGCACCGTAAATTCGGTAAGGGAAGCTATTGTCCGTGGTCACTCTATAAAACTGAGAAGTAGGTTGATTCATCATGGTAGACCAGTTGTCACCACCATCCTCTGATATTTGGGCACCACCATCATCGGCGATAATCATCCGCTGATTGTTGGCTGGATCAATCCACAGGTCGTGGTGGTCTCCATGAGGAGCATTCGCTCCTTTAAAAGTTTTGCCTCCATCCGTGGATTTATGGTAACTCACATTGAGTACATAAATAGTTTCTTCTTGTTGAGGATCGGCATAAATCCGTGAGTAATACCAAGCGCGTTGACGAAGGTTACGGTCTTCATTAACGAGCTCCCAAGTTTGCCCAGCATCTTTGGAGGTGTAGACGCCACCTTTGTCATTTTCAATGATGGCATACAGTCGATTGGAATTCTTTGGAGATACAGTGATGCCCATGATGCCCAAAAGTCCTTTTGGAAAAGTTTCTTTGGAGGAAAGCTCTTCCCAAGTCTTCCCTCCGTTGGAGGATTTAAATAATTTGGAACCTGGTCCACCACTTTCTAGACTATAGGGAGTTCGTTGCAGTTGCCAGGTAGAGGCATAGAGTACTTCTGGGTTGTTGGGATCTAAAATAAGATCTACTGCGCCTGAGACATCGTTAACAAAGAGTACCTTCTCCCAGTTCTTGCCGCCATCTGTAGTTTTGTACACGCCGCGAGTGGCATCAGGCTTAAAAATATCTCCAAGTACTGCAGCATAAACAACATTTGGATTGGTTGGATGAATTCGAAGTCGGGAAATAAAGCGACTTTTATCGAGGCCTGCTCGAGCCCAGGTTTTACCTGCATCCGCACTTTTCCAGATTCCGTAACCAAAGGAAACATTCCCTCGGACGGTTTTTTCACCACCGCCAGCATAGACAGTTGAAGTGTCTGATTCCGCTACAGCGACAGCACCCATGGATCCTCCAAAAAATCCATCTGAAACGGATTTCCAGGTTTGACCCGCGTTGGTCGTCTTCCAAATCCCTCCTCCAGTGGAGGCAAAGTAATAAGACTTGTCATTTCCTTTGATTCCTGCTACCCCATCGGCTCTACCGCCTCTAAAAGGACCAATAAGGCGCCATTGAACGGCATCATAAAGTTTGGGGTCAGAAATTTGTTGCCCTATAGAAGGGAAACTAGTTAGAATAAGTAGCAGGATGATGCCACCCCGTAGAAACGATTGAAATGGAGCCATAGGGATTGAATTAATATCTAAATTTTAAAGTAGGTAAAATATAGGAA